>WNGG01002682.1_pt1 | contig 20116 bp, 21 predicted proteins | sample 5400661 | NCBI WGS metagenome assembly WNGG01 (sample SAMN13153372, study PRJNA577476) | soil metagenome | isolation source: 100 cm soil or saprolite under Garry oak tree replicate 1 | place: USA:California | collected 2016-06-15
ACTCGGCGCGGGCGCTGCCCGATACGAGCGAATTCACGTTCAAGTCGTACCACACACGCTTCACGCCCGACTACGTGGCGCGGCCGACCATCGGCTACGAGCGCGACAACTTCGGGCGCGGGTTCTTCGGCGGCACCGCGCTCTCGCTGTCCGACATCCTGGGCAATCACACCCTGCTGTTCTCCGGCGCCGTCAACGGACGGATCGCCGAGGCGCAGGTGCTCGCCGCCTACATCAATCAGACGCGCCGCTTCAACTGGGCCACCGGCTTCAGCCAGGACCCCCTGTACTTCTACGCACCCACCACGGAGCAGCAGGTGGGCACGTCCGACACGTTCCTCCTGACGGTCGGCCTGCGGCGCTTCGTGCTCCGGGACGCGTTCGTCCAGGCCTTCTACCCGTTCAGCCGCTTCAACCGGGCCGAGTTCGGCCTGCACGCGACCAACATCAGCGACGCGACGCTGCAGGTTCAATACCTGGTCGACCGATCCGGAAACATCTTCGCATCCTCCGATCTGCAAACCGTGAGCAGCCCGGACATCAACTACGTCACGCCGTCGTTCGCGCTGGTGCACGACAACTCGCTCTTCGGGTGGGTCGGCCCGTTCGCGGGCGGACGGTCCCGCCTCGAGATCGCACCGACGATCGGCTCGTGGCGCTTCGTGCAAGGGCTCGGTGACGTGCGGCGCTATTTCTTCGCGCGCCCGTTCACCTTCGCCTTCCGCGGCCTGTTCTTCGGCCGCGTCGGGCGGGACGCCGATCAGTTCCCCGTGTTCATGGGAAGCACCGAGCTCATCCGGGGCTACACCGCCGGCTCGCTCATCAATAACGAGTGCGCCAAGTCGGCGCCGACCGGCACGCGGACCGGGTGCTCCGAGCTCGACCAGCTCATCGGCTCGAGGGTCGCGGTCTTCAACGCGGAGCTCCGGTTCCCGCTGACCCGTAGTCTGGTGTTGGGGTTCCTCCCCGTCGGGCTGCCGCCCATCGAATCGGCCCTGTTCTACGACGTGGGGCTCGCGTGGGACACGCGCTCGGTCATCCGCTGGCAGCGTGACGCCTCGGAGGATGCGGAAGTCGTGCGGATGCCGCTGCGCAGCTGGGGTGGGTCGGTGCGGGTGAACTTCCTCGGGTTCATCGTCCTGCGGTTCGACTACACCAAGCCGCTCAACCGGTCGCACAACAATCCGTACTGGACGGTGAGCTTCGGGCCGACGTTCTAACTCCGTATCGCTAAAACACTTGTATTGGCCCCGCCGGTTGTCTATCTTGTGCGGCGAGGCGATTTGCGTACCAGCGCGTGGTTCCCGCTCCTGACCGGCTTGGCGCTCTGGGGCTGCCGCTCCCGGCCGCCCGCAGGCGCGCCCTCGCAATCCAAAGCGCCGGAGGCCCTTAGCAAAGGGCCGGCGGTGGGCCCGCGCAGCCCGGGGATCGCCATCCGCGTCGCGGCGCAGGGCGGCCCGGTGCGAGCCTTCCGCCTTCCCGCCCTCGTCGAGATCCCGAACGCAGTGCGGGGCAAGCTCCCTCCTGTCGAACGTGTGGTCGGCCTCGACATCGAGTCGGAATTCCTGTTCGTGTCGACCGGCAAGCGGGACTTGCTCGCGCTCGACCTGGAGAGCGGGCGTGTGGACACGGTGGCAACGGGCATCGTGCAGGCGGCGCTGGGGCCGGACGGCACGCTCTACACCGTAGATGGGAAACGGCGGATCGTGTCGCTCGCGCGTCGCGTGCGCTTCCCCTGGCCGCAGCCGCTGGGCGGCATGCCCATCGAGCTGTTCGGGGCCACGGACCAGCGGCTGGTGGCGGTCGATCCCCCCAAGGTGATCACTGCGGCCGCCGACCAGCCGTCCACCAGCCGCAACATCCCCGTCGGCGGCGACGTGGCCGCCACTCGTTGGGGGGATCTCCTCGCCGTGGCGACGGATTCCGGGGTGGCCCTGCTGGACCCGGTAGGACGCCGTGAGCCGGCATTTGTACGGCTCGAGGATCATCCACGGGCTGTCGTGTTCTCTCCTTCGGGGCATCGCATCTACGTGGCGCGCCGCACCGATCCAGGGCTTGCCGTGATCGACCGCTACGAGCGCGAGGAAATCGACGGGGTACCGCTGCCGACGCCTGCGGCGACGATCCGACTCGATCCGCTCGGACGCTGGCTGCTCGCCCGCCCGACGGTGGGTGATTCCGTATGGGTGGTGGACCTGCCGGTGAAGCGGCTGACGGGCGCGGTCGCAACCGAGTGGCGGGCCGACCTGCCGGCGGTCGCGCCGGACGGCTCGCTCCTGGTGCGCCAGAATGGCGACGTCGTCGCGTACCGGCCCGACTCGCTCGTGGCGACAGGCCGGGTGAAGGGGGCGGGCGCCGATTTCTGGACGCTCACCGCCTGGCGGCCGCGCGCGGCTTACGGCTCCGCGTCGGCCGAAGCGCAGCCCGGCCAGCCAGCGCCCACGGGGGCGACGCCCGCCGACACGGCTCTCCCGCCCGGTGCCGAGGGGCCGCTCTACGTGCAGGTATCCACTTCGCAGAACGAAGCGTGGTCGGGCGAGATGGCACAGCAGTTGAGCCGCGCCGGCCTGGCCGCGAAGGTGCTGCCGCCCAAAGGTCCAGACGACGGCTATCGGGTGGTGCTGGGCCCCTACCCCACGCGAGCTCAGGCGGAAGCAATCGGGCGCAAGCTCGGCCGGCCGTTCTGGATCTACCAGCCGGCGCCATGATGGCCCGCGCGCTGCCGCGATCCCGACTCGACAATCTGATACCCTCGCTCGTCGAAGCGCAGGCCCTCGTCGCCCTCGTGCCGGCCACGGGTGACCTGGAGTGGGCCGCCGCCGCGGCGTGGGACGTGGCGCGCGCGGCCGCGCGGCAAGGCCAGCGGCGCGTCGCCCTGGTGGATCTCTGGGTCGAGGAGCCGAAGCTCCACGAGGTCGTCCGGCTCACGCCGACCGAGGGAATCGTGGATGCCTTCGAGTACGGCGTGTCGCTCACCAAAGCGGCCCACGAGATCGACCACGTCTTCTTCATCGCGGCAGGCGCGTACACGACGCACGCGGGGACCTGTTCGGCAACCCGCGCTGGAAAAAACTGCACGGCGGGTTCCGGGTCGAGGGCGCGCTCCTCCTGCTGTACCTGTCGGCGGGCGGGCTCGCCCGCCTCTCGGCCCTGCCCGATGGGTTGATCGTGCTCTCCCCGGAAGGCTTCGAGCCCGAATCGTCAATCGGGCTCGGGATCACGGCGACCGTAGAGCGCGGCACGCCGCTGCTCGGCGTGGTGCGCGAGCGCTGGACACCCGCAGCACCCACGCTCCCCGAACCGCTGTCGCGTTCGGCGCGCCGCTCGCATTCCGCTCCGCTGCCACACCCGATCCCGGATTCGCCCTACCACTCGCCCCGTCCCTCCCGTCGGACGCGTCCGCTGGTCGTCGTCGCGGCGCTCGCGGCAGGTGTGGCCGGAATCTGGGCGCTCCTCGGCATCGGCGCCGAGCAGCGGTCGAGCCGCCTACCGGTGCCGCCCGCGGCGCCGGCGCTGCCGGCGGCGCGCCCCCAGGCCTCCATCCCCAAAGCGGATTCCCTCCCCTGGACGGTGCAGCTCGCAGCATACGCCAGGCTCGACAAGGCGCTCGCGCTCGCCGACCGCCTCCTCGCCGCGGGCATGCCGGCGTTCGTCACCCCGATCGCGCTCCCCGGCCCGCGCGGGTCCGCCGTCTGGTACCGCGTGTTGGCGGGCGCGTATGCCACGCGCGACTCGGCCACGGCAGCGCGCGCCGCGCTGTGGACGCGCGGCCTCGCACCCCGAGGTCAGGGTGACGTGTTGAGCGCCCCCTACTCCTTTTCGTGCAGGGGCCTCCCGCCGGACTCGCTGCGCGCCCGCGGCATTCCGGCCGTCCCCTGGCGCGGGGACAGCGCGGTGCTGGTCGGCGCATTCGAAACGCTGGAGCAGGCGAGTCTCACCGAGGCGCAGCTCAAGCGCGCCGGGATCCAGGCCACCCTCGTCACTCGGATGGGGACCACACCATGAGATTGAGCCGGCTCGAGCTGTCGGGCTTCAAATCGTTCGTCGGCACGGTGGAGTTGCCGTTCGAGGCGGGCGTGACCGCGATCGTCGGGCCGAACGGCTGCGGGAAGTCGAACATCTCGGACGCGGTGCGCTGGGTGTTGGGCGAGCAGTCACCACGCCTGTTGCGCGGCGGGAAGATGGAAGACGTGATCTTCCAGGGGTCGACCGGCCGGCGTCCGGTCAACGTGGCCGAAGTGTCACTCGTGTTCGACAACACCGACGGCATGCTCCCCATCGCCTACCAGGAAGTCGTGGTAACCCGGCGCCTGTCGCGCTCGGGTCAGAGCGACTACCTGCTGAACCGTTCGCCGGTCCGCCTGCGCGATATCCAGGACCTGCTGAGTGGCACCGGACTCGGCGCGGACGCGGCCGTCGTGATGGAGGCGAAGATGATCGACGCGCTGCTCTCGGAGAAGGCGGAGGAGCGGCGCGCCCTGTTCGAAGAAGCGGCGGGAATCGGGCTCTACCGCAGCCGGAAGCAGAGCTACGAGCGACGCCTGGAGGAGACGGGTGCAGACCTGGCCCGCCTCGAAGACCTGATCGCCGAAGTGCAGACGCAGGTGCGGAGCCTCGCCCGCCAGCGGGGCAAGGCGGAGCGGTACGGCGAGATGATCGAGGAGCGCTTCGGCATCGCGCTCACGCTGGTGCGCCGCGAGCTCGAGGACCTCGACCTCGAGTTGGGCCGGTTGGGGACGCGCGCGTCGCAGCTCGCAGCCGCCCTGCCCGAGGAGCGCGCGCGGCTGGTGCGGGCGGATCGGGAGCGCGAAGCTCGGGTGCAAGCGCGGCATACGGCCGAAGCGCGGCGCACGGCGGTGGAGCGCCGCCTGGCCGAGGCGCGGCTCGAGGTGGGGCGGCTGGAGGGGGACCTCGCCCTCGCGGCGGAGCGGCTCCATAACGCCGGGCAGCGCCGGGTGACCGCCGGCGAGCGCCGGGCGCAGGAGGAAGCCCGCGCTGCACGGGCGGAGCTGGAGCGGGAAGCTGCGGCCGCGGAGTGCGCCGCAGCCGAGCGTGACCTCGGCGCGGTCCAGGCGGAGCTCGAGAGCCGGCGCGACGGGGAAGAGCAAGTCCGGGGGCGCCTGCCCGCCCAGCGCACCACCGTGCGCCAGCTGGAGGAGACCCTCCAGCGTCGCGCCGAGGGCCTGCGGGCACTCGAGGGCGAGCGCGCGGCGCTCGAGCGGGAGCGAGCGGAGCTACGGCAGCGGCTCTCGCAGGCGATGCAGGAGCGGTCGGTCCGCGAGGCGGCGGAGCTGGCGGCGGCCGGGCAGGCGGATTCGCTCGGGGCGCGCGCCGCCGCGCAGGCCCGCGCCACGGCGCAGGCGGCGGAGGCGCTGGAGCGAGCGCGCCGGCGCGTAGCGGAGCTCAAGGAGCAGGAGACGCATGGGCGGGCGGCCCGGCGCCGGGCCGAGGAAGCGCTGGCGCAGGTGACGGCGCGGCGGGAGGCGCTCGCCGAGCTGGAGCGCGAACGTGTGGGGCTCGCGCCAGCCGCGCAGGCATTGCTGCGCGCGAAGGCGCAGTTCGACGATGCCGTGGTCGGGCCGCTGTCCGACTTCGTGCGCACGAGCCGCCGCGACGCCGAGCTCGCCGAGCGGCTGCTGGGCGAATGGCTGCAGGCGGTGCTGGTGCGTGACGCGTCCGCCGTCGAGCCGATCCGGCTGTGGCATGAGCAGGCGCAGCCCGGCCCACTGGTGCTGCTCCCGTGTGTCCCCGGCCCTCGGCTCGCGGCCGACGGCCATCCCCTGCAGGACGAGCTGCGGGCCGACGGCCCGGCGGCGGCATGGGTGCGGGCCCTGCTCGCGGGCCACGAGGTTTTGCCGGGGAGCGGAGGGCGTGCGCTGCGGCGCGCGAACGGTGCCGTGTTCCTGGACGGCGCCACCGCCGGAGGGGGAGGGGGGGGGGACCCCTGCAGCGGCGCGCCGAGCTCGAGGTGCTCGAGCGGGACGTGGGCGAGGCGGAGGGGGCGCGCGAGCACGCCGCTCTTGGGCTCGAGCAGACGCTCGCCGAGCTCGCCGCAGTGGAGGCGGCTTTCACGGGCGCCGCCGAGGCCGCCGAGGGGGCGCGCCAGCAGGAGCTGGAGGTGGGCGCGGCGAAGGGTGACGCCGAACGGGCGGCGACGCACGCGCGGCGCGACGCAGCCGACGCAGCCACCCAGGTCGAGCAGCTGTCGCGCCGCCTCGGGGAGGTGGACGAGCGACTCGCGACCCTGCACACGGAGGTCGAGCGACACGAGCTGGAGCGCGTCCGGCTGGACGAGCAGCTCGGTGCGGAGCGCGCGCGTCTCGCCGAGCTCGAGGCGCAGCAGGAAGCAGCCCGAGAGCAACGGGTGCAGTGGCAAGTGGAGGCCGCGCAGGTCGAGGCGCGGCTGGCGGCGGCCCGCGAGCGGGCGGCGCGCGCCGCCGCCGACGCCGGCCAAGCGCGTCGTCAGGGGATCGCCCTCGCCGAAGAAATGGCGACGCTCGACCGCGAGACGGCGGCCCTCGAGACGCAAGCGTCGCAGTGGGAGGACGCCGTCCAGGAGCGCAGGCTCGCCCTGGGCGCTCTCCAGGCCGCCGCGGAGGGGGCCGGGACCGAGGTGCAGGAAGCCGATGGCCGCCTCGTGGAGGCCGAGGCAGCGCTCGACGAGGTCCGCAGGGGGCTCGACGCGCTCGGCGCCGATGGGCACAAGCTCGAGCTCGAGCGGACGGAGATCCTCGGGCGCAAGCGGGGCCTCGTGGACCGGGTGGAGACCGAGTGGCGGAAGCCCCTCGACCAGCTGCTGGCGGAGGCTCCGGAGGTAGCCGGCGACATCCCGTGGTTGCGCCAGGAAAACGAGCGGCTCCGGACGGCGATCGACGCGGTCGGCCCGGTCAACGCCCTGGCCGTGGAGGAGCACGCCGAGGAAGTGAAGCGCCTCGAGTTCCTCAGCACCCAGCGCGACGACCTCCTCGCCGCGCGTCAGTCGCTCCAGCAGGCGGCGCGGGAGATCGACCAAACGGCGAAGGCGATGTTCCTCGAGTCGTTCGGCAAGGTGCGCGAGAATTTCCGGACGGTGTTCCAGACGCTGTTCGGCGGGGGCGAATGCGACGTCCGGCTCGCCAACGAGGACGATCCCCTGGGGAGCGAGATCGAGATCCACGCGGCCCCCCACGGCAAGCGCACCCAGCGCATTCACCTTCTCTCCTCGGGGGAGCGCACGCTCGTCGCCGTCTCGCTGCTCTTCGCCATCTTCCTGGCGAAGCCCAGCCCGTTCTGCCTGCTCGACGAGGTGGACGCGCCGCTCGACGACTCCAACGTGGGCCGCTACGTCCGGCTGCTGGCGGAGTTCAAGGACCAGACACAGTTCGTCGTCATCACCCACAATCCGCGCACGATGCAGGCAGCCGACGCCGTCTACGGGGTAACGATGCAGGAGCCCGGCGTCTCCACCATCGTGGGCGTGCGCCTCGGCCAGGTGGAAGCGGTCTAACCCGCGTGCGCCATCCTGAGCAAATCGTTTTCCTCGAGGAAGGAGCGACTGGCACCATGCAGTTGGTCACCGTGGGAACGGGCACGGTCGCGCCGTCGGCCACACGCACCGCGGCGTGCAACTGGGTGAGTCACGGCCGCCTGAAGATCCTGTTGGACTGCGGGGCGGGCGCGCTGCATCGCCTGGCTCAGTTCGACCTGCCGTGGCAGCAGGTCACGCATGTGGTGCTGTCGCACTTCCATCCCGACCACTGGGGTGAGTTGCCGATGCTCGTGTACGCCCTGAAGTACATCGCCACCCCGCCGCGCTCAGAGCCGCTCGTCATCCTCGGACCCCCGGGCGTGGTTCGGCTGCTGCGGACGATCGCCCAGGGCTACGGGCCCTGGCTCCTCGACCCAGGGTTCCCCCTCGGCATCCTCGACGTCCAGCAGGGCGAGTCGTTCCCGCTCGATGCCGACGTGAACCTCGAGACCTTTCGCGTGCCGCACACGCCGGAGAGCGTGGCGCTCGGCATCGCCACCCCCGAAGGACGGCTCGTCTACACCGGGGACACCGGCTTCTCGAGCGACCTGGCGCACTGGGCGAAAGGGGCCGACCTGCTGCTCGCCGAGTGCTCCCTGCCCCAGTCACTGGCGATGGACATCCACCTCACGCCGGAGCAGGCAGGCGATCTCGCCCAGGAAGCTGGCGCGGGCCGCCTCGTCTTGACGCACTTCTATCCCCCGGTAGAAACTTCGGATCCGGCGCGAGCAGCCGGCACGCGCTTCGGCGGGCCGGTCACCGCGGCGCGAGACGGAGATCGTTTCACCATCGGAGGGACCTCGCAGTGCTGATCGTGATGCGGCGCGGCGCCACGGACGCCGAGATCCAGCGCGTCGTCGCGGTGATCGAGGAAATGGGCTACAAGGCCCGCCCCATGCCCGGCGCCCAGCGCACCGCCGTCGGCCTGATGGGGAACGACGGCAGCGTGGACGCATCGCGTCTGGAAGCGCTGCCGGGGGTGCAGGACGTCATCCACGTCTCCAAGCCCTACAAGCAGGTGAGCCGCGAGTGGCAGGGTGAGAACACCGTGGTTCGCCTCCCGGGCGGCGTCACATTCGGCGGCGCCGAGGTCGCGGCCATCGCGGGGCCGTGCTCCGTCGAGACCGAGGGCCAGATCCTCGAGGCGGCCCGCCAGGTGAAGGAGGGAGGCGCCGTGATCCTCCGCGGCGGCGCCTGGAAGCCCCGCACCTCGCCCTATTCGTTCCAGGGCCTGGGGAGACCCGGATTGAGGCTTCTGGCCAAAGCGCGCGAAGAGACGGGCCTCCTGATCTGCACGGAGGCGATGGACCCCGAAAGCGTGGGGCCCGTAGGGGAAGTCGCGGACATCATCCAGATCGGCGCGCGCAACATGCAGAACTTCTCGCTCCTCAAGGCGGCCGGCCGCGCCGGGAAGCCGGTGCTCCTGAAGCGCGGCCTGTCGGCGACGATCGAGGAGCTCCTCCTGTCCGCCGAGTACCTCCTGGCCGAGGGGAACCACGACGTGATTCTGTGCGAGCGCGGCATCCGCGGCTTCGACACGGCGACCCGCAACCTCTTCGACCTCACGGCCATCCCGGTGGTGCACAAGCTCTCGCACCTGCCGATCATCGCCGACCCGTCGCATGGTACCGGGCTGCGCGACAAGGTGATCCCCATGGCCCGCGCCGCGGTAGCCGCGGGCGCCGACGGGATCATGGTCGAAGTGCACCCGCATCCCGACCAGGCGCTCTCGGACGGCGCGCAATCGCTCTTCCCCGATCAGTTCGCCCAGCTGATGAGGGAGATCCGGGTGATCGCGGAAGTCATCGGCCGGCGGATAGCCGAGCCGGCGTCGGTGGGCGCGTGAGTCAAGTGCGGAGTGCGGAGTGGGGAGTGCGGAGTATATCGCTCGGGGTTCGAACCCCGACGCCCGCGCTCGTGCACGACATGCGTCCGACCAATTCCGCATTCCGCATTCCGCATTCCGCACTCTGTGCAATACTGCTCTTCGCAAGGCTCCCGACCCAGGACCCCTGGCCCGTCCTCGACCACGCCAGCCAGACGTACCAGACGATCCGCACGCTCTCGGCGCAGTTCGTGCAAATCATCGAGAATCCGATGATCGGCGCACCGGACACCACGCGGGGCAAGCTGTACCAGATGCGGCCCAGCCGCTTTGCCATGCGGTTCACCGAGCCCAAGGGAGACCGCATCGTGGCCGACGGCCGGTACCTCTGGCTGTACACGCCGAGCACGGCGCCGGGTCAGGTGATCCGCTCGCGAATCCCCGAGGTCGGCACCACGGGCCCGAACCTCATCGGGCAATTCGTCGAGCGGCCGCGCGAGCGCTATCGCGCCCGTTACGTCCGTGTCGACTCCCTGCCGGACGGGATGGCGGACGCGGTCGCGCTCGTGCCGACGGAGGCGGGGCAGCCCTACACAGAGGCGGTGCTCTGGGTGGGACGGAACGACGGATTGGTCCGGCGCCTGGAGATCAGCGAAGCCGCCGGGCAGCGCCGCACCGTGATCCTCACGCATCCGAAGGTCAACGGCGGCGCGCCCGGCCGCGAGTTCACGTTCGCGCCCCCTGCCGGAGTACGGGTGGTGGATCAGTAGCGAGGGCGTCGGCGACCGCCAGCGCCGTCGTCTCGTCCATCCCCTGCTCGCGGGCCAGCTCGAGGGCTGCGCGCCCCAGCGCGCGATAAAGCAGCGCGTCGTCTCGACTCAGGCGTTCGATGTGCCGGCGGAGAGTTGCGGTGTCGCCGCGCGCGACAGGCCCTGTCAGCGCGGCCAGCGGCCCCTGCCCGGTGAGGTTGTCGAAGGTCCCCGCCACCAGCGGTCGCAGGGCCTGCCATGCCTCCGCATCGCTGAGCCCGGCGAGACAGAGCAGGCGCTGGGCTACGGCCTCAACGACCACGAAATAGTTCGATGCGAACACCGCCCCCGCGTGGTAGATCGGCTTCGCCTCCGAGGGGATGTGGAACGGCCGCAGACCGAGCGCCCGCGCGAGGCCCTCCGCCGCCTGCACCGCGCGCGGCATCCCTTCCACGGCAGCCCAGGCGCCCTTCAGGCGCTCGGGCGCGCGCTCGGCCGCGGCGATGGTTTGCAGCGGGTGGAGCGAGCCCAGCGCGGCGCGGGAGGAGAGCAGCGGGGCCAGGGCTTCCTGGCCCTGCGCGCCGGAGAGATGCAGCACCACTTGGTCCGGCCGCACCGCCCCAGTCCGCGCGAGCGACTCGGCGAGGAAGCGGATGGCGTCGTCCCGCACGGCGAGAATGACGACGCCCGCCTGGGCGATCCAGGCGGGCGGCGGGGAGTCGGCAGGCCCGACGGTGAGCGTGAGCGGCTCGGGGACCGCCTTCTTCCGGCGGCCGTACAACAGCACTTCGTGGCCCGCGAGGGCGAGCGCCAGCGCGAGGCCCACGCCGGCGCGGCCGGGGCCGATGATGCCGACCGTGGGCCTGTCGTTGAGCCGCTCGCCGCCCACCTAGTTCCGGGGGCTCGCGGAGGCCTGCGCCGCCGCAAGCGCGAGCAGGTCTTCCGGCGAACGGGCGCGGTGCGCCAGCGCTACCGCAGTCTGGACCTGGCGGTCCATCGTCATCCGCCGACGGACTTCCACGGGCCGTCCGAAGACGTAGCGCGCGATCTCGTAGCCGAGGTCTTGGGCGATCAGGGGGCGCGCGCCTGCCACGAGACTGTCCGGAATCGTCACTTTCCGCGCGCGCAGCCGGCGGAGCACGTCGTCAACCATCTCCTGCGTGACCGAGAAGTTTGGATCGGTCATGCGACCCGAAGCCTTCGCCTCCAGCGCATACGTCGAGCGCACGTCCCAGTACGTCGGGATGTTGCTCCCCAGCGATTTCATGAAGCTGCGCTCTGCCGTCGTGAAGGTGTCGGGACTGATGAACAGGTCAGGCCTGATCCCCCCGCCACCGACCACGACGCGCCCGTGATCGGTGTGGAAGATCAACGTGGAATCGGGCTGCGTCGTGTCGCGGCCTTCCTCCGCGGCGACGACCTGCGCCTCCTGGTCCGCCTCGCTCTTGCTCTTGCGCTGGATGGTGCGCCCGCTCGGCGTGTACCAGCGGGCCGTGGTCAGCTTCAGCGCCGCCTCCGGCGTGAGCTGCCACAGCGACTGCACCAGCCCCTTACCGAACGTCGGCGTCCCGACGACCAGTGCGCGGTCGTGGTCCTGGAGCGCGCCGGTAATGATCTCGGCGGCGCTCGCGGTGCCGCCGTTCACGAGCACGACCACCGGCAGGTTGGGCCAAAGCTGGGGCTTGGCATCCTTGAACGTACGGGTCGTGTTGGGCGCCCGGCCGCGCGTGGCCACGACGTCCTCTCCCGGATCGAGGAACAGCTCGCTCACCGCCACGCCCTGGTCCAGCAACCCGCCGGGGTTGCCGCGCAGGTCGAGGAGCAGCGACTTCATCCCCTTCTTGAGCAGGCCCGCGATCGCATCGCTGAGATCCTGCGTCGAGGTCTCGCTCACCGGGTTCAACTGCACGTAGCCGACTCTGTCGTCCAGCATCATCGCGACCGGCACCGACCGGATGTGGATCGTCGCGCGCGTCATCTTGAACGTGAGGGGCTGCTCTACGCCGACCCGCCGCACCCTGAGCTCCACCGGCGTGCCCGGCTGACCGCGCAGCTCCTTCACAGCCTGGTCGTTCTTCCAACCCTCGGTCGAGCGGCCGTCGAGCACGACGATCCGATCGCCGGACTGGATGCCGGCGCGCTCGGCGGGCGTGTCGGGGAGGGGCGCCACGACGGTGATCCAGCCGTCGCGCACGTCGATCTGGATGCCCAGCCCGCCGTAGTTCCCGGTCGTCGCCTCCGAGAGGGCGCGGAAGTCGTCGCGCTTCAGGAACACGGAGTACGGGTCGTGGAGCTGGTCGAGCATGCCATCGATCGCCATCTGATAGAGCTGCCGCTCGTCGAGCGAGTCCACGTAGTAGTCGGCCACATGGGCCAGCACGTCCTCGAACAAGCGCGCCTGCTGGTAGACCGATCCGGCAGGGGCGGCCTCACGTTGCAACAACCACCCGCCCGTAACGAGCGCGAGGCCGGTCACAACGGCGACGGTCAGGATCTTGCGGAGCTTCATGAAACGCCTCGTGTTGAGAGTGCGGTCGCCACCGTGACTTCGCGCCACGCGGCTTGCTGCACGGCCTTCCTGGACTGGGTGGCGTCGACGTGAACGATGCCGGGCCCGGCGGCGTTGCGGTACGCCTCCACCACCCGCCCGTGAAACGCATCGTCCCGGCGCTCGAACCGGTCCTGCGCCTTGCCCGCGAGGCGCTGCCGCTGGCGCCCCACCTCCACCGGCACGTCGAGCACCAGAGTAACGTCCGGCACGAGGCCGCCGGTGGCGAGCCGGTTGGCCCGGGCCACGTCTTCACCCGGCAACCCCCCGCCCGCGACCTGGTAGGCCATGGTCGAGAGGTCGAAGCGGTCGGCGACTACGACGTGCCCCGCCTCGAGCGCCGGCCGGATGACCTGATGCACGAGATCCCCCCGCGCGGCGAGGATCAGGAACAGCTCGGCCACCGGCGCCATCTCGTGCGGGAACTTGAGCGCCACCCTGCGCGCCGCCTCCGCCACGGGCGTGCCGCCCGGTTCCCGCACCGCTACGACTTCCCGCCCGTCCCGGACGAGCCGCGCGGCGAGCCAGCGCACCAGGGTGGACTTCCCCGCTCCCTCAGGGCCTTCGACGACGATGAACAGGCCAGCCGCGCCACCGGACGCCGTCATCCGAGCGTGATGATCGGGCTCGCCGCCCCCTGCTTCAACCCCTCGTAGATGCGCGCGTTCACCTTCGCCATCAGCTTCTCGAAGTTCGCCTGCGCGGCCACGACTTGCTGATACACCTGATGAGACTGAACGCCTTGGAGTGCGCGGTCGTAGCGCTCGACCTGGTCTTTCGCGGGCTCCCGGCCTTCGTGGGCGGCGCGCTCGATGTCCTGCGCGATGCGCTCAACGTCGGCGAGGAGCTGGCGGCACGTCGCATCCTCCCGCAGCCGTTCGCTGGCCCGGAGCAGCGCCTTGTACTCCTCACTCTGGCCCAGCAGCCGTCCCAGTTCCTGAGCCTTCTGGTCGATCACGCTTCCTCCTCAGCAAAAGCCAGCAAGTACCGCGGCCGGCCGAAGATGTCCTCGTAAATGGCCGCACCAAACCAGCCTTGCTCACGCGCCAGCGAGCGCGTCCGCTCCGCTCGCCGCGCGTCGATCTCGATGGCCAGGAGCCCCCCGGGTTCGAGCAGCCGCGCCGCTCCCGCGAGCAGCGCCCGCGTCGCGTCGAGCCCGCCGGCGCCCGAAGCGAGCGCCTCGCGGGGCTCGAACAACCGCACCGCCGGGTCGAGCGCGGCGTACTCGCCGTCGGTCACGTAGGGCGGGTTGGCGACGATCGCCCGGTAGCGCTCGCCGGCGAGTGGCGCGAGAAGGTCACCCTCCCGCACCTCCACGGGCACCGGCGGACGCACGAGGTCCACGTTCTCACGGGCAAGCGCCGCTGCCTCAGGCGAACGTTCCGTCGCGATCACGCGCTCGAAATGCCCCTCCACGGCGAGCGAGAGCGCGATGCAGCCGCACCCCGTGCCCACGTCCGCCGCTACCCCACCCCCCCCGACACCCCGTTCCACGTTCCACGTCCCACGTGGCACGCGGCGCGTCCAGTCCAGCACCAACTGGACCAGGCCCTCCGTCTCGGGGCGGGGAATCAAGGCGCGCCGGTCGAGGCGCAGCTCGAGCCGGCGGAAGCTCGCGCGGCCGACCGCGTACGCAAACGGGACGCCGCTCGCACGTCGGTCCGCCGCCACGCGGAACCGCTCCGCCAGCGCCGCATCGGGCTCCCGCTCGCGTCCCAGCCAGACGTCGCCAGGGCTCACACCGGGGCCGGCCACGGCGGCCCAGAGCGCCGTCGCCTCGCGACGCGCGTCCGCCACACCGGAGCGCTGCAGGCGCTCGGCAGCTTCCGCCAGCACGTCCGCGATCGAACAGCGCCCCGCCGCCTGCTCACGCACTGAGGCGTTCCTTCTCCCCCGCCAGCCGCAGTGCGTTGATCAGCTCGTCCAGGTCCCCGTCGACCACATTAGAAAGGTTGTGAACCGTGTGGTGGATGCGGTGATCTGTGACCCGATTCTGGGGAAAGTTGTACGTCCGGATCTTGGCCGAGCGGTCGCCGGTGCCAACCTGGGCCCGCCGCTCCCGCGCCCGCGCGGCCTCCTGCTCGGCGAGGATGCGGTCAAGCAGCCGAGCCCGCAGGATCTCGAGTGCCTTTATCTTGTTCTGGAGCTGGGACTTCTGGTCCTGGCACTGAACCACGAGATTGGTCGGGAGGTGGGTGACCCGCACCGCGCTGTCCGTGGTGTTGACGCTCTGGCCACCCGGGCCCGAGGAGCGGAACACATCGATCCGCAGGTCCTTCTCCTCGATCTTGACGTCGACCTCTTGCGCCTCGGGGAGCACCGCCACCGTGGCGGCGGAGGTGTGGATCCTGCCCTGCGCTTCCGTCACCGGCACGCGCTGCACGCGATGCACGCCTGACTCGTACCGCAGTGTGCCGTAGGCGCCGGGGCCCCGGGCTGCGAAGATCGCCTCCTTCAGTCCCCCCAAATTTCCCTCGGAGAGGGACACGACCTCGACTTTCCACCCTTTCCGCTCGCAGTAGCGCGTGTACATGCGGAACAGAACGGCGGCGAACAGCGCCGCCTCATCCCCACCGGTCCCGGCACGGATTTCGACGATCGCGTCGCGGTCGTCCATCGGATCCGCGGGCGCGAGCAGCGCGGCGAGCTGGCGCTCGCAGCGCTCCACCTCCGGGCGCAGCCGCTCCACGTCGATGCGGGCGAGCTGCGCCAACTCTGGGTCCTTATCTTGCAGGACTTCGCGCGCCTCCAGCAACTCCTTTTGGAGACGGGCGAGGCGGGCGTTGGTCTGACGGATTTGCTCGAGACGCGCATGCTCGCGGCCGAGCTGTCTCAGCTTGGCCGGGTTCCGCGCGGTCTCGGGGTCGGCCAACTCGCGGGCGACCTCCTCCGCCCGTGCGAGCGCCTGGCGGAGTCGGGCCTCCATGACTCAGCGGGCGGTCTTCTCCGTCCCGTACTTCCGGCGGAACCGCTCGACGCGCCCCGCCGTATCCATCAGCTTCTGCTTGCCGGTGAAATACGGGTGGCATTTGGCGCAGATCTCCACGTGAATCACGGGGACCGTGGACCGCGTCACGAAGCTATTTCCGCAGGCGCACTGCACGGTGGCCCGCTGATAGGTAGGATGAATTCCAGGTTTCACTGCTCACTTCCCCTGCCGAGGTCAAGATCGCCCGAAACGTCGAAATATAGCTGGGACCGCAACTTGCCAGCAAGCCACTCGGCCTCAAACGAATTGACACCGAGCACGCTACTACGTAAGCTTGCGCTCCTCCCTCTGAGATATAGGGGACGCGAGCGTGTCTGTTACGGCCATTCTCCAGCAGGTGCCGCTGTTCAGCCAGTTGTCCCCCATGGAGCTTGAGCGCGTGGCGGAGATCACCCGCGAGCGTAGCTATCCCCGCAACTCCGTCATTCTCTTCGAAGACGACCCGGGCGACGCCCTCTACGTCGTCGCCCAAGGGCAAGTCAAGGTGGTGCTCATCGGAGAGGATGGCCGCGAGGTCATCCTCTCGGTGCTCGGGGAAGGGGACTTTTTCGGCGAGATGTCCCTCATCGATGAGGAGCCGCGCTCGGCGCATGTGATCGCGATGGAGGATTCGAACCTGCTCGTGATCCGGCGCGAGGACTTCCAGGCCATCCTGCAGCAGTCTCCCGGCATTGCCCTGGCGCTGCTCCGGGAGCTGTCGCGCCGGCTGCGGCGGGTGGACGAGAAGGTCGGCAGCCTCGTGCTCCTCGACGTCAACGGGCGCGTTGCGCAGCTCCTGCTCGACCTCGCCGACGAGGCCGGCTCGGACCGCATCACCCGCCGCCTCACACACCACACCATCGCGCAGATGATCGGCTCGAGCCGCGAGACGGTGAGCCGCACCATGCGCGAGCTGGTCGAGAAGGGCTACATCGAGATCAGCCGCCGCGAGATCCTGATCCGAGACCGAGCCGCGCTGGAGGCGTCCGCCGGACGGTCGTGAGGTGCGTCACGACCGACCGGTGAGGCGGCGGCTTGCTCTACGTGCTGAATTTTCCATAGCTTAGCTCCGGGTACCGCGTGCCGAGAGGGATGGCCTGCACGGTGACGTTCTGGGGGACCCGGGGCTCGATTCCGACCCCTGGCCCCCACACGGCGCGCTACGGCGGGAACACGCCATGCGTCGCGGTGGCGGGCGCCGACGGAGAACTGCTCGTCCTCGACGCCGGCACCGGCATTCGGGCGCTCGGGGTGCAGCTCGTCGAGCAGCAGAACGGCGCGGTGCAGGCGGAGATCCTGTTGTCGCACGCGCACTGGGATCACATCCAAGGGTTGCCGCACTTCAAGCCGTTCTTCGCGCCGGGCAACACCGTGCGGATCTGGGGCGCCCGGCAAGGGACGACGTCGCTCGAGGCGATCCTGCGCCAGCAGATGGACCCGGCGGTGTTTCCGGTGCCGCTCGACGCGCTCTCGGCTCGGCTGACGGTGCAGCACATCGAGCCGGGGGAGTTCACCGTGGGCGCGTTTCGGGTGCGGGCGATCAAGCTGCGTCACCCTGGCACCACGCTCGGGTACCGGCTCACGCCCTCGGCCGGAGGGCCAAGCCTCGCGTACGTGACGGACAACGAGCTCGGGTCGGGCGGCCATTACGACATTCCCGCCACCTGGCGGCGGGACCTGGTGGCGTTCCTCGCGGATGCGGACCTCCTGATCCACGACGCGATGTACACGCCGGAAGAGCTCGAGCAGCACCGCGGATGGGGCCACTCGACCTCCGAAGAAGCGGTCGCGCTGGCTGCGGATGCGGCGGTGAAGCGGCTGGTGTTGTTTCACCACGAGCCGGAGCATGGCGACGCAGAGATGGACGCCCTGCTCGACGGCGCGCGCCGCCAAATCAAGCAGCGCAGCCAGGCGGTGGAGGTGCTGGCGGCCCGGGAAGGCATGACCCTGACCCTTTGACCCAGAGGTGGCTCCATGCGTGCGCGCGCCTGCCTCGACCTGATCCGCAACGTCGCGATGCGCTCGATGAAGGACGCCTAGCGGGAACCGTGCGGTACGTTCTGCTCCACACCCGGGCGTGGCAGCCGGCCAGCGTCGCGCCCGCGTTCGACGGGGCGCAGATCGATGCGCGCGAAGTGCGCTTGCCGCGCGACCTGGGCGTGGACGAGCGGCCGAGCGTGTTCCTGCTCGACTCCGAAAGCCGATCCGTGTTCCCGGTCGACGTGCTGCGAGCGTTCGTGGACGCGGGTGGCGCCATCGTGGCGCTCGGGCGCGGCGGCGAGCCGGACGTGCCGTCGGAATTGCCGGCCGAGCTGCTTTCCGGATTCCTGCCGCACCCGGTCGGCCCGCGACAGCTGCTGGTGGCGGTGCGCGCCGGCTATCGCGAAGCGGCGGCCCGGACGGAGACCGCCCGGGCGCGGGCCGAGGCGGCGAGCCGCAGCCGCGAGATCGGCGAGCTGACCCGGATCGGCGTAGCGCTCGGCACGGAGCGCGACCTGAAGCGGTTGCTCGACCTGATCCTGACCCAGGCCCGGCGCATCACATCGTCCGACGCCGGCAGCCTGTATCTGATCGAGACCAGCCCGCAGGGCCCGAAACGCCTGCGGTTCCGGCTGGCGCAGACGTATTCCAAGCCAGAGGCGCCGTTCGTCGAGTTCACTATGCCCATGGACCGGACGAGCCTCGCGGGTTACACGGCGGTCACCGGCGAGCCGCTGGTCATCGATGACGCGTATTTCCTCCCTCCCGACGTCGAGTACAGCATCAACCGCTCCTTCGACGAGCGCTACGGCTACCGCACGAAGTCGATGCTCGTGATCCCCATGAAGGATCACAAGGAGCGGGTGATCGGCGTGCTGCAGCTGATCAACCGCAAGCGCAGCTTCGACGCCGTGCTCGCGACCACACAGGACGTCCAGGAAGAGGTGGTGCCGTTCTCGAAGCGCACCGTCGAGCTCGTCACCGCCCTCGCCGGCCAGGCCGCAGTCGCGATCGAGAACAGCCAGCTGTACGAGGAGATCGAGCGTCTGTTCGAGGGGTTCGTGAAGGCGGCGGTCCACGCCATCGAACAGCGCGATCCCACCACGTTCGGGCACAGCGGCCGAGTGGCGAACATGACCGTGGGCCTGGCCGCGATCGTAGACGGGACGGACGAGGGGCTGTACCGCGGCGTGCGGTTCACGCGCGAGCAGGTCCGCGAGATCCGGTACGCCGGCCTGCTGCACGACTTCGGCAAGGTGGGCGTGCGGGAGCAGGTGCTCGTCAAGGCGAAGAAGCTCTACCCGCTGCAACTCAACCTCATCAGGCAGCGCTACGATTACGTGCGCCGGACCGCGGAACGGGAATTCTGGCGGAGGCGGGCGGAGTTCCTGGAAGCGCACGGGCGCGAGGGATACGAGGACTTCCTGAAGAGCATCGAACAGGAGCACGCCCGCCAGCTCGCCGAGCTCGACAAGTTCCTCGATGCGGTGCACCGGGCCAACGAGCCGACCGTTCTCCCCACGACGCGATTCGAAGAGCTCACGACGCTCGCCCGCCACACCTACGAGGACGCCGCGGGAGAGAAACGCCCGTATCTCAGCGACGAGGAAGTGCGCTATCTCACGATCCCGAAGGGCAGCCTCGACGGGGCGGAGCGGCTCGAGATCGAGAGCCACGTCACGCACACGTACCGCTTCCTGAAACAGATCCCCTGGACGCGCGAGCTGCAGGACATCCCCGAGATCGCCTACGGCCATCACGAGAAGCTCGACGGCCGCGGGTACCCGCGCCGCGTGACGGGCGACGCGATCCCGGTCCAGACGCGCATGATGACGATCAGCGACATCTACGACGCGCTGACCGCCGCGGATCGACCCTACAAATCCGCCGTGGCTCCGGCGCGCGCGCTCGACATCATGGCCGAAGAAGTGCGAGCCGGCCAGCTCGACCAGGAGCTGTTCCGGCTGTTCGTCGAGGGAAAGGTGTACGAGGGCAACGGTTAACGCAGCAGGAGCCGCGCCGCCACAAGTATCAGAAACACCGCGAAGGCCTTGCGCAGCGTGGCGTCGGCGAGCATCCCAGCCAGCTTCGCGCCCGCCAGGGCGCCGAAGAACAGGCCCGCCGCGAGCACCGCGGCGTAGGCGAGGTTGACCTGGCCCCGCTTGTAGTACTCGAGAGTGCCGAGCAGGCCAACCGGGAGGAGCAGAGCCGCGAGCGACGTCCCATTGGCGGTGTGCTGGGGCAGCCCCATGAGCAGCACCAGCCCGGGGACGATGACGATGGCGCCTCCGACACCGAACACTCCGGCGACCACGCCCGCCACGAGGCCGATCACGCTCACCAGCACCCAGTTCATCGCTCGTCTCCTTAACCCGGGGTTCCCCAGCCGCCGCCGCCTGGAGTCTCGATGCGAAGCACGTCGCCCGGCTCGAGCGGCGTGCCCACCTTCGAGGGGAGCGGCGTCCCGTTCAAGATAGTGCGCCCCGGCGCGCCGTGCCCGCCCCCGGCGGCGCCCTGTGGCGCGTGGCGCCGGCGCTCG
>WNGG01013706.1_pt1 | contig 20116 bp, 15 predicted proteins | sample 5400661 | NCBI WGS metagenome assembly WNGG01 (sample SAMN13153372, study PRJNA577476) | soil metagenome | isolation source: 100 cm soil or saprolite under Garry oak tree replicate 1 | place: USA:California | collected 2016-06-15
GATCACATCGAGAACAAGCTTGCCCTGGGGTATGAGTATCAGGGAGAGCAAGCAGTTAAGAACATCACGAAGCCGGTACGGGTGTATCGGGTGCAAACAGAGCCCGAGGTAGCTGCCCCCACGGTGAGGGAAGAGAGAGGAGAGCATCCCCGCCCCCGGGCCTTTGGAGTTGCGTGGCTACCGCGTCCCTCTTCTGTCCGTCGGCCTGTGCTTATAGGGGGGGTGGCTATAGGGGTGCTCGTGCCTGGGCTTTTGTTCTTCCTCTGGGGGGCTCTCATCCCTTCGCAGGCGGGCCGTAAGGAGGTGAGGTCTGAAAGTTTGCACCCGCCAGGCGCAGACCTGCAGAAAAACCTTTCCCCACCGGTGGGACGAGGAGGGATACAATCCCCGGCCCCAGAGCCACAGCCGTCATCCCTCGCTCAGGAGAAGCGCCAGCCCAATGCCGTTGGGGTGATGCACTTTAAGGCCTTGAGCGCCGACCCTCAATTGGAGTGGATGCGGGAAGCCATCCGCGATAACTTTAATAGCCAACTCAGCACCACTTCCGGCCTCAAAGTCTACTCCAAGGAGTACATTGACTTCCTGGTCCAGAAGGGCCCCTCTACTGAGATAGAGGTGGCCAATCAGTTGGGCATCGCTAAGATGATTTCTGGGAGCTTCCAGGCCACCGCGAACACGCTTCGTATCGAAGCGCATATCGTCGATGTGCAGAGCGGTTTTCTGGAGGTATCGGACCATGTCGAGGGTGAGCAGGGCAACTTTTTTGACCTTCAGCGGCAGCTCGCCTTAAAAATCATGGCCCGCCTCAACGTTGCCGTGGCTTCTGGGGAGAAAAGCGTTGTTGCTACAGCCCCACCGGCTCCCAGCCTAGACACCTACAAGCTCTTGTTAGAGGCGGAGGGCGAGGCACAGACGACCCGCCCCTTACAGAAGGAGGGCGCCCACCCTCAAGGTTCCTCTCGCGGAGAAGACGACGAGTTCGCTCGCGTCCCGCAGCGGAGGGGATGGCTGGAAGCCAGCATGGCTTGGGCCCAAGACACTTCACCGCACGGGGGAGCGTCTGAGGAGGAGGCGATCCGCCAGATATTAGAAAGATACCGCCAGGCCTATGAAAAGAAAGACCTCACCCTGCTGAACAATGTCTATGACACTATGACGACAACGCAAAGGGAAGCCCATGCCAAGTATTTCCACAATGCCCAGGGTCTGCAAGTCACGATCCGCGACGTAGATATCGCCGTCAGGGGGAATGAGGCCGTTGTGAGCTATACCCGGGAAGACCAGTTTATTGATATCAAGACTGAACAAACTGTCACGCTCAATGTGAGGCTCACCAAGATCCTTGTGCGGACGGATGGCACGTGGAAGATCGCTAGCAGGAAAAAATAACAATTTATTATATTGGCAACACGCGGGTCCCGAGAAGTATGCAGGAAGAGGGAGGGAGAGGGAATGAAAATGGGCAGTATTCTGTGGAGCCTTGTGTGTGTAGCGCTGGTGTGGGGAGGAGCTGCCGACGTGGAGGCTCGCAGCTTAGCGGAGCGGATCGATTCCCTCTTTGGTGAACGCGGCATCTTGATCGACGTCCGTCCGCTGGACCCCCGTTTTCCCCCTCACACCGCCCATTTCTCCAGCTCCAGTCTGGCTACCCTGGGGCTGCTGGTGAAACAGCTTGCACCCAGCGCCGCAGATTTCCCAGCCATCTCGACAGTGCCAGGCTTCACCTATCGCTATAACCCCCAGATTGATGAGTTCGAGCGCTCATCTGCCTCTCTGGGGCCGGTGTTCGTCGAGCGGGCACACACTCTAGGACAAGGGAAGTTCGACCTGGGGTTTTCCTACCTGTTCGTCGATTTTGACGAGCTCAACGGGAAGAGTTTGGACCGGCTCGCGTTCCGTGGTTTGCAACACTCTGACTGCTGTGGTCCCCAGCCGAGCCCAGGTTTCCCCGCATTCGAGCACGACACAGCGGAGGTACTCTTCGAGAGATTCACGTTGAAGTCGCACGTAGTGTCTTTCTTCGCTACCTACGGCCTCACCGATCGCTGGGACGTCAACTTGTTACTGCCGGTCGTTTTTACCTCCTTAAACCTGCGGGTGCGCGCCCATCTTGATAATCAGAGTGGCATACATTTCTTCGACATCGACTCGAGAAGGGTTGATGAAGTTCGTTCTGTCAACGATGACAAAACTGGGGTCGGGGATATCCAACTCCGTACCAAGTACCACCTGCTCGATGCTAAGGGGTTTAACCTCGCCTCAGGTCTCACCCTGCGCGTGCCTACTGGGGCGGAAGAGGACTTTCAAGGGATCGGGGACATCACCCTCACCCCGTTTCTCGCCCTGTCTCAAGAGTACGGCCGGCTCGATGTGCACGCGAGTACAGGCATTGAACTCAACTTTGACGACTCGGACCGCAGCCGTGTGCGCTACGCTGGAGGGATGACGCTCCAGGTGGTCGAGCAACTGGCCCTCATAGTTGACGTGATAGGCAGCGCAAATCTGACCACCGATCGCATTGCGGTTGAGGTTCCCCAGTTCGTCGGCGCTGAGACAACCCCCTCCTCTTTTAGTACTGTCACAAAGACCCTGAGCACCGACATCGTCGACCTGGCAGTCGGGTTCAAGGTCAATCTCTACAGGTCGGTGGTCGGATTTGCCAACGTTTTTGTCCCACTCAACGACGACGGGCTGCGGTCCAAGGTAATCCCAGCCGCTGGCCTGGAGGTGAGTTTCTAGCTCAAGCGAAGGGCGTGAGCCTTAACACCGCTACGTGGACAACCGCGTCTTAACTTGACGCCACCTGACCGGCTTCTGCCTCGCCGACGTGCGCCTCTCTTCGCCGGAGCTGCGGCAGAACCTCGGCTGCAAAGCGCCGCAGGCTCCGTTCGGCGAGCTCGCTCGGTATCCCGCCGTCACTGAAGATGGCCACGAAGTGATCTGTCTTGAACTTGTCCCGCAGCAACCGGATCTTTTTCAGACAGCTCTCCGGGGTACCGAACACGTGCGGGGCTATAACGTTCTCGAGCATGACCTCAGGATCCAACTGCTTGAGCATCTCCCCTATCTTACTGTAGTGCTCGTAGCCTCTAATGCCCTGATGATCCCCCCGCGTGATCCCATAGTGCCGGTCGGCCATCTCCCAATGCCCGCCGATGTACTTGCGGGCCAGCGCCCGCGCCTCCGCGTCCGTGTCGCCAATGATGACCCGAGCCGCAACCACTGGCGGGATCGGCTCCTGGCCTACCAAGCCGCGGTAGAAGGCATTGTAGCGCTCGATCTCGGCCACGGTGGCGTCCCACTCGCGCTGCAGGATAGCGAGAACCCCAATCCCGAGCCCGGCCATGATCTCGGCTGACTCGGGGCTGATCGCCGCACCATACAGACGCCCGCTGAAATCTGCATAGGGCCGCGGGCGAATGCTCATCTCAGGAATCTGGAAATATTGGCCTTGGTGTGAGAAGCGCTCGTGCTGGAGCGCTTTGACCACGACCTCAGCCGCCTCGATAAACCGCTCGCGGGCCTCGTCCATCGGGATGCGAAACCCGTCGTACTCCAGCTTGGCCGCGCCCCGCCCAAACCCGATGAGCAGCCGCCCGCGGGAGAGGATGTCGAGCATGGCGATCTGCTCCGCCACCCGCACCGGATCATGCCAGGGCAGAACAATGACTCCCGTGCCCAATTGAATCCGGGAGGTGCGCCCGGCCATATAGGTCAGAAACTGCACCACATCGGGGATCATGGCGTAGTTATCGAAATGATGCTCCACCGCCCACAGGGAGTCGAACCCCAGCGGCTCGGCTAGGTCAGCCAGCCGACACTCGTCCCAATACAGGTGGTGATCAGTTTGATAGTTATTGGGATGGTTCTGCATGGCCACGAACATACCGACCTTCATAGTGTCCTCCTTTTTACTCTCTGCGGGTTCCCGTCTTATCGGCAGCGCGGGATCACTTCCCGGGCAAACAGTTCCATCGAGCGCTTGAAGGATCGCCCCTACTCAAGGGACACAGGCAATTGCAAACCGCTCTAGTCATGGGGCAGCCTCAACGAGCCCGCTGACCGCGGTCGGGCCGGAGAGGCTGCCATGAGCTCAAGCCGCAAGAACATCAGTCAACTGAGGAAAGCAGCTCAGTTCCTCGCCCACGCCATCACCCCGATGCCACAGCCCGGCAGGGGTTCATAGGCCAGCACTCGCGGCTTGAGGTGAGCCGGCATGGCCGCGGCCACCGCCAGCCAATCGCGGATTTCCTGCCCGCCGTTGCCCGCGTCTTTCTCCAGCTCTTCAGGCTTTGGGTATTTTGCTATCACGTCAGTCCCTCGGCTCGCCACCAAACAGCCCAGAAACCACCGGTCAAACTCGGCATTGACTCTGCCCGTCCCTGGCAGCCCGACCCAGTGGGAGAGCCCGCCCGTCCCGATCACGGCCACCCGCTTCCGCTCCGGCCAGCGCTCTATCACTGCACCGACAAACGCCCCCACCTGCAAGCAGCGCTTGAGGCTCGGCATCGGCGGCGCAAAGGCATTGACCACAATGGGCACGATGGGAATGTCCCAGGCGGGCGTGAGGTATGAGAGGGGCACCACCTCGGCGTGATCGAGTCCTAACTCCGCCGACGAAGCAAAGTCCACCCCGTTCTCTAACCCTTCGCTGACGAGGAACCTCCCCAGCTCCCCGGCGACTCTGAGGGTGACCTTAGGGATCTTGAGCCACTCATTGACCGGCCCCTCGGCGGTCTCGCCCACCCCGACCAGGAAAGGAGGCAAGTTATCATAAAAACAGCGATCGAAGTGGTCGGAGGAAAAGATCACGATCGCATCCGGGCGGGCCTGCTCCAGCAGCGTGCGGGCCTCGGCAAACCCGGCCTTCACCGTGCCGTACTGCTCCTCTTTGACCCCTTGCATCAGCGAAGGGACGGCCAAGTTGGGCGCATGTGACGCCGCAATGCCAACCACGACTTCGGCCATAGTCGACCCCCCTTTCTGCGCTGCGCGCTTTCCTCCTGCTGCAGCATATGTTCCCCTTGTGAGAAAAGCGACAGCGCTCATGTTGTGATCATCAACGGTTGCTCCCAGAAGCCACAGATGTAGCTATTTAAGTCGGCACCAGCTCATCGAGCTGGATGAGGATGCCGTAGTTCGCTAAAGGCCTGCAGGCAACTGGCTCCGCGCAAGGTTCATCTCAGTTTCCTGACGGGATCTGCGAGACATGCACGGCCGCCTCTAACCACTTTCCCTCTGCCTTCACCAACACGAAGGTGAAGCGGGCAAAGGTTGTGGTCAACGGCCCATCCTTGGGCTTGACGGATAGTGCGGTATGCCCCCAGACAATCCCCGTGCTGCCGATGACCCGACACTGGGGATTGATAGGAGTGAACGACACACTCTCGCTGTTGGCAAAGTTCGCTTCGGCTAGTTGCCGCAGCGTGGCTTTGCCGTCGATGGGGAAAGGGGAGAAGGGAGGGAAGGCCACCATCTGCTCGTGCCAGTGGGACGAGTAAGCGTTTGCGTCGCGGCGGTTGATGGCTCCCACGATTTGCTCGAAGGTTGCTTTCAGATCATCGATGTCAGCCATAGAATCCTCCTTATTTATTGGGCTGCTTCATCGCCGCCCAGTAAGCGCGCGGAGCAGTTGCCTGCAAGAGGAGAAACTCCAGGCGATCAAAGGCTGGACGACCTCCGACCTGTTTGACCCGAAGGAGAAGATGAACCCTGTTACAGGTAATCGAGGCGCGCCATGTTGCCTCCTGTCACGCCCAGATGGCATCGTCATCCACGAGGGGGATACCAAAGGCGCTCTTGCCTAACAGCTCCAGGGTCTCGTCACTATCAAGAGGATGAAAGAGTCCGGCCCGCACATCACGAAAGAGTCGCTCCAGGGGCAAGCGTTTAAAATACGATTGGCCCCCTACGGCCCGCAGGGCGAGGTCTACCACGCGCACCGAGTTCTCTATCGCCACCATGCGTGCCGCCACGCTCTTGCGCGCCCAGCTCTGGGGGTCTTCAAGATCGGCCTCGGCCGCAGCTTTCCACATCACGGCCCGCGCGCTTTCGATCAGCACATCCATCTCACCAACTTTGTTGTAGACGCTGGGTAGGTGACTCATGGGCTTCTTGAGTGGAAAGCGCGGCCGCTCACGCATGAAGTCCACCACAAAGTTACGAGCCGCAACAGCAATACCAATGTATGGCGCACCGATGGTGAAGGGGGCGCGGAGAAACAGGGCGATGAGGCCGCCGCGGGTGAACGTTGGACGTTGCAGCATCACGGCTGACTCTGGGACAAAAGCATCCTTCAGCTCCGTGCTGCGCGACGCGGTGGCACGCATCCCCAGGGTGTGCCAGTCGTCCTTGAACGTGAGGCCAGGCGTGTCGCGCGGAGGGATGAAAAAGGTGAGGATCGTCTCCCCTTGAGGACCGTCTGCCCAGGTCGCCTCGGCGAAAAAGAGATCCAGGGCGATGCTCTGTGTGCCAAAGATCTTGCGGCCGTTCACGAGCCAGCCTCCGTCTACCCGCCGGGCGGTGGCTCGGGGCCGCAAGACCGGGACCGCGTTGTCCGGCTCAGACCCGGACCCGCCGCAGATCAGCCGGCCGGCGGCAATCTGACGCAGTTTGTTTTCGACTTTGGAGTCCTTAAATTTGCGCCATAAGTCGATCAGTAACCCAACGACATTGAAGTGCATGTTGATCGCCAGCGCGGTGGCGCCGCAGCCCTGGGCCAGGCGCTCCTGAGCCTTGATGCGCTGCACCATGCTTGCCCCTAACCCACCCAACTCTTCAGGGATGGCCATGATGGTGTAGCCGCTTTCCCTGAGGCGGGCATAGTTTTCGTAGGGGAAAGACTCTTCTTCATCGTGCTGGGCAGCACGTTGGGCAAAGTCGTCCGCCAGCGTTGCCGCCAGGTCAAGAAAGCGTTGCTCACGCTCAGTATGGAACTGATTCATCGTCACCCCTTTTTGTCTTTTAGATGACGGGAGGCCCAATCAACTCCCTAGGCGAAAATTTCGTCGAAGAACGTCAGCATCGCCTTCCACGACCGCTCGTCGGCTGACTTGTTATAGGCCAGCCCCGCCATCCCGACTTTGCCCGCCTCCGGATTGGTGAAGCTGTGCACTGTGCCGCCGTAGCTGATGATCTGCCAGTCGACGCCCGCTTTGGTCATCTCGTCGGCAAGGGCATTGACCTGCGCCACCGGGACGAAGGGGTCGTCCGCGCCCGTGCACACCAGAACCTTGGCCTTAACCTGACCGGAGGCGGCGGGCCGTTGCGTCTCGAGGCCGCCGTGAAAGGAGACGATACCCTTGAGCGGTGCGCCGTCGCGGGCGAGTTCCAAAGAGAAGGTACCGCCCATGCAATAGCCGATCGCCGCTAAGCGGCTCGCGTCGACCTGCGGCAGTGCGGCAAGCTTGTCGAGCGCCACGCGCGCGCGGTGACGGAACTTGGCGGGATCCTCGCGCAGCGCGCCCGCATACTTGATCGCTTCCTGCAGATCGCCGTACTCCACGCCGTTGCCGTACGGATCGCCCGCCAACGCGACGTAGCCCAGACTCGCGAGCCGCTCGGCGTTCTTTTTGGCGTGAGTGCCTAACCCGAAGGCTTCCGGCATGACGAGGATGCCTGGACGCTTGCCGGTCTTCTTGTCGTCATACGCAAGAAATCCCCGTAGGGCGACAGTGCCATCCTGATACTCAATACTTTCCGTTTTCATATCACTTCCTCCTTTTTAGTTCTCCTGGACTGTTCAGTTAAGTTGGTCTACTCACTCTGACGCACGTAGTCAAGCGATCGTTTAAGAAGGCTGTGTGTTGCCGTTCTTTTCGAGGTAGTGCTTGACCTCTTTCTCGACCACCGTGCCGGTGAAGAAGTCCGGGTTCAGGCTCGCCCACAGCTTGACCGCGTTGCCAAAGGTGAAGGCGTAGAAGTCCTCTTCTGACATCCCCTTCTCCTCAACCAGCTCCCAGGCCTCGTCAAGAACCTTGGTCATATCAGGCACGTCAAAGTGGCTGATATCTGAACTCAGGACAGCACCGAGCTTGGCCCCGAAAGGATTGGCCTGCGCAGCAAATGCGTAGGTCACCGTCGGGTCGTCGGATTCACAACCGAAGTAGAACTGCGGCACGAACAGGTCGCGGAGGTCCTCTTTGCGCTCGATCTTGCAGGCGGCAAAGTCGTCGAGTTCCTCGGGCAGTGCGCTGCCCATCCCGCGCGTGACCCATTGCTCGAACTCGGCCCACCGGCTGACCATCTTTTCACCACCGTACTGCTTGAGGAGCGCGGCGAGTTCTTCGCGGTCGAGATTGGCCGGGTTGAAGTCCTGGATCACCGTGCCGTTACGCTTCTCCCAATGGGAGATCAAGTCGGCGAATACACTGCACCCCCAGGCCACGCCACCTTCGAGGAAGGCGAACCGCATGCGGGGAAAGCGTCGCGTTACCCCGCCCAGGAAGAGGGCCTTGCACACGGCATTGCCCGCCTCGCCGAAATGGCCAATGTGGTTGTAGACAAAGTTGGTGAGCGAATTGCGCAACCCGTAATTCTCAGCGGCGGAATGAAACGTCGCCGCGTAGCCCAGTTCCTGGCACGTGCGCCACACCGGGTCGTAGTCATAGGCGCTGTCGATGCCGAGCACGTCGAGCCAACAGGCGTAGCGGCGGCTGACGCCCTGGCGCTCGTAATTCGTCGTCGCCTAGGTACGGCGCGAACAGTTGCGAACCGGTGGGGTACAGGACGGCGAAATCCAGGCCCATGTCCTCGAGCCGCTCGTGCATCAGGCTGGGAATAAAGGAGGTGGCCAGGTCGAGGGTGTTCTTGATGGGCAGCGCCCACCAGGGCGGCTGGCCGGCGCGCTTATCGAGCTTCTCCTGTTGAGTCATCTGCGCAAAGGCGCCCTCGCCTAATCCCCGCAGGCGGGAGGTCCATCTCTCGACGATCTTCGGACCGGCGACTTCCTTGAGGTAGTCCATGGCAATGGGTTCGAACTCGCGCCAGTGGCCGTCGGAGTCGATCACCGGATGACCCAGGCGCGCATGAATCGCCTTGGATTTGGATTTGCCGTGTGATGACATGGGCATCCTCCCTTAGGTAATGCTCTCATACCCTTACCGCAACTGGCGACTCAATGCTGCATACCGTTCTAAGACGGGCCATTGGGCAGCAGGAGCGCCCGGCTCTATGAGGAACAAGATACGCTGGAACCCAAGCCGCAGGAGTTCCTGTATGCGACTTTCGATTCCGCTGGCGCCTGCCAGCCCGTCCGCAGTAATCACGCTCAGATCGAACTCAGTCATCGACCGCCCGACCCGGGCGGCTTCTCCCCGCAGCGCTTCAATCCCGCTCGCCAAGTCATACCCCGCATCGACCGGAATCCAGCCGTCGCAGTACTCGGCGATGCGCCGGGGCGCCCACTTCGACATGGCCCCCAGCAGCACGGGCGGTCCTCCGGCTTGCACCGGCTTGGGCCAACACCACAAAGGGTCGAAGTTCACAAACTGCCCGTGGAACTCTGCCACGTCCTTGTTCCAGATCTCTTGCATCGCCAGTACGCGCTCACGCGTCACCTTCCAGCGGTCCTGAAAGGCCACTCCGTGGTCTGCCATCTCTTCGGCATTCCACCCCGCGCCAATGCCAAAGAGAAAACGGCCGTTGGCGACACGGTCCACGCAGGCAATGGTCTTTGCCAGGGTGATGGGATGGTGTTCAGGCACCAGGCACACCGAGGTGCCCACTTTGAGTTTCTGGGTGACGGCTGCGGCGGCGGTCAGTCCAGTGAAAGGATCATAAAATTGCTTGTAGTAGTCAGGCAGTTCACCGCCGAGGGGAAACGGCGTCTTGCGGCTGGTGGGAATATGCGTGTGCTCGCCAAACCACAGGGACTCAAACCCCTGGGCTTCCGCCCACCGCGCGAGTTCCGCCGGTTGAATGGTGTAATGTGTCGGTATCGTGACGAATCCAAAGTCTGCCATGGCTGTCCCTCCTCACGAATCTCTTTGTCATGCTCTTGCAACTTCTGTCAATCCTGCGATTCGGGGCGTCAGCGCCTCCTTGTTCATTACGCGTTCCTCCGATTGAGAGCACTCAGCGCAAAACCTACCTCGCGACCCCGTGGCCGGTTACCTGGTGATTGTTTCCCGCGACCTCGAAAACGAGGTGTCCTGCTGCCTCCTGAGCAGCCACCCGGGCCGCAACCTCCGGCGTGAGTGCAATATGTCGATGTTGAGGAAATTTGTCGAGATAGAGCAACGGCCGCAGATAAAACTGATCTGGCCGCACGACTTCTCCTCGACTTTTATAGGGACTCAAAAACCATCCCCGGCGGAGGAACTCTGGGTTGAAATATGACTCCCAGTGGTCATCCAGCCAGTTCATTTTCCGGTGATAATCGTGAAAACCTGCGGTCATCAGATCAATATCCACGGTCCAGTACAGCACAACGAGCGGGGTGTAGCCGAGGCGCCCGTCTTCTGGGTATTCACTCCGTTCAAGACGTTCGGCAATGAGAATAAGATTACCGTTGAGATCGTATTGCTCGATGCGTAGGGGGCAGAAGAACTTTTTGTCTATCCAGTAAATGAGCTTGCCGCGGTAGTAATTGGGCAGCCAATCAGGGCGCGGGGTGGATTCGACAACATAACATTCGACTCCACCGTCTGCGGTGTAGGCGGGATAGGTGTCCCCCATAACTTTGAGCGCCTGTGTATCTTGCTCATAAGAAGAGCCATCCTGCCGGGTGATCGTGACTATCGGGCGCGTGTTGGGGAAGCGCACGGTTGCATAGAGCACATCCGTGCCGAGCATCGTCCAGGTAAATTCCCATGGGTCACGGCCTTGTAAGTCATCAAAGCTTTGCGCATTGTTGGGGAGACGGTCTTCCCGGCGCGGTTGCGGTTGACGTCGAATGCGCCGGAGCCCCGGTCGATACAGGTAGCGGTCCTGTTTCTTCGTGAAGGTATGATCGGTGCGGTACTCGAACCATAACTGTTGATCGCCATCAGACTCAGGGGGACTGGTGAACTGGGAAAACGCCCGCAGGTACTCGTGTCCTGGAGGCCAGTGTAACAACTCGCTGAGGCCATTTTTCGGGAAATAGAGAATAGCAGTGTTGTTCTTCAGGGTGGCCAGGATATAGCCGCCGGCAGTCATGCTCTGCACAACACTCAGCCAGATGTGCGAAAAACGCGGCCGCAGTGTATCGAGTTCAAAAGCGAGATAGCCTAACTCTTCTGCGGTATAGGGAGGACTGAAAGGATACGGCTCGGCTGGGAGATAGGGGATCTGCGGATCACGCGGCGTCTCCGGGCGTAACTCTAATTCGGCACGCTCTGCCGGTGAGAGGGCATCAAGGGGTTTCCAGGTTTGGGTTGGAGTTTGGGCGAGGACCGCGCTTTGCCAGCCTAACCCGAGAATGAGAGTGATATTGAAAAGGAGGGGCACGGCGCGCCCTGCCCCTCCTTTCAGCTCAGTAGTCCGGTAACGCATTCTCAAGTTCCCGCAGTTCAGGGTAAAGTCCTCGACCTGCGTGTACCGAGCAGGCTCTATTGCCGCAGATGTGTTGGAGAACCACGCCGGGGCAGCACGGTGTGAGAAGCGCGCAGGCTTTGTGCCTGGATCGACAAGCGCACGGGAGTCGTTACAGCAGGCCGTAACAGCGAGCCGCATTCGTGCCCATGATCTTTTGCCGTGCGTCTTCAGGCAGTACGGCACACTGCTCGCGCAATTCCGCCACGGCGCCCGGAAATACACAGTCGTAGTGCGGGTAATCAGATGCCCACATCAAGTACTCATCCACACCGAGAGCAGTCGCGGCCTTCAGCGCCATATCGTCCGGTTCGCACGAGCAGAAGCATTGCCGCCGGAAGTACTCACTCGGTTTCAGTTTGGCCTGCGGCACCATGTGACCGATCTTGTCGTAGAATTCGTCCAGCCGCGCCAGCCAGTACGCAATCCAGCCGCCGCCCGCTTCGAGGAACGCCACTCTCAGCCGCGGGTATTGCTCGAGTACACCAGCGCAGATCAGGTCCATGCAGGCCATTTGTTGTTCCAACGGATGGGAAATGATCATGCGCTGGAAAAAATCATGATAGCGGTCGAATCCCGCCGTCGGCATGTCGCCGGTGACGGCAGCGTGGAGCGCGATGGTGCAGTTCAACTCCTGCGCTTCCGCCCAGAACGGCTCGTACACCGGATCGCTGAGGCGGCGATTGTGGTACGGATTGGAACGGACGAGGACCGCCCTGACGCCCTGCTCTTTGACCACCCGGCGCATTTCCGCGATCGCCGCGGCCACGTCGTGGAGCGGCACCGGCGCGACACTATAGAGCCGGTCGGGAGCCACGCGGCAAAAATCCGCCATCCAGTTGTTGTAGGCACGGCACGCCGCAGCCGAGAGCGCGGGGTCCTTGAGCGCGACAAAGCCGATGCCAATAGACGGGAAAAGAACAGAAACGTCTATGCCCTCTGAGTCCATATCCTGGAGGCGGGCGTGCGGATCGTAGCTGCCGGGCCGCAGGTCGTCCCACGAGAGTTTGCGCATCAGCTCTGGCGCGGCCAGACCGCCCGGGATGCACATCGCGGCTGGCGCGTAGATACTGTTGACGGCGATCCGGTCGCCGACCGCGATCCGATCGATGCCGTCGGAGTCTTTGGCGATGCGTGGCAGCCGGTCACGAAATCGGGGGTCAATGTAGTCCTGCCAGAACGTGCGGGGTTCAACGATATGCCCATCCGCATCGATAACTTTCGTCATGGTCGGACCTCCTTGCGATCATTGCGCCGCTTGCGAAGTCGGGAGAATATGCAGTATGTGTCAACAGTCACGAGACGACACTTGAGCATATGGATAGTACGTCTGAAGGGATGGTGCAAGTGAGTTCTCCGGGTCTTAGGGAAAGGCACAGGGTGGCTTTTTACCAGCGACAAATCGTAATCAAAAGGAGGGTACGTTATGGCAGAGCATCGGATCATTTCTGCGGACTCGCACTTTGTGGAGCCCCCCAACATGTGGGCCGAGCGGATTGATAAGAAGTTTCGGGACCGTGCGCCGCATACGGTGAAGGGCCTGCAGGGGAGAGAGGGCGAGTTCTTTGTCTGCGAGAACATCTCCCCTATCCCGGTCGCGGCGGCGTTCGGGGCCGGGGTGCCGTCCGAGCAACTCCCCGAGCACAACAAGAAGGGGTTTGAGTCCGCCCCGGCCAGTGTGTGGGACCCGGCGGCGCGGATCAAGGACCAGGATCTGGACGGGGTGCAGGCTGAGGTGATCTACACCACCCTGGGCATGCCCCTGTACGGTCTGGATGATGTGGAGCTGAGGACTGCCTGTTTTCGGGCCTATAATGACTGGGCGGTGGAGTATTGCAGCTATGATCCCAAACGGCTGCTGCCCCTGGGGCTGATCACCTTGGAGGATATTGCGGCGGGGGTACAGGAACTCAGGCGCATTGCCAAAAAGGGGATGAGAGGCGCCATGATTTGGGCGGAGCCCCCTGAAGATCGGCCGTATAATCATCCGGACTACGATCCGTTCTGGGCGGCGGCCCAAGATCTGAACATGCCTCTTTCCCTGCATATCCTGACCAGCCGCCGGGGCATGGGGTCAGACTTCTTTAAGGGGAACCTGGCGCGTCAGGTCGCCGTACTACACCACGAAATCGAGCGCTCGCTCTCAGTGTTTGTCCTGGATGGGGTGCTAGAGCGCTTCCCCAATTTGAAGATTGTGTCTGCCGAGAATGATGTGGCGTGGGTGCCCTACTTCATGTGGCGGATGGATTTCGCCCAGGATCGGTTTGGGCGGAGCGGGGCGACCCCAGTGAAGTTGAGCCTGAAGCCGAGCGAGTACCTCAAGCGGCAGGTGTATGCAACCTTCATCAACGAGCCGATCTTTCTCCACACACTTGGCCTGTATGGGGCGGACAACGCCATGTGGTCCTCGGACTACCCGCACACGGCCGCTATCTGGCCGCGCTCACAGCAGTTCATTAAAGAGACCTTCAGCGGGCTCTCAGAGGAAAACAGGCGCAAGATTGTGCATGACACCGCCGCCCGCCTGTATGGGATCGACTGATCTCCTGTAGGGGGTTAGGGAGAAGAGAAGAGTCCCTAACCCCTCGTCGCCGTCACGGAATGAAATCAAGATCCTCCGGCAACGGCGGGACGATCGGCACCTCGAACACCGGCCCTCCTAGCCTACCGGGTAGCTCATCGGGGTCGATGACCAGGGTGCCATCTGAGGCAAAGAACACGGCGATCTGCTGCTGGGCGCCACCCAACCCAACGTCGGCCACCGCTGGAAAGAAGAAGGGGGGGAAAATCGAGAAAGGGAAGAGTAGGAATAGGTGTGGGTCCTTGGGCACCTTTACTCCAGTCGGGTTTCGGAGTGGGTCGTTAAAGGCGATGTCGTGCCGATAGAACGTGGCGCGGTCAGCCAGGTCTCCCGCGCGGAGTATTGCCGTTGTCGTCGGGTTCGGGACGGTCCGGTCGCCTCTGGCGAACTGGATGATGACTGACTTAGCGGGCACCCCGTCAAGCGGCTTTTTCCGGATGTGCGGCGCATACGCGACCGCGTTGCCGGGCTGAGAGACCCACTCCGTGTTCTCAAAGGCCTCCTGGATCTCAGTAGCACCGGGCACTGTGTTGATGACTGATGGCTGGTTCCTAAGCGGTATGTTCTCGTTGAACTCGATGCCACTGGGGCCACCGACATTGATAAGCGGCGGCACCCGCGAGGCGAGAATGAAACCTATAAACGGCCGGTAGAAAGGCGAGAGCCGGGTAAACTCGGTAATCGAACCACCCGGGGCATTGGGGACCCCGGCTCGCACGTTAGGCTCGACCGCCAGGAATATCGTCCCGTAAATACCACCAACAGACTGGCCAAAATAGTAGAGGCGCGAGGGATCCAGGTCTTGGATTCCATCGCCGTCCACGTCCATCCCCACCTCAATCTCCCGGACGAGCTGCATCAGATCCACGACTGTCTGCTGGATGCCGTCGCGGTTAAAGATGATCGTTCGTGGCGGGGCCGCGAAGAAGCCCTCTGCGGAGACAATGGAGTCAATGGTACCGTTACCGTCCTGATCGATGCCGCGCCCACCGGCGCGGAAGGTCACTGGATCTCCGACATTCTGGCTGACAGTCAACGTGCCGAGCGGGCCACCACCGTGGCCTACCGCGTTGATCGCGATCGTGGCAATCCCATGCGCTGCCATTATGGCGGCGACGGCGAAGGGGCTGCTGTTCTTGTTGTCTGGGAAGGCATGGCCGAAAATTGCGACTGGCCACCCACCAATAGGTTTAGGGCTAGACGGCAGGAAGAGGTTGAAGAACACCTGGTTCGTTCCCTGCACTTTCGGTGTGCCAGAGAGGGTTCCAACTGGTGGAATGAATTTGTCAGCCGTCTCGTAGTCAGGGGAGAGATACTTCCCGAACGCAACCTGGCCCACAGCGCCGGGGACTATCCCGAGCGCCAGGAGGGGAACTGTAGGCGCATCGAAGGTCGGCGCAGTGCCAATTTGCCGCTTGAACGTGATATCCGCTACATTACTTAGAGGGAACACAGTCCGGGTCCCTCCAGGCCCCAGGAGGAAATCGGCGGGATCTGGGGTGTCCGCTTTGAGTTGGTCCCGGATCTTCTCCAAAATAGCCGTGGCACTCTGAGTGGTGAAGACGCTGGCCGCTATGACGTCGTGGCGCCGCACCCCGGCTTCCCTGGCTGCTTTCAAGGCGTCATCGAGCGCCTTCCGGTACGCGTTCAGGTCGGGGTCTTTCGTGTGTCCGAAGTTCAGATTGTGGCGGAACCGTTTGAATGCCTTCGATGCCTCAACCGGGTTTCCATCCAAGTCCCGCACCCCGCGGGTCACAATCAGCGCGTAGCGCGTGTGTTGGTCGAGGAGTTCGTCCGACTCTACGTGAAGCGTGTTGGTGGCAGGGTCCCAGACTATCTGATTGATACCAATGACCTTGTCACTGGGGTCGTCCTCAGCAAGCGTACTCCCCAAGTTGATCAGGAAGACAGTCTTGCTCTTCACTGTTGCGACATCGATGGGACCACTGAAGGGGATGGATAGCCGGGGCTGCAGATTGAAGCCATCGAGCGTGTTAATGACGCCCAGGTCGGCACAGTCTGAAGGGTATGCCACGCAGTCAGGCTTGGGCAGCTTGACCCTGCGTCTGGTGTTATGGTGCGAGTCCGCGACCGTGAACAGGTCACTGGGAAACGGGCCTCCTGCCGGCCTCTCCAGACTAAAGATGGCCTCAACGCCGTCCGCTAAGGCGACCAATGGCCACAGGAGGACAACAGATAGGACGAGGAGGAGGGCGCGGCGACTGTGCAGAGCCATGGCAAGTCTCCTTTCTCGGCACATGGACGCAAAGTTCCTCAGGCCACGATAGAATCAACCGTGGCTGGGCACCTTCACGTACGCGAGGGCTAGATGTGGAGATGGGGGACTTTATGCCGTCGCCGGAATGCCACCCCAGCCACAACCACCAAATTCACCACCTAAACCAGACGGCAAAAGATTCGTACACTACGGTTACACCTCGTGTAGCCTCCGCCCGACGCTCAAGCGTCGGGCTCAACGCACGAAGCCTGGTAAACCAGGCTCTCAGGGGGCTTCAGCTCCCTTTGTAACCTGAGCCTGGTGCTTGAGCACCAGGCGGTGCCTGTGCCAATCTCATGCATCTCGTGCCAATCTCATGCATCTCGGTTTAGACGCTAATATTAGGGGAACTTTATGCCCTTGCTTGACAGCCGTCAAGAGATTCCTGGAAAAGTGCAGAGTAAAAGGGGGCTCTTTTCCTCCCCTTTTCACCTACAGTAGCTCTTGCAACTCCGGTAGCCGCTGGCGCAGGCGCTCGGCTGCGTCGTCCGGCGCCATGTAGGGCGGCCGGGCCGGACCCATGTCGATGCCGGTGACCACTGAAGCCGTCACTTTTGTCGTGCCGAGGTGGCCCAGGGTTTCTTCCCCGCCACGCGGGAAGCAGCGGTTCAACCGGCGCTGGATCTCTACCGCTCGGGCAATGTCCCCAGCGCGAAAGACCTGCTGCAGTTTTACCGCCGCAGGCACGGCAAAAACGTTGATAAAGCCGCCGGCTGCGCCCAGCAGCAGCCCAGTGAGAAAAGCGCGAAACGTCTGCAAGATCTTTACCCGTCCGCGCACCTCATCATACAACGCTTCGAGGTGCTGCAGGTCGGTAAGCACTTCTTTGATCGCCACGATCCCAGGAATGCCGCAGAGACGGCCAAAGAATTTCGGGCTCATGGTGAACTTGGAAAGTGCCGGGTTGTGATAGACCACCACCGGCAGGTCACCAGCCTCGGCCACCATCCGGTAGTGCCGGTAGACTTCCTCTTCGCCACAGCGCCAGTAATAGGGTGGGATCAACTGCTGAGCGTCGTAGCCCATGTCGCCGGCGATCTTGGCGAACTTCAGCGCCTCCAGGGTGGTCGCACCGGAGGTCATGGCCACGGTGAGGATGTCTTTGTGTTTCCGTGCCTGCTCAAGCACGACTGCAAACGTCTGCACCCGTTCAGCCTCGCTCAAGTGCAGGAACTCGCCGATACTGGGGGTGGCGACGATGCCGTTGGCACCCTGCTGCACGCACCAATCTACCTCGGCGCGTAGCGCCCCCTCATTGAGCCGGTAGTCTTTAGTGAACGGCGTGACGAGCATGGCGATAATGCCGTGAACTTCGCGGGCCATGGGTGTCCTCCTGGTTGGCATATGGCATAGAGCTCGCTCCCTACGTTCGCTCTATGGCAATCGGCATATAGCCTATAGCTCGCTCCCTACGTTCGCTCTATACTGCCCAGTCCAGTGGGGCAGTCGCATCCTGCGAGATGGGCATATAGCCCCACCATAAGCCATAAGCTATATGCCATAAGCCATATCACTCAGTCCTCTTCTTCCCGCGCCAGGAACTGCCGCACTCGATCCATCAGCGACTGCTTATCGTAAATGCCATAGAGTGCAGAGGCCATGCGCACGGGGTCGCCAAAGAAGAAGCGTTCATATAGTACCTGCCGGCCGCCAAACGCGCTGCACGCGATGTCCCAGGCCAAGCGAAAGAGTTTGACGCGTTCACGCGCATTCAGGTTGGCGACCACGAGGTAGCGTTCGAGGTCAGGGCCAATCGGGCTGTCGAACGCCGTCTGCGGCGGGATCATCATGAGGCCTGAGGAACTCAAGAGTTGCAAGATCTCCACCATGCGCGCGTACATCTTGGGGAAGACGTTACGTGCGACATCAAGCGGGGGTCGGGCTGGGCACATGGCCCCCCAGCGGTCGATGGCGGCGTCGGCCTCTCCTGCCCGCAGACAGGCCTTCATCAGCTCAAGGTTGACAATACATTCGGCGATCTTCTCGTGCACATGCGGGAACTCGCCAGACCCGATGGCGTCTACAATCAGACAGGCAACCCCGAGAAGGAACTCCGCCTTGGCCACGTTCTTCACCACTACCTGATGCATCATATGCACCACCGCGTTAGTGGCAGCAAAGAGCTGGTTACACAGGAAGGCATCTGCCTTCAGAAACACCCGCTCCCACGGCACCAGCACGTCGTCGAAGATCATTACCGCATCCATCTCTTCGAAGCGCGAGCCCAGGGGGTGGTCAAAGCGCGAGTGGCCATAGTCAAACCCTTCACGACAGATGAACTTGAGCCCCGGCGTATCGCAGGGAATAGCAAAGGCAAACGCGAAGGGGGCGGCGTCGGCTGCGGCCTTGAGGACAGTCGAGGGAAAGACCATGATCTCGTCCGAGAGCGGCCCCAGGGTGGCGAGAATGCGCGCCCCGCGAATGACAACGCCGGAGTCGGTCTCCCTGACGATGCGGGCGGCGATCTCGGCACTGGGGTGACCACTGGCAGTCAAGGCGCGGTTCGCCTGGGGATTGACCAGAGTGTGAGTCAGGCACAGGTCACGCTCGCGAACGTAGGTGTAATAATTGCGCACATTGTCGGCAAAGCGGGGATCGTTCTGGGTAAAAAAGTCAGCGGCTGCAGCCATAGCCATGAGGCTGACGTTCAGATAGTCCGGAGCGCGCCCGATCATACCGCCGCTGTAGCGCGCCCAGTGCATCATCATACGCGAGCGCTGCTGCAGATCGTCGAGCGAACGGGGAGTGATAAACGAGCGTCCAACCCGCTCGCCACTGGTCGGCGAGACATACGTCATCTCGTCGCGCAGGCTCGGGGCGTGCTGCATATCATACAGGTGAGCGATCGAGCGGGCACCGCGGCGCAAGGCTGGGTGAGCGGTGACGTCGCGTATCCGCTCACTCCCGAGCCAGACCTCGGTAGGGCGTTCTTTCAATCCCTGCAAGTATTCAGCTCCGGTCCGTGCTGGCATGAGGATTCTGCAATGATTCAATCTTGCTTGCTCAGTCCTCATTACTCATTACTACTTAATACGGTATACACACAAACTTTGGTTCGGTATAGAACTCCAGGCTATAGCGGCCCCCTTCGCGGCCAAGGCCGCTCTCGCGCGCTCCGCCGAATGGCGTGCGCAGGTCGCGTAGGAAGAAACTATTCACCCACACCATGCCGGTCTTGACTGCGCTGGCGACCCGTAAGGCTCGGTTCACATCCTGGGTCCAGATGAATCCTGCCAGGCCGTAGCTCGTCTCGTTAGCCAGACGGATCGCCTCGGCCTCAGCGTGAAAGCGCTGCACCGAGAGGACCGGGCCAAAGATTTCCTCGCGGCACAAGCGCATCGTGCTGGTCACCCCTTCGAACACCGTAGGCAAGAGATAATTGCCCTTTTGCAACGCTGGGTCACTGGGCCGTTTGCCTCCAGTCACCAAACGTGCGCCCTCATCCAGCCCGGCCTGGATATACCCCTCGACACGCTGCCGATGCTGCGCGGTGATCAGCGGGCCAAAGTCGGTCGCGGGATCGAGTGGATCACCGACTCTCAGGTTCGCCACTGCCTGGACAAACCGCTCCATGAACCGGTCAGAGATGGCATCCGACAAGAACAGGCGTGAGCCGGCCACGCACGACTGGCCCTGGCTGCGAAAGATGGCGCGAACCGCCCCCTTGACTGCCAGTTCTAGGTCGGCATCGGCAAAGACGATATTTGGTGACTTGCCGCCGAGTTCCAGCGAAACACGCTTGA
>WNGG01005035.1_pt1 | contig 20115 bp, 22 predicted proteins | sample 5400661 | NCBI WGS metagenome assembly WNGG01 (sample SAMN13153372, study PRJNA577476) | soil metagenome | isolation source: 100 cm soil or saprolite under Garry oak tree replicate 1 | place: USA:California | collected 2016-06-15
CGCCAGTAGTCGGGGTCCACGCCGCCGACGAACGCGTTGGGGTCGTAGCCGGGGGCGCTGTAGAGCGCGAGGATCTCACCCGTGTTGGGGTTCATCGCCACGACCGCGCCGCGCCGCCCCACCGGGAAGATCTGGGCCACGTAGCGCTGGAGGTCGAGATCGATGGTGGTGTGGAGCGGCCGCCCCGGGACCGGCAACAGCATGGAAGACCAGCTCGCCTCCCGCACGACGTGCCCCAGCGCGCTCACTTCCACCCAGCGCACGCCGTCGGCGCCGCGCAGCGAGTCGTCGTACTCGCGCTCCAGCCCGTCCTTCCCCAGCAGCCCGCCCAGCCGGATGGCGGCGAAGCGCCGCTGGGTGCGCTCGGCCTCCGTCACCTCGCCCACGTACCCGACGAGATGCGCGATGAGCGAGCTGTCCGGGTAGGTGCGCTTCGGCTCGGGCTGGATCACGAGCCCCGGAAAGATCAGCCGCCGCTCCTCGAGGGCCGACACGACTTCGAACTTCGCGTTGGGCAGCACGGTCACCGGCAGGTAGGGTACTCGCCGGTACCGCACCAGCACGCGGTTGATCCCGGCGCGGTCGAGCTTCACGAACGGCGCGATGCGCTCGAGCGCGGCGCGCAGCGAGTCTTCGTCCCCGGGCAGGAGGGACACGGTGTACCCCGGCACGTTATCGGCCAGCAGCTTGCCGTTGCGGTCGGTGATGATGCCCCGGGGCGCGGGGAGCGGGATGGGGCGCAGCCGATTCGTCTCGGACTGCAGCTGGTACTTCGAATGCTCCAGGATCTGCGTGCGGAAGAAGGCGATGACGAGGGCCCCGACCGCGGCCCACACCACGCCGTGCACCCAGCGCAGCCGGCGATCGAGCAGGTGCGGGTGGAACGCGTTCACGCGTCGCTCAGACGGATGGCGAGGTGGCGCCCGAACAGCCACAGCACGAGCACGCCCGCCACCGCGGTCGTGAGGCTCTGGATCGGCGACCACACCAGCAGCTCCCAGCCCAGCAGCCCACCCTTGAGCTTCCCCGATGCGACCGCCACCACCAGGTTCCGGAACCACGTGCCCGCGAAGAACAGGCAGCCGTTCACGAACATGTTCTCGGCGAAGAACACCGCCTTGCTCCAGGACGCGAGATACCCGACGAGCGTGTGGGCGAGCGCGCCCGCGCCGAACGAGGCCGGCGTGAGGGCGTCGCGCAGCAGTCCCACCAGGAACCCCGCACCGGCGCTCGGCCCCGGCGCCGCCCGGATCGTATAGATCAAAAGCGCCAGCAGCAGGAAGTCGGGCGCCACGCGGTCGTCCCCCAGGCGGCCCCGCAGCGAGAACTGCAGCACGACGAGGACCGCAAGAATCACGTAGAACCGGTACTTGTCCGTGCGCCTCACGGCGTCTCCCCACTCGATTCGAACACCGACCGCAGGTCGCCCTTCGCCGGCTGCCCGGTGAGGATCATGACGTGCGTGACGGCCGCCGGATGCACCGCGGGGCGCACGAGATAGGTACGCTCCCAGCCTTCCGCCTCGCCGGCCATCCCCACGACCGTCCCGATCGGAATCCCGCGCGGTAGTACGCCCCCCAGGCCCGACGTGAGGATCGCCGCGCCCTCGGGCACGCGCTGGCGGTAGGCCACGCCTTGGAGCTCGAGCAGCCAGGCGCGCGGGCCCTCGCTGCCATGGGGCGCGACGATCCCGTACAGGCTCCCGTCCGCCGCCATCGCGCTCGCCCGAAACTCGGGATGCGCCCACGTCACGACGACGCTCGTTTGCGCGTCCGCGGTGCTCACGATCCCGACCAGCCCCTCTGGGCTCACGACGGCCGACAGCGGCTTCACTCCCTGCTTCCGGCCGGCGGAGACGACGAACGTGAGGGCGGTCGTAGGCTCCGCGGTCCGCAGCACCTCGGCCGGGACGTAGCCCGTGACGAGGCGGGCGCCGAGCCCCAGCAGGGTCCGCAGCCGGGCATTCTCACTCCGCAGCTCGGGGAGGAAGGTAGCCGCGAGCGCGGCGGAGTCGCGCTGCGCCACGACCGCGTCGTACCGCTGGAGCGAGGCCGAGAGCAGCTCGGTCTGCTGCTGCAGCGCGAGAAAAGGGGCGAGCACCGTCTGCCGTAGCGTCCGTGCGAAGGGATCGCGCACGCGCTCCGGCAGGCTCATCGCGGTGACGGAGAGCAGGACGCACCCGATGAAGGTGAGGGTGTCGGCCCGCGAGGCGTAGCGGTCGGCTCCGAGCGCCATCGCCCCCTCGCTAGGTAGTCAGGACGTTGCGGTATTTTTCCGGATCGTCGAGGATCCGCCCCGTCCCCCGGACCACGCAGGTCATGGGATCCTCGTCGAGGTGGATCGGCAGCCCCGTTTCCTGCTGGAGCAGCACGTCGAGGCCGCGGATCAGCGAGCCCCCGCCCGTCATGACGATCCCCCGATCCACGATGTCGCTCGCGAGCTCGGGCGGCGTGATCTCGAGGGCGCGCCGCACGGCGTCCACGATCTGCTGGATCGGCTCCTGCACCGCCTCGCGGATCTCGCTCGAGTGCACCCGCACGATCTTCGGGATCCCGGACACGAGATCGCGACCCTTCACCTCCATCTCGCGCTCCTCGCCCACCGGCGCCGCGGAGCCGATCTGGATCTTGATCTGCTCGGCCGTGGGCTCGCCGATGAGGAGGTTGTAGTTCTTGCGCATGAACTGCACGATCGCCTGGTCCAGCTCGTCGCCGCCGGTGCGGATCGACGTGTCGGAGACGATCCCCGAGAGCGCGATCACGGCGATCTCCGTGGTGCCGCCGCCGATGTCGATCACCATGTTGCCCGTCGGCGTCTCGACGGGCAGCCCCACCCCGATCGCCGCGGCCATCGGCTCGGCGACCATGTAGACCTCTTTCGCGCCGGCCGATTGCGCCGAATCGCGCACCGCGCGCTTCTCCACCTCGGTGATGCCCGACGGCACGCACACGATCACCTTGGGCTTCACGCGGAAGAGATGGCGGTCGATGATGGTCTTGAGGAAGAAGCGGAGCATCTTCTCGGTCACGTCGAAGTCGGCGATCACACCGTCTTTGAGCGGCCGCACCGCGAGGATCCCGTCCGGGGTGCGGCCCAGCATCCGCTTCGCCTCGAGCCCGATACCCTTGATCTTGCCGGTGGCTTTCTCGATCGCGACGACCGAGGGCTCGTTCAGCACGATGCCCTCGCCCTTCACGTAAATCAGTGTGTTCGCCGTGCCGAGATCGACGGCAATTTCAGTCGCCGGGCTCCAGGCACCGAGCTTCCAATTCGGCCAGCGTAAGGGCACGTGGTCGTCGTGTGAAAAGGTGTTGGGCGGGCGCTACCGGGCGCCTCAACCTAATGAAAAGCGTAACTCCAATCAAGGCTGATGCTTGACGACCTTCGCGACCGCGGCTAGCGTACGCCCATGCAACACACGCGGCCGGCCGAAGTGGCGGTGGTGGACCTGCAGGTATGCGACCGCTGCGGCCTGTGCCTGCCGCTCTGTCCTCCGGAAGCGATCCATCTCGAGTTCGACGACCTGACGGTAGACTCGAAAACCTGCACCGGCTGTCGTAAATGCATCGCGCCGTGCCCCGTCGGCGCGCTCGCCATGGTCGCAGCGTGATGCGCGACACCGACGTGCTGGTCATCGGCGCAGGCCCCGCCGGTGCGGTGGCGGCGTCGGAAGCCAAGCGAGCCGCGCCCCAGCTTGACGTCGTGCTGCTGGAGCGCGACCGGGCCGTGGGCCGTCCGGTGCGGTGCGCCGAGGGCGTGGGCGACGCGGGGCTGCGCGAGTTCGCCGACCCGGACGGCGCGTCGTGGGTCGCCCGCAAGATCAGGCGGGTCATTGTCGTGGCGCCGGACGACACGGAAGTGAAGGTGGCGGAGCGCGATGCCGGCTGGATTCTGGACCGCACGCGCTTCGACGCGTTCTTAGCGGCCCAGGCGGGGGCGGCGGGGGCCGAGCTGCTCGTCGCCACCGAGGCCACGGGCATGAGCCGTGGCGCGGACGACCGCTGGGACGTGCGCGTGCGGGGCCCGAGCGGCGAGGACACCTACCGCGCGACGATCGTGATCGGCGCGGACGGCGTCGAGGCGCTGGTGGGCCGGTGGGCGGGCCTCGACACCCGCGTGCCGGCGCGCGACATGGAGTCGTGCGCGCAGTACGTGCTGCAGGGCATCGACTTCGACCCCGACGCGATCTACTTGCAATTCGGGCGCACCATCGCCCCGGGGGGCTACGCCTGGCTGTTCCCCAAGGGCGTGGGCGTCGCGAACGTGGGGCTCGGCCTCGTGGCCCTGAAGGCCGACGGCCGGAACGCGCGGCAGTATCTCGACGCCTGGATCGCGCGGCGCTATCCGCGGGCAGCGAAAACCGGCTACACGGTGGGCGGGGTGATCGTGCACACGACCATCAAAGCGACCTACAGCGATGGCGTGATGCTCGCGGGCGACGCGGCGCACATGATCAATCCCCTCTCGGGCGGCGGCATCGTGAACGCCATGAAGGCCGGCCGGCTGGCCGGCCGCACGGCCGCGGCCGCCATCTGCGCCGGCGATACGAGCGCGCGCCGGCTCGCGGGCTACCACCAGGCCTGGATGGACCTGCTTGGCGAGGACCACCTCAAGTACTACCGCATCAAGCGGGCGCTCGAAGAGCTGGACGACGGCTTTTTCAACGCGCTCGGTCGCACCGCCAACGCTATCCCCGACGAGAAGCGCACGCTCGGCCGCATCTTCGCGCACGCCCTGGTGAAGCACCCGCAGCTGATTCCGGTGGCGGCGAGGTTTTTCTTGTGAATCGGGAGCGGGGAGCGGTAGCTTGCGGTGCATCGGAGGGTACCGCTCCCTGCTCCCTGCTCCCTGCTCCCCTGGGAGAGTGACATGCTGAGTATTGATCTCCATGGCAAGCGTGCTTTGGTGGCGGGTGTGGCGGACGACGGCGGCTACGGATTCGCCATCGCCAAGGCCCTCGCCGAGGCCGGGGCGACCGTGTGCACGGGCACCTGGCCGCCGGCGCTCAACATCTTCCTCAACCTGCTCGAGCGTGGGAAGATGGACGAGTCGCGCCGCATGGCGGACGGTTCGTTGCTCGCCTTCGAGAAGATCTATCCCTTGGACGCCGCCTACGACCTGCTGGCGGACGCACCGGAGGACGTCCGCGCCAACAAGCGCTACAAGGACGTGGGAGACTTCTCGGTCGCCGGGCTCGCGGAGCAGCTGGTCCGGGACTTCGGGGAGAAACCGCTCGACATCGTCGTCCACTCGCTCGCGAACGGCCCGGAGGTGAAGAAGCCGTTGCTCGAGACCAGCCGCGGAGGCTATCTCACCGCCGTGAGCGTGAGCGCCTACTCCCTGGTCTCGCTGGTAGCCCGGCTCGGGCCGCTGATGCGCCCCGGTGGGTCGTTCTTGTCACTCACCTACATGGCGAGCGAGCGCGTGGTCCCGGGCTACGGCGGGGGCATGTCCTCGGCGAAAGCGGCGCTCGAGAGCGACACCCGGACGCTCGCCTTCGAGGCGGGGCGCCAATATAGAGTGCGGGTGAACACCATCTCTGCCGGCCCGCTCGCCTCCCGTGCCGCGAGCGCGATCGGCAAGATCGAAAAGATGGTCCAGTACTGCGCGGCCAATGCTCCCTTGACCGAGCCCCTCACCGCCCGGGAAGTGGGCGCCACGGCGGCGTTCCTCGCGAGCCCGCTCGGAAGCGGGATCACGGGGGCGACCGTCTACGTGGACAAGGGCTATCACGCGATGGGGGTGGCGGTGACGGCGGGAGATATTTTGTAAGGCGTCATCCGTCATCCGTTATCCGTCATCCGTAGAGGCCTTGACGGATGACGGATGACGGAAGTCCCCAGCGCGCACCGGTTCGCAAGGTGCGCGACGAACCGTCCGGCGGAGCCGACCGCATCGTGCCGCAAGCCACACGGCACTCTGCCCACGTCCCACATGTACACCGGCACCCGCGCAAGCCTGAGCGGGCTGGCGCTCCCCCGCACGCCGCCGAACCCCAGCTCGTACCCCGCCGCACGGGCGAGCCGCTCCACGCGCGCGTCCGTCGCGCCGAACGGATAGGCGACGGCCCGGCCGCCGCACGTGCCGACGCGCTGTACCAGCAGCTCGCGCGACCGGCCCAGCTCGTCCGCCGCTCGCGCGTCGTCCAGCCACGTGAGACGCGCGTGGGACGCCGTGTGTGAGGCGAACTGGAAGCCACGGGCCTGCCACCGCTCGACCGTGCGCCAGTCGAGGTGCGTCAGCCGGTGCCAGGTGTAGCGGACATCCCAGGTATTCGTTCTGCCGACGTGATCCGTGATCAGAAACGTCGTCGCGGTGAAACCCAGGTCCGCGAGCACGGGATAGGCTTGCTGGGCGAGGGAAGCATAGCCGTCGTCGAAAGTCAGCAGAACCTCGTTGTCCGACGCCACGACGCCACGGTGTACGTGATCCGCGAACTCGGCCAACGTCAGCGTCCGCCAGCCCGCCCGCGCCAGCGTCGTCATCTGGCGCTGGAACACCGCCCGCGCCACCCGCGTGACCCCGAGCTCGAACGGGCCCCCGATGCGGTGGTAGCAGAGCACCGCGCCGCGCGTCATGCCGTGCCCCCCGTGCCCCCCGTGCCTCCACTCGGACGGCCGACGGTCCCCAACGCGGTCGCGGCATCGGCCCAGCGGCCGGCGGGGTCGGGTGCGAGACAGCGGTGCACGAGCTCCACGAGCCACGGCGGCAACGAGCGCACCTCCTCGAGCGACTCCGCTTCGGCGGCGGGCGGCCGCCCCGTCAACATCTCGTGCACCAGCACGCCGACCGCGAACATGTCGTCGCGCGGCTCCGGGGAGGCGCCGCCGCTGCGGCGCTCCGGCGCCACGTAGGCGGGTGCGCACAGCGCCGCACTGGCCGCGGCGGGCGCGGCGCGCGGCAGCGAGCGGGCGACCGCGTCCACGATCCCGGTGTCCGCGACCAGTGCCCGCTCGTCGGCGAGCAGCACGTTCTCCGGCCGCAGGTCCCCGTGCACGATCCTCGCGGCGTGCACGTGAGCGAGGGCGGTGAGGACGTCGCGGAGAATCTCCACGGCCCGCCGCAGCGGGAGCTCGCCGTGGCTCGCCAACAGGGCGCGCAGCGTCGTCCCCTCGACGAAGCGCCGCGTGTAATACACGAATGTCCCCGCCCGCCCGCCCCCGCGCGGCGCCACGAGCTGTGGATGTCCCAGCCGATCGGCCAGCAGGACGAGCTCCCGCGCGAACACCCCCGAGTCCGCGGCGAGCGACAGCTCCGCCGGCAGCACCTTGACGAGCAGCTCGGCGGTGCCCCCCGTCCCCTGCGCGACGAACATGCGGCAGGCGCCGACCGGCCGTACTTCACGCTCGATCCGATAGCTCGGGCCCAGGGCGTCTTCCAGCGCCAGGCGCAGGTCGGACACGGGACGAACCTCCTAAGGTGACCGACGCCGCGGCGCGCGGCCGGACGCGGGCAGTCGCTCTCTAAAGTGCGGCGCGCCCGCAAAAGACTCAATCCCCGGGCTCAGCCGACCGCCTCCGCTTCCCAGAAACCCGGATAGCGTGTAACGAATCCTGCTTCGTTCACCTCGAGGTCGGTCGCGAACCTGCCGCCCGCGCTCTCGTACTGGTACGTGGCGGCGGCGACACAGCGGTAGCGCTGCTCGAGCGGCTCGAGGCGGAAACCCGGGAACCGCAGCCAGGCGGCGCGCACCGCAGCCTCTTGCCCGATGGCCAGGCCCAGGCAGCGAATCGGAAGCAGGTTGGTGGACGGGCTGAAGTTGAGATCGAGGTCGATACAACCCGTCACGGCGGGGCACTCGGCGCCATTGAGCCGCCAGCGGCGAGCGGAATCGACGGCGAGCGCCATCTCGACCATCTCGGTTCCGACCCAACCGGCAACCCTTCCGGACACGGTCTGCCACGCTGCATCGCACACGACCAGGTAGTCCAGCCGGCAAGGCCGTCGATCGTGCGCAAACACCGCCGTGCCGGCCAGCTGCCAGGACGAATCGTGGGAGCACAGCCGGCAGGATTCATGACCCGGCTGGTCGAGCCTGCGCCAGAGCACCGAGCACTGAGCCACGCGTCAGGCCGCGTACCGCAGCACGGCGATGAAATGACAGCTGCTGCCCGCCAGGACCAAGAGATGCCAGACGAAGTGGCTGTAGCGCATCCGTTTGGCGGCGAGGAACCCTACCCCGACGGTGTACGCGATCCCGCCGGCCAGGAGCCACAGCAGACCTGCCGTGGGGACGCGCTGCCACAGCGGCCGAATCGCGATGAGGAGCAGCCACCCCATCCCCAGGTGCAGGCCGGTGGAGAGCCGCAGGAACCGGAGTCCTCCCACGAACGTCAGGACGATCCCTACCAGGGCGAGGCTCCAGACCAGCCCGAAAAGCGTCCAGCCCCACACGCCCCGCAGCACGCCGAGCGTGAACGGCGTGTAGGTACCCGCGATGAGCAGGAAGACGGCGCCGTGATCGATCATCCGAAACACGCGCTTTGCCTCGTGGGACGGCAGGGCGTGATACAGGGTGGAGGCCAGGTACAGCGTCACGACCGTCCCCCCGAAGACGCTCGCGCCGAACACGTCCGCGGCGCTCCCCCGCCGGAGGGCTGCGCCGATCAGGGACGGCACGGCACCGAGCGCCGCCAGGAGGCCCACCCCATGACTGATGCTGTTCGCGATCTCTTCGCCGCGAGACTGCAGCGTACCAGCGCCAGGAAGCGTGATTCTCGGTTGCACGCGCCTGCACCTGAAGGGACTGCGACAATCTGCCGGCTGCGGCGGCCGCAGACAAGAATCGGCGGCCTTGCGGCCGCGCGCGCCTCGCAATACTGTCGCAGCGGTGCCCCGAGCTCCCCGCCATTGGAGGTTCGATCATGCTTCGCCCTCTTGCGATTTCCGTTGCGGCGTCCGCGCTGGTCGCCGCCCTGACGCTGCGCTGCTCGGAGACCTCGGCCCCTCCCCCACGACCGCAGCTCGCGCAAGCCGCGCTCCAGGCAGCCACGACGCCCACCCTCACACCGCAGCAGAGCGGCACCACCAATCGGCTTCAGGCCGTGAGTCCGGTGAACGAGCAGGTGGCGTGGGCGAGCGGCGTCGGCGGGACATATACCGTCACCACGGACGGCGGCCAGACTTGGCGGGCGGGCGTGGTTCCGGGTGCCGAGACGCTGCAATTCCGCGACGTGGAGGGGCAGAGCGCAACGGTCGCCTATCTCCTCGCGGCCGGCCCCGGCGACCGGTCCCGTATCTACCAGACCGAGGACGGCGGGCAGCACTGGTCCCTGCAATTCGTCAACGAGGACCCGGACGCGTTCTACGACTGCTTCGCGTTCTGGCACCGGCAGCGCGCGATCACCATGAGCGACGCCGTGAACGGTCGCTTCCCCGTGATCCGAACGAGTGACGGCCGGCGGTGGAACAGCATCGCCCAGCGGTTGCCGCCGGCGCAGCCCGGGGAGGCGGCCTTCGCCGCCAGTGGAACCTGTGTCGCCACCCAGGGCGGGGATCTGGCCTGGATCGGAACCGGCGGCGCGGCGCGGGCCAGGATCCTCGCCACGGTCGACGGGGGCAACACGTGGAACGCCTATGACACGCCCATCGTGCAGGGAACCGCCAGCTCGGGCGTAATCACCGTGGCCTTCCGCGACCGCCTCCATGGCATCCTCGGCGGCGGAGAGCTGGCACAGCCCGACGCGTTCGCCGACAACGTGGCCCGGTCGAGCGACGGCGGCAGGACTTGGACGCTCGGCACCCGGACGCCCTTCCCGGGGTCGGTCTACGGGCTGAGTTACGTGCCGGGCCTCGGGGCCACGGTGGTGGCGACGGGCCCGAAGGGGGCGGCCTGGTCCTCCGACGACGGCGGCCAGTGGTTCACGCTCGAGGGCGCTCAGAACTACTGGGCGGTGGCCTTCGCCAGCCCGACCGCCGGCTGGCTGGTGGGGACGGCGGGACGGATTGTGAAGGTGAGTTTCTAGTCACGATCCTCGCCCGGCGAGCACGCCTTCGATGCGACGGTCGGGGATGAACCACATGACGGCGACCAGGACGTAGAGCCCACACGCCAGCCATCGGTTCACGAAGGCGAGCGGAATCGCCGCCGCATACAACACGAGCGACGCCTTGCCCTTGAAGTCGCTTCCCAGAGCGGCGGCGAGCAGGGAGTCCGTGCCATGGTGGGCGATGAGCGCGCGGGTGAGAATGAAGTAGGCAACGCCAGCGAGCAGCATCACCGCACCGTACACCGCCACAGGCCACGCGGCGAAGTGGTTCTCGCCCATCCAGCCCGTCACGAAGGGGGTGAGCGACAGCCAGAACAACAGATGCAGGTTCGCCCACAGGATCCGCCCGTTGACCTGCCGGGCCGCCTGCAGCAGGTGATGGTGATTGTTCCAGTAGATCCCGAGAAACACAAAACTGAGCACGTAACTCAGAAACACGGGGGTCAGCGCCCGCAGCGCCATCCAGTCGGCTCCGTGCGGCACCTTCAGTTCCAACACCATGACGGTGATGATGATGGCAATCACACCATCGCTGAATGCTTCCAGCCGCTGCTTACCCATCCGCAACCTCCGACGAGCATGATTTCAGGCTTGGGCGAGCGCGGCGAGTTTCAGGACCGTGTTCCAATTGCGACCCGTGCCGCGTGTGCCAAGTATCTTTTCGATGAGGCGGTTCGTGACGCGCGAGCGCCCGATCCCGTGCGGGTAGACGATGTACGCCTGTCTGCCCACCGCGCGAACGACCTCCGGGCCGGTGATGGCGGCCTGGAGCGCCTTCACGTCCTTCGCATCCGGCGCGTCCTTCAGAAACATGACGACCAGGTGGCTGGGGTCGCGCTTCGCCTCCGCGCGGAAAGGATTGCGCGCGATGATCGCCTTCCACTCCTCGGCGGTGCGGGCGAACCAGGCCGTCTGCACACCAAGACGGCGCGCGGCCTCCGGCTCGAGCAAGCGTTCCAGCTGCGCCGCCGTTCGCGCGTTGCTGCCGAAAACGACGTTGCCGCTCTGGAGCAGCGTGCGCGGCTCGACGAAGCGTAGTTGCGTGAGGAAGTCCCGTAGCTCAGCCATGGCGACCGGCTTGTGGCCGCCCACGTCGATGCCCCGGAGGAGGGCGATGTAGGTCGTCATGGCCCTGCTCTGTGGCTATTTGAAGATGAGGTGGGCAAGGTCCGATTCGAGATTCCAATAGATGATCGCGTACGCAGTCAGATCGAACGCGGCGTGGGCACACATCAACATCCAGATCCGGCCGGTGACCGCGAAGATCGTGCCGAACACGAGCCCGACGATCGCGGCCTGTTCGGCGCCGGCGAGCCGCTGTACAGAGTAGTGAGCCAGTCCAAACACCACTGCCGTGAGCAGCACGATCGATGCTGTTGCGCCCACGCCGGCTCCGAACAGCTTGCCCAAGCGTTCGAACATGTACCCGCGGAACACCGTCTCTTCTCCGAAGCCCGCGCCGACGATCATGCTGAACAGCGTTACCGGGATTGCCGCCCGGTTTCCCACCAGGTAATGGTACGCGTGATTGATCGGATCGGCGCCGAGCAGCGGCATCGCGATCGTCTTCATGAGGAGTTTGAACGTGCCGCCGAAGGCGATGCCCACGGCCAGACTGGCGAGCCAGCTCGTGGGCCGCACGTAGCCGATCTCGCGCCAGGGCGTGTGCGACTGCCAGGCCCACACCAGGACCAGCACGGCGCCGAGCGGCGGAGCGACGGCAATGCCCGCGAGGATGACGAGAATGGCGAGGATGCCGAGCGGCCCGAAGCCGCGCAGGCCCGCGGCGAGACGTTCACCTCCTGGCAGTCCGGCTCGCGCGTCGACGACGATCATTTGGCCGGCAAGGAAGCGGCATACTTGCGTCCGGTGCTCACCCACTTCGCGAGGGCGTCAGCGAAGGCCATCGGCGCTCTCCAACGTGCGCTTGATGACCGCCAGCCCCTGCTCGATCATCTCGGCGATGGCGGGGGCGAGCTCGTGGGGCAACAAGTCGGCAATCCAGACGAAACGGCTGCGCCCCGCGCCGTCCGCGAATACCTGGGCGGAGGCGTTGTGGTGCGTCATCCGACCGCCGACCACCGACCACACGAGCCGGCGCGCCTGGTCGTCGACCGTGACAATCAATTCGCGCGCGACGATCCCGTTCCCGAAGGTCACGACGCGAGCCCCTTCCTCCAGGCGCACATCGGTGACGAACCCCGGCGCGAGTCGCCGATGGATCGCCCCAACATCCCGAAGCGCCTCCCACACCGCCTCCGGACGCGCTTCGATCAATATCTCCCGATGAATGGAAGCCACAGGCCCCTTCCGATCCGGTGTTAGCCCGCCAGCGTCACGCGCGTATCAGGCGCCAAGGGCGAGACCGGGCCGGCGTCACACGAGCGTCTTGGGATCGGCGGACGGCAGCCCGAACGCCTCGGCCACCGCGGGATACACGACCTTGCCTTCCACCACGTTCAGGCCGCGGAACAGCGCCGGATCGTCCTTGCACGCCTTCTTCCAGCCGTTGCGTGCCAGCCGCTTGGTGTAGGGGAAGGTCGCATTCGTGAGCGCGAGGGTCGACGTGCGAGGCACCCCGCCCGGCATGTTGGCGACGGCGTAATGGATGATCCCATCCACCACATACACGGGGTTCTCGTGCGTCGTGGGCTTGATCGTCTCGATGCACCCGCCCTGATCCACCGCGACGTCCACGATCACCGACCCCCGCTTCATGAGCTTCAGGTCGTCGCGCCGCACCAGCTTCGGCGCCTTGGCCCCCGGCAGCAGCACCGCGCCCACGACGAGATCGGCCTTGCGCAGCTGCTCGAGCAGGTTGTGGCGGTTCGAGTAGAGAAGGTCGACATTGGGAGGGAGGACATCGGCGAGATAGCGCAGCCGGTCGAGCGACAGGTCGAGCAGGGTGACGTGGGCGCCCAGGCCCGCCGCCATCTTGGCGGCGTTGGCTCCGACCACCCCGCCGCCCAGGATCACCACCTCGGCGGGGAGCACGCCGGGAACGCCGCCCAGCAGGATGCCGCTGCCGCCATACACCATCTCCAGGTACTTCGCCCCTTCCTGCACCGCCATCCGGCCCGCCACCTCGCTCATCGGCGTGAGCAGCGGCAGGTCGCCCGAGCTGAGCTGCACCGTCTCGTACGCGATCGCGACGATCCCCGACTGGATGACCGCACGGGTGAGTGGCTCGGACGCGGCGAAGTGGAAGTACGTGAAGACGACCTGCCCCTTCCGCATGCACGGCCACTCCGGCTCGATCGGCTCCTTCACCTTGACGATCATCTCGGCCTTCGCCCAGATGTCCGCGGCCGTGGGAACCGGCGTCCCCCCAGCCGCGTGGTACGCGTCGTCGGCGAACCCCGACCCGACCCCCGCCCCCTGCTCCACCAGCACCGTGTGCCCGTCGCCCACGAGGGATTCCACGCCCGCCGGCACGAGGGCCACCCGGTGCTCCGCCGTCTTGATCTCTTTCGGGACCCCGACGATCATGCTGATCTCCGTTGCACGTTGCACGTCACACGTTGTACGTGGTGCACCGTACAATGTGTCGGATAACGCTTTAGCGTTCGCTCTCCGGCCCGAGCCAGACAACGGTTTGGCGCTCGGGATCGAAGAACTCGGCCGCCACCGCGGCGACGTCGTCCGCCGTCAGGCCCGCGACGGTCGCGAGCACCTGGTCGAGACTCTCGTAGGGCTCCCCGTAGACCGGAAAACCCGCCAAACGATACATCCGAGCGGATGGACCCTCCAGGGACAGCATCAGCTGGCCCTGCGTCTGCTGTTTCGCCTCCGCGAGCGCCGCGCCGCTGAGCCCCTCGCGCGCGAGCTTCGCATACTCCTCGCGAATCGCCGCCGCGGCTTGCGCCGCGGTCTTGGGTTGCGTGCCGACGTAGACGCCCGTCACGCCCACCTGGCGGTAGAAGCTCGTGAACGCATAGATCGCGTACGCCAGTCCCAGCTCCTCGCGGATCCGCTGAAACAGCCGGCTCGACATCCCGCCGCCGAACACGTTGGCGAGCACCAGCAGGGCGTACTTGCGGCGGTCGGCATACGGCACCGTGTCGGTCGCGAACACGATATGCGTCTGGGCGGTGTCCTTGTGGTGACGCCCTTCGGCGCCGCGGACGGCCGGCGGTACCGGAGCGGCCAGAGGCGTTGCCGACGGGGCGTCGCCGGTGGGGCGGTCGAACCACGCGAGCTTGCCTAGCTGCTCGAACAGCTCCTCGTGCGCGAGATTCCCCGCGGCGGCGATGACGCAGTTGCCGGGGAAGTAAGCGCGGCCGTGGAGCTGCTTCAGGTCGTCCTCGGACAGCGCGCTGACGGTGTCGCGGGTGCCGAGGATCGAGTAGCCGTACGGATGCTCGGGCCAGAGCGCCTGATAGGACAGGTCGAACACCTGGTCGTCGGGGGTGTCCTCGACCGTGTTGATCTCCTCGAGCACGACGTTGCGCTCGAGCTCCAGGTCGCTGCGGCGCAGGACGGGGTTGCGGACCAGGTCGGTGAGCACGTCGAGCGCGCGGGACAGATCGGTGTCGAGGACGCGCGCCTGGAACGCGGTGGTGTCGCGCGACGTGTAGGCGTCGAGCGAGCCGCCCCGGGACTCGAGCGCCAGCGCGATCTCCTGCGCCGTGCGGCGCTCGGTTCCCTTGAACACCATGTGCTCGAGCAGGTGGGAGACGCCCATTTTGGGCCGCGGCTCGTGCGCGCTGGCGCTCCGCACCCAGATGCCCACGGCCGCCGAGCGGACGCTCGCGACCCGCTCGGAGATCAGCGCGAGCGCGCGGGCTCCGGCTTGTCGAGCAGCGCCTTGCGGGAGAGCCGCATGCGGCCGCGCTCGTCCACCTCGAGCAGCTTGACGCGGACGTGGTCCCCCTTCTTGACGACATCCTCGGTGCGTTCCGTGCGGCCGTGCTGCAATTCGGAGATGTGGAGCAGCCCTTCCACGCCCGGCAGGATCTCCACGAACGCGCCGAACGCGGTGGTGCTCTTCACGACGCCCTCGTACACTTTGCCCACCTCGGGCTCCTGGACGAGCGCCGCGACCATGTCGCGCGCCCGCTCGCCGCCTTCGCCCACGGCGGAGATGGTGACGAGGCCGTTGTCGTCCACGTTGATCTCCGCGCCGGTCTGCTCCTGGATCGCGCGGATGGTCTTGCCCTTCGGGCCGATCAGGTCGCCGATCTTGTCCGGCCGGATCTGGACCGTGATAATGCGCGGCGCGTACTTGGACAGCTGCGAGCGCGGCCGCGGGATCGCCTGGTCCATGATGTCCAGGATGTGGAGCCGGGCCTTCTTCGCCTTGTCGAGCGCTTCGCTGATGATCTTGAAGTCGAGGCCCTGAATCTTGATGTCCATCTGGATCGACGTGACTCCCTGGCGCGTGCCCGCCACCTTGAAGTCCATGTCACCGAGGTGGTCCTCGGTGCCGAGGATGTCGGTGAGCACCGCCACGCGGTCGCCTTCCTTGATGAGCCCCATCGCGACGCCGGCGCACGCGGCCGTCATCGGCACGCCCGCGTCGAACAGCGCCAACGAGCCGCCGCACACCGTGGCCATCGACGACGAGCCGTTCGACTCGAGGATGTCGGACACGATGCGGATCGTGTAGGGGAACTGCTCGTACGGCGGCAGCAGCGCCTGCAGCGCCCGCTCGGCGAGTGCGCCGTGACCCACCTCGCGCCGCGAGGTGCCGCGGATCGGCCGGACCTCCCCCGTGGAAAACGGGGGGAAGTTGTAGTGCAGCATGAACGACTTGGACGTCTCCTGCGCCACGTCGATCGAATCGATGCGCTGCTCATCCGACACCGTCCCGAGCGTCGCCGAGACGAGCGCCTGCGTCTGGCCGCGGGTGAACAGCGCGGAGCCGTGCGTGCGCGGCAGCACCCCCACCTCGCAGCTGATCGGGCGCACGGTGTCGAGGTCCCGCCCGTCGACCCGTTCTCCGTGCGACAGCACTTGCTCCCGCATCGTGCGGTACTCGATCTCCTCGATGACGCTCGCCACCTCCTTCGTGTTCTCGGGGAATTCGGCCGCGAGCTGCTCCTGGATCGTCGCCTTCAGCGACGCCAGCGCCTGCGCCCGCTCCGATTTCTCAGGGAGGTTGAGCGCCTCGGACACCCGCGCTTCGGCGAGCTGCTTCACGCGCGTCACGAGGTCCGCCGGCGGCTCGACCCGGGCCCATTCCATCTTGGGCTGGCGCATGTCCGCCACCAGCTCGTCCGCCGCGTCGAGCAGCTCCCGGATGCCCTTCTGCGCCACCTCCAGGCCCTTCACGATCTCGGCCTCGGTGAGCTCCAGCGCCCCGCCTTCGACCATCACGATCGAGTCGCGCCCGCCGGACACCACCATGTCCACGTCCGAAAACTCGAGCTGCTGGAACGTGGGATTGAGAATCCAGGCGCCTTCCACGCGGCCCACCCGCACGGCCGCGATCGGCCCGTTCCACGGCACCTGCGACATCGTGAGCGCGGCGGACGCCGCCGTGACGCCGAGCACGTCGGCGTCGTTCTCCTGGTCCGCCGACAGGACGTACAAAAAGACCTGGACTTCGTTCTTGAACCCCTCGGGGAAGAGCGGCCGGACCGAGCGGTCGATGACCCGGGCCGCGAGGACCTCCTCGTCCGAGGGCCGGCCCTCGCGCTTCAAAAAGCCGCCGGGAATCTTGCCGGCGGCGTAGCTCTTCTCACGGTACTCGACGGTCAGGGGAAAGAACGGCAAGGTCGAGACGTTGTCCGACACCGTCACCGTGGCGAGGACGACCGTCTCCCCGAACTGCAAGAGACAGGAGCCCGCGGCCTGTTTCGCGAGGCGTCCCGCTTCGAGCTTCAGGGGGCGTCCCGCAAACTCGCGTTCGACGTGCTTCACCATATTGCCTGTCTAGAGCACGAAGAAACACACACGAGGCGCCCCGGTGCTCTTCCCGGGGCGCCCAGCGCGACGCCAGAAGAATTAATGGCGGAGGCCCAGCTCTTCGATGAGCTGCCGATAGCGTTCCAGGTCGCTGCGCCTGAGGTACTCCAGCAGGCGGCGGCGCTGGCTGACCATTTTCAGCAGGCCGCGCTGCCCGTGGAAGTCCTTCGGGTTGACCCGGAAGTGATCGGTGAGGCTGTTGATCCGCTCGGTGAGCAGCGCAATCTGGACCGGGGCGGACCCCGTGTCGCGCTCGTGCTGCCCGTACTTCCTGACCGGCGTCGTCTTGTCGTACATCTGTCCCAGTTCCCTAATCGTTGAGAGCGCAGTAACTTAGACCCCTGGCACTGGTTTGTAAAGCCCTCGTGACCCACGCGCCCGCCGCGCCCACCGACCTCCTCGGCCGCACCGTCGGCCCCTACGACCTCGAGCGCCTGCTCGGCCAAGGCGGCTTCGCCTGGGTGTTCGTCGGTCGGGAGCTGGACGGGACGCCCGTCGCGGTCAAGATCCTGAAGCCCCGCTACGCCGGCGACCCCCAGTTCGAGATCCGCTTCCGGAACGAGGCCGAGACGGCCGCGCAGCTCATGCACCCGAACATCATCCGCATCCGATTCGTGGCCCGCTCGGGGAACTACGTGTACTTCGGGATGGACCTGTGCGCCGACAGCCTCGGCGCCCGGATCCAGCGCGAGGGCCCGCTCCCCGAGGCGGACATCGTGCGCCTCGCCGCCGGCGTCGCCCGCGGCCTCCAGTTCGCGCACGAGCAGGGCGTGATTCATCGGGACCTGAAGCCCGACAACATCCTGATCCACTCGGACGGCAGCGCCGTCATCTCCGATTTCGGGATCGCGCGCGCCATCTCAGGCTATGTAGCGTCCACCGGCGTCAACATGACGATGGGCACGCCGCAGTATCTCTCTCCCGAGCAGGCGCAGGGGCGCCCGTTCGACGCGCGCGCGGACTTCTACGCCCTCGGCGTCACCCTCTACAAGGCAGCGACCGGCGAGCTGCCGTTCACCTCGAGCGACTGGTTCGAGCTCGCACGGATGCACGTCGAGGATCCGCCGCCTTCGATCCGCAAGAAGCGTCCCGAGCTATCCAAACGCTTCGAGCGGGTGGTGCTGAAGTGCCTCGCCAAACACCCGGACGACCGCTACCGCGATGCGACCGAGCTGCTTGCCGACTTCGCAGATGTGGATGGCAAAACGTCGCCGGGGGTGCTGGAGCGCTGGCGGCGGTGGTGGTCAGGTTGACGGGCCGACCAAGCGCCGGATCGCGCCGAGCATGCGTGCGATCACGCCTTTGCCTTTCCCCCTTCCCCCTTCCCCGGCCGTCTCCTGGCCTAAGTACGCCTCCGCCGCCCGCCGCAACTCCGCCTCGTACTGCTTCGGAAACGGCCGCTCGGCGAGCTGCACCGCGAACCCGGGTTGGGACGCGACGCTCCCCAGCTCCACGATGCCCGGCGACGCGCGATCGATCACGTCGATGAGGGGCTGCAACTCTTCCCCCTTCCCTCGTCCCTCTTCCCCACCGTAATACGCCGTCGCGACCGCGATCACCACCCGCTCAGCCTTGATCCGCCCGGCGACGTAGCCTTCCAGCGCGTCCCTAACGGGGGAGGATGCGGAGGACATCGTTCGTGAGCGCCAGGATCATGATCGCGAGCAGCACGACGAAGCCGATCTGGGTGAGGCGGGCCCGCACGGCCGTCGAAACGGGCTTGCGCCGCACCGCTTCCGCGATGAGGAACGCGAGCTGCCCGCCGTCGAGGATGGGAATCGGGAGCAGGTTCAGGACGGCGAGGTTGATCGAGAAGAACGCCATGAAGGTCAGGAACCAGTCGACCCCGAGCCGGGCCACCTGGCCGGACATCTGGAACACGAGACCGGGCCCGCCCACGTCGCGGGCCGACATCTGGCCCAGCGCGAGTCCTTTGAGGAACCCGAGCACCACCAGCGCCCGGGCCCGGGTCTCATCGAGCCCGGCGAACAGCGCCCGCCCGAGGGGCTCGCGCACGTGGATCGTGGGGGGATCCAGCCCGGCGCCGATCGCGCCGTAGCTCCTCGGCCGCGGAGAGGTCGTGTCGGTCTCCGTCCGCGCTTCGGGGACGACGGTCACCGGCAGCACCGTCGCGCCGCGCAGCACGTCGAACCGCAGCGGCCGCCCGGGGCTGTGCCAGACGGCGTGCAGCACGTCGCTCCACGAGCGCACGGTGTCGCCGTTGGCGCGGAGCAACACGTCGCCGGGCTTGAGTCCCGCCCGGATCGCGGGACGTCCCGGCTCGAGGATGCCGAGCCGCGGCGGATCGAGCCGCACGAGCGCGCCGGCCACGGCCTGCCGCGTCACCAGCCCCCCGTCCCGCAGGCGCGCCACGATCGGCTCGGCCCGCCCGGCGACGTCGAGGCGCAGCGTGGTCGGGCCCGCGAGCACGTGATCGAGAATGTCGTTCCACGAGCGTACGGTGTCGCCGTTCACCCGCAGGATGCGGTCGCCGAACTTGAGGGTCCCGAGCGCCTCCGCCCCGGGCGGCAGCACGCGCGTCGTGACCGAATCGATCTGCGTGCTCGCGAGCTCCGGCGAGCCGACCGTGGCGGCGATCCCCGAGTACACGAGGAACGCGAACACGACGTTCATCGTCACGCCCGCGAGGATCACGATGGTGCGTTTCCAGACCGGCTGGCGGTCGAAGGCGCGCGCGGGATCGACTGCCACCGTGGCCGCGCCGCCCTCGAGGCGTCCGGTGACGGCTTCGTCCTCCACCCCCGCCATCTTCACGTACCCGCCGAGCGGGATCCAGGAGATCCAGTACTCGGTCTCGCCCCGCCGCCACCCGACGATGGGCCTCCCGAAGCCGAGCGAGAACCGCAGCACCTGGACGCCGACCGCCTTCGCGGCGAGAAAATGCCCCATCTCGTGCACGAAGATCAGCACCCCGAGCACGACGATGAACGCCACGCCGGTCAGGAGCACGCCGCCTCCCGCGCGCGTCGCCGCGCTTCCGCATCCGCCGCCAGCACCGCCTCCAGCGAGCCCGCGTCGCCGGGCCGGTGGTCCCCGAGCACGCGGGCGATCGTCTCCGCGATCCGCCCGAACCGGATGCTCCCCTGGAGGAACAGCTCGACCGCGACCTCGTTCGCGGCGTTGAACGCGGCGGGCGCGGTGCCCCCGGCGGCGGCGGCGGCGCGGCCGAGACCGTAGGCCGGGTAGAGCTGGGGCT
>WNGG01004749.1_pt1 | contig 20108 bp, 20 predicted proteins | sample 5400661 | NCBI WGS metagenome assembly WNGG01 (sample SAMN13153372, study PRJNA577476) | soil metagenome | isolation source: 100 cm soil or saprolite under Garry oak tree replicate 1 | place: USA:California | collected 2016-06-15
GAATGATTTCATGCGGGTTCTTCGTCTCGGTGTTCGAGACGAACAGGAAGCGCGGCAGCAGCCTTCCGGTGTTCCGGTCGCGCAGCGGCACGTACTTCTGGTGCTGCTGCATCGACAGGATCAGGCACTCTGGCGGCACTTCCAGAAAATTTTGGTCGAAGGTGCCTTCGTGGACGACGGGCCATTCGACGAGCGCCGTGATCTCGTCGAGCAGCGCGTCGCCGGCGACGAGCTCCGCACCTCTTCCTGCGACCTTCGCGAGTTGCTCGATGATCTTCTGCTTGCGTTTCGCAATACCAGGCTCGACTTTCCCGTCTCTGCGCAAGGTGTGCTCGTAATCGTCGGCATGCTTGAACACGATCGGGTTCGCACTGAGAAATCGGTGCCCGAGCGTCCGGTTGGTACTCGAAATCCCGAGCACTTCGCCGGCAACCACCTTCGCTCCATGCATCATCAAGAGGCCGTGCACCGGTCGAACAAACTGCGCGTCGCCATTGCCCCAGCGCATGATCTTGGGGGCTGGAAGTTTTCTGAGGGCGTCTTCAACGGCGAGGTCCAGTCCAGTCGCAAGGTAGCCGCCCCTTGCGATTGTTCGATATACGAACACTTCTCCCTTAGGCGTGTTCTGGCGTTCGAGTTTGCTCACGTCCACGCCTTGCTTCTTCGCAAAGCCGAGCAGCGCTGGTGTGGGCTTTCCCTCTGAGTCAAGCGCGACTTTGGCGCTAGGACCAGTAAATTCCATTGGTTTGTCTGGAGCCTGTCCGAGGACTTTTGTGACGACCACCGCAAGGCGGCGGGGCGTAGCGAATGCGTGCGTTTCGCTATTCTCAGTCGGCAAATTGCGTTGGCTCAAATCGGACGCAAGCTCCTGTGCGAAGGTCTCGCTCAGAGAATTCAGCGCCTTCGGCGGCAACTCCTCAGTGAGCAGCTCGACGAGCAGTGTATCGGTCGCGGGCGTCGAGGCCTTCTTTTTCGCCATCGATCAGGCTCGCAGTTTCTTTTTTGGCGGAGACTGCGGCTTCAGCATCGGAAACCCAAGCCTCTCGCGCGAGTCGTAGTAAGCCTGTGCGACGAGCCGGGCGAGCGCGCGCACGCGCGCGATGTAGGCGGCGCGCTCGGTGACCGAGATCGCGCCGCGCGCGTCCAGCAGGTTGAACGTGTGCGAGCATTTCAACACCATCTCGTAGCCCGGCAGCACGCACTGCGAATCTATCAGGCGTTTCGCTTCAGACTCGTACTGACCGAAGTGCTGTAGCAGCATATCGGTGTTGGCGAGCTCGAAGTTGTACTTTGACTGCTCCACCTCGTTTTGGCGGTAGACGTCGCCGTAGGTGACGCCGTCGACCCAGAGCGTGATTTCCATGCCGTTGAGCCAGACTTCCCAGCCCAGGCCCGACGCGCCGAGCGTCGGCGATTCCCAGTCGTCTTCGACGAAGCGGATGTCGTTCTTGCGCGGATCGATGCCGAGCGCTCTCTTCAGCGAGTCGAGATAGAGCTCCTGAAAATCGTCGGGCGACGGTTTCAGCACCACCTGGTACTGGTAGTAGTGCTGCAGGCGGTTGGGATTGTCGCCGTAGCGCCCGTCTTTCGGCCGGCGCGACGGCTGCACGTAGGCGGCGCGCCACGGCTCGGGGCCGATTGCGCGCAGGAAGGTCGCGGTGTGAAACGTTCCCGCGCCCATCTCCATGTCATAGGGCTGCAGCAGCACGCAACCCTTGCCGCCCCAGTAGCCCTGCAGCTCGAGGATCAGTTCCTGGAAGGTGAGCATGGGTGCGAAGGATTTTACCGGCGGCGCCTGCGAAACGCGAGCACGGCGAGCAGCGCGACGCAGGCGAGCACGATGGGCGTAGCCCCGCGCTTCGCCTCGCAGCACGCCCTCGGTGAACTGCGGCAGGCTTGCGACGACCTTGCCGCGCGGATCGATGATCGCGGTGACGCCGGTGTTGGTCGCGCGCAGCATGGTGCGGCCGGTCTCGAGCGCGCGCATGCGCGAGATCTGCAAGTGCTGGGCGGGGGCGAGCGAATCGCCGAACCAGGCGACGTTCGAGACGTTGACGAGCAGCGTCGCCTGCGGCAACTGGCGGATGATCTCCTCGCCGAAGGCGTCTTCATAGCAGATGTTCGGCGCGACGAGCTGGCCGGAGAGCGCGAGCGGCCGGGGGTTCCGCGGCCCGGGAGAAAAATCCGAGAGCGGGATCGACAGCGTCTTTACGATCCAGCCGAAGCCGGGCGGCACGAACTCGCCGAAAGGAACCAGGTGCGACTTGTCGTAACGCTGTGGCGGCGAAGCGCCCATGTTCACCACGCTGTTGAAATAGCGTCCGTCGGGGTCCCGGATCGGGACGCCGATCACGAGATTCGCGCCTCGAGCGCGAGCGAGTTGCGCCAGGTCATTCAGGTAGCGGGGATCGACCGCGTCGAGAAAACGTGGAATGGCGGTCTCCGGCAGCACGATGAGCCGCGCGTTGCTCGATTCGATCAGGCGCCGGTAAGTCGCGAGCGTCGCCGCGTAGCGCTCGGCCTGGAACTTCAGGTCCTGGGAAACGTTTCCCTGCAGCAACGCGACGGGTAAAGGCTCGCCTCGCGGCGAGGTCCAGCCGGTTTGCCGCAGCGCGAGGCCGGCTCCCAGCACGAGCGCAATCGCCGCCACGCTGACGGCGCGCGCGCTCTTGCTGCCCGTCGCGAGGAGACACAACAGGCCGGCGCAGAGCGCGGTCGCGAAAGACACACCGAACACCCCCGCAACAGGTGCGAAGCCGGCAAGCGGCGTGTCGGTCTGCGTGTAGCCGACGGCAAGCCACGGAAACCCGGTGAAGAGCCAGCCGCGCAGCCATTCCGACAATGTCCACAGCGCCGCAAAGGCAAGCGCGGCGGCAACGCCGCTCTCGAGCCGCAAACCCGCAAGGCACCAGCCGGCGGCCGCAGGGTACAGGGAGAGCACGGCACAAAAGGCGAGGGTCGCGAAGGCGGCGATCGGCGCGGGCATGAGGCCGTAGTCGTGCAGGCTGACGTAGACCCAGGAGGCGCCGGCGCCGAACAGGCCCGCTCCGAACGCGAAGCCGGTCCAGAACGCGCGGAGCGGCGTCGCGGCGCGCCGCCACAGCGCGAGCAGCCCGGCGAGGGTCAGGAACGGAAGCGGAAATGCGGCGGGAGGGGCAAAGCCTGCAACGGTGAGCGCTCCCGCGGCGAGCGCCGCAATGACGGCCGCGCGCTGCGATGCGGGGAGCGCGCTCAAGTCTTGCCCGGCAATCGCTGCACCTGAAGGACGTGCAGCCGCCGGCTGTCGGCGCGCAGCACTTGGAAGCGCAGGCCCCCGATGCTCACCGATTCGCCGCGCTTGGGCAGGCGCCCGAAGCGGCGCAGCACGAGCCCGCCGACGGTGTCGAAATCGGCATCGGAGAATTCGGTGCCGAAGGCCCCGTTGAAATCGGCGATCTCGGTCTGCGCCTTGACGCGGTAGAGCCCCCCTTGCTGGCGCATGATGTTGTCCTCGGACTCGTCGAAGTCGTATTCGTCCTCGATGTCGCCGACGATCTGCTCGAGCACGTCCTCGATGGTCACCAGGCCCGCGACGCCGCCGTACTCGTCCACGACGATCGCCATGTGGTTGCGGTTGGCGCGGAATTCGCGCAGCAGCACGTTCAGGCGCTTCGACTCGGGCACGAACACCGCCGGGCGCAGCATGTCGCGCACGTTGAATTCCTCCTCGCCGGCGTAAAAGCGCAGCAGGTCCTTGGCGAGCAAGATGCCGATCACGTCGTCGCGGTTCTTGTCGAACACCGGAAAGCGCGAGTGCGCCGTGGCGATGACGTGCGGGATGAACTTGTCCGGGGTCTCGTTGATGTCGATCACGTCCATCTGCGCGCGCGGCACCATGATGTCGCGCACCTGCGTCTCCGAGACCTGCATCACGCCCTCGATCATCGACAGGGCGTCGCTGTCGAGGAGGTTCCTCTCGAACGCCGAGTGCAGCAGCTTCAGCAAATGCTCGCGGTCCTCGGGCTCGCGCATGAGCAGCGCGGATATGCGCTCCAGGAGGGAGGGCTTCTGATCGTTGTCCATTCTTTCAACTCTCATAGGGATCAGGATAACCGAGTTTGGCAAGAAGCTTCCTCTCGCGGGCCTCCATGCGCGCCGCGTCGCGCGGCTTGGCGTGGTCGTGGCCCTGCAGGTGCAGCATTCCGTGCACCGTCATGTGCGCGAAGTGCGCCTCCAGCGTCTTGCCCTGCTCGCGCGCCTCGCGCCGGATCACCGGCGCGCACAGGACGAGGTCGCCCCGCAGCGTGCCGTTCGACAGGCCGTAGGGAAAGCTGAGCACATTGGCAGCATCGTTCCGGCCGCGGTAGCGGCGATTCAGCAACCGCGCCTCGGATCTGCCGACGACGCGCACCGTCACTTCCGCCGGACGCGCAAGCGCCGCCCGAACCCAGAGGCGGACTCGGGTGACGCTCGGGATCAGGACTCCGCGCACCGCAACCTGCAGCTCGAGCCTGAGTCTGCGCGCTCTGCGCAAGCGCGCGCGACGCGCGGCACCGGGGGACACGCGGGCCTGCACCGCGTTTCACTCGCCGACGTGGCGCTCGTAGGCGTCCACGATGCGCTGCACCAGGGGATGGCGCACCACGTCGTCGCTCTTGAACGCGCTGAACGCGATACCGCGCACGCGGGCGAGGATTTTCTGCGCCGCGATCAAGCCGCTTTTCTGCCCGCGCGCGAGATCGATCTGGGTGATGTCGCCCGTCACCACCGCCTTCGAGCCGAAACCGATGCGCGTGAGGAACATCTTCATCTGCTCGGGCGTGGTGTTCTGCGCCTCGTCCAGAATCACGAACGAGTGGTTCAGCGTGCGGCCCCGCATGTAGGCGAGCGGAGCGAGCTCGATCGCGCCGCGCTCGAAGAGCTTGCCCACCCTGTCGAAGCCGAGCAGGTCGTAGAGCGCGTCGTAGAGCGGGCGCAGGTAAGGATCGACTTTCTGCGCGAGATCCCCCGGGAGGAAGCCCAGGCGCTCGCCCGCCTCCACCGCCGGCCGCACCAGCAGGATCCGTTTCACCGCGTCGCGCTCGAGCGCGTCCACCGCGCAGGCGACCGCGAGATAAGTCTTGCCCGTGCCGGCCGGGCCGATGGCGAAGGTGATGTCGTACTCGAGGATATTCTGGATGTATTTGCGTTGCCGCGGCGTGCGGCCGCGCAGGTCCGCCCGGCGGGTGAGCAGCGGCGTGTCCTCTTTCGCCCCGGATCGGCCGCGCGCGCGAAACTCGATCAGGCCGAGCTGGATGTCGTCCACCGTGAGCCCGCGCTGGGCGTCGCCGTAGAATTTCTGCAGCATCTCGGCGGCGCTCGCCGCCTGCGCCCCGCGCAGGGTGAAGCGCTCCCCGCGACGCGCGATCGAGACGTCGAGCGCGGTCTCGATTTGCCTCAGGTTTTCGTCCAGCGCGCCGCAAAGGTTGGCAAGCCGCTGGTTGTCGACCGGGGAGAGAACCAGCTCGAAAGGCCTAGTCTTCAAGTGGCTCGTACGGGAACCGCGGCGCAGGCTGCGCCGCGCAGCGAATGCGGGAGCGCCGCCGTGACCGTCACGTCGACGAGCCGGCCGATCAGCCGCGGAGGACCGTCGAAATTGATCACGCGGTTGTTCCCGGTGCGGCCCGCCAATTCGCGCGCGTCCTTGCGCGAGGGGCCCTCGACGAGAATTCGCTGGCGCGTGCCGACCATGCCTTCGCTGATTTTCCTCGCGCTCGCTTCGAGACGGGCCTGCAGCCGCGCAAGGCGCGCGAGCTTTTCTTCCTGCGGCGTGCCGTCGGGCAGATCAGAAGCAGGCGTGCCCGGGCGCCGGCTGTAGACGAACGAAAACGAGCTGTCGAAGCCGATATCGTCCGCGAGCTTCAGGGTCGCCTCGAATTCGCGTTCGGTCTCGCCGGGAAACCCCACGATGAAATCCGAGGAGATGCTGATTCCCGGACGCGCGGCGCGCAGCCGCCGCACGATCGACTTGTATTCGAGCACCGTGTAGCCGCGCTTCATCGCCGCGAGCACGCGGTCCGATCCGGATTGCACCGGCAGGTGCACGTGCGACACGAGCTTGTCGATCTTCGCGTGAGCATCGACCAGGCGCTGCGTGAATTCCTTCGGGTGCGAAGTGGTGTAGCGGATGCGCTCGATGCCCGGAACCTCGGCAATATACTCGAGCAGCAGCGCAAAATCCGCGGCTTCGCGCTCGCCTTCCGCCCGGTCTCCGTCGGCCAGCGCTGCGCGGTAGGCGTTCACGTTTTGCCCGAGCAGCGTCACTTCCCTCACGCCCTGATCGGCGAGGTCCGCGATTTCCGTCAGCACGTCGTCGAAGCGGCGGGATATTTCCTCGCCGCGGGTGTAGGGGACGACGCAGAAGCTGCAGTACTTGCTGCAGCCTTCCATGACGGAAACGTAGGCGCTCGGTCCTTCGACCCGCGCCGGCGGCAAACGGTCGAATTTTTCGATTTCCGGAAAGGAGACGTCCACCTGCGGCTCGCCGCTCGCGCGGCGCGCCTCGATCAGCGCCGGAAGCCGGTGCAATGTCTGCGGCCCGAATACGACATCGACGTAGGGCGCGCGCGCAACGATGGCGGCTCCCTCCTGGCTTGCGACGCAGCCGCCCACCCCGATGAGAAGCTGCGGGTTGGCGCGCTTGAGGTGCTTGACGCGCCCCAGGTCGTGGAACACCTTCTCCTGCGCTTTTTCGCGCACCGAGCAGGTGTTGAACAGGATCAGATCCGCGTCCTCGGGGCGCTCGGCGGCCTCGTAGCCTTCCGCCGCGCGCAGCACGTCGGCCATTTTGTCCGAGTCGTACTCGTTCATCTGGCAGCCGAAGGTGCGGATGTAGAGTCTCTTCGCCATGCTAGCGACCTGGCTGGTTCCTCGGCTGCGCCTGCTCCTCGGGCGTGAGCAGCCAGACGCGAAAAATCTGTCCGTTCCGGTCCACGACGTAATCCGCCCAGGCGCCCTGGCGCGGCATCGCCGCCGGCACGATGATCAGGTTCTTCTGGTCCCGGACGGTCGAGCCCGGCGCAAGCTGCATCGGGTTTCCGTCCATCGTGACGGCCATTCCTTGAATGTGTTGAATATAGCCGCTCAGCGCCGCCTCGGGAATGGACCGAGTCTGCGCCGGGGCCGAAGCGGCGAGCAACGCGGCCGCCATCAACAGGTAAGGGACGCGACGTGCAGCCGTCATGGTCGCTCGCGAAGAGAGTGTGGTGGCGAATCAGGGACTCGAACCCCGGACCTGCGGATTATGATTCCGTCGCTCTAACCAGCTGAGCTAATTCGCCACGGAAGGCCGCGGATTATCCTTTTGCGGTCGAACAGTTGTCAAGGGAAGGCCGATTCGCGACCCGCTGCAATCATCCGAAACTCAGCAAGGGGGTATCATAGAATCTTCATCCGCAAGAACTTCGGCATGCCCGTAGAGCTCTGGTTTCCGGTGCCCGTTTTTCACCAGGTGGTCGATCCGGGCGTTCGCGATGTGACTCGCGCAAAGGTGATGGCTTATCTGGAAACCGAAAGCGCCAAGCGCGATATTTCCCTGGTGCCGTTCGAATCCCTGGAAACATCGTATTTCAATACCAAGGTGTCGGTGCTGGAAGACGCGAAGCTGAGCGAGCTGAAGGAAACGGTGTTGCGCGCCGGAGATGCCTTTGTAAAAGGCCTCGGATGCGAGCCGATCCCTCTGGAGATCGAGCGCTCGTGGATCAATATTTTCCGCCCGGGGACTCAAGAGGCGCAGCACTCGCACGACGGCAGCCTTCTTTCCGCCACCTATTACGTCGACGCGCCGGAGAAATGCGGAGACCTGGTCCTCCCGGACCCGATCGGGGCGCGTCGCGCCCATCGCGCCTTCACCCATACGACGGGGAAAACCTTCTTTACCATGCCCGAAGTCGGATACCCGCCGCAGGCGGGCAGGCTTATCATGTTCGAAGCGTGGGTGCCGCACAGCATTCAATGTAACAAGAGCGACAAAGTCAGAATTTCGCTTGCGTTCAATCTGCGCAGGGCCGCCGCCTGATCCGGAGCGCCACTGAACGAACCTGCCGCGCGCTGGAAATGAAGCCATTCCTCTTCAACGAGCTGTTCGACGTCAACACCAATCTCACCATCAAGAACGCCCTGCCGTCGATTCCAGCGGTCGTCATCGACGATTTCCTCAAGCATCCCGCCGAGGCAAGGTCGGTCGTCGGCACCGCTCCCGCGGCGAACTGGAAGCATGTGGAAGGGGGACGCAACTTCGTCGATTACTACGATTGCAGGCTTCGTTTCCCGGTGTGGTTTCCCAACCGCATGATCGCCGTCGCGCAGCAGGCCGTTCAGACGGTCTACTCGACCGCGACGCAGCCTCAGGATCCGGCCGTCGACGTCAACTGGTTCATGCAGATCCACGAGAAACGCGGTGATTTCGCTTTTCCGCATTACGACGTTTCCGGAAACGTCCGGCGCTCGTTCACCTGTATCGTCTATTTGAACGGTCCCGACGAGTGCTCGGGCGGCACGGCGTTCTTCCGCTTCAGGAAATCGAACTCTCTGGTGGTCGACGAATCGTACGCGCAGGCGACGCGGGAGAACCCCCGCATCGTGGAGAACGGGCGCGACTACTGGCTGGACAACCCCGGCGAGTTCTGGGAAACGGCCGGGTTGATCGACATGGTTCCGGGAAGGCTGCTGATTTTCCCCTCCGAGTACTTTCACGCCGCTTATCATCCGAAGAACTCGTTTTTCGACTTTCCCCGGTTGACGCTTGCTTTCTGGATGATATGTTGAGGTTTCGCTGACGCGATAGAATCCGGGCGTGGAAGTTGATGTCGTCATCGTCGGCGCGGGACTCGTGGGCGCCAGCCTGGCCGCCGCGCTTGCCGGCAGCGGGTTGAGGCTCGCGCTGATCGAGCGCGAGGCTCCGCCTGCGCCGGGTCCGGACTGGGACGCGCGCATCTACGCCTTGACGCCTGCGAGCGTCGCGTTTCTCGCGGACGTGAACGCGTTGCGGGACATCGACGCAGCGCGCGTGACGCCTATCTACGATATGCGGATCTATGGCGACGACGGCCGCTCGCGGCTCGATTTTTCCTCTTACGAATCGGGATTGCTCGAGCTCGCCGCCACGGTCGAGTCGGGCAGATTGCAGCACGCCCTGTGGCAGGGGCTGAAAAGTCAGAGCGATCTGTCGCTGCTCTGCCCCGCGGTGCCGTCGCTGCTGCGCAGCGAGCTCGGGCGGGTCGAAATTCGCCTGGAGAGCGGCGCATCGGTGATCGCGAAACTCGTGGTCGGCGCCGACGGCGCGAACTCCTGGGTGCGGGGCGCCGCCGGCATCGAGGCCTCGATCGAGCCCTATGGGCAGCAGGGCGTCGTCGCCAACTTCGCCTGCGCGCGGGAGCACCGGAACATCGCCTATCAGTGGTTCCGCGGCGACGGCGTGCTCGCCTACCTGCCTCTGCCTCAGAAACGGGTCTCGATCGTATGGTCCACGCCCGAGGTGCACGCCCGCGAGCTGCTCGCGCTCGCGCCGGCGGGATTTTGCGAGCGGGTCGCCGGCGCGGGCGGCGGCGCCTTGGGTGCTCTCGAGCTGCTCGCTTCGCCGGCGGCGTTTCCGCTCAGCCGCATGTCCGTGCAGAGCATGGTGCGGCCGCGCGTCGCGCTCGTCGGCGATGCGGCCCACGTGGTGCATCCGCTCGCGGGCCAAGGCGTGAACCTCGGGTTCGGCGACGTTCAGGCGCTCGCCCGGCTGCTCCGCGCCGGGCCGATCCGCGACCCGGGCGACTATTTGCTGCTGCGACGATTCGAGCGCTCGCGCGCGGAAGACCTACTCGCGATGCGCTGGATTACCGGCGGGCTGCACCGGCTGTTCGGCGCCGGCCACCCGGTCGTCGCCCGGGTCCGGAACTTCGGATTGAACCTGACCAACGCGGTGCCGGTCGTAAGAACTCTGCTCGCGCGCCGCGCCGCGGCAATCGGCGGCGGAGCCCACAAGGAACCCTCATGAACTTTCGGCTGTTCGTCCTGTTTCTTGCGGCCACGCTTTCGGCGGCGGTATTTGCAGACGAGGCCTCGGTCAAGCGCGGCGTCGAAGCGCGCCTTGGCGGCGTCAAAGTGGACAGCGTCGTCAAGACGCCGTACCTCGACCTCTACGAGGTGGTGATCGGCGACGATATCGTCTACACCGACGAAAAGGTCAACTATATCTTCAACGGCAGCGTGATCGACGCCAAGACGCGGCGCAACCTCACCGAGGAGCGGCAGCAGAAACGGGCGAGGATCAATTTTGCCGATCTGCCCCTGGAGCTCGCGATCAAGCAGGTTCGCGGCAACGGCAAGCGGGTGGTCGCGATATTCGCCGATCCGTTTTGCCCGTATTGCAAGAGTCTGGACCGCGCGCTGTTGCGCGAGAACGACATCACCATTTATACGTTTCTCTACCCGATTCTCCGGCCCGAGTCCCCCGACAAGGCGCGTGCGATCTGGTGCGCTCCCGATCGCGCCAAGGCCTACTATGACCTGATGCTGAACGGCCGGGAACCTCAGGGGGCCGTCGACTGCGACGCCCCCGTCGACAGATGGCTTTCGCTCGGCCGAAAGGTCGGAGTGAGGGCGACTCCGACCAGCTTCGCGACGAGCGGCGAGCGCATACTCGGCGCCCGCTCCGAAGATCTCGTGAAGCTGATCGACGAAGCCGGACGAGGTAATCGCTAGGGCGGCGACGGCGGCACGAAGCCTTTCGGCAGCAGCACCCAGGTTCTGGCCGGTTGCCGCATCCGGCCGGCGAGGAAGCCGGCCTCCGCGCCGAATCCCCAGAAGAAATCCGCCCGCACCGGGCCGCGGATTGCGCCGCCCGTGTCCTGGGCAAGCACCAGCCGCGACAGCGGCGTCGCGCTCGCGGGGAAAGTCGTGGCGAGAAACACCGGGGCACCCAGGGGCACGTAGCGGGGATCGACCGCAACCGAGCGGCCGGGCGTGAGCGGGAGGCCGAGCGCCCCGATCGGCCCCGTGTCCGGATTGATCACGGGCAATTCGCGAAAGAACACGTAGCTCGGATTCTGGTTGAGCAGGTCTTCGAGCCGCTTGGGGTTCGCGGCCGCCCAGGACTTGATCGCCTGCATCGACGCCTCGCCGAGCTTCAATTCGCCGCGCTCGACGAGATAGCGCCCGATCGACTGGAAAGGATGGCCGTTCTGGTCGGCGTAGCTGATGCGAAGCACCTCGCCCGAGTCGAGCTGAACCCGTCCGGAGCCCTGGACCTGCACGAAGAACGCCTCGACCGGATCGTCGACCCAGACGATCTCCTTCCCCGCAACCGGAGCGGCGCCGCGCTCGATCTCGGCCCGCGAGTAATACGGCACCACTTTCTTTCCGTCCACGCGCCCGCGCAGGCGCAGACTGCGCAGCTCGGGATTCACTGCGGCGAGGTCGATGGTGAGCAGATCGTCCGGCGGGGCGTAAATCGGGTAAAGGAAGGGCGCGGCGCGGGCGCGGCTGCCCCGCAGGACCGGTTCGTAGTAGCCGGTGACGAGTCCGTCGAGCGAGCCGTCCGGATTGGCGAGGCGCCAGGGCACGAAATTCTCCTCGAGGAAGCGCCGCGCCTCCTCGTCTCCCGGCTCGCGAAGCTCCATCGCCTTCGCGCACACGCGCCGCCACGCCTCGCGAAAGCGCAACGCCTGGCAGGAGGCGAGCAGCGCTTTCCACGCCGCGGCCTGCTCGCCGTCCTTCCAGCCCGGGAGGGCGCCGAAGTCCACCGCTTCCAGCGCGTTCACCCGGGGCGTGACCGGAGGCGGCGCGGGGCACACGGGACACGCGGGACAGCTCAATTCGGCCGGGCAGCCGCCCGCCGAAATTTCGGGGCCCGGCGGCGACGCGCATCCCGAGATCAGTCCCAGCCCGAGGAGCGACAGGCGGGACAGCTGCTTTATCATTCGAAGGACCTTGACTCGGGATGCTAATGCAGCACGCGCGGCACCGACAGCGTGAACTCCGGAATGGACGCGTTGAACTGGGTGCCGTCGTCGGCCACCATCTGGTAGCTGCCGCGCATGGTGCCGACCGGCGTCGCGATCGCCGTGCCGCTCGTGTATTCGAAGCTCTCGCCGGGCTTGAGCAGGGGCTGGGCGCCGACGACGCCCAACCCGCGCACTTCCTGCACCTGGCTGCGGGCATCGGTGATGATCCAGTGACGCGAGATCAGCTGAGCGGGAACGCTGCCGGTGTTGCGGATCGTGATGGTGTAGGCGAATACGTAACGGCTGCTCTCCTCGTCCGACTGCTCCGGAACGTACAGAGTCTGCGACGAGACGCTCACCTCGTATTTTTTTTCCGCAGCCATCCGGCTATTCCACACGAATTCCCGCGCACTGACAAGAGCGGAGACTCGAGGTTTCATGCGACCCCGCGCGAATCCAAGTAGAATTTCGGCAATGCCTGCGCGCACCTTCCGCATCGCTCCGAGCATTCTGTCGGCCGACTTCGCGCGGCTCGGCGAAGAGGTGAAGGCGGTGTTCGCCGCCGGCGCCGACATGGTGCACCTCGACGTGATGGACAACCACTACGTGCCGAACCTCAGCGTCGGCCCGCTCGTGTGCGAGGCGGTCCGCCCGCTCACCGAAGGCTTGATCGACGTGCACCTGATGGTGAGGCCGGTCGACCGCATCATTCCGGATTTCGCGCGCGCCGGGGCCAACATCATCAGCTTTCACCCCGAGGCGAGCGACCACGTCGATCGCACGATCGGGCTGATCCACGATTCCGGTTGCAAGGCGGGGCTCGCGTTCAATCCCGCGACGCCGTTCGACCATCTCGATCACGTGCTTCACAAGCTCGATCTCGTGCTCGTGATGTCGGTCAATCCGGGATTCGGCGGGCAGCAATTCATTCCGCAGGCGCTCGACAAGCTGCGCGCCGCGCGCAAGCGCATCGACGACGCATTTCAGGCCACGGGGCGCGCGATCATGCTCGAGGTCGACGGCGGGGTGAAGGCCGACAATATCGCAGCCATCGCGCGCGCGGGCGCCGACACCTTCGTCGCGGGCTCGGCGATTTTCGGCTCGAAGGATTACCGGGCGACGATCGCGCAGATGCGCGCTGCGCTCAAGGCGATCGGTTAACCCGGCCTTTGCGGAGTTTGCGGCGCGAAAGCAACATGAGCGCGCTCCTCGACAGAATTCGAGCCATCGTCGGGCCGGCGGGATCGGTCACCGAGCCGCAGGACATTGCCTCGTACGCGACCGACTGGCGCAGGCGCTATCTCGGCAGGCCGCTGGCCGTGGTGAAACCGGCATCAACGGCGGAGGTGGCGCAGGTCGTTCGCGCCTGCGCCGATGCGCGCACCGCGATCGTTCCGCAGGGCGGCAACACCGGACTGTGCGGCGCCGCGACGCCCGACGCGAGCGGCTCGCAAATCGTCCTGAATCTCTCCCGGATGAACCGGATCCGGGAGATCGACGCCCGCAACAATACGATGACGGTGGAAGCGGGCTGCGTGCTCGCCGCCCTGCAACGGGCGGCACAAGGTGCAGGACGGCTGTTTCCCTTGAGCCTCGCGGCCGAAGGCAGCTGCGAGATCGGCGGCAACTTGTCCACCAACGCGGGCGGCACGGCGGTGCTGCGTTACGGCAACGCGCGCGAGCTCGCGCTGGGGCTCGAAGTCGTGCTGCCCTCGGGCGAAATCTGGGATGGCCTGCGTTCGCTGCGCAAGGACAACACCGGCTACGACCTGAAGCAGCTTTTCATCGGCGCCGAAGGCACGCTCGGCGTGATCACCGCGGCGGTGCTCAAGCTTTTTCCTCTGCCACGATCGCGTGCGACTGCGGTGGCGGCGCTGGAGGATCCCGCAAAGGCGCTCGCGCTGCTCGATCACGCTCGGGACGCTTGCGGCGAGCGGCTCACCGCCTTCGAGCTGTTCTCGGATTTTTGCCTCGCGCTCGTGCTGAAGCATTTCAAGCAGACCGCCGCGCCTTTTCGCGCGCGCCATCCCCAGTACGTGCTGCTCGAGCTGTCGGATACGCAGCCGGGCGAGAGCGTGAGGGCCCTGGCGGAAGACACGCTCGAAAAAGCGTTGGGGAAGGGACTCATCCTCGACGCCGCCGTGGCCCAGAGCGAAGCGCAGGCGCAAGCCTTCTGGGCCTTGCGCGAATTCATTTCCGAGGCGCAAGCCCACGAGGGGCCGAACATCAAGCACGATGTCTCGATTCCGATCTCGCGCATCGCCGAATTCATCTCCGCGACCGACGTCGAGCTCGCGCGCGCCCAGCCGGGCGTCCGGAGGGTGACTTTCGGGCATCTGGGCGACGGCAACGTGCATTACAACGTGTCTCCGCCCGCGGGCCTCGCTCCGGAGGCCTTCATGCGCGGATCGGCGGCGATCAACCGCGTCGTCCACGACAGCGTGGCGCGCTTCGGCGGCTCGATCAGCGCCGAGCATGGGCTGGGGCAGGCGAAGCGCGAGGAAATCCTGCGCTACAAATCGCCGCTGGAGATGGACCTCATGCGCCGAATCAAGCGCACGCTCGATCCGCTCGGCATCATGAATCCGGGAAAGGTTCTCTGATGCGCTGCCGCCGGGAACTGGACATTCCGCGTCGGGCTGTTATAGAGTAACGCCTCCCAATCAGCCGCAGTACGGATCAGTCGTGCTCTTCGAAAACGCCGGGAAACGGGTGAAATGGCTTAGCTGGCGCTGGTGGCGCCGCTAAATCGCAATTGTTCGCTCGCGCCGCACGCAATCGCGGCGCACCCGCAGTACCCCGCAATGTTTTCGTGGAGCAGTCGATGACCGAAGCAGAATTCCAGCGGCTTGCCGCCCAGGGTTTCAACCGCGTACCGGTCGTCGCCGAGACCTTCGCCGACCTCGAGACGCCGCTTTCTCTTTATCTCAAGCTCGCCAACCGGACCCACACCTATCTGCTCGAGTCGGTGGTGGGCGGGGAGCGCTTCGGCCGCTACTCGTTCATCGGCCTCGCCGCCGCGGTGCGCCTGCGCGCGGTCGGCAGAGTGGTGACTGTGACGCACGGCGAGGCGATCACCGAAAAATCCGAGGTGAAGGATCCGCTCGGCTTCGTGCGCGAATTTCTCGCGCGCTATCGCGTCGCGGAGCTGCCCGGCTTGCCGCGCTTCTGCGGAGGCCTGGTCGGCTATTTCGGCTACGACGCGGTGCGCTGGATCGAGCCGAAACTCTCGGGAGGGTGGCTCAAACCCGACCCGCTCGGCTGTCCCGACATGCTGCTGCTCGCCTCCGAGGAGCTGGCCGTGATCGACAATCTCTCCGGCAAGCTCTACCTCGTCGTCTATGCCGACCCGGCCAAACCGCGTGCCTGGCAGGACGCTCAGGCCCGCCTGCGGGAGCTGCTCGACGCGCTCGGCTCGCCGCTCGCGCTGCCGCCCGAACGGCGCGCGGAGGGGCAAGCGATCGCCTCCAATTTCGGCGCCGATGCGTTTCGCGCCGCGGTGAGCCGCGCGATCCGGTATGTGCACGACGGCGACGTCATGCAGGTGGTGCTGTCGCAGCGGCTGTCGTGCCCCTTCGCCGGCTCGTCGCTTTCGTTGTATCGCGCCTTGCGTTCGATCAATCCTTCGCCCTACATGTTCTATTTCGATTTCGGCGACTTCCAGGTGGTCGGCGCCTCGCCCGAGATCCTGGTGCGGCTGGAGCGCGGCGCGGTCACCGTTCGCCCGATCGCCGGAACGCGGCGCCGCGGCGCGACGCGCGACGAAGACCTCGCGCTCGAGCGCGAGCTGCTTGCCGACCCGAAGGAGCGCGCCGAGCACGCGATGCTGGTCGATCTAGGCCGCAACGACGTGGGACGGGTTGCGGCGACCGGAACGGTACGCCTCAGCGAGAGCATGACGGTCGAGCGCTACTCGCATGTGATGCACATCGTCTCCAACGTCGAGGGCCGGCTGCGGGAAGGACTGGACTGTTTCGACGTGCTGCGCGCGGCGTTTCCGGCGGGCACCGTGAGCGGCGCGCCCAAGGTGCGCGCCATGGAGATCATCGACGAGCTGGAGCCGGACAAGCGCGGCCTCTACGCCGGCGCGGTCGGCTATCTCGGCTTCAACGGCGACATGGACCTCGCCATCGCGATCCGCACCGCCCTGGTGAAGGACGGCCTGATGCACGTCCAGGCGGGCGCCGGTATCGTCGCCGACTCGGTGCCCGAGAACGAATGGCAGGAAACCCGCGCCAAGGCGCGCGCCGTGCTGCGCGCCGCCGAGATCGCCGAGAACGGGATGGAAAAGCGGGAAGCGGCGTGAGCGCGGAGCAGGGCGGGAGGGTTCACCGCGGGCGAAGGAGATTTGCGTTCAGCGGCACGCGACCGGCCGGAGCGGGCACCGGTCCGGGTAGTGCGTGCCGTACTTCGTCCGCCCCTGCATGTCGAAATGGATCTCGGCGACGTAGGTCTGCACGCCGAACATGTAGCGGTAATCCCAGACCTCCTCTTCGAGCCTGGGGAAAAACGCGGTCACGAACGGCTTGCCGACCCGGCGTTCGACCTCCTCCTTGGTGGTCTGGGGCGCGATCGGGGCGAAGTCGCTTGCTTGCAGCGTCCACTTCGGGCGAACGCCTTCCTGGGCGGCGCACGCGGTGAAAACCGCAGCCGCGGCGCAGAGCAGAACGGATCTTTTCACGCCCATCGGCGCTGGCACCGGGTACGAGACGCTGGCGTGAACTCGAGGACGCTCAGCGGCACCCGACCGGTCCCGTCGCGCACCGGTCCGGGTACGTCGCGGTGTACTTCGTCCGCCCCTGCATGTCGAAATGGATCTCGGCGACGTAGGTTTTCACCCCGTTCATATAGCGGTAATCCCACACCTCCTCGCCGAGATTCCGGAACACCATGGTCATCAGTGCAGGGTCCACCTCGGGCGAACGCCTTCCTGCGTGGCGCATCCGCCCAGGACCGCCGCCGCGGCCAAGGCGTAAAACAGGCTGAATCCTCTCATTTGCGTGCTCCTTTCGCGCCGCGCTCGGGCCATCGACCCATTGACGATGGGCGCCGATTCCCGCGGTGATCGGTAAACACCTCGCGGGCCCGTTGCATTCCCTTCGACCTCCCGTCAACGGAGCAGAATACAGGATCCCGCCGCGAACGCCCACCGCACGACGCGCCGATCGTTGTCGATGACGCCTTGACCCGCCGCGGTTATAATCGCGCTCGTGTATCAGCCCCTGCCATTCAGAGCCGGTCAGTGGCGCTGGCGCCAGCCGGCCGCCTAAACTCCCCTTGTCGCCGCGCCGAGCGGATCTCGGCCACCCGAATCACTTCCGCGAGATGCGAATGCGGGTAAGACTGCGGGCATCCATTTACTTAGAACCGGTTGCAAAATGAGCCTACTGTCATCCTGAGCGAAGCGAAGGATCTGCTTTTATATAGCCGGAAAGCAGATTCTTCGGGCTGCGCCCTCAGAATGACAACTTATTTTGAAACGGACTCTTAGGCGTGTGGATATTCCGCCGATCCGGTAGATTAGGACGCGCATGATCCTGATGATCGATAACTACGATTCCTTTACCTGGAATCTGGTGCAGTACCTGGGGGAACTCGGAGCCGCGGTCAAAGTGGTCCGCAACGACGAAATCAGCGCGGCGGGGCTCGCCGCCATCGGACCCGACGCCATCGTGATCTCTCCGGGCCCGTGCACGCCCAACGAGGCGGGAATCTCGCTTGCCGCCATCCGTGAATTCGCAGGCAAAGTCCCCATCCTCGGCGTGTGTCTCGGTCACCAGGCGATCGGCCAGGCTTTCGGGGGCGAGGTGGTACACGCAAGCCGGGTCGTTCACGGCAAGACTTCCGCGATCAGCCACGCCGGGCGGGGCTTGTTTCGCGGATTGCCGAGCCCCTTCATGGCGACCCGCTACCATTCCCTGGCGATTCGCCGCGCGAGCCTGCCGGCGTGCCTGGAAATCACCGCCGAATCCGAGGACGGCGAAATCATGGGGGTGCGCCATCGCGACCTCGACGTGCAGGGCGTGCAGTTCCACCCCGAGTCCTTTCTCACCGAGCACGGCCACGCGCTCTTGAAGAATTTTCTGCAACGGGAGGCCGCATGAGCATCACCGCCCAGGAAGCCCTGTCGCGGACCATCGAGCACCGCGAGATCTTTCACGACGAGATGCTCGACCTGATGCGCCAGATCATGGGCGGTCAGCTCTCGCCCGTGATGATCGCGGCGATCATCGTCGGCCTGCGGGTGAAAAAGGAGACGATCGGCGAGATCACCGCCGCCGCGCAAGTGATGCGCGAGCTCGCGACCAAGGTGACGGTGAAGGACCCCGACGGTCTGGTGGACATCGTCGGCACCGGCGGCGACGGTGCGCATACCTTCAATATCTCGACCGCCTCCATGTTCGTGTGCGCCGCGGCCGGGGCGCGCGTCGCCAAGCACGGCAACCGGGCGGTCTCCTCCCAGTCGGGAAGCGCCGACGTGCTGGAAGCGCTCGGCGCAAACATCAGCCTCAAGCCCGAGCAAGTGGGCCGCTGCATCGACGAGGTCGGGGTGGGATTCATGTTCGCCCCGGCCCATCACGCAGCCATGAAGCATGCGGCGCCCGTGCGGCGCGAGCTGGGCGTGCGCACGCTGTTCAACATTCTGGGTCCGCTGACCAATCCGGCAGGCGCGCCGAACCAGGTGATGGGCGTGTTCCATCCCGATCTGGTCGGGATCCAGGTGCGCGTGCTGCAGCGCCTGGGTGCGCGCCACGCCATGACCGTCTATGGCCTGGAGGGCCTCGACGAGATCTCGGTGAGCGGCCAGACCATGATCGGCGAGCTGAAAGCGGGCAAGGTCGAGGAATACACGATCCATCCGGAGAAATTCGGCATGCCCTTGCACGACCCGGCCGCACTGCGCGTGGCCACGGTGGAGCAGTCGCGCAGCGTCGTCGTGGCCGCGCTGGATAACGAGCCGGGAGCCGCGCGCGATATCGTCGCGCTCAACTCCGGCGCGGCGATCTACGTCGCCGGCAAGGCGGCGAGCCTCGAAGAGGGAGTCGAGCGCGCCTTCGAGATGCTCGAGAGCGGCGCGGCGCGGGCCAAGCTCGACCGGTTCGTAAAGTTGACGCAGCAGCTTGCGCGTGGCTGACATCCTCGACCAGATCCTGGCCGTCAAGGCCGAGGAAATCGCGAACGCCAAGCGGGTGCGCGGCGAGGCGGCCGTGCGGCGTCAGGCGGAGGCGGCGGAAAAGCCGCGGGATTTCGTCGGCGCGCTGCGCGCGAAGATCGCCGCGGGCGAGCCGGCGGTCATCGCCGAGATCAAGAAGGCGAGCCCGAGCCAAGGCGTGCTGCGCGCGCCGTTCGATCCGGCAGGCATCGCGCGTTCCTACGCGCGGCACGGCGCCGCCTGCCTCTCGGTGCTCACCGACGAGCGATTTTTCCAGGGCCGGCCCGAGCACCTGTCGCTGGCGCGCCAGGCTTGCGGGCTCCCTGCGCTGCGCAAGGACTTCGTGATCGACCCTTACCAAATTCATGAAGCACGCGCCTTGGGCGCGGATTGCATCCTGCTCATCGTGGCCGCGCTCGCGCCGGCGCAGCTGCGCGAGCTGGAATCGGCGGCCGCCGCGCTCGGGATGGCGGTGCTGGTCGAGGTGCACGATCGCCCCGAGCTCGAGGTCGCGCTGGAGCTCGCCACGCCGCTCATCGGCCTCAACAACCGCAGCCTGCGCAGCTTCGAGACTTCGCTCGAACCCACGCTCGCGCTGCTCCCGCACGTTCCCCCGGCGCGCATCGCGGTCACGGAGAGCGGAATACGCGCGGCGATCGATGTGGCGCGGCTGCGACAAGCGGGGGTGCGCGCCTTCCTGGTCGGCGAGGCCTTCATGCGGGCGGCCGACCCCGGCATGGAGCTTCAACGCATTTTTTCAACTGATTGAAGCTGAATACCTTTATTCTTTATAGCCGCAACCCTGTTGTGTAAATACAACAAACGCTGTTTTGCTGCAAAAAAATTCACGCTACCTCTTGAGATCGGCGCGATCGATGGGCAGAATTGCAACAACTCTCGAACAGAGGGTGGAACGGGCGGCGCAGTCCGGCCTCTCCGAAGGTCAATTCTAAAAGGAGGCATATTTGATGAACAAGAAACTGATGGCACTGGCTGTTGCCGGCGCG
>WNGG01011776.1_pt1 | contig 20101 bp, 13 predicted proteins | sample 5400661 | NCBI WGS metagenome assembly WNGG01 (sample SAMN13153372, study PRJNA577476) | soil metagenome | isolation source: 100 cm soil or saprolite under Garry oak tree replicate 1 | place: USA:California | collected 2016-06-15
GGTCACGGCCAGCTCGACGGCGAGGAGGCCGAAGAGCGTGGTGAACTTGATGACGGGGTTCATGGCGACCGAGGACGTGTCCTTGAAGGGGTCACCGACCGTGTCACCCACCACCACCGCCGCGTGCAGCGGGGTGCCCTTCTCCTTGAGGTCGACCTCCACCACCTTCTTGGCATTGTCCCAGGCCCCGCCGGCATTGGCCATGAAGACGGCCTGGTAGAGACCGAAGAGCGCGATCGAGATCAGGTACCCGATGAAGAAGTACGGCTCGAGGAACGCGAAGGCGAGGGTGGCGAAGAACACGGCGAGGAAGATGTTGAACATGCCCTTCTGGGCGTACTGCGTGCAGATCTCCACCACCTTCTTGCTGTCGGCAACCGAGGCCTTGGTCACGCCCTCGAGCTTGATGTTGGCCTTGATGAACTCCACGGCCCGGTAGGCGCCCGTGCTCACCGCCTGGGTCGAGGCGCCCGTGAACCAGTAGATCATCGCCCCGCCCGTGATCAGGCCGAGGAGGAAGGGCGGGTGGAGGAGGGAGAGCTTGTCGAGGTTCTGGGTCAGCCCGTGCGTCAGCACCATGATGATGGAGAAGATCATGGTGGTGGCCCCGACCACGGCCGTGCCGATCAGCACGGGCTTGGCGGTCGCCTTGAAGGTGTTGCCCGCGCCGTCGTTTTCCTCGAGCATGTGCTTGGCCGACTCGAAGTTGACGTCGAAGCCGTACGACTTCCTGAGCTCCTGCTTGATGTTCGGGATCTGCTCGATCACGGACAGCTCGTACACGGACTGGGCGTTGTCGGTCACGGGGCCGTAGGAGTCGACGGCGATCGTCACGGGGCCCATGCCGAGGAAGCCGAAGGCCACGAGGCCGAAGGCGAAGACGGCAGGAGCGATCATGAGGTCGCCCATGCCCGACCGGCTCACCAGATAGGCCGAGCCCATGAGTCCCACGATCACCATGCCGAGCCAGTACGCGCTGAAGTTGCCCGCCACGAGGCCCGACAGGATGTCGAGCGAAGCTCCGCCCTCTCGCGCGGAGGTGACCACCTCGCGGACGTGCGCGGACTCCGTGGAGGTGAAGACCTTGACGAACTCGGGAATGATGGCGCCCGCGAGCGTGCCGCACGTGATGACGGTGGCGAGCTTCCACCACAGCGAGCCGTCGCCCAGGCCGGGGATCAGCCACCACGAGACGAGATACGTCAGGACCACCGACACGATCGAGGTGATCCACACGAGGCTGGTGAGGGGCCGCTCGAAGTTCATCCGCGTCGCCTGCCCATAGCGCCCGCGCGCCCACGCGTCGTTGATGAAGTAGGAGGCGCCGCTCGCCACGATCATCATGACGCGCATCACGAAGATCCACACGAGGAGCTGGACCTGGACGACCTCCTGCGCGACGGCGAGCACGATGAAGGAGATGAGGGCCACCCCCGTCACGCCGTACGTCTCGAACCCGTCGGCGCTGGGGCCCACGGAGTCGCCCGCGTTGTCGCCCGTGCAGTCGGCGATGACCCCGGGGTTGCGCGCGTCGTCCTCCTTGATGTTGAAGACGATCTTCATGAGGTCCGAGCCGATGTCGGCGATCTTGGTGAAGATGCCGCCCGCGATGCGGAGGGCGGAGGCTCCGAGCGATTCGCCGATGGCGAAGCCGATGAAGCAGGCGCCCGCGTACTCGCGCGGGACGTACAGCAGGATCAGGAGCATGATGAGGAGCTCCACGCTGATGAGGAGCATGCCCACGCTCATGCCCGCGCGCAGGGGGATGGAGTACACGGGAAAGGCGAGCCCGCGGAGGCTGGCGAAGGCGGTGCGCGAGTTCGCGAACGTGTTGATGCGCATGCCGAACCAGGCCACGCCGTAGCTCCCCCCGATGCCCACCAGGCTGAAGAACAGGATGATGGCGACCTGCTGGCTCGTGAAGTGCTGGAGCACGCCGAAGTAGAACGTGACGATCACCGCGATGAAGATCCACAGGACGAGCAGGAACTTTCCCTGGGTGACCAGGTAGGTCTTGCACGTCTCGTAGATCAGCTCGGAGATTTCCCGCATGCTCTGGTGCACGGGCAGGTTCTTGAGCTGCTGGTAGATCACGAGCCCGAACCCGAAGCCGAGCAGACACACGAGCAGGCCCCACTGGAGCAGGACGCGGCCACTCATCCCCCCGAAGCTGACCAGGGCGAGATCCGGGATCTTGAGGTTGGCCTCCCCGCCACCCTGGTGCTGAGCGCCCGCCGGCGTGGAAGGCGGCGTCTGGGCCTGGGCCTCGGCGAGCATGGGGCCGATCATGCCCGCGACCAGGATCAGAACAAGAAGCGCGGGCAGCCAGAAGAGGGCCTTCCCGCGCCGGGTGCGAACTCCAATCATGAGCAGATCTCCTCGATCAGCTGGAATTTGAGTGCCTGCCGCGCTGCGGCAACCACTCTTATGCCCATGTTTCGAGCTTGAGTCAAGCACCACGCGCTTGCCCGCGTTCCTGGCCTCGTCTATTCTTCAGAGCCATGGCGTACGACTTCGACCGTCAGATCGACCGCCGACGCACCGAGAGCTCGAAGTGGCACAAGTTCCCGCCCGATGTCCTGCCGCTCTGGGTCGCCGACATGGACTTCCCCTCTCCGGAGCCGGTGACCCGGGCCCTCCGCGAGCGTGTGGAGCACGGCGTCTTCGGCTACGGCATCGAGCAGCCCGAATTCCACGAGGTCATGTGCGAGCGGCTCCTCAAGCGCCAGGGCTGGAGGGTCGAGCCGGAGGCCCTCGTGCTCTTGCCGGGTGTGATCCCCGGCTTCAACGTCGCCTGTCGCGCCTTCTCCTCGCCTGGCGACGGGCTGCTCCAGCAATTGCCCGTGTACCCGCCCATCCTGCGCCTGCCCGACAATGTGGGGCTGACCCGCGACGCCATGGATCTCACCCGAGGAGGCGATGGTCGCTACACGGTGGACTGGGACGCGTTCGAGCGGGCCATCACCCCCCGCACGCGCATGTTCGTGCTCTGCAACCCCCACAACCCCGTGGGACGGGTGTACACGCGTGAAGAGCTCGGTCGCATGGCCGAGATCTGTCTCCGGCGCGGACTCATGATCTGTGCCGACGAGATCCACGGCGATCTGGTCTATTCGGGGCACCAGCACGTGTCCATCGCGTCGCTTCACCCGGACATCGAGGCGCGGACCATCACCCTCATGGCGCCGAGCAAGACCTTTAACCTGGCCGGCCTCAGGTGCGCGCTTGCCGTCATCCCTAACCAGGCGCTCAGGGAGAAGTTCATCGCGTCCCGGCTGGACCTCGTGCAATCGGCCAATATCCTCGGCTACACGGCCATGCTCGCCGCCTACCGCGACGGGCAGCCGTGGCTCGACGAGCTCCTGCGCTACCTCGAAGCCAACCGCGACTACCTCGTGCAGTATGTCCGCACGCGCCTCCCCGGTGTGGAGGTGGGCGTGCCGGAAGGGACCTATCTCGCCTGGCTGGACTGCCGGGGCGCGGACATTCCCGGCGACGATCCGTACACGTTCTTCCTCGAGCGGGCTCGCGTGGGGTTCAACGACGGCACCACCTTCGGACGTGGAGGGAAGGGCTTCGTCAGGCTGAATTTCGGCTGCCCGCGCGCCATGCTGACCGACGGGCTCGAGCGTATGCGAAAGGCCCTCGCGCGCTGACCGGACGCGGTGGCGGCCGCGCGGCCAGCGCGCAAGGCACCCGACTCAGCGCTTGCGGTCGGGGATGAGATCCACCGTCACTCGGCTGGTTCGTGCGGTCGTGGCATCGACGACGATGAACCGTGACTTGTAGCCCGGCGCGGCTATCGTGAGGAGACGCCGTCCTCGCAAGACGGTCACCTCGAGGTTCGTCAGCTCCCGGGAGCCTCCGAGGTAAGCGCCATCGATCCACACATCCGCGTTGAGCGGATGTACTTCGACGGTCACCCTCGCTTCGAATGGCTGCTCGAGCGCATCAACGCCACCGTAGTCTGCCCAGACGGGCGTCGCGCAGAGCCCGACCAGGACTATCGCCACCGACCATAGCCGTCGACGTATCATGCCGCCCTCCGGTCTCCCGTCGAGTTCACCTCACCACCCTGCTCCCGAGCCTACACGAAAAGCCCGGCCGGACGGTAGAGATCACGCTCACCCTAGAGATGGCGGTGACCGGCCAGGAATGCCCCCACCGCGGCGTTGTACTCGTCCGGGACGATGACGGGGGCGAAATGACCGCCCCCGGAGAGGACATGGAGCTTGGCGTCGGGAATGGCGCTGGCCAGCTCCTCCGAGTAGAAGCGAGGGGTGAGCATGTCGTCGGCGGCGACCACGACCAGCGTCGGCGCGGCGATCTCGCCCAGACGCGCGCGTCGGTCGAAGCGCACGATGGCGTCGATCCGGCTCGCGAGGATCTCCACGGGCGGCGAGGCGGCGACCTGCGCTCTGTGCTGCGCCTCCAGGGCGGCGTCATTGGCGCTCACCCACCAGCCCGGAGCGAGGAAGGGCACCGAGGCCCGGAGATAGCTCTCCACGCCCGACTGCAGGAGGACCTGCTTGCGGACCTCGAAGCAGCGACGGAAGAAGGCATCCTGCCCCGCCCACGTCGCGGACAGGACGAGGCTCGCGATCCGCTCCGGCTGATCCTGCGCGAGCACCTGCCCGATGGCGCCTCCCGTGGAGTGGCCGGCGAAATGCGCGCGCGCGATGCCCAGGCGATCCATGAGGGTGAGGACGTCGGCGGCCATCTGCTCGACGGAATACTCGATGCGCGAGTGGCTGCTGCGGCCGGTGCCGCGGTGATCATGAACGACGACGCGAAAGTCGCGGGAGAAGGCCTCGACCTGGGAGGCCCAGAAAGAGCCGAGGCCGGAGAGGCCGGGCACGAGGAGAAGCGGGGGGCCCTCGCCGCGCTCCTCGTAGTAGAGGTCGCCGTCGCCCAGGGAGACGGTGGGCACGGCGCGTCAGCGCGCGGTGTCGTTCATGCCCAGCGCGCGCTCGATGGCCACGACGTCCTGCGGCCGCTCGAAAGGCGCGGGAGCGGGCGCCCCCGGCTCGCGCGTCCGCCCGATGGCCTCGAAGAACTTCTCGAGGCCCGGCGGCGTCACCATCCAGAGCATCACGAGCTCGTCTTCTGATTCGTTGACGATCTCGTGCTTGACGTCGTAACCCAGGAAGCACGCCGTCCCCGGCGCGAGCGGATGAGACACGCCGTCCACGATCACGCGCCCCCGCCCGCGGAAGCAGATCTGCAGCTCCACCTGCTCGCCGTGAGAGTGCTCGCGGATGCGCCCGCCCGGTGCCACCGTTTGAAAGCCCATGGAGACCCCGTCGAAGCCGGTGCGGCCCGGAAAGAGCACGGGGTCGGCATGACCGTTGGCGGGCACGGGCTGCCAGTACGACGGCCCCTCTCCCGGCTGTACGACGACGGCTCGGCCGCGGATCGTCTCGGCGGGGTTCATGGACCCAAGCTTATCTGAATTCGCGCGTCAGGGATAGGGCGCGGCGCTCAGCGTCGAAGCCAGGGAGGAACGGTATCACGACGGCGAATGGCCGGCTTCACGAAGAGGCTGATGAGCGGCTCGAGCCACCGGAGCACGGGGTTGTTCAGGATCTTCTCGAGATTGGGCTCGGACCAGGAAAGCCGGATGGCCATGTCGTCGAGGTGCTGCCGGACCACGCGTTCCCCACCGTGGCGGATGGCCACGACGGCGACATCGACGATCGACAGATTCGTGTAGGCGGTGGTCTTCGCCCCCGGATGCGCCAGCGACTTGGACAGGAGCCGGTCAATGGTGACGAAGGTCTGCCCAGCCTTGGCCATGCGCATCCACAAGTCAAGATCGAAGGCAATGTGGATGCTTTCGTCAATGGGCGCGACGGCGCGCCACGCCGTATCGCGAAAGAAGCACGAGGGCTGCATGAAGAACTCGCCACGTATCCACTGGTACATGGTCTCCAGCGAGATGACGGATGATGGGACGTGATGGTGGATGACCGCACCGGATGCGTCGACAATGTCCCCCGCCCCGACGTAGGCGCCGGCTTCGGGATGCGCCAGGGCCGCGGTAGCGACGATCTCCAGCGCCCCCGGCGTGTAGTAGTCGTCGGAGTTGAGCCAGGTCAGGATCGTCCCCGTCGCGCGATTCAAGCCCTTGTTGATGGCGTTGCTCTGCCCGGCGTCGGGCTCGCTCACCCAATACGCGAGGTGACGTTCGTATCGCTTGATGATCTCCACGCTCCCGTCGGTGCTGCCGCCGTCGATGACGATGTACTCGAGGTCGGGGTAGCGCTCGTCGAGCACGGAGCGGATCGTTCGCTCGAGGAACGGACCCTGGTTGAACGATGGGGTGACCACCGAGATCCGGGGATACGCTCGGGCCTCCCCCGAGCCGGAGGGCCGAGCCGTCATCTCGCGGCAGGTCTGCCCAGGGTGGCCTGGTCGGAGTCGACCATCAGGCGCACGAGGCCCTTGAAGCGCGTGGTCGGCTCCCAACCGAAGGTCGCCTTGGCCTTGCTCCCGTCGCCGACGAGCAGGTCGACCTCCGCGGGCCGGTAGTACATGGGATCGATCTCCACATGCTCTTCCCAGTCCAGGCCGACACAGGAGAAGGCCTCGTCCAGGAATTCCCGCACGGAGTGGGTTTCCCCGGTGGCGATCACGTAGTCGTCGGGCGTGTCCTGCTGGAGCATGAGCCACATGGCCTCCACGTACTCCTTGGCGTAGCCCCAGTCGCGTCGCGCGTCGATGTTGCCGAGGTAGAGCTTGTCCTGGAGCCCGGCCTTGATCATGGCGGCGGCCCGAGTGATCTTCCGCGTCACGAAGGTCTCCCCGCGCCGGGGGGACTCGTGGTTGAACAGGATCCCGTTGCAGGCGAACAGGCCGTAGCTCTCGCGATAGTTGACGGTCATCCAGTAGGCATACGCTTTGGCGGCCGCGTAGGGGCTTCTCGGGTAGAAGGGCGTTGTCTCGCGCTGGGGCATCTCCCGCACCTTGCCGTACATCTCGGAGCTGCTCGCCTGGTAGAACTTCGCGGTCAGCCCGGTCTCGTGGATGGCCTCCAGGATGCGCACCGCGCCGAGGGCTGTCACGTCGCCCGTGTACTCGGGGATGTCGAAGCTCACGCGGACGTGGCTCTGGGCGGCGAGGTTGTAGACCTCGTCGGGCCGCACCCGGTACAGGAGCTTGATCAGGTTGGTCGAATCGCTGATGTCACCGTAGTGCAGGAAGAGCCTGACCCCATTGACGTGGGGATCCTTGTAGAGATGGTCGATGCGACTCCTGGCCGGTGATGCCCGTGATGAGCGCTTTCATGACGATGCCACCCTCGTTCCCTCCGGTGACGCGGCGAGCTCGATCGATGTGTCTCGCCTCCTATGGTAGTCCAACCCCCAGGTTATGCCGCCGATTCGTTGTGGCCGGCCGTCGCGCGACGGCGTAGAATCGGCCGGCCATGGGCACGCTTCGGATCGGCATCGTGGGCTCGCGCTTCGCCGCCCATCTGCATCTGCTCGCCTATCGCCGCGCCTACGGCGTCGATGTGCGGCTGGCCGGCGTGACCTCTCCCACGGAGGAGCGACGCAAGGCCTTCGCGTCCGAGACCGGTGCCGAGGCCTACCCCCATCTCGCCGCCATGCTCCCGCACGTCGATGTCGTCGACGTGTGCTCTCCTCCCGCCACCCACGAGCCGGTCGCTCTCGAGGCGATCGCGGCGGGCAAGCACGTCTTCATCGAGAAGCCGTTCACGGGCGCCTTTGGGACGCCCCGCGACACCTCCGCCCTCCTCCGGGACGCGCTGGCGAGCGCCGACCGCATGGTGGAGGCGGCCCGGGGCAAGGGCGTCGTCCTCGCCTACGCGGAGAACTGGATCTACGCCCCCGCCGTCCAGAAGGAGCGCGAGATCGTCGAGAAGACGGGCGCGCAGATCCTCTGGATGCTCGGAGGCGAGTCGCACAGCGGCTCGCACTCGCCCGTCTACGGCATCTGGCGCCACGCGGGCGGCGGCTCGCTCGTGGGCAAGGGCTGCCATCCCCTCACCGCCTGCCTCTACCTGAAGGTGGTGGAGGGTCGCGCGCACGGCGGGCGTCCCATCCGGCCGGCCACGGTGTCGGCCCGCGTGCACGAGATCACGCGCCTGCCCGTTTACCGCGATCGCGGCTTTCTCCGCACGGACTACGAGGACGTCGAGGACTACGGCCAGCTCCACGTCACCTTCGAGGACGGCACGGTGGCCGACGTGTTCGCCACCGAGCTGGTCCTGGGGGGCGTGCACAACTGGCTCGAGGTCTTCGCCAACAATCACCGCACGACCTGCCGGCTCAATCCCGTGAACCTCCTCGACACCTACAATCCGGAAGCGGAGCAGTTCCGCGACGTCTACCTCGTGGAGAAGATCGGCACCAAGGAGGGATGGAGCCATCCCGCCGCCGACGAGGAATGGCAGCAGGGCTTCTACGCGGAGATCCAGGACTTCGTGGAGTGCTGCGCGAGCGGCCGGCGCCCGCAATCGGATGCCGAGGTGGCGCGCGATACCGTGGCCGCGCTCTACGCGGGCTATGTCTCGGCGGGGCAGGGCGGACGAGAAGTCGCCGTCCCTCTCCGCTGACGAGTGTCAGGAGAGGTACTGTCCGTCGCTGACGAGTGTCAGGAGAGGTACTGTCCGCCGTTGACGTGGATCGTCTGCCCCGTGATGTGGCGCGATTCCTCGGAGGCGAGAAAGACGGCGAGCTCCGCCACGTCTTCCGGCGTGCCCATCCGCCCCAGCGGCACCTGGCGCCCGGCCGCCTGGAGCTCCTCCTCGGACATGCCATAGCGCGGCTGCGCAGTATCGGTGAGCCCGGGAGCGATGGCGTTCACGCGTATCTTGTGGGAGGCCAGCTCGAGCGCGGCGGCGCGGGTCACGCCCACGATCCCCGCCTTGCTTGCCACGTAGTGCACCCCGCGCGGTGAGCTGCGAAAGGCCGCGCCCGAGGCAAGGTTGACCACCGCTCCACCTCGCCCGCGCTCCACCATCTCCCTGGCCGCGGCCTGGGTGCAGAGGAAGGTGCCCTTCAGGTTGACGTCGAGGACCTCGTCCCACTGCGCCTCGGTCATCTGGAGAAAATCAACGCGCGGGAATATGCCGGCGTTGTTCACGAGGACATCGATGCCGCCGAGGGTTCTCCCCGCCTCCATGAGACGCGCCACATCGGCGGCCCTGGACACATCGCCCGCGACGACCACGGCCTTGTGTCCGAGGGCGGAGATCCTCGACGCGATCTCGTCCGCGGCGGCCCGGCCGTCGACGTAGTTGATCACCACGCTCGCCCCTTCGCGACCATAGGCGAGAGCGATCGCCTTGCCGATACCCTGCTGCGCTCCCGTCACCAGCGCGACTTTTCCCGCCAGGCGCATGGGCGTCTCCCCTCAGAGGGTGGGACTGACGAACTCGCCGCCAAGGGCGACGAGACCCCAGGGCGAGCCCTGCGCGTCCCAGCTGAAGCCGATGTGGGCGGCGAGCGCGTGCTGGTCCCGGAACAGCCGCTGGATGGGATAACGGTCGTAGATGCCGTTGGCGCCCGCGAGAGCGTGCAGGGAATCCACCGCATCCGTGCAGAGCTCCATGGCGTAGGCGACGTTGCGCCGGCATCGCAGCTTGTCCTCGATGGTCATGAGCCGGCCTTGCTCGGCCACGCCCTGGGCCTCGAGGCAGTCGGCCCGGCAGATGAGGCGCGCGGCGTCGATCTGCGCGCCCGCGCGGGCGACGCGGAGCTGCACGGCCTGGAAGTCCCGCATGCGCGCCGCCGTGTAGCTCGTGCTGCGCTCCTTGATCGCCTCCGTGGTCAGCTCGAGGGCGGCCTGGGCATTACCCACGCCGGCCGCGGCCAGGCAGTGCGAGCTGATGGCGCCGATGGGCACGCGATAGAGCGCGCCCGGATTGGCGCTCGCCCCGGGGAACTCGCTCCCCCCGCGCGCCTGGTACATGCAGAGGGCGCGATGCTCGGGCACGAAGACATCCGTGGCCCGCACGGACTTGGACCCCGTGCTCCTCATCCCGACCACCTGCCAGTCGTCCACGATCTCGTAGTCGCTCTTCGGGACCAGGCACATGCGGTGGTCGACGACGCGATCGCCGTCGCGCACCATCACAGCCAGCATGTTCCAGCCGGAGGCGTCGACGCCGCTCGAGAAGTTCCAGAAGCCGCTGATGGAGAAGCCGCCGTCCACGCGCGTGCCCCGGCCCTGGGCGTAGGCGATGCCGGAGGCGATGAGGGCATCGGGGTTCTCGCTCCACACCTCGTCCTGGGCGCGCGGATCGTAGAGGGCGAGCAGCCAGTCGTGGACGGCGAGGTTGGCCACGTTCCACGCGGTGGAGGCGCAGCCCCGCCCGATCTCCGCGGGAATGTCGAAGAGGGCCACGAAGGGCAGCTCCATGCCGCCCCAGCGCCGCGGCTGGTGGAAGCGGAAGAGCCCGGCGCGGTGCAGATCGCTCTCCGTGTCCTTCGACATCTGCCGGAGCGATTCGTCGCCCGCCGCGCGCTCGCGCAGCACGGTGACGAGCGCCCCCGCGCGACGCATCGCCTCGTCGTAGCCGACCTGCGCGAAGCTCACGCGAGCTCCTGGGCAATTCGGAACGCGCCGAACCGCCGAGTGGGGTAAAGCCGGGGGCAGGAGTTGAACCCGCGACCTACTGCCTACGGCTCGTTGCATGTTTCGTATCAGCCGCGGTGAAGCATACCATTTTCAGCGCAATTTGGTTTCGAGCAGCGGCCCCAGCATCAGACTTTACGGAGACGGTAAGCTTTACCGTCGTCATGACAAAGATGGTTGCTCGACTATGAGGATCGATTGCGACCATGACCCCGCTTTTAGCTGACAGCCTGACGTTCTGCTGGCCCTTCATCTCTGTCGGCACGCCTCTTGCTCCATCGCAATGGCAGGCCCACAAGGCTGCGGGTCAGCGGGGATCGGAACTGGGGATAAGACGTGCGAACGCTGACAGAATCGGTTTCTGTGGATGGACGGATCAATGGGCTTGGTCGTCTGGATCATCTTCGGACTCATAGTCGCGATAACCGCAAGGTTTCTCCGAGTTGCGACGACGATTGCTCTCGGACCGGTGGGCGCTCTGCTGGGCGGATTGGTGGGTCAGGTCTTCGGCTGGTACGGGGCAGGTCATTCTCTTCGCTTTGCAATGGCGCCGGCGGGCGCAGTCACGCTCTTGATTCTCTTCCGGCACATTCTTCGGTGGCCTTCACACGCCTGAAGCACAGAAGTACACTCATCCGGTCAAAGGAGAGTTGCCATGAAGGGAAAGGCACGAAATGCGCGTGGACGGGCCGAGGGACGACCACACCGACAGTCCCTCCACCGCACTGGCCGGGCGCGAGTGTTTCGAGGTTCCGTCGGAGTCTAGCGCAGGAGCTACAACCTCAATCCACGCAAGGTCGCTTGCGTCAACTCCACACCGGGAATCTCGTGACGCGGCTCTCCGGCCAGGACCCGGCACGCCGCCTCGACTTCAGAGGAAGGGACGCCAAGGCTCTCGAGAAAGTCTCTCAGGGCGAGCAGACCACTCCGTTTCGATAGAAGGACTGTTCCTACCCCGTCCCTGGAGCCGCCGAAGCTCACAATGTACTCTGACGTTGCTGGATCGGCCCCATCACCACTCCACCGTTCGATGTGAAGCAATGTGGATGGCTTGGCAGGATACCGAGGTTCATCGCGAGAAGCCCCCGAGATTCCCCATGCCGGGTTCAGGAGGCGACGACTGCGTGCGATTCGGTGGTGCGTTTCCACCACGAGCTTGCGATTGGCTTCACACAGGATGTTGAAATGAGCCACGAGCGGATTCGTGATGAGCCAGCCCTCCCGGTCGCTTCGAGTGCGTGATGGGAGCCAACGCTGAGTATCGCTCAGCCTTGCGCGATAAACCAACAAAGAAGAGCGGCGGCTGGGGTTCTTGACGGGCTCCAGCCGTTCGCCCGTGCGGATGCTCAGCCTCGAGGAGTGTAAGAAAGGCGACGGCTTCCCGGAAAGAGCAACCCGGCCTCTCTAAGTTACGGGCCATGTCCTAGCCTCCAAGGCACTAATCGAGGCTGGCTTGTCGTATGCAGACGAACCGTGCCGGAGGCCGCTATGACTATTGTGGTGTCTGAGTCAGGGCCCGCTGCCTCGAAAACCGGAGGCTCTTTGTTGCCTCGCGCCTGCTCATCGCCCGCAGTCGTCGACTCCTGAATCCGGTCTTTGAAATCTCAGGTAGCGCTGATGGCGAGGCACACCCTCCGACCAATGAGCGCGGCGGGTACAGGCCGCCGTATGAGCTGGGGATGCTCATCCGGGCCAAGATCAAGAGCGGCGGCCTGTTCATTCTGCCCAACAGCAAATGCTGGGCCGGTCCTGCAACCGGGAAGAAGACATGCGCCGCCTGCGACGCGACTATCATTGGCGGAGTCGAGTGCGAAGTTGGTGGGTCAGACAGTTCCGTGTTTGTGCATCTGATTTGTCACAGCCTGTGGTGCAAGGAGTCCCAAGGCCAGCTCGGGCAGCCAGGCCCCAGCGCGTAAATACGTCGATCCAAGTGCTACGAGTCGTCGTGAAGTTCTGCTGAAGCCCGTTCCTCTCTCGACTCAACGAGCCACGCTCGGTAGCACACGAGATGCGCGTGGGCCCGTCGTAGTCCGGTGACTTCGTGCGATGACTCAGCGGCGAAGATCGGCTTGTTGCATACGGCACAGATGTCACTCACTCCCAACCCGAGCCATGATTTGTCGTTCGGCAGCACGAACAGAGTCCCCGTCACGAATCGCTCACGCACGATCTGGCGAAGAGCGGCAAGGTAGTCTGTCCCATCCATCACATTCGCCAGTTCGTAGGATGTCGATTCCTGCTGCCAAATCTGGTGACACGCCGAATGCGTCCACACGGTGGCGGGGCCATCGGTAATCTCGTGTTCGACTTCGGTGGCCGTGATGGCCACGTCACAGACAATGCAAATCCGCCCGGTCCCGTGTCCTGCCCACACCTTCTGAGGTGCCGGAAAAAGCGCCCCGCGGGCAAGCCGATCACGCACGGTCTTGTACAGGTCGTCGCCGGAGGAACCACCTGAGACTGCAAACGCCGGGTTGAGGAGACGACGACTGGAGGCAATGCGGTAGCGCGAACCGGCAAGCAGCTTGCGACTTTCGAGGCAACGGATTTTTGACTCAGACACCATGGCGGTCATGGTAATGACCTCTGGTTACTCCGCTTGAGTGTACGCCGAGCCGATCACCACGGCCTTGACGGTCGAGCCTGAGGAGGCCGAAGCGAGGGCTCGGGAAGTATGTACCGGAGCGAGAGCGAGGGCAAGAACAAGCCGTGGTTTGTCGGGCGCTTGAATCCCAGGCCAGGAGCCTGGCCTGTCTGTCGCATACCCAGCATTGAGCGGCGGAGCGAGGGGAGTTCAGCTATCTGCGGCAGACTGTCCGGGGCCGGTGTCGCGGGAGCGAGTCTGGCTGGCAAGAGCAGTGACGACGCCCGGTAGCGCCGGCTTGACGAGGAATTCGTCGAACCCGGATTCGTAGGCGCGCTGTCTGTCCGACTCTTTCCCGTATCCGGTGAGGGCCACCAGCAGCGTGTCCTCGAACCCGGCCAAGTCGCGAAGCTGGCGGGCCGTCTCGTAGCCGTCCATCCCCGGCATGCCGACATCCAGAAAGACGACCTGGGGGTGAAACTCGGCGGCGATCTCGAGGGTGCGGGCCCCGCTGTGGGCGACTTGCACCTCGTGGCCGGCTCGGCGAAGCACGATGGCGAGGGTCTCGGCTCCCTCGACGTTGTCATCCGTCACCAGGATTCGGTGAGGCACGGATTCCTGAACCGTCAATGCACGCGGAGTGTCTCGAGCCGCCCCTCGGGGTCGTTCGTCGAGCGTGGGCAGACGGACCACGAACTCGCTGCCTCGACCAATGCCCGGACTGTGGGCCTCCACGCTTCCCCCGTGCAGCTCGACGAGATGCCGCACGAGCGTCAGCCCGATCCCCAGTCCGCTCGTCGCTCGAGTGGGCGAGGCATCCGCCTGCATGAACAGGTCGAACACCCGGGATAGGTGGTCCGGCGCGATTCCCATGCCGGTGTCCCGGACTCGAATCACCACGGCGTTAGGCGAGGCGGCCCCACCTTCGACGGTGAGCCAGATCTGCCCGCCCTGTGCCGTGAACTTCGAGGCGTTGTTGAGCAGGTTGCCGAGGATCTGCTCCAGCCGGAAGACGTCGCCTTCCAGGTAGATCGCCTCGGCAGGAAGGGAGAGGGTGAGGGTCTGGCTGCGTGCCTCGAGGTAGTGCTGGCTCGTCTCGACGACCCGCTCGACGATCGTCAGGAGGTCGACCGGCTCCTTGTGAAGGGCGATCCGTCCTTGCGTTATCCGGGAGATGTCGAGGAGATCGTCGACCAGCCGCGACAGGCTCTGGATCTGGTGGCTCATGACCTCCCGAGCCCGGTCGAGCGTGGCGGGGGGTACCGCCGATTGCCTCATGATTTCCACGGCATTGCTGAGGGGAGCCAGGGGATTGCGGAGCTCGTGCGCCAGCATGGCCAGGAAGGCGTCCTTGTTCCGGTCGGCCGCCAGGAGCTCCTCGGCGCGTTGCCGTAGCGTCGCTTCCATTTGCTTGCGCTCGGTAATGCTGTGGTCGGTCTGGAAGACGAGGGCCGCCCTGTCGTCGCGTCGCTCCATGACCATGCGGCTCTCGACCACCACGCGCTCGCCATCGCTTCGCACGTGCGTGAGCTCCCCCGTCCAGTGCCCTTCCCGCTGCAAGGCGCCCATGTAGTCCTGGGACGGTGGTGACGTGGCGAGGAGCTCGTGGCTGGCGCGGCCCACGGCCTGGGCCTTGGTGAAGCCGTACATCTCCTCCGCTCCCCGGTTCCAGTAGGTGATGCCACCGCCGCCGACCTCCCACATGAAGATCGGCTCTTCGGTCTGCTCCAGCAGCTCGCTCTGCCGCCGCTGGATCTCCTGATCGCGCTTCAGGGCATCCACGTCGATCAGGACCACCACCACGCCGTCGATCTTGTTCTCCAGGGTCCGATATGGGCGAAGGCGCAGGATATGCCACCGCCCTTCCTTGTCGCGAACCTCCAGCTCCTTGACGGTGACCGTCTCGATCACCTCGATCATGAGCTTGGTCAGGTTGGGGACACCGACCCCGAGCCGGATGTCGGTGATGGGCCGGCCCACGTCGGCGGCGATCAGATTGAACATCTTCTCGGCAAGGGGAGTGAACTTCCGGATGCGCAGATCTGGGCCCAGCATCACGATGGCCAGGTGAACACTGGCCAGCAGGTTGACGAAATCGTTGTTGCTAAGGCTGAGCTGAAGGTTGCGATTCTGGAGCTCCTCGTTGACGGTGGCCAGCTCCTCGTTGCTCGACTCGATCTCCTCCTTCGATGTCTCCAGCTCCTCGTTGACGCTCTGGAGCTCCTCGTTGGCGGATTGCACCTCCTCGTTCGAGGATTGCAGCTCCTCGTTCGCCACCTCTTGCTGCTCGATGACGGATTGGAGGTATTCACGGGTGGCGGCCAACTCTTGCATCAGGCGGCTTGTCTCTCGCTCGGCCGTCTCCCGTTCTATCCGAGGGGTTGCATCTGCCCCGCGGGCTTTCCCCCGCTCCGAGACTTCTGGCAAGTAGCGGCCCTTCATGGCTGCCACGTCCTCGAAAAGCACCAGGAAGTACGGGCCGGTTACGACACCGCTTTTCCTGATGGGGATCACGTGAACGTCGACGTGCCGGTAGCCCTCATTTGATCTGACCCGCAGGCCTTCCTCGCGGACGGGCGCCTCCTCCCGTATGGCCTTGGCGAGAGCCCCCCGCACACCCACGAGAAGACCTTCCCGGAGCATCTTGAGGAGGTTCAAGCTGGCCTTGCCCGGGGAGGGCGCGAGAAAGAGACCGGTGTCTCCGCGAAACTGCAGGATCTCGAGGTCGGCACTGACAAGCACGCTGGCCGGCACGTAGCGCGTGAGGAGAATCCGATCGGCTTCCCGTTGCGCATCCGCGCCTGCCGCGCCGAGCTCGCGCCACGGCTGGCCGTCGGATCCTCCTTTCACCGTTGCGGCCTGGGCCGGTAAAGTGCTCAAGGTCACGCGCGATGGACCAGGTCGCTTCGAATAGATCTTGTGCTTCACGTCCTCGACATCGAACACGTCACGATAGGACCCCAGATTCTCTGAGCTTCCCAGCCACAGGACGCCGTGGGGCTTCAGGGCGTACTGGGCCATCCCCCCCATCTTCTGCTGCAGCGAGGGCTCGAGGTAGATCAGGAGGTTGCGGCAGCTGATGAGGTCCATCCGGGAAAAAGGCGGGTCGGTCAGCACGTTATGGCGGGCGAATACGACGGTATCCCGGATAGACTTGCTGATCCGGTAGCTGCCGTCCGTCTCGGCGAAGAACCGCCGCAGCCGCTCCGCGGAGACATCCTGAGCGATGGTCCGCGGATAGAGGCCCACGCGGGCTTTCTCTACCCCCGCCGCGTTCAGGTCCGTGGCGAAGACCTGCAGGGGGATCTGCAGTCGCGCCGCCTCCGTGAACTCGGCGAAGGCGATCGCGAGGGAATAGGCCTCTTCTCCCGTCGAGCAGCCGATCGACCAGATGCGTACCGGGTCATGGCGGGAATGACACCCTGGTCTTGAGCACCTCGAAGGTGTCTGGATTCCGGAAGAAGCTCGTGACGCTGATGAGCACGTCCCGATAGAGCGCGTCAGCCTCGCCGGGATTGCCCTGGAGGAATCGCGCGTAGTCCGTCAAACCCTCCAGCTTGTGAAGAACGGCGCGGCGGATGATGCGCCGGTAGAGCGTGTTCCGCTTGTAGTTCGCGAAATCGACGCCGCTGGCGACGCGCAGCAATTCCAGGATTCGCTCGAGGGCTGGCCCGTCGGGAAGGCGCTCTTCACCGCCCGGGGCCACAAAGGGATGCTGGCTGATCCGGGCGATCTCCTGCGCGATCTGACTGGGCGGCAGCACGAAGTCGACGCAGCCGGCGGCCACCGCGCTGTGCGGCATGCTCTTGTGCTGGGCGGTGTCGTCCTGAGCGAAGGTGATGCCACCCTCGGCCTTGATGGCCTCCAGCCCGAGGGTGCCGTCGGTGGCCGTGCCGGAGAGGATGACCCCTATCGACCGGTGGCCCTGCGCCTCGGCCAGCGAGCGCAGGAAATGGTCGATGGGACGGTGGTGGCCCCTCGGCTCGGTGCGCGGCGAGAGCTGTAGCACGCCCTCGGCCATGCTCATGGTCACGCCGGGCGGGATGACGTAGACGTGATTCGCCTCCACCCTCATGTGATTCCCGGCCTCGTCGATCGGCATGACGGTGGCCCGGGACAGGATGTCGACGAGCATGCTCGGGTGGGTGGGGTCGAGGTGCTGGATCAAGACAAAGGCCAGCCCGGTGTCCGCCGGCAGGGCGCGAAGAAGCTGAGTGAAAGCGTCGAGCCCTCCCGCAGAAGCGCCGATGGCGACGATCGGAATGGGCGATACACCGTTTGAACTTGAGTCGCTGACGGGCTCTGGCCTGGCCGGAGCCGAGGCACGCTTGCGAGTCAATCTGAGGACCTTCAGCTTCTTTGCTGCCACCTTACCCTTCGCTCTCCACTAGGGCGGGACCACCTACAACGCGGCGGCGGAGTGTGGCCTCTGGCGCCGGACGTATGACTCGCGCGACCAAGCCGTATGGCACGCGAGATGAGCGAACACTGAGCCATCGGGTCCTTCTACCTCGCATTCGGGGGCATCTTGAATGCGCTGGTCGCACACAATGCATGGCTGGCCGGTGGCTGGAGTGACCCAGCAATGCGAGTCCGGAAGGAGGAACAGCCTGCCGCGCTCCATCTTGTCCCAGACGAGCCAACCCAGATTCTTGGCGCGTAGCTCTCCAATTGCTGGATCAGGCCCATCAGGGGTCCGCGTCCTGGCAAGGTGCGGGTGCTTATCCTCGGAAGCTCCCGTGATTGCCCATGCCGGGTTCAGATGACGACGAGTACAGGCAATGCGAAAGCGCGTGTCTGCCAGGAGCTTTTGATTCTTGAGGCAGCAGACCTTCGATTCATCTATCAAGGCAGTCATGGTGACCTCCCTCTGCTTGGATGAGACCAAGCCGGTCACAATGGCCTCTTTGGTCAAGAGGGCCAATGAGGGGAGGCCGAAGTGAGGGCTCGGGAAGTATGTACCAGCGTGGGAGCGAAGGCAAGAACGACGTCTGGGTCTGTCCCGTACCCGACATAGTGGAAGTGACGGCGGGCCGACGCGACCGCGAAGTTCAAGGGATCTCGCAGTTGAGTCTCGATGGAAGAAGCCCGGCTCGTCTCGTCGCGAGGAAACTGGCTTTCGCGCTGATCCCCGTCTGCCTATGCTCTGAGCCGCGGGCACAGGCGCAACGCGTTGCCGGCCAGGATCTTCTGCTTGGCGCGCTCCGTGAGCCGCGGGCGCTTCACCACCTGCTCGACGCTCTCCGGCCACGCCGTGTCACCGTGGGGCCAGTCGCTCGCGAAGAGCCACAGATCTTCCCCCAGCTCCTCGACGCAGAACTCGAGCGAGCGCTCCCACGTGTCGATGGCGTGGAAGTATCGCCCCTCGGCCAGGACCTCGCGCGGCAACCGCTTGAGGTTGGGAACATGACCTGGGGACATGATGTAGTGCGTGTCCAGACGATCCAGCGCGAGCGGCAGCCAGCCGCCACCGGTCTCGATGATGGCCACCCGGAGCGCAGGGAACATCTCGAAGATCCCACCGCCGACGAGGGCCCCGAGCGCGGCCATGCCCGCCCATGGATTCGAAAAGCTGTGAAGCAAGAACCAAGCGCCGTCCAGATCGAACGAGCCCGGCCCGTAGGGTGGCCGCGACGTCCCGCCGTGGGCGAGCAGCGGCAGGTCGAGTTCCTGGGCCACTTCGTAGAGGGGATAGAGGTCGGGGTTGTCGAGCAGCTTACCCCCCGGCGCCTGGGGCGAGATGTAGACACCGACTGCGTTGGGGTCACGCTCCGCCCAGTAACGGACCTCGGTGACGCCCGCCTGGACGTCGCGCATGTTGGCCACCACCGTCCACTTGAGACGGCGCGGGGCCTGGGCGCAGAAGTCGGCCACCCACCGGTGATAGGCGCGGTAGAGCGCGTTCTCCAGGCCCACGTCGCGCAGCGCACAGTAGCTCGAGACGTGCGTGGGATAGAGGACGTTCACGTCCACCTGACCTCGGTCCATGTCCTCGAGGCGAGCCGTGACGTCCCAGCTCACCTCGGGTCGGATCGGCGGGAGGGCATCCACCCGGCCGGGCGGGAACGCCCGGCGGCCCCCCTCCATGTTCGACCGCCGGGTGAGCCCGAAGGTGTCGCGGCGGCCAAGAGGCCGGCCCGTCTCGACGGGCTCCACGATTGATGTGCGGCTGCCGAAGAGGGAGTACGCGTTGCCCGCTTCTGCCTGCCGGGTCACCGCGTCACAGAGCTGCTGATAGGCGTCGCGGTAGGCGGGATCGAGGTAGTCGCGGTAGAAGCGATCCGGCCGCTCCACGATGTGGCTATCGAGGTCAATCACCGGATGACCGTTCCAGCTCATCGCCGCCCCCTTCCCCGAGAAGGCACCCAGGCCTCCTGGGCATCGAGTGACCGCACGCCCTCACTGTTCCGCTCGGCGGCTCGATTCTGCCAGTCCGCGCTCGTGTTGACAATCACCACCACGCCCGACACGCAGGGCGATGCGCGGTCTTCGGTAGCGGGAGCTATGAAGGGTTGGGAGACCGCCATGGAGGCCACGCAGCTCGGTAACTTCCACTTTCACGACCTTCGCCACACGGTCGCCTCATGGGCCGTGCAACGGAGCGTGACGCTCCGCAGGTTGGAAGGACGGCGTGTTTGGTGGAGCCGGGGGCGGGAGTTGAACCCGCGACCTACTGATTACGAAAGAGTACCCCAGTGACGTAGATCGACGCAAACCTACGTCGTTCAACACAACTGCTTTGCGGTGCGTTGGACTGCGTCGACCTGAATCGGGCTGCGCTGGAGCCAGAGTTGGAGCCACGGCGGCGACCCAGAAGATCGGGTCGCCGTCGCTGCGTGCGCGGACCTTGCTGCTCCTTCCCGGAGAGGCCTCGGGATCATGGGGTCGGCGCTTGCTATAGCTTGTAAGCCCCAT
>WNGG01010597.1_pt1 | contig 20095 bp, 19 predicted proteins | sample 5400661 | NCBI WGS metagenome assembly WNGG01 (sample SAMN13153372, study PRJNA577476) | soil metagenome | isolation source: 100 cm soil or saprolite under Garry oak tree replicate 1 | place: USA:California | collected 2016-06-15
GCTGCACCGTTCCCTCCTCGATCCCTGTCCAGAGCGGGTGGGATAGCAGGCGTTGGCGTAATGGTTCCAGGTCCTCGGTCAGGATGCTGTCGGCAAAACTCATCGCTTCTTGCTCGTTTCTCGTGATTGGTGCGCGCCAAACGATCCAGGAAGGGCAGGACAATCTCCTCGTCCTTCTCCCCTATCATAGCATATGCGAGGAATTTGGGCGGTTGGAAGCTCTGGGTGGCGAAAGCGGAACGCTGTCATGCTGAGCACATTCGCTATACTCAGTGTAAACTCCGCGAAGCATCTCGAGGCCCATCCAGACAGACCCTTCGCTGCGGCTCAGGGTGACAAGGCAACCCTGTCATGCTGTGCTCAGAGCTTGCCCTGAACGAAGTGAATGGGGTGACACGGTGAGGCAGCTGAGGTTGATGCGTATTACCGCCGATAATGCACTTTCAAAATTTAATATGGATTATGGTATACTCTTCAGAAAGAGGGAGTTCCCCATTTGAGAAGAGGAGAGACCATGCGATGACGACCCGTCATCGTCCTATCTGGCTCCTCCAGCCTTAATCCAGTTTAATTTTTGAAAGTGCATTATCGGCTAGTACGGTTGGCCTGATGATGTTGTGAAAAGTCATTGTTGCGTTAATTGGTTTTTGAGGAGTCGTTTATGGGTACTGTTTCTTTCAATTTCAGCGGTGAGGTGGCTCTCGTTACTGGCGGCTCGCGTGGATTAGGTTTAGAAATTGCGCAAGCCTTTGGCGCTGCTGGTGCTGCCGTGGTCATTACAGCACGTCGAGAACAATGGCTCAACGAAGCCGAACAGTATTTAAAGAGTCAGGGCATATCTGTTTATTCCTTTGTATGTGATGTTGCGAATGCCTCCTCAGTCGAACAAGTCGTAGCACAAACCCTTGAAAAGTGCGGCGAGATCGATGTGCTGGTCAATAATGCTGGATTGACGTGGGGTGCACCTGCGGAAACGATGCCCCTGGAGCGATGGCAGCAGGTGATCGATGCTAATATCACCGGTACATTTTTGATGTCGCAGGCCGTTGGAAGGCACATGTTAGAGCGCACCAGGGGCGTAATTATGAACGTTGCTTCTATTGCTGGATTGAGCGGCGAACAGTTGAATACGGTGGGCTATAATAGCAGCAAGGCCGCCGTCATTAACCTGACGCGCTCGTTGGCGATAGAATGGGCTGGGCGCGGGGTGCGCGTCAATTGTATCGCACCGGGTGTGTTCAGGACGCGCATGACCGAGGCCATTCTGGATCGCGCTGAGGCGGTTGTCGTGGGAACAACGCCAATGGGACGTATTGGTAAACCGGGTGAGCTTGCCCCTACGGTCCTCTTCCTTGCCTCTGAAGGGGCCAGTTATATTACTGGTCAGGTTGTGCCTATTGATGGAGGGAGGACCGCTCAGTAGATTCCACAGCTACTCGAAGTAGACGTACCTTCGCGGGGTAGCCCGCTCACGCCTGATGTCTAGAGCAAAACGGGGGCAACCACAGGGGATGCCTTCCGTTTTGTTAATGCCTGGATCGACCCATATAAACCAGGCTAGATTTTCAACAGATTCAAGGTATTCATGTTATCGTCGGTAAAGAAGACCTCAAGGTTGCCCATGGCATCTGTAGTAGCAGCGACGCCGAACAACGCTGAACCATTGCCTGATTGGGCGTCTACCGGTACATTGTCGAGCAGGTGAACACCTATAGCTTTGTCTTGCGACAGGTTCAGTTCTACCAGGTTGTTGTCATTCAGGTTGACCACCAGGAGGTCTCCATTTAATGGATTGACAGTTAGTCCACCCGGCATATTCAACGGCTTGCCCTGGAATGCGGTGATACCTTGGGATGTCGAGGGCATGGTTGTCGTGTTGAGGGTGGTGCTGTTTGGATAAGCTGCTACGCGATTCATTGCTAAGTCAAGCGCAAGTAGCACATCCGAGTAGTGATGACCGCCTAATTGTAGCGATGGAACCCAGGTCACGTTAATCTTCGTTCCGCCATTCATCCTGGTAAGCTGACCAATCTGGAAGACGCGGAAGGTCGTACCATTCTTGGATGGGATCACATCGATACGGTCGATTGTCGCATCACCGGTGTTCGTTGTGAAGAACGAGGCGACTGATCCATCCATAGGATTGCGCATTCCATGATTAAATGCCTGCCCCCAGGGCTTGTTGAAGAGGAGACTGGTAATGTTCGCCAGGATAGTGCCATTGGGTCTGAACACCTGAACATTGCTGGCGGAAAAGTTCGCCACCCAGTCTGTCCCAGTTAGTGTGTTGAAAGCCTCGAACGCTGGTCCTTTAGTGCCAGGATTGGTCATGGTGTTGAAAAGCGAGCCGGGGCCTTTTCCAGCAGGGAAACGAACAAGGGTGGTTCCAGTCTCATTCGCGCCAAAGTTCGTCACCACGATATCGCCAGGCTTGAGGGAACCAGGCGTGGAAGATGCAGACATGCCAGTGGAAGCAATAGCCACACCGTAGGGATTGGGATCAACAGAGATGGTTTTGCCGTGTCCGTCCACAATGAAGGCTGTGCTTCCTACGACTGAGATTCCCTTCAGGCCGTTAATGGTGGTAACAAGCTGATTGTCACTATGCATTGGTTGGGACTGATAGTTCTGGTTGTTCTGGTTGTTGTGGTAGAATGCATTGCTGGCAAGCGTTGTGTTGAACTTGAAATACGCGATGGAAGACCCGACAGTAAGTACCAGGCTGAGTAATGCTACACCGGTAATGACTGCCACAAGTTTTCGCTTCTTCATACGTTTGGTCTTCCTATTCGGGATTGGTGGAATGTAATCGTTGTCATATGGATCAGGTAGAATTATTTTTTGCAACTTCGTATCCTTTCTTTTGACGTTGTACAGATGCATCAGTTACCTGGACCCATTGTTGGCGTAGCAGTTGGACTTGTAGCCGGTACTGCCGGCGTAGTAGTCGCTCCAGTTGTTGGCGTGGGTGTCACACCTACGTCTGTCGTTGGGACCACTGTTGGACTCGTAGCCGGCGCGGTCGGTGTAGTGGGTACTCCAGTCGTTGGAGTTGCACTCGCAGTGGTGGTTGGAGTGGCAGCAGTATCAGCAGTGGCAGCAGTATCAGCAGTATCAGCAGCACCAGTATTATAAGTTGCACTGATAGCTACTCCATTAGCGTCAGTTGTTACCGTTATTGGGTCGGGCTTATTCAGCAAGTCTATACAGTTCAGCCCAGCGGCTCCGTAACTGGCAACAAAACGTTGTGCGAGAAAGGTAAAGAGGGTATTGGCGACTGCGGGATCGGGCGAAGGCCGTCCCTGTGTTAGTTGCATATCAAGTTGTATACGTGCTGGCCCAATCGCGAGAAGGTGCTTGCAGTAGGTTCTCGTGCTGGCAGCTGCTAATGTGGGCACACGGGACTGATCGACACCTACGCGATAGGCATTGAGTTTGTTGATATCGGGCTGATTGTTGGTGAGTACCATAGGATCATTCACCGGCACACGTGCGACAGGAGGGGCCTGTTGCACAGCCGCCTGAAGTTCGTTGAGCGGCAACGCGGGCAACATATGGCCGGGATTAGCCAGGTCAGGAGCCATCCAGGGAGTGCAGCCGAGCGCACCATCCAGGGCCACCGCCAGGAGACGGTTGTCGCTGCCATTAACTTGCGTCTGCGTCGTCTGCAATGCAGTCATATTGGCGGCAGTCATCTGAGCTGTCTGTCCATTGGCTGTTACAAGGTAGGAAGTCACTACATTATCGCTTTGATCCATGTCCACTACACCAAAATCACGAACCGAAGGACAGGTTTTTCCATCATTCGCCATGCCAAGTGGTGGAGCGTTCAGTAAACCTGCTTGCAGGGCCTTGTTGGCCGCTCTGAAGAAGGCCGGGGCATTACAGTAGGCGAACTGCCCAAATATGGAGCCATTGACCCCATTAACACATCTGCTCTGTATCAAGCTGCCCTTGGTACTTTGCAGAGTAAGATTGTTTCCATTGAACCCGAACCAGAGCGCGACGACGCCCTTGGCTGGGAGTTGTGCCACTACGGGAGCTGCCGCGGGCTGGGTTCCCTGGTCAATGACGAGCGGATTGTAAATGGAGATTTGGCCAGTTGCCGGATCGATCACCGCGCCCTGAACAAAGGCCGCCTGCGCCTTGTTCGATTCGTTACATGGTCCGTTTGCCGGATCAGTTGCGACGAGTTGATAGGGTGTGGCCAGCCCCTGAGCCGAAAGAGGATTGGAAGGCACAATCAAAGTACAATCGCCATTGACCGCCGCGGCGCGAGAACCCAGGCGCGGCAGAATGAATACTGTCGAGGCGATGAGCGTCAGCGCAACTGGCACGCTCGAGCCAACCAGCATGAACAGTGAAAAACGTTTACGTCGCACAAATGACGAGACAGCTTTGCGCCTGTATTGCTGCTGCATAGAAATTTCCTCCTCCTTTCAGGAAGGACACCGGTACGCTATGAAACACTCTGAATTATTTTGAGTACAGATAACACAAGATGATATTACCTCATCGGGGAGAGGTCCATTCATTGGCATATGATTTTCTAGCAGAAAAGTACCTATCTAGCATTGAGAAATCTTAACCTTCTACTTTGCAACAATGACGAAATGTTCCCAATTTAGAGGAGGTGTGTAAAAATTGCGCATGTTTTTCGCAGAGGAGAGGGCGCAAGTTCATCGTGCTGGTTGACATAAGTAAAGCGGTGATCGAATTTGCGCTTGCAGACTATTATGTTGGCAGCGGAAGTCTCATCGTAAAGGTGCTCCCTTTTCCAGGTGCGCTCTCAGCCTCAATTGTTCCTTGATACTCCAGTACGATGCTCTGTACAATAGCCAGGCCCAGGCCGCTGCCCCCACGATTGCGGGAGCGGGCGCGGTCGGCGCGATAAAAGCGCTCGAAAATGTGCGGCAAGTCGTCGGGAGAGATACCAATGCCCGTGTCGATCACTTTAACGATAGCGTAGTGCTCATCCGTAGTTAGCGATAGTGAGATGGAGCCTTCATACGGCGTGTATTTGAGCGCATTATCCAGTAATGCAACCAGAACCTGCTTCAGTTGATCTGCATCCCCATGCACTCTGGCCGGTGTAATATGTTGCAGCAGCAATCCTGGCCCCTGCTGTCTCAGTTCTATGTTACCGTTTTCCAGTGCAGGATGGTACTGGCGAAAGACCTCGAGCAAGAGGCTATCCAGGTCGACCAGCTGCTTCTCCTCGCCGTTCTTCTTATAGCCATTAGCTATGGTTACATCCTGAGATTGTTGCGATTGCCGGGCGGAGTCTGAACGGGCCAGGGTTAAGAGATCACCTACCAGGCGCCCCATGCGATTGGCCTCGGTCTGGGCGTCGGCCAGCGCTGCCTGGGCCTCTTCAGCCGGGAGGTCGGGCGCTTTTGCCAGCAGATCGAGGTTACAGCGGATAGAAGTGATGGGAGCGCGTAGTTCGTGCGAGGCATCGGCGACAAAGCGCTGCTGTTGCTGGTAGAGTGCTTCCAGGTTCGCGAGCATCTGGTTAAATGCGGCGGCAAGGGTGGTTAGTTCATCCCGTCCAAACCAGGATCTTTCCGGTACTCGCTGGTGAAAATCGCCTGAGGTACTGATATTTTGGGCAGTCCTGGTCATACGGTGCACCGCCGAGAGTACTCCCCAGCTGATAAACCAGCCTCCCACCAGAGCGAGCACTACAACCAACGCTCCGCCACGAATGAGCAGGAGACGTAAATCGGTCAACGATTGCTCAATATCCTGCTCAGACCGTGCTGCCTGGATGACATGACTTTGACCAAGGTCATTGTTCAGCAGGGTATAGACGCGCACGTGCTGACCCTGGTAGGTAACAGTGCTGTAAATGCCACTCTGTGAATCAGCATGCTCTAGAGCTGTGTGAGCTGCTTTGGCATCCCAGGGAGTGGGGCTGGTACTATTATCGCCTACGGACGTCTGCGGGCCGCCTGTTGAGGAGCCAGAGGTCGTTGCAAGGAGAGTAAGCCGGTCATCCAGGATTTCAATGGAGACTCCCTGTGTTCCCACGCTGTCAACGCTGGGCAGGAGAAGAGGCAATGAAGGCGGGTTGGCAATGAAAAGGTCTTTGCCCAATCTCACACTGGCTGCCCGGCTACTGAGGGTTGTGTCCAGGTCACGATAGGCGCGTTGTGCTGCCTGGGTGTAGACCATCTGCCCAAAGAACCAGAGCGCCAGGGCCAATACGAGCGTATAAAAAAGCGTCAAGCGTAGCTGTAGGGGAATGTACATGGCTATCACTTCCTCTATTACTGCTTAATCGGCAACACGGAGTACGTAGCCAGCGCCACGCACTGTTTGAATCAGCCGTTTTTCACCGTTCTTCAAAATCCCTGCCCCAGATGCGATCCATGAGTATTGAGCGGGTCAGGACGATGCGCGGGTTGCGCAGGAATAAGACCAGTAGTTCATATTCGGTTGTGCTCAGTTCAATGGTGCGATCAGCGCGTTTTGCCTGTCGCATAGCGGTATCCAATTCGAGGTCCGCGAAGCACAGTACCTCGCGCTGGATGTCTGGAGGATTGCGCCTGCGCAGAAGCGCCTTTATCCGTGCCAAAAGTTCCTCGAGCGCGAACGGCTTAACGAGATAATCATCCGCCCCGGTTTCCAGGCCGGCCACGCGGTCGGCTACAGCATCGCGCGCGGTGAGCATGAGCACAGCTATGTCGTCATCTACTGCACGCAGCCGTCGGCAGACTTCTAGCCCATCGATGCCAGGCAGCATGAGGTCGAGGATTACTAGGTCGGGAGATTTGGTGCGAGCGATTGCCAGTGCCCCTTCGCCGTCTAAGGTCGATGAAACCTGGTAGCCCTCGTAAGCCAGCGTGCGACGCAAGGCGCTGGTCACGCGGCTGTCGTCGTCGACAATGAGAATATGTGCATTTTTCTCTTGCCCCTTGCTCATGTTTCTCGTCTCATCCGTTCGCGTCGCTCTTCACAACCTGCAGCCTCAATTTACGATCCATGCAATGCCCCAGGGACTATGGGCAGCACCTTGCATCACCTTCTGTATTTGCCCGGTTGTGGCGTTTAGCAAGGTTATACCTTTTGCCGGGTCGACCGCGTAAAGCGTCTGGTTATCGCTACTGAGGGCAACGCCTGTCAAAGTCTGTTGCGCCAGGTAATGGCTCTGTATATTGAGATTAGAAGTGTTCACTGCCCATAAACCCTGGATGCCCGCGAAGTATAGGGTCTTCTGATCTGATGAGAGCGCTGCACCGTTATAGAGCATTCTTCCTCTCTCGATGTTGCTGACACTTGCATTGCCATGGTTAAAGTGGGCGGTGTTCTGGACTTTATCATTGAAAATGCCCAGGGGATCACCATTTGTGACATTGATGCTGCTGACCACACCAAGCGCGCCGTTTGCCGCATAGAGCGTCCCGCCATCGGGGGAGAGGGCGAGAGTGTAGAAGTGCAGTAGATCGGCGGACTTGCCGACGGGCAGGTCGATGCAGTGCGCAATTGTCGGGTAGACCTGGTCATTGAGCGGCAGCTCGTGAACAAAGGCATAGTTGCGCCGTGTGTCAATGTAGAGTGTATAGGCGAATGTTCCGGCGTTTGACACTTGCCGTGTCAATGCTACGCCGGTCATATTGGGATCGCCGGAGGGATATGAAGCTGTCTTGTCAACGATGGGTGTGTCCTCAAGGACATTCTCACCGACATTGTAGACACGGACGTAGTAGTGCCCGGGAGAGTCGTTGAGCCTCTGAAGCAGGTAGAGCGCTTTCCCGGCGGGAGAGATGGCGTCGAGGGTGAAATCGCCATTCAGGTGAATTGTCTGCATCACTTTCCCTACCTGGGTATCGACGAGCTCGATCGTCGTTACATTTGCACTCTGTCCTAGCTCTCGCAGCGCCATCCACTGTCCATTGGCCGAGAGAACGGCGCTGTCATAACTCGCGGAAGCGGTGGAATACGTGCCAGGAATGGTAAAGGTATGCGTCTTTGTCCCACTCTGGGTATTGATGACAGAGATGGTTGTCTGACCGTTTGCCGGTGTTGCAGTGTAGAGTCTCTGATGATCCTGCGAACTCAGGCCAGCTGGTAAAGAGAGGAGACTGCTGGGATTAGCGCTTGCAGGGTGCATTGCTACGATTTGCTGAGCGTAGGATGCGCTTCCCAGAGGGGTATATCCATCAAGAACGTAAATGTTTTCCCCTGGTGGGACAGTCGGGGCTACCGTTGTCGTTGTGTTGTTCGTTGACGTGTTTGTGCTACAAGCTGCCAGGAGTGAAAGTAACGCACTCAGTGTTACAATGAGCCTTAGGGCTGATTTTTTCTGCATGGCGTAGCGCCTCCTTCGATCTGAGCACGTAAAGCATCCTTGCACGCGCTCATCATATCATATTTGCTTTCTGAGATAATAATAAGATGGATAGCTGAAATGGGGCTGAATCGTTGGGAGGTTAGCAGCAAGTTCAGAAAGAAATCAGCATCCATGGAGGGTAAAAGATGTGAGAGCGAAGCCGATAATCAGAGATATGCAATTAGCACGGCCTCGCTCGTCGCTCCTATTCACGTAATCGCAATCACCCTCAAGGGGCTGCCAGAGCCGTTGACTATTTTGAGGGGGGCGGCAATCACGATTGCACCAGTGGGCGGCAACTGATCGAGGTTGATCAGGCTGGTGATGCCAAATCTGCCTGCACCGTGCATGTAGGAGTGGCTGGGGAAGGGTGGATCAAAGCCGCCGGCCAGGCCGGCGTCGGTGCCTACGGTTTCTACGCCGACTCCCAGGATATCCCGCTCTCTGGCCAGGAAAGCCGAGCAGGTGGGGTGAAAACCGGGGGAGTGTGCACCATCCTCGTTAACATTGAGAAATGCTTCACGCCCCTTGCGCTGGCTCCAGCCCGTGTGTATGAGGACCCACGCTCCCTTTGGAATGCGGCCATAGGTGGCTTCCCACTGCTCGACGCGGTTAATGGTCAGCAAGAAATCCGGGTTTTGCTGCACCTCGGTGGTGATATCAATGACACATGCTGGCCCGATAAACTTGCGTGGCTCGATGGTATCGGTGGCGTTGTTGGGCAAGTCTTTGCCGGTGACCCAGTGGATGGGTGCGTCAAAGTGGGTGCCGGTATGTTCGCCCAGATTTAAAATATTCCAGTACCAGGCGGGGCCGCGACTATCATAGTGGGAGATTTCTGTCAGTGTCAGCCCGGGTGACGGGGCGAACATGGGAGGTAGATCGATGACCGGCGTCTCCGGGTCCAAGGGAGTGGTCAGGTCGACGATCTTCAGGCGGCCAGCGGTCAGCTCTTCGAGTAATTGTGCTAAAACGTCCATTTTCGGCTCCTTTGGTGGTTTTGTTTTTTGCAGGGACTGCAGGAATTGCAGATAGCGTCTATATCGTTTCGATTACGAGCGGGAATTGGTTTCCAAGATAGGCGCAAGGATGAAGTTGAACAATTTGATGTGGGGATGGGGGAGATTTCCCCGGAGCCGATAAATCGGCGGTGGGCGCGATAAATCGGCCCCTACGGCGGATCCAGTGATGTTGTTAAAGGTCATAATTGCGCCCCTATGTATATCTTATATGTTCGTTTGTTTTTGCAGTGCTTCCAGGCAGCGTTTGAACTGGAAGCGGTTCTCCAATAAGGGTAAATCCATGTGAAAGGACTTTGGCCCGATGGCCTCTACTTTCGAGACGATGGTTGTCAATGTGTTGCTGGCCAACGCGTCTTTGACGCCGGTGGTGAGGCTTTCGATGGTGTTGGCCTCTAGCACACTGGGAATTCCGGAGGACCTGGCGATGCCAGCGAGGTCTGTGCCAGCACTGGTGGCGGTTGGAAAGCCGCCTACGGAGAGCAGGCTTTCGTTGTCGAAGACGATGTGCAGCAGGTTTCCCGGTTTGTAGCGGGCCATTGTGCTCAGCGTGCCGAGGTTCATCAGCAGCGAGCCATCGCCGTCGATGACAATTACTTTGTGTGCGGGCATAGCCATGGCGATACCCAGTCCCATCGAGGAAGCGAGGCCCATGGCGTGTTCCAGGTAAAAGAAGTTGTGGCGGTGCCCGATGGTGTAGAGTTCGGCGGCAACGGCGCCCATAATGGTGACCACGATGCGCTGCTCTAAGTCCGGGTATATGGCCTGTAAAGCGTCTACACGTAGCATTGGCGTCAATCCTCCCACATGATTTCGCGTGTCAGCAGCACGGCAACCGGGTGCAGCGCTGCATGAGCCAGTGTCTGCGCATCCTTAATACGGCGGTGGATATCTGTTTTGTCGGTCAGAAGCCAGGTGGGAATGTTGAGGGCGCGCAAAATTGGTTCGGTGGCAAGGCCGCCCTGTGTCTGCCAGGGGTCTTTTTCGCCGAAGGTCCCACGGTAGGATATTAGCATGAGCAAGGGAATCTTGTAGAGTAACGCGAGGGAAACAAGGGGGTTAATCGCTGCCAGGAAGCCGTGGTTTTGCATCAACAGCGCGGAGTTGACGCCTGCCAGGTGCGCACCCGCCGAAATGCCGACGGCTTCTTCCTCTTTGGCGATGCGTATCAGCGTTGTGTTCGGGTCTTCGTCCGCCATGCGGATGAGATGCACGAGCCAGGTTTCGGGCAGGGCTGACATGATCTTTACGTCGCATGCCTTGAGCGCATCATAGATCAGCCTGGAATTGGTGACAGAGACAGGCATAATTTCCATCCTCCAGGAAAAGTAAACGGGTTAGATGAGGCCTGGTCATAATTCATCAGGCTGCCTTAAGAAAGGCCTTGAGACCGATGCATAAGTCCAGACCCTTTTCTGAAAGACTACAGCATGTGCCTAACACAAGGATAGGAGCACAGCTTTGCTGGGGCAAGCCTCCAGCCTGGCTTTCTCTCTCCCCTCTCCCAAGGTTACACCTCGTAAAGATCACCAGCGAGATATTTTAATCCGGTATCAACCGCTACCGTCACGACGGTATGCCCCGGGCCGAGTTCTCGCGCTACCTGGAGCGCGCCTGTCACATTTAAGCCAGTGGAGACTCCCACGAAAATGCCCTCTTCTTGTGCCAGGTGCCGAGCCATGTGGCGTGCTTCTCCCTCATCAATTCCTCGGGCCTGGTTGTAGTAGGCCTTGTCAAGCAACGGGGGGACAAACCCGATCCCGATCCCCTCGACGTGATGCGTTCCAGCCCTGCCAGTTGAGATGACGGCTGAGGTGGCTGGTTCCAAGGCGACGATCCGCGCCGGACTATTGGCTCCACGCAACGCTCTGGCGACACCCATGAGCATTCCAGCAGTCCCGACAGCACCGCAAAAGGCATGAATTGGCCCATCTACCTGTTCCAGCAGTTCCTGGCCAATCTGCTCGTACCCTTTGAGCGTGTCAGCATTGTATAATTGATTTGTCCAATAGGTATCCTCCGATTGTGCGAGTTTGCGTGCCTCCTCGATCATGCGTGGAACTAAGTCCGGCGTGATCTGGCCTCCCTTGCTTGGCACGATAGTTAGCTCTGCACCGAAGGCACGCATGGTTTGCAGTTTTTCGCGAGCAAACGCATCTGATGAGACGACCTTGAAGGTATAGCCCTTGACGGCACAGACAAATGCCAGCGAGGAGCCAGTACTCCCCCCTGTGTACTCCACGACGGTCATGCCTGGCCGCAGCGTGCCGCGTGCTTCGGCCTCCTCGATCATGGAGAGGGCCATACGATCTTTGTATGATCCGGTTGGATTGAAATACTCGAGTTTGACTAACACTTCGGCGCTGTTGGGGGGAACCACCTTTTGTAATCGGACGACAGGTGTGTTTCCAATGGCTTGTAGAGCCGAAGAACAAACGCTGGGAGGGGTATGGTGCATCGATGCTCTCCTTTCCTTCGCGACCCTTCTTGTTTTCAGTCTGGCAACAGTATACGCTAAAGCTCACACTATCATTTATGACCAGGCCTCGGTTAGATGAAGTGGCCTCCAAAGATGAAAATCCCTGTGTCTAATATGTAAGCAAGTGTATGGCATTGCCCTGGATATTGTCAAGGAATCGTGAGGGTGGAATTGGGGTACCAACCGGAGTATGATATAGCTTGTGGGGTAGTTGAAGGGGTGAGGTGGTAGAGGTGGTAGAGATGGTATCTGTAGGAGAAGGAGGGGGATTTCGAGACAGCGGAGAAGCGAGAAGTCGTCCAGGAGAAGAATTGACACATGTGAGGTTTCTATGCAATGCAACATTGCTGTTGTGCAGTTTGAGATTCAGCAGTTTGAGCCAGAGAAGAATCTCAAAAAGGCCGAGCAGTTTATCCAGGTTGCCGTAGCAGAGCAGGCTCAGCTCATTGTATTCCCTGAAGATTTTATCACAGGCCCCCTGGCGGGCAATAAAGCCTACGCTGACAGCGAGCAGCACTATGCCAGGCATTTCCAGGAGCTGGCCAGAGCGTATAGCATTGATATTGTGCCTGGTTCAATTATCGAGGAGGATGCTGGCCGGCTGTTTAATACGACATACTATATCGATAAAACTGGTGAGATCAGGGGACGATACCGCAAAGTGAATCTCTGGCTGCCGGAGAGAAGCTATGTCACGACAGGAAACGAGATCCCCGTATTTGCAACGAGCTTTGGCAAGGTTGGCCTGATCATCTGCTGGGATTTGATGTTTCCTGAGATGTTTCGTGTTATGGTGCAGCAGGATGTGGAGTTTGTCATTTGCCCCAGTTACTGGTGCTATGAGGACGCGGGCGAGGGTATGAAGCACGATGCCAATGCTGAGATCAAACTGGTGAATGCATTGTGCGTGACGCGTGCCTTTGAAAATGAGCTGATCCTGGTGTATGCCAACGCGGCGGGCAGCCTGAATTTTGAGGGAGTGGAAGAAAGGCTGATCGGTCGTTCGCAAATTACAGTGCCTTTTAAGGGTGCCCTGGCGCATTTGGAGCATAATCAAGAGGCCATGTTCGTTCAGGAAGTCGATACTTGCATCCTGCAAGACGCGGAGAAGTCGTACGAAATTAGAAGCGATTTGCGCAAGAAGCGCGGCTAGCTTTCGAGCAGCGGCCTGGTCTCTTTTCCTGGACGTCTTTCGGGGAGTGGTTTGCGCTTGCGCACTTGTAACCAGTTAAAGAGGTAGGCAAGCGTGACTAAAACGAAGAGCGCGTCCCGCACGGCGACACTCTGAATAAATCCTGGGACGTACTGTACAGCGAGCACGTTGGTCGTGCGTGTGTAAAGATACGGGTAAATAATTGTGGTCAGCAGTGAAATACTGCCCCAGAAGAGCAGCCAGAAGCCATCGAGAGCGCAACTATAGGCCAGTAATGGCATCACCCAGATAAGATACTGTGGACTGAAGACTTTGCCTGTGGCGATGAACACCAGGAGGAGCGCGATGAAGGACTGTACGATATCGAGCTTTCCGCGCCATTGTAGCCAGATGATATAGACGTATCCCAGGACAAAGGCCAGCAGGAAGAATGAGGAGACAGTATTGCCGAGCACGCTGACGATATTCAACGAGCCAAAGGTAAACTCGACATGCGCGGGATAGCCAGACTGTGTCGTGATCCACAGAATCGTGCTGCCAGTGGATTCAATTTGCACCGGGCGGTGGGCAAAGTAGTTGAGCTGGCTGACAACCGCTCCCTGGAAGTCTAGCAGCGCAAAAATAGCGGTTACTCCGAAAAGTATGCTGAAGAAGACCAGGCTATTCTTCCAGCGCCAGTTGCCTATGCCACGCAGTGTGCACCAGAGTTCCATGGGTAGTGACGTGAGTGTCATTGTCTCCGCCGGTCTGTGTAATCGCCGCGCAGCATGCTGTTCCGCTATAAATAAAGCCGGCAGAAGCAGGAGCGGATAGATTTTGAGCAGCGTGCCGAAAGCCAGTGCAATATACGCGGCGGTCCAGTGTTTGCGTTCAGCCGCTAGCACACAGAGGAGTGTGAGGGCTGCTGGGACCAGGTCAAAGCGTCCTTCGGCAGTGGCCCACGCGCCGACCAGGGCATACAGCGCGAACGTCAAAGCCGCTCCGCGTGGGCCGTAACGGAGTAATAGCCAGTAGATCAACATGGAGGTGAGCGCCATCCAAAGCGCAAACACTAGTTGATAATAAGGAATGGGCGCCAGTAATGAAAGAGAAAATATTACCAGTGTCAGTGGAGGATATTCTAGTGGGAGCATATGAAACGGTGGGTATATTATAGTGGAGGCATGCAGGAACGCACATTGCGAGACGGGTAACAACTGTGTGGCGCCACCCCCCAGCCAGAAAACGAGTGCATAACACTGGTAACGGGCGGCGTCTGTTGAGGGCCAGAAAATTTGCCAGGAAGCTCCGCAGAACATGAGAATAGTCACGACAATAATCGGCATGTAGGCTACTATGCCGTTTCTCGCAAGTAGAGCGTCCCAGACAACGATCAGTTGTTTTTTCATGAAGGCCGTATTTTTACGTGATGCCTGTTCTTGTAACAAAGCTAGCTCCCAGACCGACCGCGGTCTTCACCATCCCCCGGACACGGGCGGCCAGGGCCGTCGCAGGGCGACCACAAGGGTCGCCCCTACTATGCTACGGCTTCGCATGCACGGGCATGCATGGTGGCAAAGCCCCGTCGCAGGGCGACCCAAGGGTCGCCCCTACAATTTATGTGTTGGCGCTATGCTTTTGACCTATGAAATTTCATAGAGCCACGTGAGTAGTTGTGTTTGACACCTTCTCAACGGCGGTGTTAGAATCCCTATGCACCTGTATCCGCATCGTGCATTTATTTTCTTCTTTTGAAGATATGCACTTTCCAAGACGTTTGGTGAGCAAAACAAGTAACTTTTGCTCGTACTTTCCTATATAGTATAAAAAAAATATCATATATCCTGGCTCCCAATTACTCGAAAAAAAGATGGTTATTCCCTTGACAAAGAAATAACAATATGCTATATTTACTTATAGCAATTAGCAATGGCATAAGAGAATGTCCTGATTTTCAGCATCTTGTGTTATGATAATTCGGGAGTGTAACACGTACTGTTGGGCGCGTTCAATTACCTGATAGTTGGAGGAATAACGCTATGTATTCGCGCCATGGTCATGCTCTTCAATTCTACTTGCTTCTTTTGGGGAGTTTTATTGTTGTCTTGCTGTTCTTCTCGCTGTCTGCCCGTACAGCCAATGCCGCATCGCCTCATATTGATGTGATGACGTTACATACTGAGATTAACCCGGCCTCATTGAGTTTCCTCAACAAGGCTATTACTACCGCCGAGGGTGATGGCGCCCAGGCTCTTGTGATCGAGATCAATACTCCTGGTGGTGATCTTACTTCGATGAAGTCTATGACCGAGGCAGAGCTGAATAGTACTGTGCCTATCGTCACCTATGTTTCGCCAACAGGTGGATTCGCCGCCTCCGCGGGAGCTTTTGTCACGCTTGCCGCTCCTATTGCCGCGATGGCTCCTACAACCCGCATAGGTGCTTCAAGCCCTATTGCCAGTACTGGCGCCAATATCGGGAGCACCCTCAAGGCGAAATTGGAAAATGACCTTGTAGCAGCGATAACGGGCATTCAGAATCGCTATGGTCGCAATGTTCCATTAGCCACTGCGATGGTTACACAGGCTGCCTCGTATGATGATCAAACAGCCTACACCAATAAACTTGTCGATCTGAGGGCAGCAAGCCTGGGTGATCTCCTCAACCAGGTGGATGGACGTACCGCTCAGCTAGCTAATGGGCCTGTCACATTACATACCGCCGGGCTCAATGTGCAAACGCTACAACCGGGCGTATTCGACTACTTCTATTCCTTCTTGCTTGATCCGAACGTGATCTTTCTGCTTTTTATTGTGGCCATGATAGGCATTTACCTGGAAATTTCTCATCCGGGTGCTATTATACCAGGGGTGATAGGAGGTATAGCCCTTGTGCTCTTCCTCTTTGCAGTGGGATCACTCTCTCCCAACTGGGCCGGTTTGGCTTTGATGGTGCTGGCTTTTGTGTTACTTGTCCTTGACCTGCGCCTACCTGCACATGGTGTACTGACGATTGGCGCTATCATCTCACTGATCTTTGGGTCGTTACTCTTCTTTAATAGCGGTGGCCCATATGATGGGGCGAAGGTGAATCCAATTGTGGTGTATACTATGGCCGGAGTGATTGGCCTTATCAGCTTTGCCTTAATCGCCATTGTGGTGCGAGCGCTGCGCTGATCCTACTGCCTCTGCGGACGCAGGTTCCGAAGTGCAGGTCGTGGCTATTGAAGGATTACTATTGCACGTCCAACCGGTGCGGCACCAACAACCTGCTTTAGATGTCGATACACTTTCTAACACTTCTCTTGAATAATGTTTTCGTCATGAAGGAGGATTTCTATGGATCCTATTGTTTTAATCGTGATAGGGACAATTGTCCTGGTCCTGGTGATTTTTGCCCTGTCTGGACTGCGCGTGGTGCAGCAGTACGAGCGTGGTGTGATTTTTATACTCGGACGATTGACCGGCGCAAAGGGGCCAGGCGTGTTCTGGGTGCCGCCAATTATTACCCGTATGATCAAGGTTGATCTTCGTATTGTTACCCTGACGGTGCCACCTCAAGATGTCATTACCCGCGATAATGTGACAATTAAAGTCGCGGCGGTGGTCTACTACTACGTGGTCGACCCGATTGCAGCCGTTGTCAATGTGGTGAACTATGGCCAGGCAACGACGCAGATCGGCCAGACAACGCTGCGCAACGTTCTTGGCCAGTCGGAACTGGATGAATTGTTGGCGCAGCGCACCAAAGTCAATCGCGAATTGCAAGCCATTATTGATGAGCATACGGAGCGCTGGGGTGTCAAGGTGACCGCCGTGGAAATCAAAGATATTGATTTGCCGGGTGCGATGCAGCGTGCCATGGCGAAGCAAGCTGAGGCAGAGCGAGAGAAGCGGGCCAAGGTCATTCACGCCGAGGGCGAATTACAGGCTTCGGCTGCACTGGCACAGGCTGCGAATGTCATTAGTTCCCAGCCCAGCGCTCTCCAACTGCGCTACCTCCAGACATTGACGGAGATCGCCGTTGAGAAGAACTCGACCATCGTTTTCCCCCTGCCGCTTGACATTGTTGAACCAATCCTTTTGTCGTTGAGGCATGCGGCTACGGCTGCGGCTGCTGAGAATGGCGATGGCCGTCATACTCTACCGCCGTACGTGCCTCCAACTCCGCAATCTGAGCGGGTCTAAGCGGGTCTAAGGTCAGTCGCCGCGATGCATGATCGTTTGCGATTGTTCCAGAACATAGAAAACAGGGGATCTACACCATCGCCTGGGGTGGATCCCCTGCTCTCTTCGCGATATCGTTACGAAGAATGATTTTCTATCTGTTTGGCGCGCAGGTATTCCGCGCAAGTGCGGTAGGTTTCCTCGGAGATGAGGCCCCTGGACATATAGTGATTGAGCATTATATCCAGTTTCAAAATACTGATCAGGTTGTAGCCATGATGATGCAATCGCTCGGCAGCGCCATGCTCACGGTCTATGAGTACGATGACGTCCTTCACCTTCAAAGCGTTTTCTTCTAGCAACGCCGCTGTTTCCAGGGCACTACTTCCCCTGGTGATCAGGTCGTCGATGATGAGAACGGTGTCGCCGGGGGTGAAATGGCCCTCAATTCCGCGTTTCCCGGTGCCCTCCGGGTGGCTGCGAGCGTAAATAAGGGGAATGTTGGTTTCCAGTGAGTAGGCACAAGCCAGGATCAATCCGCCGACTGGTACTCCAGCTACTACTCCAAAGGGATGAACTCGCGGTCGACGCAAAGATTGAGCCAGGCTAATTTCTTGTTGCATCAATTTGCTGGCGACGCGTAATGCGGTTGGGTTGCTGATGAGTACCTTGGGGTTCACAAAAACAGGCGAGCTTACTGCGGATTCGCTCACTGTGAAATTTCCGAACTGTACTGCTCCGAGATCGAACAGCATTTGTGCCAGCCACAGGTTGTCGAGAGACTGCTCTTTCATGGGAGGAGGCACCGCCTTCTTTCTTTTCTTTCTACGCTCCTTTCTTCGCAAAGAAAGGCCTGCCTTGTCAGTATACCATATCGTATCTTTCAAGCCAACCATTTGAAGGGTGCATGAAATCGTTGTAGGCAATCAAGCAAGTACATTGGACGAATGAGACCAGCAAGCACTGTCAGTTCGATTGAGCACATCGATTGCAAGGATAGCATGGCATAGAGGGAGCAAATCCCTGATCTGTGTCTCGCGCCAGTGTGCCCAGCCACCCGCCCAACACGGCGATCAGCGCACCCAGCCCCAGCATACCCAGCCGTCCACCACGCACCCACGCCGCCGGTCGCAGCTTCGCCACGTTTGCCAGCGCCCCGATGAGCAGGCCCAACAACACCCAGAAGAGGGAAAGGAGCAGCATCGTCGTACCTCGCTTTCTGCTCCGCCAGGACGCTCACGAGCCGACCAGCAGTATACTGTCGAGCGCCCCTAGCAGCTTGGTGCCGTCGTCCAGCACTTGCGCCAGGCCGAGGTTCGACTGGACCTGGACGTGCGAGAAGATCCCGTAGGAGGCAAAGTCGTAGGGGTGATGCAGGCGCGCCAGCGCCGCTGCAAATTCCTGAGCCTGGGTGAACGGGATGGAGGGATCGTTGCGGTCATGCAGCAAGTGGATCGGCGCGCGGATCTGGCCGAGGACGGACAACGGTGAGAGCTGGTTGAGCAGCACTTTCAGCGGGGGCGAGAGCGCTGCGAGATTGCCGTCGACGATGCCAGGCTCATCGCCTTCCAGCAGGTGATAGTACGCCATGGCGTCTGGCGAGAGCTGCGCCTGTTGCTGCGCGGTCAGCGGGAGAGCTTGGGTCGTCAGGGGGAACGCCTGCTGTAAGAGCTGCTGGTCCGTAAGCGAGAGCAGGCTGCTCACGGTGCGGGCCAGCACGTAGAGGTCGGTCGAGATCGGCTGCCAGGGCTGCGTCTGGCCATCGACGTCCTGGGCACGCCTGCCCAATGTGCGCAGCAAGCTGGTCACATCCACATAGCCGCCCAGGAAGGCCAGGAAAGCCACGCGGTCGCGGATGCGCGGGTCAGCTGCCCCCACACAGGCTAGTAAATCGCCGACGCTGAAGGAGATGATGCCGATGCGCTGGGGGTCCACGCCTGGCCAGTGCTCCAGGAGTTCGAAGGCCTGCACTACGGCCTCGCCGTCCCGCGCCGAGACCTGGTAGTCGAAGAGCGTGGGCGTCCCGACGGTGACGACGACGACGCCTTCGCGCGCCAAGGATTGCGACAGGTTGACGAGCTGTGGGACCGCGCGGTTATCGCCAGCGCCCGGCACGTCGATGATGGCCTCGCGCCCGCCGGGGATCGGCGGTGGCGGCGTGGCCGGCTCGTAGATGTCCAGAAAGACCGGGTCAATGCTCGAGGAGATGGTGAGGCGCTTGAAGCGAACGGGGTCGCCAGCCAGGGCCAGCGGTGCGGGTTCAGAGGCGCTCAGCAGCGCCGGGAGCAGCAAGGCGCTGCGGGTCAGGGCCCGTCCCCAGGGAAACAGCGAGAGAAAACCGCCGAGGCACAGCAAGAAGGCGAGGGCTGCCTGCGCTGCTCTCTGGCCCAATTTCCAGGTGCGCTCAGGTCTGTCTGCCAGCGCACCCGGTTTTTTCCCTTGCGGTAGAGATGGCTGATGACCGTCCATCGCGGTATGGCCTCGTGCTTCCCATGACGGTTGACGCAGCTCGTCCAGGCGCTGTTGCTGAGCAACCAGCGTGTGAGCCGATGAAGGGATGTAGTCCCCAAGAGTATGACGCTTCAGAGCAGCGCCAGGTCACTGATGAAGAGGTCTCCCTCCAGGGCTGGTATAACTAAATCCCTCGTGCTGAACGCTTTATAAATAGGATGAAACAGGAAAAGTAATCCCAAGCAGAAAAAGGAGACGTTATGAGCGAAATGATTGGGTTTATAGGTCTTGGCAACATGGGGCGGGCGATGGCAAGCAGCCTCCTCAAGGCAGGCTACACCCTCACAGTTTACAATCGTACGACTAGTAAAGCGCAGGAACTGACGGCAAAAGGGGCGAAAGTGGCTCATGCTCCGAGCGAAGCCGTCGCGCCGGGCGGTATTGTGGTGACCATGGTGGCCGACGACGCGGCCCTCGAAGAGGTCGTCATGAGCCAGGGCTTTCTCGAGCGTT
>WNGG01002687.1_pt1 | contig 20094 bp, 15 predicted proteins | sample 5400661 | NCBI WGS metagenome assembly WNGG01 (sample SAMN13153372, study PRJNA577476) | soil metagenome | isolation source: 100 cm soil or saprolite under Garry oak tree replicate 1 | place: USA:California | collected 2016-06-15
CGCGGCGGCCGGTCGGAGAGTGCGGCTGAAACGTGCCGGGCCGACACGGACCGCGCCGGGCCCGCCCGTCCGTCCCCGCCGCGCGGATCGGACTGCCGTCCGGGCTGGCGCTCGTCGAAGGCGCGCGGGGGCGCCTCGAACGCACGCGGCGGTCCCTCGCGCACGGGCGTGCGCAAACCGACCGGCTCAAGCCGCGGCTCCATCCGGTCGAGCTCCGGATCGTTGCCGGGAACGGCCGCGTAGGCCTCGCGGGCCGACCGTGCCGCCTGGGCGGTCGCCTCGCCCAGCGTCTCCGCCTCGGCCACCACGTCGCGAAAGCCCTTCAGGCCCTCCTCGGTGAGCGGCGGCGGCCGCTCGCGCCCACGGTTACGCGTGGACGGACGCAGCGAAGGATCTCCGGCGGATGCGGCAGGCTCGCCGCGGCGCGTCTCGGCGGCGCCCGCAGGGGCGGTCGACTCGCGCCGCTTGGCCGGCGCGAGCGGCGCCGGCTCGGGTTGCGGCATCGGCTCGGCAGCCGCCGGTTGGGACGCGGGCTCCGCGCGGCGCGTGGGCGTGGCGGCCGGTGGCGGCGGCACCTTGTCGACCCGCGGCACTTCGAGCCGCGCCTTGCGGGCCGCCTCAGCCTCGACCTTGCGGATGGATTCCTCGAGCGCGAGCCGCTCGCGCGTGATCTCCGACTCCGTCAAGGGCGGGTCGAGGCCGCGCAACTGCGCCACCAGCGCCGCCCGCGCGCGCTCGTAGAGCGCACGCCGCGACTCGCCGGTGTTCTTGTCGAGGCCGGCGACGGCACGGGCGATCAGCGGGTAATAATCGGTCATCGGGTTCAGGCGGCCCCGCGGCACACTTCGCCGGAAAATCCTCTAGCGCATGTTCCGGCGAAAGCCTGCCCCGGACTTGATCCGGGGTGGGTACCGGTTCGCCGATAAGAACATGCGCGACTCAACGATACCTGGAGCATGTCCCGATTCCAAAGGAACGGGACATGCTCTAGGTCTCGAACGGATTCTGCACAAGTATCGTGTCCTCGCGTTCGGGGCTCGTCGACAGGAGCGCCACCGGGCAGCCGACCAGCTCCTCGATCCGGCGCACATATTTGATCGCCTGCGCGGGCAGCTCGGCCCACGAACGGGCGCCGGCGGTCGAGTCCTGCCAGCCTTCGATCGTTTCGTAAATCGGCTCGACCGCCGCCTGCGCGCGCTCGCCCGCCGGAAGATAGTCGATCTCCCGGCCGCCGAGGCGGTAGCCGACGCAGACATCGATGCGCTCGAAGCCGTCGAGGATGTCGAGCTTGGTCAGGGCGAGGCCGTCGATGCCGCTGGTGCGCACGGTCTGGCGCACCAGCACCGAGTCGAACCAGCCGCAGCGCCGCGCCCGCCCGGTCACCGTGCCGAACTCGCGACCGCGCTTGCCGAGCGCGAGCCCGATGTCGTTGTCCTGCTCGGTCGGGAACGGCCCCTGGCCGACCCGGGTCGTGTAGGCCTTGCAGATGCCGAGCACGTAGCCGATCGCGCGCGGGCCGAGCCCGCAGCCGGTCGCCGCCTGCCCGGCGACCGTGTTCGACGAGGTGACGAACGGATAGGTGCCGTGGTCGATGTCGAGCAGGACCGCCTGCGCGCCCTCGAACAGGATGCGCTTGCCCTCGCGCCGCTTGTCGTCGAGCAGCGCCCACACGCGGTCCATGTAGGGCAGCACCTTCGGCGCCACCGCGGCAAGCTCGGCGTAGACCGCCTTCGGGTCGATTTCATCGATGCCGAGGCCGCGGCGAAGCGCATTGTGGTGCACCAGCAGGCGATCGATCTTGTGGCCGAGTGCATCGAGATCGGCGAGATCCATCAGGCGGATGGCGCGCCGGCCGACCTTGTCCTCGTAGGCCGGGCCGATGCCGCGCTTGGTGGTGCCGATGCGCGTGAGCGCGTTCGACGTCTCGCGCAACGCGTCGAGGTCGCGGTGAAGCGACAGGATCAGGGTCGTGTTGTCGGCGATGCGCAGGTTGTCCGGCGTGACCTCGACGCCCTGCGCGGCCACCCGATCGATCTCCTCGATCAGCGCCGTGGGGTCGAGCACGACGCCGTTGCCGATCACCGACAGCTTGCCGGGGCGGATGATGCCGGACGGCAGCAGCGACAGCCGGAAGATCGTGCCGTCGACCACCAGCGTGTGGCCGGCATTGTGGCCGCCCTGGAAACGCACGACGATGTCGGCCTGCTCGGACAGCCAGTCGACGATCTTGCCCTTGCCTTCGTCGCCCCACTGGGACCCGACCACCACCACGTTCGCCATGAAACATCCCTGATCGCCCCGGCAAAGGGCGATGCCCGCCGCCATCGCGAGATCGGGAGCCGTCCGCACGACTCCCGATCAGCGAAACCGCCGAAAACTGAAGGGTTTATAGCACCGTCCGGGCGCAAGCCCCAAACCGGCCGCCCCGCCTAACGGATGCGGCGTGGTGAGGCAAGGCGACGCGCTCCGCCTGGACGAAGCCTCACAGCCGTCCGGGCTCGAACACGATCGCCTTGTCGGCCGGCCAGCGCACCCGCCACGCGAGCTTGATCTCGCGCATTTCTCCGGCCGGTGCATCGAAGGTCCAGGCCAGAACCCCACGCCGATCCCGCGCGTCACGCTCGGTCGGCCGCGTGGTCACCGGCAGCAGCTCGACCGCGACGTCGGCGGTCTCGCTCACCGGCACCTGATCCTCGATGCACACGCGGATCGGAACCCCGTGACCGTTGCGCACGATGATCTTGAATTCGCGCTCGTCGGTCTTGGTCGACGAGATGAGGCCGGCCGAGCCCTCGCTGCGGCGGATGGTGGCGCGCGCGACCTTGACCTTGTCGTCCGGCCCGAAGCCGAGGCGCACGGTCTCCTCCCTGGCGGCGGCCGGCATGTCGCCGCGCCCCACATAGATGCCGTCGCGATAGAGCGCGATGCGGCCGGGCAGCAAGGGCGCGTCCTCGCCGTGCTTGAACGCGGCCTGCAGATAGGCGGCCTCGTCCAACCCCGGCACCGCCCGCACCAGCAGGTCGGGCGCGAGCGCAGCGGCGGTGATGCGGAAGCTTTTCGCGCCTTCGTTGGCCGCGACGCTGATGCGGCCCGGGACGCGGAACATCGCCTGGAAGCCGCCGGTGTCGATCGCGGCCTCGCGCTCGACCGCGGCGACGTTCTCCTGCAATGCCGCGGCCGGCGAATAGGAAAGGCGCGCGCCCGACGGTGCCGGCGCCACCGGCTGTGACAAGCGATCCGTCTTTGTGCGCGACCCGACCACCGGCCGCGGCTCGTCATAGCGCACCACGATCGGCTGCAGGTCCGGGGCGTTGCCGCCCTTGCCGGTGCGCACCGTCGAAACGGAAAGCGCCACGTCGGTCCAATCCTCGCCGGTCTGCTGCACGATCTCGGCGCGGCGCACCAGCTCGAGGGCGGGCTTGCGTTCGCTCGACCCGCTGTCGAGCCGGGCGTCGTAATGCGGCACCCAGCGCGCGCCGCGCACCATGTAGCTGACCCGCAACGTGGCCGCCGCATCGGCGTCCGCCGCAAGATCGACGCGCACTTCCATCTTGCGCGCCGGGTTGGCCTGAAGCTCGGCCGCAAGGCGCGCAAGCTCGCGATCGATCTCTCGCTGCTTCAGCCGGCTCTCGCGGATGACCGCATCGGCGGCGGAGATTTCCTCGGCGACCGCCGCGAACGCGGCGCGCCATTCGGCGAGCGGACGCGCCTCGCCCTTCTCGCCCAGGCCGACCGGCGCCTGATCGGCGAAGCGTTGGGCAAACGCCTTGCGGCTCGCCTCGGCGGCGATGCGGTCGTCGATGGTGGTGCGCTCGTCGCGCAGCGCCTCCATCCGCTTCTCGAGTTCGGGCGCGGTCGGCGGCCGCTCCGCGCGCGGCGGCCGGGCGTCGATCGCCCCGATGACGATGCGCGCCCGAAGTCTCGCCCTCGATGCGCAGCGAGGCAGGATCAAGTCCGGGCGGGAAATCGCGGGCGATCAGCGTGGTGTCGCCCCTTTGCAGGTCGGCCTGGATCACCCGGGTGACCGTCGCGCCGTCCGGATAGACGGTGACGGCATCGATCGTGGAACGCACCTCGACCTCGCCGGCGGCGGCCGGGGCCGCGGCGAGCAAGGCAACGAACAGGAGCGGCAATTGTCGCATGACCATTCCCTCTCGCGAGTCGTCCCCGCGGGAGGTATGGATTTCCGGTTGGGCGAGCCTGCGGCCACACGACGGCCGCAAGGCGCCGGCGCGGTGTCAAAATCGCAGCGGCTGGACGCGCTGGACGTGCGGGATGCGCTTCACCTGCTCGATCACCTCCGCCGGCACCGCCCCGTCCACCTCGACCAGCGCGATGGCGTTGCCGCCCGGCGATTCGCGGCCCACGTGGAAGGTGGCGATGTTGATGCCGGCGTCGCCCAGGATGGTGGCGAAGCGGCCGATGAACCCCGGCTTGTCCTCGTTGGTGACGTAGAGCATGGACGGCCCGAACTCGGCCTCGACCCGGATGCCCTTGATGGAGACGCAGCGCGGCCGCCCGTCGGCGAACACGGTGCCCTGGATCGAGCGCTCCTGCCGCTCGGTCACGACCGTCAGGGTCATCAGGTTGTCGTAGTCGCTCTGGGCGTCGCGCTTGGTCTCCTCCAGATCAATGCCGCGCTCGCGGGCGACGATCGGCGCCGACACCATATTGACGTCGTGCAGCAGCGGCTTGAGCAGGCCGGCGATCGCCGCGGCGGTCAGCGCCTTGGTGTTCATCGCCGCGAGGTGGCCCTCGTACACCAGCTTGACCGTTTTGAGCCCGGTCTCGGTGGCCTGGCCGGCGAACGAGCCGAGCTGCTCGGCGAGCTTGATGAAGGGCCGCAGGCGCGGCGCTTCCTCGGCGGTGATCGAGGGGAAATTGACCGCATTGGAGATGGCGCCGTTGAGCAGATAGTCGGACATCTGTTCGGCAATCTGCAGCGCGACGTTTTCCTGCGCCTCGGTGGTGGCGGCGCCGAGATGCGGCGTGCACACCACGTTGGGATGGCCGAACAGCGGGTTGCCGGTGGCCGGCTCCTCGGTGAACACGTCGAACGCGGCGCCGGCCACGTGGCCGGAATCGAGCGCCGCGCGCAGCGCCTGTTCGTCGACCAGGCCGCCGCGCGCGCAATTGACGATGCGCACGCCGCGCTTGGTCAGCCCCAGCGCCCGCGCGTCGATGATGTTGCGCGTGCGCTCGGTCAGCGGCGTGTGCAGGGTGATGAAATCCGCGCGCCGCAGCAGATCGTCGAGCTCGACCTTGTGGACGCCGATGTCGACCGCGCGTTCCGGCGACAGATAGGGATCGTAGGCGACGACCCGCATCTTCAGGCCGTGGGCGCGGTCGACGACGATCGAGCCGATGTTGCCGCAGCCGATCACCCCGAGCGTCTTGCCGGTGATCTCGACCCCCATGAATTTGTTCTTTTCCCATTTTCCCAATTGGGTCGACACGTCCGCCGCCGGGATCTGGCGCGCGAGCGCGAGCATCAGGCTGATGGCGTGCTCCGCTGTGGTGATCGAGTTGCCGAACGGCGTGTTCATCACGATCACGCCCTTGGCGGTCGCCGCCGCGATGTCGACGTTGTCGACGCCGATGCCGGCGCGGCCCACCACCTTGAGCCGCTTGGCGCGGTCGAGCAGCTTGGCCGTCACCTTGGTGGCCGAGCGGATCGCCAGGCCGTCGAAGCCGCCGACGATCTCGGCGAGCTGATCCTTGTCGAGGCCGGGCTTGACGTCGACCTCGACGCCGCGGTCGGTGAAGATCTGCACGGCGGCAGCCGACAGCCTGTCGGAGATGAGAACCTTCGGGGCCATGGCGATTCACGCTGCCTTGCGCAGCGCTTCCTTGCCCTGGGCAAACGCCCAGTCCAGCCACGGCGTCAGCGCCTCGATGTCGGACGCCTCGATGGTCGAACCGCACCAGAGGCGCAGGCCGGGCGGCGCGTCGCGATAGAAGGCGATGTCATAGGCGATGCCTTCCTTCTCGAGCGCTGCCGCCATGCCCCTGGCAAAAGCCGCCTGGGCGTCGAGCGGCAGCGACACGACGAGCGGATCGACGACCTTGAGGCAGACCGACGTGTTGGAGCGCGTACGCGGTTCGCGCGCGAGGAAGTCGACCCACGGCGTCCGCGCCACCCATTCGGCGACCGCCCTGGCATTGGCGTCGGCGCGCGCCACGAGCGCCGGAACGCCGCCGACCGATTTCGCCCAGGCGAGCGCGTCGAGCCAATCCTCGACGCACAGCATCGACGGCGTGTTGATGGTCTCGCCCTCGAAGATCGCCTCGTTGAGCTTGCCGCCCTTTGTCATGCGGAAGAGCTTCGGCAGCGGCCACGGCGGCGCGTAGGTTTCCAGCCGCTCGACGGCGCGCGGCGAGAGCACCAGCATGCCGTGCGCGGCCTCGCCGCCGAGCGCCTTCTGCCAGGAGAACGTCGCCACATCGAGCTTCGTCCAGTCGAGCGGCTGGGCGAAGGCGGCCGAGGTGGCGTCGCAGAAGGTCAGGCCGGCGCGATCCGCGGCGATCCAGCGCGCGTCCGGAACGCGCACGCCCGAGGTGGTGCCGTTCCAGGTGAAGACGATATCGGTCGCCGGATCGACCCGCGCGAGGTCGGGCAATTCGCCGTAGTCGGCCCGGATGACGGTCGCGTCCTTGAGCTTGAGATGCTTGACGACGTCCGTCACCCAGCCCTCGCCGAACGATTCCCAGGTGAGCAACGTCACCGGCCGGGCGCCGAGCATCGACCACATGGCCATCTCGATTGCGCCGGTATCCGAGGCCGGCACGATGCCGATGCGGTAGCCGGCCGGGATGCCGAGCAGCTCGCGGGTCAACTCGATGGCGCGCTTGAGCTTGGCGCGGCCGACCTTCGATCGGTGCGAGCGTCCGGTGAGCGCGTCGGTGAGGGCTTGGAGGTTCCAGCCGGGGCGCTTGGCGCAGGGGCCGGAGGAGAAATGCGGGACGACCGGCCGCACACCGGGCTTCTGGCTCGTCATGATCTACCCTTCCAGATAGGCGCCCCTCGTTGGGGAGGGGTGTCCCGCGGGCGGGCATAAGGAAGGGAGGACGCGCCGTCAAGAACGGAGTTGGCGCCCGGACGCGATCAATCGACCGTATAGCGGAAGCCGAGGCGGATCTCGTTGGCGGCGATGCCGCGCTAACCGACAGGGACGGCTGCTGAATGATCTCCGGCATGTCGGCCGCGTGTGCCGCGCCGATCAGCGCGATCGATGCCGCCAGGGCCGCGATGCTCATCCGTACGCGCATGGGAAAGTCCACTCGCCGCTGCCACGCGCGCCGCAGCGCTGGAGCATGATCTTTTTCCGAAAACCGGTAGCCACTTTTCGGGCTAAGGGGCGATTAACCCTAATTCTTCACCACGATCGTCCCCGCGCGTTAACCGCCGTGGCTGCACATTTATTGCTGGTCGCATTTTCGACGGAAAACCGGTGCCCACTTTTCCGGAAAATGCTCCAAAAGAAAACGGCGCGGGAAAGTCCCGCGCCGTCGCGATTCGCGCCGTGTGCGGCGTCGTCAGCCCTTGCGCACCAGCGGATACATCGGCGCCGGCTGCTCCGGCTGCAGCATCCAGCGCACGCCGAGCGTCACGTCATGCGACGTCATGTCGTTGATGCGGAAGATGGTGCCCTGCGGATTGTTGAGGAAGCCCATGATGGGGCCGGACTGAGCGTTGCCGAGGTTGAGATAACGATAGGCAAGCTCGACGGTCAGCCCGGGCGTCGCCTTGTAGGCAAGGCCCGCGTGCAGCGCCCAGGCGAAGTTCCAGGTGGTCGCGTCGCTCGCGAAATTGTTGGCATTGATGATGTTGGTCCCGACGAACGGGTTGGCCGACGCAATCGCCGTCTCGCTGAAATTGCTCAGCTTGTTGGCGGCGAAACCGGCGCCGGCACCGACGAACGGCGTCAGGCACCACCAGGTGCCGAGATCGGCATAGACGTTGCCGAGGAACACCCACTCGGACTTGCTCACCGTGACGTGCTCGGGGATCAGGGTGCCGCCCGACGAGACGATGTCGAACGAACGGAAGTTCGCCGGGGAGCGCCACTCGGCGGTCACGTCGGCGCGCAGCCATGAATTGAAGGCGTAGCCGATGCCGACGCGGAAGATCCCGGCGCCGTCGAAGCCGCTGCTGGCGTTCTGCACCGAATCAGGCGCCGGGTTGAGCCCGTCCTCGCGGAATGTGCGCAGCTGCTCGCTGCTGATGCCGATGTCGCCGCGCAGGTACCAGCCGCCGTATTCCTCGACCGGCACCGGCGGGGCCCTCTGGATGATCGGCGGAAGATCGGCGGCGCTCGCCGCCGGAATGCTGACGATGATGGCAGCGCCCGCGAGCGCGAATTTCCTCAAGCTACCCATGACACGTCCTCTTGTCCGGCAGGGCCCGACGGGCGGGAAACCCCACATGGATGAACCGACGCTGCGGACGATGCCAGGAAATCCTTAAATGGGACTTAACCTTACTTCTTAACCGTGACGATTAACGTCCGGCCACGCGCAACAGCGGCGCGCTGTGGCCGGAAAGCCACGAATGATTAACGGAACGTTGACGGATTGCGGCCGGCAGCGCCGGCGATCTCACGCGGCGGCTTGCGCCAGCGCCTCGACGATGTCGTCGACGATTTCCTCGACCAGCACCTTGTCGTCGCCTTCGCCCATGACGCGGATCACCGGCTCGGTGCCGGACGGCCGCACGACGAGGCGTCCCTGTCCGTCGAGCCGCTTCTGCGCGGCGGCGATCACGGTCTGCACGCGGGCGTTCTCCAACGGTTTGCCGGTCTTGTAGCGGACGTTCTTCATGATCTGGGGCAGCGGATCGAAGCGATGGCAGACCTGCGACACCGGCTTGCCCAGCTTCTTGACCACCGCGAGCACCTGCAGCGCGGTGACGAGGCCGTCGCCGGTCGTGGTGTAGTCCGACAAAATGAGATGTCCGGACGGCTCGCCGCCGACGTTGAAGCCATGCTCGCGCATGTGCTCGAGCACGTAGCGATCGCCGACCGCGGTGCGCGCGAGGGACAGGCCCATGCCGGCGAGGCGGCGCTCGAGCCCGAGGTTCGACATGACGGTCGCGACGATGCCGGGGCGCGCGAGCCGGCCGTCCTCCTTCCAGCTCTCGGCGACCACCGCCAGGAGCTGGTCGCCGTCGACGAGGTGACCCTTCTCGTCGACCAGGACCACGCGGTCGGCGTCGCCGTCGAGCGCGATGCCCACGTCGGCGCGCACCTCCCGCACCTTCTGGCACAGGGCCGCTGGCGCGAGCGAACCGCATTCCTTGTTGATGTTGAAGCCGTTCGGCTCGACCCCGATGGCGATCACCTCGGCGCCGAGTTCCCACAGCGCGGCCGGGGCCACGCGATATCCGGCGCCGTTGGCGCAATCGGCGACGACGCGCAGGCCTTCGAGGTCGAGCGTGCGGGGCAGCGTGCGCTTGGCCGCCTCGATATAGCGGTCGTGCACGCCGTCGATGCGCCGGGCGCGGCCGAGATCGGCGCTTTGGGCCAAGTGCTTGGTGACGTCCGCCTCGATCAACTGCTCGATCTTGCGTTCGACCTCGTCGGACAGCTTGTAGCCGTCCGGGCCGAACAGCTTGATGCCGTTGTCGTCGTAGGGATTGTGCGAGGCGGAGATCATGACGCCGAGATCGGCGCGCATCGAGCGCGCCAGCATGGCGACCGCCGGGGTCGGCATCGGGCCGAGCAGCATCACGTCCATGCCGACCGAAGTGAAACCGGCGACGAGCGCGTTCTCGATCATGTAGCCGGAGAGCCGCGTGTCCTTGCCGACGACCACGCGATGGCGATGCTCGCCGCGCTGGAAAACGAGGCCGGCGGCCTGGCCGACCCGCAAGGCCAATTCCGGCGTGATCGTGCCGTTGGCGCGGCCGCGAATACCGTCGGTGCCGAAATATTTGCGGACCATCGATCTCCCCGCAGGTGTCGTTGTTCTTGGCGCCCGCCGCGCGGGTGCGGATATTAGGCCGATCCTACCCCGAAATGCTTCAAGAAACATGAGTAAAGGTTACATTACGGCCATGTCGCGGCGCACCGCCCTTCCGGCAGGCTGCCTCGACGAACGTCGCTAAAGAAGCTTATATGTCGATCGGCGAAACAGGCGGGTTTGGCATGTCTCCTTACCATGTAACAGCCGAATGGGATGACGAAGGCCAGGTCTGGGTGGCTTCGAGCGAGGACGTGCCGGGCTCGCGACGGGTGCCGAGACGTTCGAGGCGCTGATCGAGAAGCTCAAAATCGTCATTCCGGAGCTTCTCGTGGAGAATGGGCTGTTGTCCTCCGGTACCGGCGAAGTACCGTTCGAAATCAGGGCTGAGCGCACCGAGTACGCACGCGTCGCGTGATGGCCGAAAACTACACGCCCCGGGTCAAAGCGTTACTGCGTTCAAGCGCTGTACGTTCATTCGCCAGGGCAAAGGCGACCACGAAATCTGGCAGAGCCCGGTCAGCCTGCGCCGCTTCATGGTTGATAACCACATCAAATCGCGGCACTGGGCAAACTACACGCTCAAGCAGGCGGGGCTGCCGAAAGCTTTCTGAGGGCGCCGTACTGTCGCGAACCGCTCACGCCTGCGGCTGCGGCTCCATCCCGCCGGTCTCGGGACGCGGGCGGCCCTTGCCGGCGGTCGGCACCGCGGAGGAGCGCGGCGCGGCCGGCTCGCTCACCCCCTCGCGCACCGGCGGCTTGCCGTCGAGCAGGTCCTTGATCTCCTCGCCCGACAGCGTCTCGTATTCGAGCAGTCCCTTGGCGAGCACTTCGAGATCGGCGCGTTTCTCGGTGAGGATGTGCTGCGCCTCGGCATAGCCCGCCTCGACCAGACGCTTGATCTCGCCGTCGATCTTCTGGACGGTCGCTTCCGAAATGTTCTGCTGGCGCGCGACCGAGTAGCCGAGGAAAACCTCTTCCTGGTTCTCGCCGTAGGCGACGGTGCCCAGCTCGTCCGACAGGCCCCAGCGCGTCACCATCATGCGCGCGAGTCGCGTCGCCTGCTCGATGTCGGAGGCGGCGCCCGAGGTGACCTTCTCGCGCCCGAACACCAGCTCCTCGGCGACGCGTCCGCCCATCATGATGGCGAGCCGCGACGTCATCTGCTCGCGGCTCATGGAGAGCTTGTCGCGTTCCGGCAGCTGCATGACCATGCCGAGCGCGCGCCCGCGCGGAATGATGGTCGCCTTGTGCACCGGATCGGTCGCCTTCACGTTGAGCGCAACGATGGCATGGCCGCCCTCGTGATAGGCGGTCAGCATTTTCTCTTCCTCGGTCATGATGAGCGACTTGCGCTCGGCGCCCATCATCACCTTGTCCTTGGCGTCCTCGAATTCCTGCTGCGTCACCATGCGCTTGTTGCGCCGGGCCGCCATCAGGGCGGCCTCGTTGACGAGGTTGGCGAGGTCGGCGCCGGAGAATCCGGGAGTACCGCGCGCGGTGGTCTTGAGGTTGACGTCGGGGGCGAGCGGCACCTTGCGCACGTGCACCTTGAGGATCTGCTCGCGGCCGACCACGTCCGGATTCGGCACGATCACCTGGCGGTCGAAGCGGCCGGGCCGCAACAGGGCGGGGTCGAGCACGTCGGGGCGGTTGGTGGCGGCGATCAGGATGATGCCCTCGTTGGCCTCAAAGCCGTCCATCTCCACCAGCAGCTGGTTGAGGGTCTGCTCGCGCTCGTCGTTGCCGCCGCCAAGCCCGGCGCCGCGATGGCGCCCGACCGCGTCGATCTCGTCGATGAAGATGATGCACGGCGCGTTCTTCTTCGCCTGCTCGAACATGTCGCGCACGCGCGAGGCGCCGACGCCGACGAACATCTCGACGAAGTCGGAACCCGAGATGGTGAAGAACGGCACGTTGGCTTCGCCGGCGATGGCGCGGGCGAGCAGGGTCTTGCCGGTGCCCGGCGGCCCGACCAGCAGCACACCGCGTGGAATGCGTCCGCCGAGCCGCTGGAATTTTCCCGGATCGCGCAGGAACTCGACGATCTCCTGCAGGTCCTGCTTGGCCTCGTCGACGCCGGCCACGTCCTCGAAGGTGACGCGGCCATGCGCCTCGGTCAGAAGTTTGGCGCGCGACTTGCCGAAGCCGAGCGCCTTGCCGCCGGCGCCCTGCATCTGCCGCGACAGGAATATCCACACGCCGATGAGCGCGATGAACGGCAGCCACGAGATCAGCAGCTGGACGAACCACGGCACGTTGTCCTGCAACGGCCGCGCGCTGAACGACACGTCCTTGCTCTTGAGCAGCGGCACCAGCCCGGGATCGCTCGGCGCATAGGTCTGGAAGCTTCCGCCGCCGATATAGGTGCCGTGGATCTCCGAGCCCTGGATGACGACGTCGCGCACCTTGCCCTGCTCGACATCCTTGATCATCTGCGAATAGGAAATGTCGGTCGAGCCGGCGCGCTGGCCCGGATTCTGGAACAGCGTGAACAACGCCAACAGCAGGAGGACGATGATGACCCAGAGGGCGAGATTGCGCAGGTTGGCGTTCATCCGATGTCCTTCACGGCGCGCCGGTCCGGCGGCCGGTTGGCAGAAGCCGCGATTCGCAAGGCAGGGCCGTCCACCACGGCCAATGTAGGTTCCAAGCGGCCTCCTGCCAAGGGAACCGGCGGAATCTTCCGTATTCTACCGCTGCTTGGTGAACCGATCCTTGGCGGGATTGCGGCGGCGGGCCGACCCCCGCCGGCCCGGCAGCGCCCGGCGCCGCGGGGCGACCCGCACCAGCACGCAACCGTCACGATCGAGCGAAATCAGCGCGCCGCCGAGCGTTCGGCGCATGGCGCGGCCGGCCGCGATCGCCGCCCGCAGCTCGCTCCACAGCGCCTCGAGCCGTTTGAGCCGCAGCGGCTTGGCGCTCGTGCAGCGCCCTTTGCCGCAGACGGCCGCGATCTCCTCGCCGATCAGGCGCAACGCCAATTCTTCGGGCACGGCGAGGAGCACTCGCCCGTCGAAGCGCCCGGGTCGCGCGGGATCGAGCAGCGTCTCGCGCGCCGCACGGGCGGCTGCCGCCACCACCTGCTCGTAGCGGGCGATGCGCTCGGCGAGCCGGGCCATTCGCTCGGGCGTGAGTCCCTCCCGCGCCAGGGCGGCCGCAGCGGCCCGCAGGCGCGGGCGGGCAAAGGCCGGATCGGCATTCATCGGGTCCTCGACCCAGGCGATGCCGTAGCGCTCGAGCGTCGCGATCAGGCGCCGCTTGCGCAGGCCGAGGAACGGCCGCAGCACGACCACGCCGTTGCGCACGTCCCTGGGGCGCATGCCGGCAAGCCCGGCCGGTCCGGACCCGGCGGCGAGCCGCATCAGGACGGTCTCGGCCTGATCATCGAGCGTGTGCGCGGTCGCGATGGCCGCCGCGCGCCGGCGTCGCGCAAGCGCCGCGAGCAGCCGATAACGGGCCTCGCGCGCCGCGGCCTCGATGCCGGTCGTGGGCTTTTCGTCGTCCCAGACCAGAATCTCGTGCGCGAGGCCGAGCCGCCGCGCCAGCGCGCCCACGGCCTGCGCCTCCGCACGCGAGTCTGGCCGCAGCCCGTGATCCACCGTCGCGACGATCAGCTCCGGCCCAGCGGAAAGTCCCTGGCGCCAGCGGCAGGCCAGCACCATGAGGGCGGTCGAATCGGCGCCGCCCGAGACGGCAAGGATCACCGGACCGGACAGGAGGCACGGCGCGAACAGACCGGCGATTTCCGCGTCGGCGACCGCGCCCGCCTCGTCAGCAGCGGACACGCTTCTGTTCCCGCTCGACGCCCTGCTTCACGCCGAGCGACGCGCGCGGATATTTGCGGCCGACCTCGGCGAGCGTGCCGCAAGCCGCGTCCTTCTCGCCCAGTTGGGCGAGCGACTGGCCGAGCCGAAGCAGCGCGTCCGGGGCCTTCGCGGCGGTGCCATGGTCGCGCGACACGTTGAGGAACAATTCGGCGGCTTCGCGATAGCGCTGGCGCTGGAACAGGGTCTCGCCGAGCCAGTAATTCGCGTCCGGCACCAGGCGGTCGTTCGGGTATTTTTTCAGGAACGCGCGAAAGGTCTGGTCGGCCAGCGCATAGTCCTTGCGCAACACGTACCCGTAACCGAGGTCGAACTCGTCGCGCGGGGTCGCGGAGGGCGCGAGCACGGCGACCGGGGCGCCGGTGGCGTTGGGGTTGCGCGGCGGAGGCGGCGGCAGCGGACCGGTCGCGACCGGGGGCGCGCCGGGACCGGTCACGATCGGATCGCTCGCCCCCTGGCCGCCGAGCGCGGTGAGATCGAGCGGAGCACCGGCCGGCCGACCGCCGGGTGCGCCAAGCCCCGGGGGCTCGGCCAGCGGATCATCCGCCGGCGGAGCCGCCGCCATGGTGCCCAGAGTGTGCGGCACGCCGGGCGCATTCGGGTTGTGCGTCGGATCGAAAACGTCGGAGCGCCGCTGCGGCGGACTCTGCGCCGGATCGAACACATCGGAGCGCCGCGGCGGGACCGGCGCTGCCGGGACGACCGGCTGAGCCGGCCCCACCGGCCTGACCGCCGGCGGCGCGGGCCGCGCGCCCCTTCCGCCTGCATCCTGGGAACGGAGCTCGGGGTCGTCCTGCAATCGCCTGACCTGCTGCTCGAGCTGCTGGTTGTGGTACTGTAGCTGCTCGAGCGCGCCGGTGAGCTGGCGGATCTGGGTCTCGAGCCGCTCGATGCGCACGATCAGATCCGAAGCGGAAACCTGGGCGGCGGCCGGGGAGGCCAGCACCGTCAAGGCCAGCGCGAGTGACGCCGCCGGCATACTGCGAGACAGGTCGATCATGGATGCGGGCTCGGGCTAACGTTGATCGACGAGCATATCGAGCGGAGTGCGACCAAAATGTGTCGCTTCCGCGCGATCCTGCAATGCCCCAAACAGAATCGCCCCGGCCACCCGGCCGAGGCGACGTGCGAGTGACAAGCGGCCGCTTTCTCCCGGGGCCGCCGGGCGCTCACGAGCTGGCGTTGAGCACCGTGACGGCGCGGCGGTTCTGCGACCAGCAGGAAATGTTGTCGCACACCGCGACCGGACGTTCCTTGCCGTAGGAAATCGTCCGCATCCGGTTCCCGTCGACGCCGCGCGAAGTGAGATATTCGCGCACGGTCTGGGCGCGCTTGGCGCCGAGCGCGATGTTGTACTCGCGGGTGCCGCGCTCGTCGGCATGGCCCTCGATGGTGAAGGCATAGCGGTTGTAGAGCGCCAGCCACTGGGCCTGCTTGTCGAGGGTGCCGCGCGCCTGCGGGGTCAGCTCGGCCGAATCGGTTTCGAAGAACACCCGATCGCCGACATTGACCACGAAGTCCTGCTGGCTGCCGGGAGTGGCGGCGCCCGCGCCGCCCACCGTCTCCGGAGTGGGGTTGCTGGCGCAGGCCGCGAGCGCAAGTCCTGCCAACAAAGCAGCGGCGAATTTCGCGCCGCGCCATCCGCGCATCAGATCGGTCATACCGGTGACTCCCTTCTCACGCCCTGACCGGACACATGCTCCGGTCTAGCAGCCGGTTCGTTAAGCGAAGGTTCCGTCAACCTTGACGAGGCCTTGCGGCGACCTCGCGAAAGCGTCGGAACCGCCGAAAGCTTTCGTAATGGTTAATGCTCCCTGAACGCGCCGCACGGCCTCGAACATCGCGATACCTCCCGCACGGATCACGACAGCAGCGGCGACCACGCCGGGTCCGAGGCGTAGCTCGGCGTCGGGACCCGTTGTTCGTTGCGGCCGGTGATGTCGACCGAGTAAAGCGCCGGCCCCGAATTGCCGCCGGGGTCGCGGAAGAACATCAGCACGCGGCCGTTCGGCGCCCAGGTCGGGCCCTCGTTGTGATAGCCCTCGGTCAGGATCCGCTCGTTGCGGCCGTCTACGCCCATGATGCCGATGGCGAAGCGGCCCTGGTATTGCTTGGTGAACGCGATCGTGTCGCCGCGCGGCGACCACACCGGCGTGGAGTAGGAACCTTCGCCGAAGCTGACGCGTTGCGCCCCGCCGCCGTCGGCGGTCATGATGTAGATCTGCGGGCGCCCGCCGCGATCGGATTCGAAGCAGATGCGGTCGCCCTCGGGCGAATAGCATGGCGCCGTGTCGATCGCCGCGGTGTCGGTGAGCCGCCGCGTCGACTTCGAGCGCAGGTCCATGACGAACAGGTTCGAGTTGCCGCCCTGCTGCAGGCTCATGATCACGTGATCGCCGTCCGGGGCGAACCGCGGCGAGAAGCTCATGCCGGGGAAATTGCCGACGACCTCGCGCTGCTTCGTTTCGATGTTGTAGAGATAGACCCGCGGATCGCCCTGCCCGTACGACATGTAGGCGATGACCTGGTCGTTCTTGCTGAACCGCGGAGTAAGCACCAGGTCGTCGCCGCGGGTGATGTAGCTCACGCCGGCGCCGTCCTGGTCCATGATGGCGAGCCGCTTGACCCGCCGCTCCTTCGGCCCGGTCTCGTCGACGAACACCACGCGCGTATCGAAATATCCCTTTTCGCCGGTCAGCCGGTCATAGACCGCATCGGCGATGATGTGGGCGACGCGCCGCCAGACGTCCGCGGGCACGAAATATTTTTGGCCGATCATGTACTGGCCGGCGAACACGTCCCACAGCCGGAACTCCGCCATCAGGCGGCCATCGCCCTGGCGCGTGAGCCGCCCGGTGACGAGCGCCTGGGCGTTGATGACGCGCCAATCGGCAAAGCGCGGCATCGCGTCCATGTTGGCGATCTTCTCGATGTAAGCCGCCGGATCGATCGGCGCGAACAGGCCGGAGCGCCTGAGATCGGCGGTGATGACCTGGGTGACGCCGCGCGCAGCCTCCGCGTCGGCCGGGCTTGCGCCGAGAAAATCCGGCAGCGCGATCGGCATCGGCTCGACATTGCCGCGGGTGATCTCGAGCTTGGTCGCGGCGAGCGTTGGTGGTGCCGCGCCTATGCCGAGCGCGCCGGCGGAAGCGGCACCCAGCGCCAGGAGACCGCGGCGCGTGAGCGCAGGCGATTTTCTCAGCAAATCCCGGTCGATCATCGGCCAATCATCTCGGTCGTGGTCGCAATTGACGCCTCAGCCGCCGAACATATCGTCGGGACGGAAGCCGACGTCGACGTCTCTCCACGCCTCGTACTTGGCGGCCGGCAAGTTGTAGGGCTGGCATTGCAGCACCGCGCGCATCGCGCTCTCGGCGAAAACCTGTGAGAACGGGCCCGAGCTGCGGCTGAGCAGAACCGGCTCGGCGGCGAGCGACCCGTCCTGCCGCAGACGGATGTTGAACTCGACCCGCAGATTGCGCAGGTCGGCGGCGCCGGCCGGCGGGTTCCAGCACCGCTGGATCTGCGCCCGCAAGGCGTCGATCTCGCTCTGCGACAGCGCCGGCGCGTTGCCCTTCGCGGTGCCGAGCGACGGCGTGTGATTGATCGCTTCGCCGGCGGCGGCCTGGCGCTGCGGGTCGCGCTTGTCGAGCAGGGCGGCGATCCTGTTGGCGTCGAACTTCGGCTGCGGCTTGGGGGGCTCGGGCTTCTTCACCGGCACCGGGGCCTTCGCCTCCTCTTTCTTCGTGTCGGGCTTTTTCGCGTCGTCCTTCTTGAGCGCCTCGGCGATCGGATCGACCTTCGGCTCCGGCTGCTTGCGCTCCGGCTCTTTCTTCGGCTCGGGCTTGGCCTCGGGCGGCGGGGAGACCGCCGCGGTCGGAACGATTTCCGGCTTCTCGACGACCTTCGGGGCGGGGTTCTCGGCCGGCTTGAGGTCGGCGACCTTTTCGGCGAGCGGCTTGGGCACCTCGGCCTTGGGCGCCTCGCGGTTGCCGGCCATCATCTTCGCAAACTCGGTCGCCGAGATGATGTCGACCGGCAGCGAATCGGTCGCCGCGGCTTCGAGCGGCCTGGGCGCGAAGTTGTACAGCCCCCACAGCAGCACGATCGCGTGCAGCACCGTCGATATGGTGAGGCCGGTCTTCATTTCTGGAAGCCCTCTCACGAACCTTGCTCCACCTCTGTGACCAGCGCAACACGCCGGAATCCGGCCGCCGACAGCCTCCCCATGACCCGCATCACCGACCCGTAGTCGACCTTGCGGTCGCCGCGCACGTAGATGCGCTCGTCGAGGCCGCCGCGCGCCTGGGTGATGGCCTGCAGCTTCGGCACCAGCTCATCGACCTTGATTTCGGAATTCTGCAGAAAAACCTGCAAGACCTGCCCCTCGACCTTGATCGAGACCGTCAGCGGCTCGCGATCCTGGTCGAGCGATTTCGCCTGGGTCTGCGGCAGGTCGATCGGCACGCCGACGGTGAGCAGCGGCGCCGAGACCATGAAGATGATGAGGAGCACCAGCATCACGTCCACCATGGGCGTGACGTTGATCTCGCTCATGACCTTGCTTCGCCGGTGGCGGCGCTTGCCGACCGGAACCCCTGCTGCCGCGCCGTTCCCCGCCATAGGGTCCCCTCACCCGCGTTCGTCGATCTGCCGCGACAGGATCGCGGCGAACTCGTCGGCGAACCCCTCGAGCCGCTGGGCCTGCTTGTTCACCTCGGAAATGAACTTGTTGTAGAAAATCGTCGCCGGGATGGCGGCAACAAGGCCGATTGCGGTCGCGAACAGCGCTTCCGCGATGCCCGGCGCGACCACCGCCAGCGAGGTGTTCTTCGAGGCGGCGATCGACTGGAAGCTCGTCATGATGCCCCACACCGTGCCGAACAGGCCGACGAAGGGCCCGGCCGAGCCGACGGTCGCCAGCACCAGCAGCCGGCGCTCGAGCCGCTCGACCTCGCGGGCGATGGTCACGTCCATGACCTTCTCAATGCGCATCTGCAGCCCGGCGAACGAGCGCACGTGGCCCTCGAAGCTGCGCTTCCACTCGCGCATCGCGGCGACGAACAGCGCCGCCATCGAATGGTTCGGCCGCGACGAGACGGTGCGATAAAGCTCCTCGAGCGACTGGCCCGACCAGAACGTCTTCTCGAACCGGTCCATGGCGTGGCGGGTGCGCGCGTAGAGGAACCATTTCTCGATCACGATGGCCCATACCCAGATCGAGGCGACCAGCAGCCCCAGCATCACGCCCTTGACGACGATGTGGGCCGACCAGAACAGGCCGAACACCGACAGGTCCGACGAGGTGAGCGGCGCCACGTCCATGGGGTTCATCGCGTACCTTCTCGCCTGCGCCGCCGCAGAGGTGCCCACGGCGGCGCGCAACGCTCGGTGCGGAACCGCAGGCCGAGCGCGGTCGCGTCGAGCCCGCCGCCATACATTTCGGAATTCACAAGAATTCGCGCCGTCCGCCACCGGCGGGGTACGAATTCCTCGCGAAATTTGTCCAAACTAGGGCACCCGGCCGGCCGTTCCGGCCTCTAACCAGCGCCAATTGTGGTTAAGGATGGGTTACCGGGGCTGCCCGCCGCGCCGCCTCGTGGTCGGCCCGCATGGCGGCCCGCAGCGGCCTGGGGATCGGCCGTGCGCGGCCCCCGGCCACGAACGCGACCCGCACCTGGGCGTCCACCAGAACCTCCGCGGCGCGGGTTACCTGCTGGTGCAGAATAACCGAGGCGCCCTTGACCTCCTGGGGAGCGGTCAAGACCTCGAGCACGTCGTCCATGCGGGCCGGCTTGAGGAACTCGATCGCCATCGAGCGCACCCCGAAGGCAAAGCCGGGCGCCTCCCGCTCGGCCGCCTCGAACAGCGCGCGGTGATCCGCGCCGATCAGCCGCAGATAGTCGGTGCGCCCGCGCTCCATGAAGCGCAGGTAGCTCGCGTGATAGACGATGCCCGAGAAGTCCGTGTCCTCGTAATAGACGCGCACCGCCAGCACGTGCCGGCCCTCGTGCAAAGTGCCGGACAGGTGCGGCCACGCCCGCTCCATTCATCGATCCTCGGGATCGCCGGAGAACAGCGGGATTTGCAGCGTATCGCGCGCCGGTTCGGCGAGGCCGAGGTGGCGGAACGCGTGCGCGGTGAGAAGCCGGCCGCGCGGCGTGCGCTGCAAGAACCCGCGCTGGATCAGGAACGGCTCGATGATATCCTCGATGGCGTCGCGCGGCTCCGACAATGCGGCCGCGAGCGTCTCGACCCCGACCGGCCCGCCGCCGTAGTTGACCGCGATGGTGTCGAGATAGCGGCG
>WNGG01002689.1_pt1 | contig 20090 bp, 19 predicted proteins | sample 5400661 | NCBI WGS metagenome assembly WNGG01 (sample SAMN13153372, study PRJNA577476) | soil metagenome | isolation source: 100 cm soil or saprolite under Garry oak tree replicate 1 | place: USA:California | collected 2016-06-15
ACTGTCGTGCTTCGTGACCGGCTCGACGCGGCTGGCCTCGGGGACGTTCGCGCGCGGCTCGTGCTGGTCGACACGATCGCCGCGTCGCTCGCGGCGCCACACCTTGCGCGTCTCCGCGCGCGGGGATCGGCTGTTGTGACGCTTGCGCTCATGGCGCAGGGCGCGATCGCCCTCGCGCGGCGGTCGGATCGCGTCATCTCGTGCGGTCGCGCGCTCGCGGACGAACTTGTCGCCGGCGGAATCGAACGGCGGCGGATCGCGGTCGTTTCGCCCGGCCGCGACCGAATCGTCGCGTCGCACGCGAAGCACGCCGGAAGGGTCCTCTGCGTCGCGAACTGGACGCCCGGGAAGGGTATCCACACGCTCGTCGCAGCCGTGGCGCGGGTGCCCGAGGTTTCTCTGGATCTCGTCGGCGATGCGCCCGACCATGCGTACGCCGGGCGTTTGCTCCGCACGATCGCGGCGCGCGGGCTTGAGTCACGCGTGCGCGTGTACGGCTCGCTGGGGCGGACCGCCTTAGAACGCCGCTACGCGGCCGCATCCGTGTTCGCGTTGCCGACGATCCGCGAGGGGTATCCGAACGCGTACGTCGAAGCGCTCACGCACGGCCTGCCCATCGTCGGATGCGACATCCCCGCGGTGCGCGAGGTCACCGGTGGCGTCGCCATCCTCGTCGCGCCCGGGCGCATCGCGCCACTCGCGGCCGCGCTGAAGCGACTAGTCACAGATGAGCGCACCCGTCGCGAGCTCGCGCGCCGATCGCTGTTTCGCGCGCGTCAGCTGCCGACGTGGACGGAGAGCGAGGCGCGATTCGTTCGTGCGGTCAGAGCCGGATTAGGTCTTCGTGCCATTGAACGACGCCGACTCGGCGTACCGGCACTTCGGAAATCCCGAGCATCCGATGAATTCAGTGCCATCGCGCCCATTCCGGCGCGGAGTGAGAGTTGATCCGCATCTTGGGCATGGCCTGGCGTGACTCGCGGCCGCTGCTGAGGGGGTGGTGGCAGGTCGACCCGCCAACGTGTCTGAAAGATGTTCCACGTCCCAGAGCTGAATCGGCTTCCCCTTCGCCCATTCACGTGCCTGCGGCGTGAACCACCCGGCTGTGATGAGAATCGCCTCCCGGGCGGCGTGGTGATGCATCACACCGAACAGGTCTCGAACTTCTGGTTCACCCACGGATCGTTTGCCGGCGTACCGTTTGCACTGAACGACCGAGTCCAACCCACTCTTCGTTGCGATGAGGTCCACGCCGTGGTCGCCCTGCCTTCCCGTCCGGCGGACCGTATAGCCGCGATCGCGCAGACGCTTTGCGCTCCATTCCTCAAAGTCATCGGGGGATAGGACACGCAGCTCAGCCTGGGTGCTTGCGGTCCGCTCGCTCGACCGATGCGTGCGGACGATGTGGCGCCACCCGATGGCGAGAAATGGAACCGACACGAGTGCGGGCAACCACAGCTGCCCGAGGCCGTTGATCAGCATGCCGACGAGGTCGGTCGACGCGGACCGTTGGAACAAACGTAGGACCGCAGCGATGAGGACAACCGCGACAAAGATCGTTATCGCGACGAGCTGCTGGTCGGCAGAGCCTTCCTTGCGGTTCCGGCGCTTCACGCGAGAAGAGTGTTGCGACCGGTAGCTCGTGGCAATAGCAGCGAAGTCTCGCCCCAGGCGGCTCCAGTTCGGCGGGTCTTTGGCCGCAGCGGCCGCCGATCCTAGACCTTGACTGGCCGCCCTTACGGAGAGCTATCATCTGACCAGAAATCTGGTCAGGAGAAGCACCGTATGAAGACGCTGTCCCTCTCCGAGGCGAAGGCGAAGCTCAGCGAGCTGATCGATGAGGTCGAGAGCCGCGACGAGCGCATCGTCATCACACGTAAGGGACGGCCTGCCGCCGTGCTCGTCAGTCAGGATGATCTCGATAGCTGGCAGGAAACGCTGGAGATCACTTCCGATCGCGCTCTCATGACGGAGATTCGGCGCGGAATCCGGCAGCTCGACCGGGGCCAGAGCGTCCGCTATGAGGACGTCTTCGCGCAGACGCCACACGAGAAGAGGCGATCGGGGCGCCGCGCAAAGTAGCGTTCAGCCTCGACGCCGCGGCCGCACTGCGAGGCGCCCATCCCGACCAGCGGCGCAAGATCCGGGCGATGGTTGACGCGCTCAGCGATCGACCTGACATCGGAAAGGCGCTCCGGCGTGAGCTTGAAGGCTTGTGGTCGGCGCGGGTCGGCCGCCAGCGGGTCATTTATCGATGGTCACGCAGCCGCCTTGATGTCGTGCTCGTTGGACCGCGCGCGTCCATCTACGAAGAGGCGTCTCGTCTCCGCCGCCGGAAGCCGCCAGGCGGATGACGGGGAAGCCGTATGTAGGACCGCTCGAGCAAGCGAGCCGGGTCCCTGAGTGCTTGACCCTCCCCTCGGCGTGATTAACCTGCCTAACCGCTCGGATGCGACGCGTCCGCTTCCCTGCTCGTCCGAAGCGAACTCGGTTCAGATCGAACGAAAGGGAGGTGATTCGGCGAAACGTGCGGCGGACCGCGGGACGGGCGTGTCAGTAGGGGGACGTCAATGCGCGATCACGAAGGGCGGCTGGTTTCCGCTGGATTCACACGCAGGAGAGCGCTCGAGCTCGGGGCCGCGGCAGCGGTCGGCACGGCGGTCACCGCTCTCGGGGCTGGCGCTGCAAGCGCCGATGACGATGACGAAAAGTCCAAAGGCTTCCAGGTTGATCCGTCATGGCCGAAGCCGCTTCCGGATAAATGGATCACCGCGGAGGTTGCCGGGAACGCGGTCGACGCGAAAGACCACGTCTGGGCACTCACCCGGAGCAGGGCCACCCCGGAGCAATTCACCGACAAGGAACGGCGCATGGTGCGCGAACAGCGCGCGCAGCGCTCACCGACGGTGATCGAATTCGACAAGTCCGGCGAGGTCGTGAACTCCTGGAATCTCACGGGGACCCCGCCCGACAACATGCACGGCATCTTCGTCGACTATCAGGGCTACGTCTGGATCGGAGGGAACGGCGGTAACGACTCCATCGTTCAGAAATACGACCGGAGGGGAAATCTGCAGCGCCAGATCGGCGTGCAGCACTCGCGCGATCTAACGAATCACAGCCCGACCCTGTTGAACCGGCCCTCGGACATCTTCGTCGATCCCGCGAACGGCGAGGTCTATATCTCCGACGGTTATGGCAACCGGCGAGTGATCGTCTTCGGTCCAGGAAACGCCAACAACACCGCGCTCCGGATGTGGGGCGAGCAGGGCACTGTCGCCGATGCGGAAGCCGGCGCCCCGTACCGCTTCCTTGAGGTCGTCCACGCGGTCAACATCGGCGCGGATGGACTTGTGTACGTGAACGACCGTAAGGGCGATCGCATCCACGTCTACACGAAAGCCGGCGCGTTCGTCAGGAACATCTGGATCCAGAAGGGCGTCGGCTGGCGGAACGACGCGGCGCACATGGCCGCGGGCGACGGCGCGGCAATCGGCACGGCGTGGGACGCGGCGTTCTCGACGGACAAGCACCAGACCTTCATCTACAACGCGGATGGAGAACAGGAGCTCAACTGGACGATCCGCCGGGGCGATGACCATCCGACGTCCGAGTTCGGGCGCGGCGGCCATCAGGCCGGCGAATCCACGTTCCTGCACACCATCGCGGTGGACTCGAACGGCGATCTCTACGCCGCCGAGACAATCGGCGGACGTCGCATTCAGAAGTTCAAGGCGACCGGCGAGCACAAGTAAGCGATTGTCGGCGCGGCGCTTCGGTGGGGGCGCCGCGCCGGGGACCCCGCCCCGCTAGCTTCCTGCCACCTCAAGTCGTGAGCGCCAGCACGCCGAAGCCCTCACGCAGCACAGCCTCACGAAGACGGCCGTCGAAGGAGGCCACATCGCGCGTCGTGTCTGCCCACCACAGTTCGCCCAGTCGCGGCCTGACAGTTCCGGCGTGACGTCCCACCCGAGACGTTCGCGGATCGTCGTCGGTCGTTCCGACCCGGCCATCGAATGACGGCCGGCTCGGACCTGGCTCTCCATCGCGTTGCTTCGTGGCGATAGCAGCGCGGCTACAGTGGCGACGACGTGACCGGGACGCTGCGCCGGATCTTCTTGTGGATGGCGTCGAACAGGTGGCTCCGCTATCAGCTGCCGCGGCTCGGATTCGCGAGGCGCGCGGTCCTCCGGTTCATGCCCGGTGAGGATTCCGAGTCCGCCCTCCGCGCCGGCAAGGACTTCCAGAAGGATGGGATCTCCGTCGTCTTCACGCGTTTGGGCGAGAACATCACCCGGCTCGAGGAGGCCGACGAGGTCGCGGCGCACTACCTCGGGCTCATCGAGCGGATCCACGCCGAAGGACTCGACGGCGAGATCTCGGTGAAGCTCACGCAGCTCGGCCTCGACCTGGACGTCGACCGAACCGCGGCGCACATCGAGCGGCTGGCCGACCGCGCGGCATCGTTCGGAAAGACCGTCTGGATCGACATGGAGGGAAGCCCCTACACCGAGAAGACGATCGCGCTCTACGAGCGGGCGAAGGCGCGACACCCGAATACCGGGCTATGCCTCCAGGCGTACCTCCACCGGACCGCCGCCGACATCCAGCGGCTGCTGCCTCTCGAGCCGGCGCTCCGCCTCGTCAAGGGCGCGTACGCCGAACCGGCGGCCCTCGCCTACCAGACGCGCCGCGAGGTCGACGCGAACTTCGCGCTGCTCTCCACCGCGATGCTCGACGCCGCATGCGCCGGCCGGCGGATCCGGATCGCTCTCGGCACGCACGATGTGAACCTCATCGACCAGATCACGCGACACGCGGCGGCGATCGGACTTCCCAAGACGGCGTTCGAGGTGCAGATGCTCTACGGCATCCGCGCCGACGAGCAGCGCCGTCTCGCGCGCCAGGGCTTCGTGGTCCGCGATCTCATCGGCTATGGCACGGCCTGGTACGCGTGGTACATGCGGCGTCTGGCGGAGCGCCCGGCGAACGTGCTCTTCGCGCTCCGGCAGCTCCTCCCGTAGATGCAGGCGGTCATCACCGGGTGGGGCTTCTATGTCCCGCCGAAGGTGCTCACGAACGCGGACCTCGAGGCGATGGTCGACACGAGCGACGCCTGGATCTTCGAGCGCACCGGGATCCGCGAGCGCCACATAGTCGAGGGTGACGAGGTCACCTCGGGGATGGCCGCGAAGGCGGCGAAGCAGGCCCTCGCGCGGGCGAAGGTGCGCGCGGAGGACCTCGACGCGATCATCATCGCGACCACCTCACCCGATTACTTCCTGCCTACCGCCGCCTGCCTCGTGCAAGAAAGCCTCGGCGCGCACAAAGCAGCGGTATTCGACCTCGGGGCCGCGTGCGCCGGCTTTGTGTACGGGCTCGCCGTCGCGCGCGGGCTCGTGATGTCGGGGGCGGCGCGCAAGATCCTGCTCGTCGGCGCCGAGACGATCTCGCGGTTCATCGATTGGACCGACCGCGCGACCTGCGTGCTCTTCGGCGACGGCGCCGGTGCCGTGGTCATCGAAGCGTCGGCAGCTGGCGCGGGGATCCAGAGCACGGCGCTCCACGGAGATGGACGCCAGAAGAAACACCTGCGCCTCGAGGGTGGTGGCGCGTTGCATCCCGCGTCGCGCCGCGACGACCTCGCCTCCGACTTCATCCAGATGAACGGGTCCGCGGTGTTCAAGCTCGCCGTTCCGGCGATGGCCGATGCGGCGAAGGAGGCGCTCGCTACGGCGGGGCTGGGCCTTGAGGACGTCGACCTCTTCGTTCCGCATCAGGCGAACGCCCGCATCATCGAGGGCGTCGCGAAGCGCCTCGGACTCGATCGCTCGAAGGTCTTCATCGACATCGACCGCTTCGGCAATACCTCGGCGGCCTCGATCCCCATCGCCCTCTGCGATGCCGTGGCCCAAGGGCGCGTGCGGCAAGGCGACACGCTGGTGTTCGCCGCGTTTGGCGGCGGGATGACCTGGGGCGCGGCGGTGGTGGACTGGTCCGCGCAAGTCCGCTGATCGCGGTGCGATCACGTCGTGTAGCAGTATCCAGCCATATGTTGACCGTCCCTCAAGCAGCGCGTCGAGTTGGCAGGGACCCGGAGACCGTCCGCCGTTGGATCCGGTCCGGGAAGCTGCGCGCGCGACGGGTCGGGACCCAGCACATCATCGAAGAGGACGATCTCCGCGCGATCCTTCCAAGGAAAGGCGCGCAATTGCCCGTCCCCGCGGAGTGGCGACGCACCTGGACTGGCGAGCCGATGCCCAATGTGGTCAGGTTGATCGAGCGAAGCCGAAAAGGTCGATAGCTGCTCGTCGTCGATGCCAGCGCGGCGTTCTTCGCGTGCTCATCACCGGATGGCTTCGCGCCGTTTGGTCGCGAACAGCTCGTTGCGCCGTCGCTCATGTGGTCCGATGTTCGGTCGTCCCTCCACGAGGTGCGCTGGCGCGGTGAGGTGTCTCTGGAGCAGGCGACACGCGCCGTCGCAGCGCTCGACGCCTCGCCGATCCGCGTGCGGACGCACAAACGCCTGGGCGTTGAGGCATGGCGGATTGCCGACGAGCTCGGCTGGGCGAAGACCTACGACGCCGAATACCTGGCGTTCGCCTCACTTCTGGGATGCCGTCTCGTCACAGTCGACATGAGACTTCGTCGCGCGACCGCCCACCTGCGTTACGTGATCGGTCCCTCCGGGCTCTAGCAGAAGGCGGCGCAGCCGTACTTCACCGTCGCTCGGCACGCTCCTCGAGCATTCCCTTCATCACAAGGCCTTTCGGGTCCTTGGGTCTCGGCATCCGCCAGAAGTCCTCCGGCAGCTTTCCAGTCCCGAGCTTTGCCAGACCCTGGCGTTCCATCTCGCGGAGCGACTCGGTGAGGGAGGGTGAGGACGCCGCTGGTCTGAGGCGAGCGATCACGCTTTGGAGCAGTCCGCTGAGAGACGCCTTTAGCTTGGACATCGTTAAGACGGTATCAGCCGGGATGCCGATAGCGCATGCGCCGCACCCCGGCGCCGAATTTCGTCGGGGCGGGTGAGGGCCGCGTGACAGGCGGCGTGCGCGCGATGAAATCAACGGCCTCGCGCGGATCCGCGAACGACCTGACGAGATCGACGTAGCCGTCGCGTCGCGCGTATGCCGTCAGGAGATCGAAGCCCGACAGGCTCCGCGGACCGAGCAGGACCATGGGACTCCGCCGGTCACCCACCCAGTAGCTGTTCTGCTCCGCGGCCTGGAAGACCTCCCGCACCGTGCCCGGCGTATCGCTCGCGATGACCACACCGTGGCTGCCGATCGCGATCAGGCCCTCCTCGCGCATGCTGTTCGAGAAGTACTTCGCGATGTGCGAGCTGAATAGGTTCACCGGCTCATCCGGATAGACCCAGGTCGGCACGCCGAGACTCGCCGCTCCATTCGCCTCATCCGCGAGCACGCGGCGCGTCGCCTCGATGTACCGGGCGGGGTCGGATTCGTAGGCCGGCGCCTGCTTCAAGATCGCGATCGCGCGATCCAGAGCGTCGCGGTCTTCGTGCTTCGAGAGGTACGCGCCGAGGTTCGCTGCCTCCATGAGCCCGGGTCCGCCGCCCGTCGCCACGAGAAAGCCGGCGCGCGCGAGTCGCCACCCGAGCTCCGCAACGAGCGCGTACTGCGGGTCATCGCGGCGTGTGGAATGGCTGCCCATCACGCCCACGACCTTCGGCGCGGTACCGCCGTCGCCGCCGAGCCATCCGGTCAGGGCGCGGTCGATGCCGAAGTCGTGCAGGCGCTGAGCGATGGCTTCCGCCGCGGACGGCGGGTTGCGGCCGCCCGCGGCGACGAAGTGGCGAGCGATCCGTCGATCGAGGGCACCATCGGGGTGTGCGGCTGTGTAGCCCTGCATGAGCTCGTCGGCGGTGTACAGGCCCTTCCGCAATGGGTCGAAGGGCTCCGGTCGCGGCAGCGGTGGCATGGCGCTGCCATGATGGCCGAGATGCGCCTGCACTTTCTCGGCGCGACGCGGACGGTGACGGGTTCGCAGTATTTGCTCGAGACCGACCGCGCGCGCGTGCTCATCGACTGCGGCATGTTCCAGGGCAGCCCGAACGATGTGATCCGCAACCGCGTGCCGTTCGCCTACGCGCCGGGCGACGTCGACGCGGTGCTGCTCACGCACGCGCATCTCGATCACTGCGGGCTCATCCCGCATCTTTCTGCGGGCGGGTTCCGCAAGCCGATCTACGCGACCAAGGGGACCGTCGACCTCACCCGACTCGTGCTCCTCGATTCGGCCAAGCTCCAGGAGGAGTTCTCACAGAGCCACCAGCGCTTTGCCAAGAGGAACCCCGATCGCGCTGCCGTCGAAGACGAGGAGACGATGGTCGAGATCGCGGCCGCGACCAAGGAAGATCCGGCAGCCGCAACTCGGAACGCGAAGCCGGCCGCGATCACCGCATTGCGCGAGCCGCTGTACACGGTCGAGGACACCAACGCCGCGCTCGCGCTCTTTCGCGGCATTGACTACGGGGCTGAGGTCCAGGTCGCGCCCGGGATCACCGCGACGTACCTCGACGCCGGCCACATACTTGGCTCGGCGATCATCCGCGTCCGCGTCGTGGAGGGCGATCAGGAGCGCGTGATCGTCTTCAGCGGCGACCTCGGCCGTCCCGGCTCGCCGATCATTCGCGACCCCACCAAGGTCACCACCGCGGACTACCTGCTCATCGAGTCGACCTACGGTGGCAAAACGCACGAGCCTCAGGAAGAGGCCATCCGATTGCTGGGCGAAGCGGTGAAGCTAGCGCGTGACGCGAAGGGGGTGCTGCTGATGCCCTCGTTCGCGATCGGCCGGACACAGGAGATCGTCTACGAGCTGAATCGCCTGCTCAGCGCCGGAACCATCCCGCACTTGCCGCTCTATCTCGATTCGCCGATGGCCCAGAAGGCCAGCGATGTGTACCGGGCATACCTCGACTACTTCGATGACGACGCTCGGGCGCTGATCGCCATGCGCGACACGATGATCGACTATCCCGACGCCATCATGACGAACAGCGTGAAGGAGTCCCTGGCCATCGAGCAGGCGGCGCGACCGTTCATGGTGGTCGCCTCAAATGGGATGATCACCGGCGGGCGGATCGTCCAGCACGTCAAATCGCTCGTCGGCGATCCGGGTATGACCCTGCTCTTCGTCGGCTATCAAGGCGACGGCACGCTCGGCGCGGACTTGCAGCAGGGCGCGAAGCAGGTGCGGATCGACGGACAGGACCTCGAGGTCCACTGCCAGGTGCGCTCGATCAGCGGATTCTCCGCACATTCCGACGAGCCCGAGCTCCTCGCCTGGCTGGGCAACTTCACCCAGAAACCGCGCACGACGTTCATCGTGCACGGCGATCCTGCCGCGCAGGCGGCGTTCGAGCCGAAAGTCCGCGCGCTCGGGTTCGCTACCGCGGTTCCGGCGTGGCGCGAGACCGTCGAGCTACCTTAGTCAATTGACGTGGCTCCGTATCGGAGCCAGAATGGTGTCATGACCAAGCGCGCGGCGGACGCGAAGCGGCGACCGAGGCTCTACGTCGACGTGCCGGAAAGCGTCGGGAGCCGGATACGGCAAACGGCCGACCGGTTTTTCCGTGGTGTCACCAACGAGGCGGTCCTGGCAGCGCTCTCTGTCTTCAACTGGATGCTCGAGCAGAAGCGGCAAGGTCGGCACGTTATTTCTGTCGAGGCAGACGCGTTGCCCGAACGCTTCAGCGAGGCTGTGCTGCCTGGGGTGGACGAGGCATTGGCAAACGAAAACTGGACTTGGCTTGTCGCGCGGCCGCACGCCTGGCGCCGGCAGCTCTCGATCAAGGGCCGGCGGATGAGCGCGGGGCAGCTCGTCGACCAGATGGCCGCGAACCACTGGACCCCGGAGGAAACCGCGCGTCAGTTCGACCTTCCGGTCGAGGCGGTGCTCGAGGCGGGCCGATACGTCGATGCCCAACCGGAGCTCATCGAAGCCGAGGCCAGAGAAGACGAGATGGCGGCCAAGAGGATGGCCAATGTCCATCCGCCGGATCGGGCGAGTGCATCTCGTCGTCGATGAGAACCTCGCCTCGGCGGAACTTCTCACCCGCCTGCGCAAGGCTGGTCACGACGTCGAGACACTACCCAAAGGGGCCTCCGATCTAGAGGTCTGGGCGCGCGCCCAAGACCAGCGGCGTGCCCTGGTCACGGCGAACCCCGCAGATTTCGATTCGCTGGCCACGGCGACTGCGCGTCACCACGGACTGCTTCTTGCCTACCGTGATCGCGAACCGGCGAAGCGAATGGACGCGTCGGACATCGCGGCGGCGATCGAGCGCGTTCGCGAGATCCACGGAGACGATTTGGCCCGGAAGCGCATCGTTCTCAATGAGTGGCGTCGCGCTCGCTAAGCCGGCACCTGCGGGAGCCGCTGTCGAAGAGCGGACCGTCTGGGCTTATCCCTTTACCGCGCTGCTCGCCGCACTCCGTATGAAGTACTTCTGGAAGAAGATCACGAGCAGGATGATCGGCAGGGCATTGAACATCGCGCCGGCGAGCACCCAGTTCCAGTTCACGCCGAACAGTCCCTGGAACGAGGCGAGGCCGAGCGGGAGCGTCAGGTGGTCCGGCGAGCGCAGCACGATGAGCGGCCACTGGAACTCGTTCCACGAGCCCTGGAATCGCAGGATCACGAGTGCGGCGAGCGCCGGATACGCGTTGGGCAGGATGATCTGCCGGAACGTGCGGAACGTGCCCGCGCCATCGATCGACGCCGCCTCCTCGAGCTCTTTCGGCAACGACTTGAAGAACTGCGTCATGAAGAACACACCGAAGACCTCGGCGAGATCCGGTAATCCGACGCCGAGCCAGTTATCGACAAGACCGAGCTGGTTCAGGATCAGGAACTTCGGTACCCAGAGCACCTGACCCGGCACCATGATGCTGCCGAGGATCGCGATGAAGAACACGGTCGCGCCGGGGAAGTTCATGCGCGCGAAGGCGTATCCCGCGAGCGAGCAGATCGCGATATAGACGACGAGGTGGAAGACCGCGAGCCAGACGCTGTTCAGGATCCATTGCGGGAAGAAGTGCGAGTTCGTCCACACGTCGACGTAGTTCTGCCACTGGATGACGGTCGGGATAATCGTCGGCGGCCAGTCGAGGATCTCGCTCTTCGTCTTGAACGACCCCGAGACCGTGAGGATGAACGGGGTGAGCGCGAGGATCGTGAAGATCACCGCGACCGTGAGGAACAGCACGCGCGAAATCTTGAAAGGGAATCGCGGGCGCTGGGCGGAGACGGTCGTGATGGCCGCCGTGCGAGTGGCCATTAGTAATCCGGCCTCACGTCGAGGAAGCGGCGCTGTACGAGCGAGATGGCGAAGATGCCCACGAAGAGGATCACGCCCAGCGCGCTCGCGTACCCCATATTCAGGTCGCGGAACCCTTGTTTCCAGATCAGATACGTGACTGTGAGCGTCGCTTCGTTCGGGCCACCGTTCGTCGCGATCTTCACCTGGTCGTACAGCTGGAAGCAGCCGATCGTGCCGAGCAGCACGACGAGGAAGATCGCAGGCCGCAGCAGGGGGATCGTGATCTGGAAGAACTGCCGGATCGGCCCGGCGCCGTCGAGGTGTGCGGCCTCGTAGATGGGACCGGGCACGTCCTGGATCGCCGCGAGGAAGATCAGCATCATCGTCGCGGCCGTCGCCCAGATGTTCATGAACATGATCGACGGCAGCGCCGTGGCCTCATCGCCGAGCCAGTTGATGCGTGCGTTGATCCCGACGAAGTTCAGCGCGGCGTTGATGAAGCCATCGGGCAGGAAGAGCCACATGAAGATGAGCGTCGTGACGACGCTCGACGCGACACATGGGAGGTACCACGCGATCCGGAAGAAGCGCCGGAACGGAAGCTTCTGGTCGAGCACCGCGGCCATCACGAGCGCGATGAACGTTTGCGACGGAACAACGACAGCCGTGTACGTAGCGACGTTGCGGATCGCGTGGAGGAAGCTCTCGTCCTGGAACGCCCGCTGATAGTTCTTGAGTCCCACGAAGACGGGGTCGGAAAGCAGGTCGTAGTCAGTGAACGAGAAGTACACGGCGAGCGCGATCGCGCCCGCGATGAAGACGAGCGGAAAGATCATGTACGGCGCGAGGAATAGATAGGCGGTGAGCCACTGGCGCCAGTAACGGAAACGAGAGGGGCGGCGCTGGGCCACCCCTCCCGCCATCACCGCCATGTGCTACTGCAGAAGCGGCTTGATCGTTGTCGCGAGCTTGTCGAGTGCGTCTTTGACGCTCGACTTCTTGAGCATGATCGACTCGAGCGACTTCGCAATTTCGTCGTTCACTTTGCCTGTGTTCGCGCTGGCGTAGTTGAACGGCTTGCCGTACGCGGTGCCGTCAAAGATCGCCTTGGAGTTCGCGTTCGTGATCTGGCTCGAGAGTGCCTGCCGCGTCGGCAGCGCGAACCCGGCCTTCAGGACCTTGGTCTGGTTGTCGGTACCGGTGAGGTAGTTCGCGAGCGCCCAAGCGGCGTTCGGGTTCTTCGACTTCGCGGAGATCGAGTAGGACACGGTGAAGATCAGGTTTGACTTCGCGGCCGTGCCCTTCGGCATCTGGACGACGCCGTAGTTCACGCTCTTGAAGTTGTTGTTGAGGTCGGCTGGGAGCCAGCCACCCTCGAAGACCATCGCGGCCTTCCCCTTCTCGAAGGCTTCGCCGGCCCAGCCCATGCCGAGCTCGGACGGAAGCTTCGAGACGTTGTCCTTGGCTTCAAAGCCCGTGTAGAAGTCGAAGGCGGCCTGGCCCGCGGCGTTGTTGATGTTCGCGAGGTCGCCGCCCGCCTGCCAGAGGAACGGGACGAAGCGCGCTGCGTCCGCAGGAAGGCTCAGCCCGACGACGCTGCCGGAGGTGAGCTTCTTCGCGGCGGCTGACAGGTCGGTCCACGTCCAGTCATTCGTGGGCTCGGCCACGCCTGCGGCCTTGAATAAGTCCTTGTTGTAGACGAGGCCGAGCGTGTTGAAGTCCTTCGGGATACCGTAGGTCTTGCCCTGGTAGGAGAACGCGTTGATGAGCGATGGGACGAAGTCTTCTTTCTTCGTGCCGCTCTTCGCCATGAGGTCGTCAAGCGCGAGCAGCTTGCCCGTCTTCATGAGGCTGTCGATCCAGAAGATGTCGGCATAGAAAACGTCGGCTTCGGTGCCGGCCGCGAGGTTGGTCTTCAGGACCGTTTCGTAGTCCTGCGCGATCGGCTCCCACTTCACCTTCACGTTGGGATTCGCTGTCATGAACGCGTTGATCGAATCCGTGAGCAGCGCGTCCTCGGTTGGTGACGATGACCATCCGGAGATCCGGACGTCTCCCGAAAGCGGGCCGAGCGTCCCGCTCGGAGTCGCGGTGCCGCTGCATGCGCTGATGACGAGTGCAAAGAGCGCGATGACGGCGAGCAATGACCTGCGGTTTCTCATATAGAGATTCCTCCTCCCCGCGCGTGTTTGTGCATCGTACCGCCGGAAACTCAGCGAGCGCTGACTGCTAGCCCGCTCGCTCGGAGGTCAATGAGGCGCGCTCGCCCGCGTTTTCGCTCGATGCGGACCTCGAGCGTGCCGGCACCGACGCGAAGACCGGTGGCCTCGAAGCGATCGACGCCCTCGGGAAGCAGGGGATCGAGCGCGACCGTTGCGCCGTCGGCTCCGACCGATAGACCGAGCATCGTCCGGATGCAGAGGAAGGTCGCCGCAGCGGACCACGCCTGCGGGACGCACGCGACGGGATAAGTTGTCGGCGCGACATCGGGCTTTCTGGCTTGTCCACCGAAGAGCTCGGGGATGCGCCAGTCCGGAAAGGCCTTCGCCGCCGCGATCATCTCCGTGATCGTCCTCGCCGCGCCCGCCTTGTCGCCGTAGCGGGCCATTCCCGCCGCCGCGAACGCGGTGTCGTGCGGCCAGACCGAGCCGTTCTGGTAGCTCACTGGGTCGTAGTGCTTTGAGCGCGAGCTCCGCGTACGGATTCCCCAGCCGCTCGCGAGGTCCGGCTGGCGAAGGCGGCGTGCCGTGGCGCGACCGTGCGCGGTGGTGGCGGCGCCGGCCCAGAGCACGAGCCCGGGGTTCGAGACGATGTCCGGGACCAGTCGCTTTCGCCCGTCCAGCGCCTGCGCATAGAACGAGCGCCCCGGCATCCAGAAGGCTCGCTCGAACTTGACGTGCAGCGCCTCGGCGCGAGCGCTGAGCTCCGCGGACCAGGCGGGATCGCGCGTCGCGACCACTTCGGCGAGCGAGCGCATCGCGGCGACCGCGTACGCCTGCACCTCGACCGCCGCGATCGGGCCTTCAGGTCGCTTGCCCTTCGCGTTCAGGTAGCTGTCGCCGGAGTCCTTCCAGACCTGATTCGTGATCCCGGTCGGGCGCTTGCGCTCGAATTCTATGAACAGGTCGCCGTCGAGATCGCCGCGCTTTTCCATCCATTCGAGAGCCGCACGGATGTTCGGCTCGAATTCTCCGATGAGGTCGCGCTCCGGCATCCAGCGCGCGGCCTCGGCCGCGAGCCACACGAAGAGCGGCGGCGCGTCGACGGTGCCGTAGTACGGCGTGCCGAAGGCGCCGCCCGTCCGTACGATCTCGCCCTGCCGGATCTCGTGAGGGATCCGACCCGGCTCCTCGTCGCGCTCGGGCACGTCGCGCGTGCCCTGGTTATCGGAGAGCACCCGGAGCACGGCGGGCGCGAGATCGCGGCGCAGCGGCAGCGTCATGAGCGCGGTCATGATCGAATCGCGTCCGAACGGCGCGACGAACCACGGGATGCCCCCCGACGGAAAGTATCCGTCGGCCGTCAGGTCCGACAGCATGAAGAGGTCAAGCGAGCTGCGCGAGATCCACGCGTCGAGGTCGGGCGAGTCGCTCGCGAACTTTGTCGACGTCCTTTGCCACGCGACCCAGTCGCGATCGGCGACGACGGGAGAGGGGAGCGTCGATCGGACGTGGATGTCGATCTCGATCGAGCGCCGGTCGCCGGGCGAGACCCGCACCGCGACCCGTCCGCGCGCGGGACCGTCTCCGGTGTGCCACGCGTCGACGGGCGCCAGGAGTTCCGTCGACTGCTTCACTCCGTCGATCGCCGTGTATCGAAAGACAAGGCGGTGACCGTTCGCCGCCGCCGGCTCGCGAAGTCCCTTCGTCGTGCGCTTCCGCTGTCGCACCTCGAAGAGGTCGCGGAAGTCGGCATCGACGGTTACGTCGGCTTCGAACGTGGCGGTGCCCGGCCCCGGGTTCTCGATCGACCACTGATCGGCGATCGCGTTGTCCACCCGAATGCGCCGCTCGACGCGCAGGGGACCGAGCGAATACCGCAGCTGCGCACCGTCAGGAAGGATCTCGGCGGAACGCAACCGGAGCTGGCCGGCTCGCGGACGGACCTCGTACGTCGAAATATGGCGGGTGTCCCAGGCGTATATCCCAGCGCCACGCCTTGATGGCCCGTGTATGTCCGCGCCGCGGCTCGCGACGAAGACGATCCCGGTCCCCTTCAGGGAGAGGGCAGGCTCAGCGGGCACGCTGGGTGACGATAGGTCGTCGGACGGCGCATGAGGATTCGGTCGCGCCGTCCCGCGGCCGCGACGGCGCGAGTTTACGCGTGGCAAGGCGATTGCACGTCCTCTAGGCGGGCGAGCGGGCCGTTTCTTATCTTCGCGCGCTAATTTCGCGAAGGAGCAGTGACGAGGGGCATGCGCACGAGGCTCGGTTTCGCGCTTCCGCTGATCGCGGCGCTCCTCGTCGCGGGCTGCGGCGGGCTCGGCTCGAGCGGTGCGGTCTGTCCCGGCCCCACGCTGGAGCCGGTGACCAAGCCTGGCGGCGCCGGCGAATCCGTCACCTACGGCTTCCTCATCGATCGGGCGTACACCGGTGACGCGAAGCGCTCTCCTTCTTATCCCTGGCCGCAACTCCCCATGACCGCGCTCAACACGGTCGCCGGCGCGCTCACGAACCTCGATCTGCGTCCGGGCGACTCGGTCTTCGGAACGTGGATCAGCCACAACTCGAACGACATGCGGGAAATCTTCCTGCCGCTGAGCCAGGTGCCCAAGTCCTCGGCGGCCGAGTATCCGGCCGCGCCCACGCTTCCGAAGGGGCCGCTCAATCAGCTCGAGTGCAACGACTACACGGCGAAGGTTCGCACGTACAACGCCGCGGCGAAGGAGTGGCAGGTGAAGGTCAACGACATCGCGCAGGCGGCGGCCGCTCAGGATGCGCAGACGGTCGCGACGTTCATCGAGCGGACGCAGACCGCGATCCGCGCCGCGTCGCCGGTGCAGGATCCGGTCGGGACCGACATCTACGGCGGCCTCGCGGTCGCGGGCGGCGTGTTCGGCGCGAATCCGGGCAAGCACAAGCTGGTGCTCTTCTCCGACATGACCGACACAGTCGGCAACCCGGTCCGGCCCGACCTCTCGAAAAGCGACATCGTTATCGGGCTCTATCACCGTGACGACCCGAGCGATCAGGGCAAAGGGCAGCGCGATTGGGAGACGACGTTCAGAACGCTGAACGCACAAACGCCGGTGTTCCTCCCGTGGGCCGCGACGACCGTTGACAAGATCGTCGAGCAGCTCAAGGCGACCGGCCGATGAACGAGATCGTCGCCCTCCTCGAGGCGCTTCGACCGATCCTCGAGCGCTGGTACCTCGTGCTCTTCGCGATCGTCCTCGTCACGCTTCTCGGCATTCCGGCGCGCGTGTTGGTGAGCTCGATCGCGGCGCTGCTTCGCGTTCCCGCTGTGTTCACGCGCACCGAGATCGATCCGGCGCTGCGCCGCGCCACGCCGACCACGCCGTATCGCTTGCTGCGTAACCTCCGTGATTACTTCCGTCCGGTGCTCGATCGGCCCGCGCGCAATCTCGCCGGCGCGGCTGCCGGGCTCTTCTTCACTGCGCGCGACACCGCGAACTGGCCCGTCGCCGCGATCACCGGCGCGATCGTCGGACTCTTCAGCCCGCTTGTCGATCAGGCCGCGACGCACGCCGAGAACGGCAGCGACCGTCTCGGCGCGCAGGCCGGTTCCGCCGCGGTCGCGTTGCGCGGCAACTCCGATCGCTGGGCCGGCTGGCGCGTCATCGGCGGGTTCCTGTTCTTCGGCGGGCTGCTGCTGTTCCTCTACGCCGACGCGGCGCTCTCGATCGCGAGCCACGAAAAGGCGATCGGCGCGTCGGTGACGTTCCTGCCCGAGTGGTTCCGCGAGATCACGGTCGCGTACGCGATTGCGTCGTTCGTCGGCGCGCTGATGCTCGGCCTCGTGTTCTTCGACCTGATCGGCATGACGCACCTCGGTCCGTGGGACGACCTCGCACCGACGCCGCGGCGGTGGCTCACGCGGATCGCGCTCGGTCTCGCCGTGTGCTTCCTATCGCTCTCGCTGTTCCTCGCGTTCTGGCGCGCTTCGGTCGTCGTGCCCGACTTCATCCCCGCGGACCTCGCGACCAAGTTCGAGGGGATCGCGCTCACGTTCCCGATCCCGCTCATGCTCGTCGCGACAGCGCTCATCGCGTGGGGGGCGATCGCGATGCCCTGGCTCGCGTGGATCCTTATCGTCGGCGCCCTCGCGATCGTGATGCTGCTCGCGGCGCTGGTGCTACGCGCCGTGAGCCGAGCCCTCCCGCCGCTCGCGGTACTGCTCGGCGGCGTGCTCCGCGTGCTGGGAATCGCGGGCATCGTCCTATTAATAGGAGTGATCGCCTTCGCGGCGGGCGTCTACTTCGTCCTGAGCGTCGTCGCCGTAGGCGTCGTGTTCCTCGCCGCGTTCGCTGGGTTACTGGTGTGGGCGGTCGCGTGGCTGGCCGCCGAGGCCATCGTCTACGCGTTCCGCCTGCTCGCGAAGATCTCGGATGCGCTCGAGGTCGTACTGCAGCGGCTCATCGACGCGGTGATGTATCCCGGCCGAGTGCTCTGGAACTGGATCGCGAGCTTCGACCGCTCCCGAGCGATCCATCTGCAGCCGATCCGCCCCATCGAGCCGCGCACGTTGCGACTTGCGCCCGGCGAGCAACCGCCAGCGCTCGAGGAAGCCGCTCGCTAACCTCCCGTGGCGTGCCGGATGCGCTGAGGGCTTAGAGAAGAACCGGCGCTAGTCCTTGGCGTTTCTCGGCTTTGGCGTTCGCCTTGCCCTGAGCGGCGTGCGCCTTGCCGTTGGCGCTCGCCGCGGCGCTCACGGCCTTGCCGTGGCCCTTCGCCGCGGCGCTGATGATCGCGCCCTTGCCCTTGCCACCAGGAGTCGAACGAGCGAGAGCCGAGATCTTGTCGCCCTGACCCTTGCCCTTCCCATCCTTGTCGCTGGGGCCCTTCTGCGTTGAGGCTGCGGCAGTCGCCTGCGCCGTGGAGCTGTGGCTGTCGGACGCCGTGCTCGCGACGGCGGCCGCGCCGCTCGTTGCCATCGCGGCGCCCGCGATGACCACCGCGGCTACCTTCGCGCTGATGATTTCACCAAGCATCCCAAATACCCCCACGTCGTCTTTACATGCCTATCGCGGTAAGCCGGCCGAACGTTGACCGCTTCCGGGGATGACCTTCGTACCAGAGAGAACACCCCGGCGGGTTTCGCCGGGGTGTTCCAGAAAAAGGGGACGTTGCCTACGGGGTCGGGTGCGGTGGCGGGGTCGGGGCGGTTGCGGGCTTCCCCGCGTCGTCGGGCTTGCCAGGGGCGGCCGTCGGGAGAAGCGCGACGGCGTCCTCGGCGTCCTTCTCGATCTTGTCCATGGCCGCGATCTCGTCCGTGACCCATTTGTCGAGATCCGACTGCGCAGTGAACGCGACCTTGATGTCGGGCGAGCCGGTCGGCCTCGGCGACTCACGGCCCTCGCGACCGAGCGTGAAGGTCGCGACCTTGTCGAGCGCCTTCGTGAGCTCGGCGCGGAGCGCCGCGTCGGCCTTGCCGACAGTGTCATTGAGCATCGCGCGGTCGGTAACGTGCGCGTCGTGGAGCTTCGCGAGCTTCTGCTGGTCGAGTTGGAACGCGTCGCGCAGATCCGCGTCCGCCTTGTTGCGGGCGGTCACGACGGCCGGTTGATTCGAGTCAGCGCTATGAGTGACGTTCTGGATCGTCGTGGTGACGGCGGTCTGCACATCCTCGTTGGTTGCGACGACGCCGGTGCCGATCGCGGCTGCAACGACAACCGTGGCGGCAGCCGCTCCCTTGAGGGTGCTGAGGATCGCGAGGGCTTTGCCAAGCAACATGAGCGGTCCCGTCCTTTCTTCTGTGCCTGTTTCCTGCCTATCGCTCGGTCGGCCCCAAGCGTTGAATGCGGATGGATAGGACCTTGGTACCCCGCGGGCGCCTAATACCTGGGCATTTCGTCCGTTTCGCGGGAAAAACCACACCATTTGAATCGAGGCACTCACGAAAGACCTCAACGATCCCGCCCCGCCGAGCGATAAACAGGTAGATGAACGGGATCTGCTACGTCGCGCGTCCGCGGGCGACCGTCGCGCGTTCGCCTCGCTTTATGACCGCCACGTCGACGCGGTCTACCGCTACGCGTACTTCCGGTTGCGCATCGACGCCGAGGCCGAAGACGTGACCAGCGAAGTGTTCCACCGAGCGCTCGTCGCGATGCCGCGCTTCGAGCCGCGCCGTCCGTTCCTTGCGTTCCTCTACACGATCGCGCGCAACGTCGTCGCGGACCGGATGCGGCGCGAGCGTCCACAGGCCAGCTTCGAGGACGCGCGCGCGCACCCGAGCGGCGCGCCCGGTCCCGACGAGCTCGCAAGTACCGGCGACGATGTGCGTCGGCTGCGCTCGGCGATCGCGCGGCTCACACCGCTCCAGCAGGAAGTGATCGTGTTGCGCTATCTCGAGGGCCGCTCGACGAAGGAAACCGCCACCGTCACCGGGAAGCCCGAGAGCACCATCCGCGGTATCCAGATGCGCGCGCTCGTCGCGCTCCGAGAGTTGCTGGGAGACCTGCCGCTATGAGTGGACCGACCGAGCGCGAGCTTCTCGAGTTCGGGGAGCGGCTGTCTCACTACGGCAAGGTCGCTCCGCGCCCGGAATTTCGTGCGCAGCTGCGGTCGTCCCTTCTTGCCGCGCCCGTCGTGGTCGAGTCGCCGCGGCGTTCGCCACTCGG
>WNGG01002771.1_pt1 | contig 20088 bp, 10 predicted proteins | sample 5400661 | NCBI WGS metagenome assembly WNGG01 (sample SAMN13153372, study PRJNA577476) | soil metagenome | isolation source: 100 cm soil or saprolite under Garry oak tree replicate 1 | place: USA:California | collected 2016-06-15
TGCCCAGATCACCGCCGAACTGCAGGCCACGGTGAGCCTGGCCGACCTGCTCCGCGCCCGCACGGTGGCGGCGATCGCCGCCATCGCCGACGAGCGGACCGGCCCGCAGACCGCGGTGCCCAGCACGGAGCCAGGCTCCCCGGCGGGGGCGCCGGCCCTGCCGCCGCTCCGCCCGCGCCGCAGGGACCGGCCGATACCGCTGACGCTGCAGCAGGAGCGGGTGTGGTTCTTCGAGCAGCTTGCACCGGGCAACCTGGCCTACAACTTCCAGGCCACGGTGTCGCTGCACGGCGAGGTGAACACCGGGGCACTGCGCGCCGCGTTCGACGAGATAGTCCGCAGGCACGAGGTCCTGCGGACCGCGTTCGTCACGGTCGGCGGGGTCGCGACGCAGCGGCCGCTCACGGAGGTGAGGACGCCGCTGCGGGTACTCGACGTCCCGGCCGGGCACGCCGACGAGGTCATCGCCGCGGAGGTGCGCAAGCCGTTCGACCTGACCAGGCCACCGCTGGCGCGCTGGCTGCTGCTGCGCCACGGGGGCGGCGAGAACACGCTCGTCCACGTGGAGCTGAGGGCGCACGTGGACCACTGGTCCGCCCTGCTGGCCGGCGCGCCCGACATCCTGGAACTGCCGGCCGACCATCCGCGGCCGCCGGTCGTGAGCTTCCGCGGCGCCGCGCCGCGGATTAAGGTCCCGGCCGAGTTGTCCCGCGCGCTGCGCTCGTTCAGCCGGCAGCACCGGGTATCGCTGTTCACGACCATGTACGCGGGCTTCGCGGCGCTGCTGTACCGCTACACCGGTCAGCAGGACCTGCTCGTGGGCACCGCCGCGGCGAACCGCAGCCTGCCCGAGATCGAACCGCTGCTCGGCATGATCGTCAACAGCCTGGTCCTGCGGACCCGGTTGTCGGGCCAGATGTCTTTCACCGGCCTGCTCGACCAGGTGCAGCGGGCCGTCGCAGATGCGATGACCTGGTCAGAAACCCCGGTGGATGCTGTCATCCAGGCGATTCGCCCGGCCCGCGACCCCTCGCGCATACCGCTGTTCCAGATCATGTTCAGCTTCCACGACTCCGCCGTGCCCGACGTGGACTTCGGCGGGCTCACCGGCGCTGTCACCGAGCGCGCGAACGGCTCGGCCAAGTTCGACCTCAACGTGATCGTGGTACCGCGGGCCGCGCAGCGGCTTGGCCGGGCGCCCCGGCCAGAGGACGACGACCTGAACCTGATCTGGGAGCACTCGACCGACCTGTTCGACGAGGCCACCATGTCCCGGATGGCCGGGCATTACCTGAACCTGCTCACCGACGCCCTGGCCAGGCCGCAGACCGAGCTCGGCCGGCTGCGGCTGCTCACCGGCTCCGAGTCGCGGCTGCTCGACTCCTGGAGCCGCGGGCCAGTGGAGACCGGCTCCAGGCCGGTGACCGAGCCGACCGTCACGCAGGCCCGCCACGTACCGGACCTGGCCGCCGGGGTGAACCGCACCCGCGCCGCCTACCCCGCGGCCGCCACCATCCCCGCACTGTTCGCGGCCCAGGTCGCCAGGAACCCTGACGCGCCGGCGCTGGCCTCCGGCACCGGATCGGTGACCTACGCCGGGCTCGACCGGTGCAGTAACGCACTGGCCTGGCTGCTGCACCGCCGCGGCGTGGGCGCGGATATGCCGGTCGCGGTGGCGATGGACCGCGGCCCCGGCCTCGTCACCGCCCTGCTGGCCGTGCTGAAGGCCGGCGGCGCCTACCTGCCGATCGACATCGGCAGCCCGCCGCCCCGCGTCGCCGCCATGATCACCGCCGCGGGCGCGCGGCTGGTGCTGGTCACGGCCGAGACCGCCGCCACCATGCCCGAACTGGCGGGCGTGGACATGGTCCGCGTCGACGCCGAGCCCGCTCAGGCCGCCGATGAGCAGGCCGCACCCCCGGACATCTCGCATCCGCTGAGCCTGGCCTACATCAGTTTCACCTCGGGCTCGGCCGGCGTGCCGAAAGGCGTCGCGATACCGCACCGCGCCGTCATCCGGCTCATCAGCGACCCGATGTTCGCCTCCCTCGGTCCCGGCGAGCGGCTGCTCCACCTGGCCCCGGTCGCCTTCGATGCCGCCACGCTGGAAATCTGGGGCGCGCTGCTGACCGGCGCCACGGTCGTGATCGCACCGCCCGGCCCGCTCGGGCTGCCGGATATCGCGTCGCTGCTGCGCACCGCCGGCGTGACGGTCGCCTGGCTCACCGCCGGACTGTTCCACCAACTGGCCGAAACGGATATCGACGCGATCGCCGCCGTCCCCGTTGTCCTGGCCGGTGGCGACGTGCTCAACCCGGACACGGTGCGCGCCGTGCTCGCCGCGCGCCGCGGGCAGCCCCTGGTCAACGGGTACGGCCCGACCGAGAACACCACCTTCACCACTTGTCATGTCATGACCGGCCCCGGCCAGGTAGGGGCCACGGTGCCCATCGGCCGCCCGATCCAGCACACCACCGTGCACGTCCTCGACGCTCTCGGGCAGCCCGTGCCGATCGGCGCGACCGGCGAGCTGTATACCGGCGGGGACGGCCTGGCCCGCGGCTACGCCGGGAACGCCGCGGCGACGGCGCGGGCATTCGTGCCCGACCCGTCCGGGCACGGCGCGCGCCTGTACCGGACCGGAGACCTGGCTCGCTGGCGCGCGGACGGGACCCTCGAATTCACCGGCCGCGTCGACGACCAGATCAAGATCCACGGCTTCCGGGTCGAGCCCGGCGAGGTCGCGGCGGCGCTCCGCGCGCATCCGGGAGTGCGCGAGTCCGTCGTCCTGGCAGCGGGTGAAGGCGCGCAGCGGCATCTGATCGGCTACGTGACGCCGGCGGATGGCGTGGATCCCGATTCGCTGCGGCCGTCGCCGCTGCGTGATTTCCTCGCCAGCCGACTGCCGGAATACCTGATACCGGCCGGATTCAAGGCCGTCGACCGGTTCCCCCTCAACGCCAGCGGCAAGGTCGACCGCGCCGCGCTGCCCGCGCCCGAGCGGGAGACCCTCGGGCCGGCCACCCCGCTGCGAAGCGCCACCGAGGAGCGGCTCGCGGAAATCTGGCGGCTGTTGCTGCCCGCGGGCGGCCCCGGCCGCGGCGATATCGGCCGCGAGGACAGCTTCTTCGCTCTCGGCGGCAACTCCCTGTCGACGGCGCGCCTGATGTTCCGCATCCGGGAGGTGTTCGACGCCGAACTGCGCATGGCCTCGTTCTACGAGGCACCCACGCTCGCTGCCTGTGCCGCCGCCATTGACGCGGCCCGATCAGCGGTTCAGGTCGCGGTCGGTGTGCCGATACCGGCCGTGCCGCCGGCCGGCATCGGCCGCAGGGACCGCAGCGCTTACCGGGTTCGGCCGTGACAGCGTCAAGCATCGGCCGCAGGGACCGCAGCGCTTATCGCGTGGCCGTCCCGCAGCCGGCGCCGGACCGGCCAGCCGCGCTCGCGCCGCACCTGGTACGCCTGACCGACGGCTGGGCGCTGTGGCGGACGATGGGCCTGCGCTCGGCGGGCCTCCCCCTCCATCTGCTCTTCACGCTAGGAGACGCCGACCTTGCCGAGGCCGCGGACGCCGTCATCGCCGCGGCCGCTGCCGCTGATCCGGTAGCGCGAGAGCGGGCCGGCGCCACCTATGCCGGTGAGTTCACCGCCGCGGTCCGGCGGCTGTCCGCGGCCCTGCACGAGGCGGCCTGCCTGCCGGCGCTGCGGGAAGCGGTCGCCTGGCAGAACCGTCACGCGCTGACGACCGGCATCGACGTGCTGGTACGCCGCGGGCCTGCGCCAGCCAAGCGCGTCGCCAAGCACAAGCTGAAGGAGGGGCTCGTCGCGAACTATCTGCAGCGCTATTGCGCGAAGAACGACAGCATCGGCTTCTTCGGGCCGATGGGCTGGTCGCAGATCGACGATGACTCCGGAATCCGGGTCACGCCCAGAACTGACGGGCATCTGCTGGCCGAGCGTGTCACCTACCTGGAGGGCTGGGCCGTTCAGGCGATCATGGCCGGCCATGCCGCGGTACTGCGCCCCTGGCTCGTGCCACGGCGGATGCCGTTCCTGGGCGTCGACGGCTCACTCCTGCGCGTACCGCTGGCGCCACCGGTGCCGCTGACGCCGGCCGAGGAAGCGGTCATGCGGGCGTGCGACGGTGCGCGCGACGCCCGTCAGGTCGCGGCCACGGTGCTCGCCGATCCATCGGCCGGCCTCGGTGATGTTGCGGAAGTCTTCGCGCTGATGGGGCGACTGGCCGACAGCCGCCGCCTGGCCTGGCAGGTCGAGGTGTCCCCGCAGGACATCCGGCCCGAGCGCACGGTGCGGTCACTGCTGTCGCGGGTCAGTGACGAAGGCGTCCGCGGGCCCGCCGAAAAGGCGCTGGACGAGCTCACCGCCGCCAAGGACGAACTGGCCGATGCGGCCGGCGACGCGGAGCGGGTGGCTGCGGCCATGGCCGGCCTGGAGACGACGTTCACCCGGCTGGCCGGAGTACCACCCACCCGGCGGGCCGGTGAACTCTACGGCGGCCGTACTCTCGCCTATGAGGAGTGCCTGCGCGGCGGCGATGTGCGGCTGGGCGCGGACACCCTGGATGGCATCCGCGCAGCGCTGGCACTGGTGCTCGACAGCGCTCGGTGGTTCATGGCGGAGTGCGGCGCGCTGTACAGGCGGCACTTCAGCGAGGCATACCGGCAGCGAGCCGCCGCGCTCGGCACCGATGTCGTGCCGTTCAACGATTTCTGGCTGATCGTCAATGACAACCTCTTCGGCGAGCCGCCGCCGGTCATCGAGCCCGCGGTCAGCGCGCTGCGGCAGCGCTGGTCGGCGATCTTGGATCTGCCGCCCGGCGCCCGGCGGGTCCAGCTCCGGGCAGCCGACCTGCGGGACCGGGTGACGGCGGAGTTCCCCGCCCGGCCACTGCCCTGGCCGACCGCGGTGCACCACAGCCCCGACCTGATGATCGCGGGCGCAGACGCCACGGCCGGCGGCCGGCTCACCTGGGTGCTCGGCGAGGTCCACCCCAGCATGATCACCACGCGGTACGCGACGTGGCTGGAGTTCCACAACGAACCGGGCGCCATCCACGCCGCCATCCGGCACGACCTGCCCAGCGCTGCCGTATGGTTCGCTGAGAGCGGCGCGAAAAGCGGCACCGCCACGCGGCAGTCCGATGTGCTGCAGGCTGGTGACCTCAGGCTCGTCTACGCGCACGATTCCTGCGGGTACGACCCGGCCACGACCCTGGTGGTCGGCGACTGCGACCTGATCGACACTCCGGCCGGGCTGCGGGTGCGGCGCCGTGACGGAGCCCTCGAGCGGGGCCTGCTTGAGGTTGTCGGCAGCCTGATCAGCTTGATGATGGTACAAGCTTTCGACCTGAGGCCGCCGGGCCCGCACACGCCGCGGGTCGCCATCGACGATCTCGTGGTGTGCCGGGAGAGGTGGACGCTCCCCGCCACCGAGCCCGCATTCGCCGACACCCTCGACGAGAGCGCCCGCTACCTGCAGGCCAGGAGGTGGGCAGCGAGCCACGGGCTGCCACGGCACGTGTTCCTGCGGTTCACCGGCGAGCCCAAGCCGATCTACGCGGATCTGACCAGCCTGGCATCGATCGACCTGATCTCCCGGTCGCTGCGCCGCGCCCGCCGGAAGGCGGGGGCCGGTGCGACGGTGACCATCGTCGAGATGCTGCCCGCACCGGACCAGGCCTGGCTTACCGACGCCGAGGGCCTGCGCTACACCTCGGAGCTGCGCATAGTGGCGGTCGATCAGAGAACGGCCGACCAGGAACAGGAAGGCTGACCGTGGCTGTTTACGAGTTCCCGACGTCATTCGGCCAGCGGCGGATGTGGCTGCTGGCCGAGATGGACCCCGGTGAGCCCACCTACAACATCACGTGGGCGCTGTGGCTGGAAGGCCCGCTCGAGGTCAGCGCGCTGCAGCGGGCCTGGGACGCCGCAGTGGCCAGGCACGAGGCGCTGCGCACGACCTTCCGCAACCAGGCCGGCGTGCCGGTGCAGGTGATCGAGGACGAGCCGGCCGCACGGCCGCTGCCGGTCACCTCCGTCGAGCGGCTGGCCGCGGGCGAGCGGGAGACGGCCGCCCTGGACCAGATCCGCAAGCTCGCCCGCATCCCCTTCGATCTGGCCACCGGGCCGCTCGCTCGCGCTGCCCTGGTGCGGCTGTCGCCGGAAGCTCACGTGCTCGCGGTGGTGATGCACCACATCGTCGCCGACGGCTGGTCGTTCCGGATCCTGTTCGACGAGCTGGCCGCGGACTATGAGGCGATCAGCCGAGGCGGCGGCCCAGCCGCCGAGGAACCTCCGATCCAGTATGCCGACTTCGCCATCTGGCAGATCGAGCACGCCGAGGACGGCAGGTACGCTCCGGATGGACGGTTCTGGCGGGCCGAGCTGGCCGATGCCCCGTCGACACTGCCACTGCCGGCGGATGAGCCGTACCCGGCGCGCCAGACCTTCGCCGCCGGGCACATCCACACCACGATCGACGGCGGCCTGGCCGACGCCCTCAGAGACCTTGCGGCCCGGCGCGGAACCACGCTGTCCGCCGTCTTGTTGGCCGCGTACGCGGTCGTGCTCGCCCGGCTGACCGGCCGCGACGACCTGCTGATCGCGATGCCGGTGGCCGCCAGAACCCGGCCGGAAACCGAGTCGGTCGTCGGGCTGTTCATGAATACCGTCCCGATCCGGATCCGGATCGACCGGGACGGGACGCTCGACGACCTGGTGCGGCATGTCCACGCCGCGACCGCGCGGGCGCTGGAGCATCAGGAACTACCGTTCGCCAGCGTGGTGGAGCTGGTCAGGCCCGACCGCGTCCCGGCGCGGCTGCCGCTGGTCCAGGTGATGTTCGCGATGGAGGAGTCGTGGGCCGTCCCGGATCGTGGCGGGCTGCGGTGGCGCCCCGAGCTGATCGAGAACGGCACCGCCAAGTTCGAGATCGAGCTGACGGTCACCGACGTGCCGGGCGGGCCGCAGGTGCAAGTTGCTTACAACCGCGGCCTGTTCCACGCGGCCAGCGGCCAGCTCGTGGCCGACGGGTTCACCGCCATCCTGCGCTGCCTCCGCGACGATCCTGACCTGGTCGTGGCTGACGCGGAGATCATGTCGCCCGACGCGGCCGACCTCGTCACGAGGGTATGGCCGGACGGCGGCCCGGTCGCTGACCCGGATGCGACCGCCCTGGCCCAGCTATGGACGGCATGTGCCGGCGACGCAGTCGTCGCCATCGGCCCCAACGGAGCGCTGACCGGCGCCGAGGTGCGCGACCTGGCACAGCGGATTGCCGCCGCCATCCGCGGGCACGGCGTCGGCGTTTCCGACCAGGTCGCGATCTTGCTGCCTCGCGGCGCCCGGTTCCTGCCGGCCATTCTCGGCGTCTGGTCGGTCGGCGCGGCCTACGTACCGCTGGACCCGATCTACCCGGCCAAGCGGCTGGCCACCATGCTCGCCGACGCTGGCGCCGCCGCGATCGTAATCGACAGCGGCGTCCCGCGCGCGCCAGTCCCGCCGCCCGCCGTGGCCGCGATACCGGTCGTGGACCTGGCGACGCTGGCCACTGCGGGCGCCGCGTCGGCCGAGCCGGTGCTGGACCTGCCGCCGTCGGCCACCGCCATAACGATCTTCACCTCGGGATCGACCGGCCGGCCAAAGGCGGTCAGCGTGACCCAGGGCGCCATCGCCCAACTGATGGCCACCCTGGGGCCATTGTTCGGCCTGGGCCCCGGGGACCGGTTCGTCGCCGAGTCCACATTCGCGTTCGACATCACCGTGCTCGAGCTGCTCTTGCCGGTGCTGACCGGCGGGAGCGTCGTGATCGCCGATACCGAGCAGGCACTCGACGCGGTGCGGCTGCTTGCCCTGCTGGCCGACAGCGGGGCAACAGCACTGCAGGCGACCCCCACGGGCTGGCGGATGCTCGTCGATGCCGGCGAAATCCCGGCCGGGGTGAAGCTGCGGATAAGCGGCGGTGAGCCGCTGCCCAGGGACCTCGCCGACGCGGTGGGCGCCGGGACGGGAGTGCGCCTGTGGAACATGTATGGCCCGACCGAGACCACGATCTACTCAGGCGGCTGGCCCGTCAGCCCCTCGCCGGCCCCGCTCGAGGTCGGGTCGATCGTCGCGGGGACCCAGCACTACGTCCTCGACGCCCAGCTCCGGCCGGTCCCGCCCGGCGTCTTCGGGGAGGTCTGCATCGGGGGCGCCGCGCTGGCCAACGGTTACCACGGTGCGCCCGGGATGACCGCGGCCAGGTTCGTCCCCGACCCATTCGCCGGACGGCCAGGCGCGCGCCTGTACCGGAGCGGCGATGTCGGCCGGTGGAACTCCTCCGGGCGGCTCGAGCTGGCTGGCCGCGCGGACCGGCAAGTCAAGATCCGCGGCTACCGGATAGAGAGCGGCGAGGTCGAGGCCGCGCTGCGGAGCCACAAAGACATCGCGCAGGCCGTGGTGTCGGCCCGGGGCGGGGGCCATGACGTTCGGCTCGTCGGCTACCTCGTCACCCGCTCCGGGGCCGGCGCCCCGCCCTCCGGGCTGCGCGAGCACCTTCGCGAGGTGCTTCCTGACTACATGGTGCCGGCCGCTTTCGTAGTGCTGCCCGCGCTGCCGCTCACCGGCAACGGCAAGATCGACTACCGCGCGCTTCCCGAGCCGGACTGGGGCACGGTCCCCGGTCACGTCCCGGTCGCGCCGCGGACGCCGGAGGAGTCGAAGATCGCAGCGATCATTGCCGAACTGCTCGGACTGCCCGCACCGGTCGGCGTGAGCGACAACTTCTTCGCGCTCGGCGGCCACTCGCTGACCGCGACCAGGCTGATGGCCCGCATCCGCGCCGCCTACGGTGTCGACCTGCCTGTCCGCACGCTCTTCGCCGATCCCACGGTGGCCGGCCTGGCGGCCGCGCTGGCCGCCGCTGGCGGCGCGGCCGACCTGCCCGGCCCCGCACAGCGGCCGGCACGGGCCGATCCCGGCGGCGCGCAGGCCGGCGATGTGCCACGGACGCTCGTACCCGGCGACCGAAGGTAGTGCCCCAATGCGCTTCCCTGTGTCGTTCTCGCAGCGGCGGCTGTGGTTCCTCGATCAGCTCGCGCCGGGTGAACCGACGTACAACATGGCGTACGCGATGTGGCTCGACGGCCCGCTCGACTCCGGCGCGCTGCAGCGGGCCATGGACGCCATGGTCGCGCGCCACTCCGTGCTGCGAACGAGCATCGTCGCCTTCGACGGCGTGCCCGAGCAGGTCGTCGCCGACACCTGTGCACTGCCGATCGAGCGCATCGAGCTACCGGCGGCGCTGGACAACGGCGAGCGCACCCGGCAGGCCGAGTCGATCGCGTCCGACCTTGGGCGCCAGCCGTTCGATCTGGCCGCCGGGCCGCTGATGCGGGCCACGCTGATCGCCGCCGGGCCCGGCCGGCACCTGTTGGTGCTGGTCATGCACCACATCATCAGCGACCGCGTGTCCATGGAGATCCTGATCCGCGAGCTGTCCGCCGCCTATCGGGCCGAAACGACCGGTGTGCCCGCGTCGCTTCCGCCACTGTTGATGGAGTACGGCGACTACGCCGTGTGGCAGCACGACCGGATACGCGGCGAGGAGCTTGACCGGCAGCTCGGCTATTGGCGCGGCCAGCTCCGCGGCGCACCGCAGGTTCTCACGCTGCCCGCTGACCGGCCCAGGCCCGCCAGCCAGTCCTCGGGCGGCGCGGTGGCGACGGTCACCGTCGGCGCCGAGACGACCCGGCGCCTGGCCGAGGTGGCCCACGGTGTAAACGCCACCATGTTCATGGTGTTGCTCACCGGCTTCGCGGCGGTGCTGTCGCGCTACGCACGTGAGACCGACATCGTGATCGGCACCCAGGTGGCCGGCCGCACCCACACCGAGCTGGACCCGATCGTCGGCATGTTCACGAACACCGTCCCGCTGCGAATATCGCTGGCCGGCGATCCGACCTTCGCCGGGCTGCTCGGCCGGGTCAGGGACACCACGGTGGACGCGATGCTGCACGAGCAGGTCCCGTTCGAGAAACTCGTCGCGGAGTTCGCGCCAGACCGCACGCTCGCGCACTGGCCGCTCATACAGGTCCAGTTCGTCACCGGGTCACTCACCCCGCCTGCGCTGGATCTTCCTAGCATCACCTCGCGCTGCCGGGCACTGCTCACCGGGACCGCGAAACTCGACATCACCGTGGCTGCGGACAGCCAGGACGGCCAGACCACGACGCTGACGATGGAATACAGCACGGATCAATTCGACCCGCCGTGGGCCGAACGGTTCCTGCGCTGCATGGCGACCCTGCTCGAGCATGCGGCGGCCGCTCCCGGCACCCCGGTGGCCGACCTGCCGATGCTGTCGGCCGCGGAGCGCGATGAGCTGATCATCGGGCGCAACCGCCCGGCACTCCCCGCCGGCGATGCCGACCGCGTGGACGTCCGGCGCCTGCTCCAGGCGTCGGCGTCCCGCGTCATCGATGGCGACGGGGCCCTGCCGATGAGCGAGGTGTGCGATCGCGCCGCCCGGATCGCCCGGACGCTCGCCGACCGCGGTGTCGGCACGGAAACGCCGGTCGGGCTGTGCGCCGGGCGCGGCACCGGCATGCTGACGGCGCTGCTCGGCGTGTGGTGGGCCGGCGGCGCCTACGTGCCGCTGGATCCGGATTTCCCGGAGGCGCGGCTGGCCGCGATGGCCCGGGGAGCCGGCCTGCGGATCATCATCTCCGACGCCGCGCACCGCGATCTCGCCCGGTCGGTGGCCGACGGCGCCACGGTGATCTGCGTGGACGACCCGGCCATGACGGCCGGGCCGCCGCTCGCCCCGGCGCCCGCGCCGGCCACCGCGCTCGCCTACATCATCTTCACCTCCGGCTCGACCGGGCAGCCCAAGGGCGTCGGCGTCGAGCACCGGGCGGTCACGAATCTGCTCGCGTCGTTCCGGCGCGCGCTCGGGCTCGGCCGTGACGACCGGTTCGCCGCCGTCACGACGCTGTCGTTCGACATCGCCCTCCTTGAGCTTCTGCTGCCCGTGACCTGTGGCGCCGACCTCGTGATCGCGACCGCCGAGGAGGCCCGCGAGCCCGACCGGCTGCGGTCGCTGATCGAGCGGACGAACGCGACCGCGATGCAGGCGACGCCGCAGACGTGGCGCCTGCTGGTATCGGCGGGCGGCGTGCCCGCTGGCCTGCGGTTGCGCCTGTGCGGCGGGGAGACCCTCCCGGCCGACCTCGCGGACCAGCTCATGGCGCCCGGTGTCACCTTGTGGAACCTCTACGGCCCGACCGAGGCGACGGTGTGGTCGGCGGCTGGCGTCGTCACCAGCGCGGCAGGCGCGGCCGAGATCGGGCCGCCGATCGATCACACACGGGTGTACGTCCTGGACGAGCGCCTGATGCCGGTGCCGGTCGGGGTGGTGGGCGAGGTCTGCCTGGGCGGCCGGGGCGTCGCGCGCGGCTATCACGGCCAGCCGCGGCTCACGGCGCGATCGTTCCGGCCCGACCCGTGGAGCGACGAGCCAGGGGCGCTGATGTACCGGACCGGCGACCTCGGCCGGTGGCGGGAAGGCGCGGGCCTCGAGCTGATCGGACGGAACGACCACCAGGTGAAGATCCGCGGCTTCCGGATCGAGTGCGGCGAGATCGAGGCCGTGCTGCGTGCGCACCGTGACGTGCGCCAGGCGGCCGTCGTGGCCGCTACCAGGGCCGGTGAGCCTGCGCTGGTCGCGTACATCGTGCCCCGCCGGGGCAGCGCCGCGGCGCAGCCCCGTACCGACCTGCTCGCGGAGTTGCGGCCGCACCTGCGCGCCGCGCTGCCCGACTACATGGTCCCGGTGCTCGTGATCGCGCTGCCCGCGCTGCCGCTGACGCCAAACGCGAAGGTCGACCGGGCCGCGCTGCCCGCCCCGCAGTGGGGTGCTCCGGCATCGGCGGCCGACCGCGTCGAGCCCCGGAACCCGGTCGAGGCGACCCTCGCCGGGATCTGGAGCGACCTCCTCGACACCCAGGTGCCGGTCGGCGTGCACGACAACCTTTTCGCCCTCGGCGGTCACTCGCTGACCGCGACCAGATTCGTCGCCCGTGTCGCGGATACCTACGGGGTGAACCTTCAGGTTCACCACGTTTTCGCCGGCCCGACGATCGCGGAACTGGCCGAGGTCGTCTCCGCCGACCCGCATTTCGGGCTCGCCGCGGCGTCCTCCCGCCACGCCGAACTGGACGCGCTCAGCGACGAGGATCTGGACGACCTGCTGCGCGCGGCGCTGGCCCAGCGCAATCGGCGCCGGGCGACCGCGAGCGGCCCAGATTCCTGAGCTGGCCCGCGGTGCTCAGTAGTGGAAGAGGCCGAAGATGTTGCCCGACGGGTCGCGGAACGCACCGTTCCCCGTCCGCCTCGATCCCGCACCGGCCACCGCGGTCTGGCCGCATGCGGTGTCCGGTGACTGGCCGGCCCTCGCCGTGCCACGATGACGCCATGCGCGTTCAGCGGTTCAGCGCCCACGTCGCTCCTGGTCCTCGTGGCCGCGCGGTTGTCACGGTTCCGTTCGACCCGGACGAGGCGTGGGGTGCCAAGGCCGAGCATCCCGTGGGCGGCACTATCAACGGAAAACGTGTCCGCGGGACGCTCACGCCGGACGGCGGCGGATGGGCCTTGACCGTGACCCCGATGTGGCTGCGCGACGCCGGGGTCCCGGTCGGCGCCGATGTGCTCATTGAGCTGGCGCCGGAAGGCCCGCAGCGCCGCGACCTCGCCGATGACATCTGCGCCGCGCTGGAGGCCAGCCCCGCCGCCGCGGCCTTCTTCGACACGCTGGCGCAGTTCTACCGCAAGGCATACCTGCGTTATATCGATGCCACGACCCGCCGGCCCGACCTGCGCGCGGCGCGCATCGCCGAGGTGGTAGACCTGCTCGCGGCCGGGATCAAGCAACGCCCGCGATCGTGAGGCACCGGCCGGGACCGGCGGAACCGGGCAGAATGGGATGATGCCCGGCTTCGCGTCCTACGACGGAACCAAGATCGGCTACCGCGTCCGCCCGGCGGCCTTCACCACCGCGATCGGCTCGTTCCTCCGGTCATAGCCGCAGCGGCGAATCGCCGGCCTGGAAGACGGGCTGCCCGCCGGCCACCGTCGCCAGCACCCGGATGTCCGTGATCTCCTCGGGCTCCGCATCAAGCGGGCTGCGATCCAGGACCACGAAGTCCGCGAGCTTGCCCGGCTCCAGCGACCCGAGGTCCCGCTCCCGCCGCATCGCGAAGGCGGCCTCCGTCGTGTACATGGCGAGCGCATCCCGCACGGCCAGCCGCTCTCCCGGCCCGAGCACGCGCCCGCTGCCCGTCCGGCGCAACACCGCATCCCGGATCCCTGTCAGCGGATCGGCAGTGATCACCGGCGCGTCGGAGGACCCCGCGACACGGATCCCGGCTCGCCGCCACGACGCGTATGCGTACAGTTCGTCGCTCCGCTCCGGCAGCGCCTCGGCGAACCCGTCGCCGAGGACGGACAGCATCCCGGGCTGGGCCGCCACCACGATTCCCAGCAACGCGGCCCGCGCCGCCAGCGGCGCGAACATCGATCCGCCATGCTCGATCCGGTGCCGCTGCGGGTTCGGTGAGCGGCCGCCAAGCACCGCAGCGTAGCTGTCAAGGACGGTCTCGATCGCCCGGTCCCCCTGGGCATGGATGCAAACCTGCAGCCCGCGGGCGTCCAGCTCCCGCACCATCGCGGTCAGCTCGTCCGGCGCGAAGTACATGATCCCCGAGCCGTAGGGCGGGACCGGATAGCTGCCATGGATGGCCGCGGTGCGGCTGCTCATCCCGCCGTCGGCCCAGATCTTCACCGATTCCGCGGCCAGCCGCGGTGAGCGGCGCCCGCGCAGCCCGGACCCAAGCAGCCAGTCCGCCTCGTCGTGCACCACCAGGCCGGCGACCCGGACGCAGAGCACGCCCCGCTCGTCGGCCTCCGCGTAGGCGGTCAGCGAGGCGCGGCGGGTGTCCGCATCGCACACCGCGGTGATGCCCAGCGCCGCGAAATGCTGTCCCGCCCGGGCCACGAGATCGGCCCGCTCAACGGCATTCATCCGCTCCATGTCCCGCCGCACGCCACCCCACAGCATGTTGAATGTCGGCCCCTCGTAGATCACCCCGTCCAGCCGCCCCTCGCGGTCCCGCCCGAAACGGCCGCCTGGCGGGTCCGGCTGCCGATCGTCGAACCCGGCCTCCCGGAGCGCGGGCGTGTTCAGCACACAGGCGTGCAGCGAGGTGTGGAACAGGATCGCCGGCCGGCCCGGCACGGCGGCGTCGAGGTCATCGCGGGTGGGATGCCGGCCATCTCGGAGCTTGTACTCCACATACCTGCTGCCGGTCACCCACGACCCCGCCGGCGTCCGGGCGGCCGCGGCCCGCATCCGCGCCAGGATCGCCGGAATGTCCGGTGCCGCGGGCTGGCTGCAGTCCGCGCCCGACGCCAGGTAGCCCACGTCGAAGAGGTGGCAATGCGCGTCGATCAGCCCCGGAATGACGGCCGCCCCCGCCAGCCGCACGACCCGCGCATCCGGTGCCGCCGCCGCGCGTACCTGCTCGGCCGGTCCGGCCGCCGCGATCCGGTCATCCCGGACGAGCATCGCCCGGGCCTGCCCGGCTCCCGCCGCCATCGTGACGACGTCCGCGTCCGTCAGCAGCACATCCACCGTTCAGTCCTCCATCCCGGCCGTGGGGTTTGCCTGCCGTGATCGTCATATACCCGGGCAGGACGGTGCGGCGTGACGCCGGGCTGTCCGGTTCGTAGCCTTGACGGCATGACTGTGCCGACGGCCTTGTTCCGGTTCGAGGATTCCTACCGCCGCCAGCTGCCGGGCCTGTCGGTGTCGTGGGCGGCGGCCCCGGTGCCTGCCCCGGAGTTGCTGGTGCTCAATGCGGAGCTGGCGGCGGAGCTGGGCGCCGATCCCGCGGCGTTGCGGGCACAGCCGGGTGTCTCGCTGCTGGTGGGGCAGGTCCCTGAGGGGGTCACGACGGTCGCCCAGGCCTACGCGGGGCACCAGTTCGGCAGCTATGTGCCGCGGCTCGGGGATGGCCGGGCGCTGTTGCTCGGCGAGGTGATCGACAACTACGGCCGCCGCCGTGACCTGCACCTGAAGGGGTCGGGGCGCACCCCCTTCGCGCGTGGTGGCGACGGCAAGGCCGCGGTGGGCCCGATGCTGCGCGAATACCTGATCGGCGAGGCCATGCACGGCCTGGGGATTCCGACCACGCGGGCGCTAGCGGTGGTGGCCACCGGTGACCGGGTCGTGCGCGAGACGGCGCTGCCGGGCGCGGTGCTCACCCGGGTCGCCGCGAGCCACCTGCGGGTGGGCACGTTCCAGTACGCCGCCGCATCCGGCGACCGGGACCGGCTGCGCGCGCTGGCCGACTACGCCATCGGCCGCCACTATCCGGAGGCCGCCGGCGCCCCGGACCGGTACCTCGAGCTGTTCCGGCGGGTGTCCGGGGCTCAGGCAGCGCTGGTGGCCAGGTGGATGCTGGCCGGGTTCGTGCACGGGGTCATGAATACCGACAACACGACGATCTCCGGCGAGACGATCGACTACGGCCCGTGCGCGTTCATGGACGCCTATGATCCGGCCACGGTGTTCAGCTCCATCGACCACGGCGGCCGGTACGCCTACGGCAACCAGCCGGCCATCATGCAGTGGAACATGGCCCGGCTGGCCGAGGCCCTGCTGCCGCTGATCGACGACAACAGCGAGGCCGCGGCCGAGGCGGCCACCGATGTGCTGAGCGGGTTCGCCGGCTCCTACCTGCGGCACTGGGACGAGGGCATGGCGGCCAAGCTCGGGCTCGCCGCGCCGGACCGGGAGCTGGTGACCGGCCTCCTGGAACTGCTGCACGCGCAGCAGGTGGATTTCACCGGCTTCTTCCGCGCGCTGTCGGCTGGCACCGCGCGGGAGATGTTCGCACAGCCGGAGCCCTTCGACGCGTGGCAGGCCCGGCGCACGGCACTGCTGCCGCCGGACCGGGCAGCGGCAGCCGCCGCGATGGACCGGGTCAACCCCGTCTACATCGCCCGCAACCACCGCGTCGAGGAGGCGCTCGCCCAGGCGGCGCTGGGTGACATGGGGCCGTTCCACCGCCTCCTCGAGGTGGTCTCCCGGCCCTTCGATCAGCGGCCCGGCCTGGAGCGCTACGCCGGCCCGGCGCCCGCGGGCAGCGCCCCGCACGTCACCTACTGCGGCACCTAGGGGATGGAGCGTGGCTCGTTCTGTGGCCGTTGCGTACGCGGCTGACTATTTCGATTCGGGCGCCTTCCTGGCAGATCTGGGGCGCCGGGTGGCGTTCCGTACCGAAAGCCAGGCACCCGGGCGGCGCCCGGATGTGCTGGGTTACCTGGAGCAGGAGATGGTTCCGGCGGCGCACCGCCTGGGCGCCACGGCACGGGTGGTGGATAACCCTGACCCTCACGGTGGCCCGTTCCTCATCGCGCACCGGCGGGACGGACCGGGGCTGCCGACGGTGCTGACCTATGGCCATGCCGATGTGGTGCTGGCCGAGGAGCACCGCTGGCGGGCGGGCCTGGACCCGTGGCGGGTGACGGTTGAGCGGGACCGGTGGTACGGGCGGGGAACCGCCGATAACAAGGGCCAGCACACTATCAACCTGGCCGCGCTGGAAAAGGTGCTGCGCGCCCGGGGTGGCCGGCTGGGCTTCAATCTGACGATTCTGATCGAGACCAGCGAGGAGTCAGGATCCCCGGGGCTGTGGGAATTCTGCGCCAGGCACCGCGAGGAACTGAGCGCCGATGTGCTGATCGCCTCCGATGGGCCGAGGGTGGCGGCCGGGCAGCCGACGGTCTTCCTCGGCTCGCGCGGCTGCGCGTGGTTCACCCTGCGGGTGCCGTTGCGGGAGCGCTCCTACCACTCCGGCAACTGGGGCGGCGTGCTGGCCAACCCGGCCACGGTGCTGGCCAGCGCGGTGGCCTGCCTGGTGGACGCGCGCGGCCGGATCCTGGTCCCCGCGCTGCGCCCGCCGCCCATTCCGCGGGCGGTCCGGGCCGCGCTGAGCACCATCCCCGTCGGCGGGAGCCCTGGCGACCCCGGGGTCGACGCGGACTGGGGTGAGCCCGGGCTCACCCCAGCCGAGCGCATGATCGGGTGGAACACCCTCGAAGTGCTGTCACTGGCCGCCGGAAACCCGGACATCCCGGTCAACGCCATCCCCGGGTCCGCGCACGCGCACTGCCAGCTTCGGTTCGTGGTGGGCACCGACATCGCGGGCCTGGCCGCGGCCCTGCGCGGCCACCTCGACCAGCACGGATTCGGCATGGTCGCGGTGGAGCCCGGCCAGGTGATGGGCGCTTCCCGCACCGACCCGGAGGACCCCTGGGTCACGTTCGCCCTGGGCTCGCTGGAGCGCACCACCGGCACCCCGCCCGCGCTGCTGCCCAACGTGGGCGGGACCCTGCCCAACGACGCGTTCACCGGCGAACTCGGCCTGCCCACGATCTGGATCCCGCACTCCTACCCCGCCTGCGCCCAGCACGCACCCGACGAGCACCTGCTCGCCCCGCTGGCCCGCCAGGCCCTGCGGCTGATGGCCGCCTTGTTCTGGGACCTCGGCGAACACCCGGCCCGGCAGGGGCCAAGGGTCCGGTGACCGCGCGCCCCGCGGCGCGTCAGCGCGGCTGAGGGACGATGCGGATGTAGGGCTTTGGCTCCTTCCAGGTGCCGAAGATCTCCTTGGCCTGCTCGTTGTTCACCGAGCCGGCGATGATGACGTCCTCCCCCTGCTGCCAGTTCACCGGCGTGGACACCTTGTGCTTGGCGGTGAGCTGGAGGGAGTCGATGACCCGCAACACCTCGTCGAAGTTGCGCCCGGTGGTCATCGGGTAGACGAGGATCAGCTTGACCTTCTTGTCCGGGCCGATCACGAACACGTTCCGCACCGTCTGGTTGTCGGCGGGCGTGCGCGCCTTCGCGTCACCGGACGTGCTGGCCGGCAGCATCCCGTACAGCTTCGCCACGGTGTAGTCGGAGTCGCCGATGATCGGGTAGTTGGGCGCGTGGCCCTGGGTCTCCTCGATGTCGGCCGCCCACCGCTCATGGTCGGTGGTGGCGTCGACCGACAGGCCGATGATCTTCACGCCGCGGCGATCGAACTCCGGCTTGATCTTGGCCATGTAACCGAGCTCGGTCGTGCACACGGGGGTGAAGTCCTTGGGGTGCGAGAACAGCACCGCCCAGGAGTCCCCGATCCACTCGTGGAACGAGATCGGGCCCTCTGTCGTCTGCGCCTGGAAGTCAGGGGCGGTATCGCCGATGGCCAGCGTCATGGTCTTCCTCCGTTGCGTTCATTTGTGCATTTGACGAATGTGCCCGCGAGGGCCAGGTTAGTGGTCCCGTTCCCCCATCGGGGCGATGCGGCCTGCCTCAGCTCCTTCGCTACTGGAGCCCGGCGCGGACGGACGTGATCCGCTGCGTGTTGAAGCCGAGCCAGTGCATCCGGCCCACGTAGCGCGCGTGCTCGACCTTGAGACAGCGATCCATGATCACCGTCACGCCGCCGTCCTCCGCGATCCGCGCGCCCTCCTCGTTGATCACGCCGTACTGGCACCAGAGGGCGCCGGCGCGGATCGCCACGGCCTCCCGCGCGATCCCCGGCAGCGCATCCGGCGCGCGGAAGACGTTCACCACGTCCACCGGTACGGGTACGTCCGGCAGGCTCGCGTAGCAGGTCTCTCCGAGGATCTCCGTCTCGTGGGGGTTCACCGGGATCACCTGGTAGCCGTGCCGCTTGAGGTAGTAGCCGACGAAGTAGCTGGCCCGCAGCTCCTTGTTCGACAGGCCCACGATCGCGATCGTCCTCGCGGTGTGGAGCACGCGCTGGATCGCCAGCGGGTCCTGATACCGCCCCAGATCTGTCAAGCCGTCGCTACCTTCTTCCCCGCTGTCACCGCGACGCGCGCGAAACCCTGCTCCAGATCCCAGATCAGATCCTCGACGGACTCGGTGCCGACCGACAGCCGCACCGTCCCTGGCACGATGCCGGCCGCCCGGAGTTCGTCGTCGTTCAGCTGGCGGTGCGTCGTGCTGGCGGGGTGGATGATCAGGCTCTTCGCGTCGCCGACGTTCGCCAGGTGGGACCAGAGCGTCACGCCGCCGATGAGGCTCTGCCCGCCGGTCCGGCCACCGGCGCAGTCGAAGGAGAACACCGCGCCGGCACCGCGCGGCAGGTACTTCTCCACGAGCGGCCGGTATCTGCTCGACGGCAGGCCGGGATAGGTCACGTTCGACGCCAGCTCGTGCGACTCGAGGAACGCCGCGACCGCCAGCGCGTTCTCGACGTGGCGCTCCATCCGCAGCGACAGCGTCTCGAGCCCCTGGAGGAACAGGAACGCGTTGACCGGCGCGAGCGTGGCGCCGAGATCGCGCAGGGTCTCGGCCCGCAGCTTCATCAGGTAGCCGTAGGGCCCGAACGTCTCGTGGAACTGCAGGCCGTGGTAGGCCGGCGACGGATCCGCGACCACGGCGAACCGCCCGTTGGACCAGTTGAACGTGCCAGCCTCGACCACGACGCCGCCGATGCTCGTGCCGTGGCCGCCGATGAACTTGGTCGCCGAGTGGATCACGATGTCGGCGCCCCATTCGATCGGGCGGCACAGGTACGGCGTGGCGAACGTGTTGTCCACGATCAGCGGCAGCTCGCGGGAGTGCGCGATGGCCGCCACGGCCTCGATGTCCAGCACGTTCCCGGCGGGGTTGCCGATCGTCTCGCCGAAGAACGCCTTCGTGTTCCCGCGGACCGCCTGCCGCCACGCGCCGAGGTCGTCCGGATTGACCCACGTCAGCTCGACGCTCATCTTGCGCAGCAGGTGCTTGAACTGGTTCACCGTCCCGCCGTACAGCGCGGCGGACGAGACGACGTGGTCGCCCGGCTGGAGCAGCGTGAAGAGCGCGGCCGCCTGCGCGGCGATCCCGCTGGCGAACGCCACCGCGCCACAGCCGCCCTCGAGGTTCGCCACCCGCTCCTCGAACACCGCGACGGTCGGGTTCATGATGCGCGAGTAGGTGTTCCCGTACTCCTGCAGGTTGAAG
>WNGG01002691.1_pt1 | contig 20087 bp, 16 predicted proteins | sample 5400661 | NCBI WGS metagenome assembly WNGG01 (sample SAMN13153372, study PRJNA577476) | soil metagenome | isolation source: 100 cm soil or saprolite under Garry oak tree replicate 1 | place: USA:California | collected 2016-06-15
TCCGATGGCGCCCACCGCCCCCGCAGTGCGGCAGGCGACACGCGCGCCGGAGGACCGCCCGCCGACGACGAGCGACAGACTGCGCAGCTCGCCTGCGAGCAGGTGCTCGATCACCGCCGTCCACGCACCATCGAGCTGATGCGCGGGCGCTGGAGCACGCCTGCCCGCTACCCGGTAAGGCTGCTCGACGAGCGCGACGCTCAGTCCCACCGAGTGTGCGACGCCCGCCGCGGCACAAGATCTTTCGCCTGCACCCCGCCACCGGCGCCGTGCTGCCACGTTGAATCAATCCGGGAGGAGCGGCACCGTGAATCGCTGCTCGCGCCCGACTAGAACGGCGCGGGTCACGGCCGTCGATCCGAATCGCCGGCGCACTTCGTCGAGCGCGAAGTCGAGAGCGGTGCCGCTGAAGCGGTCGAGAGGCAGCACGAGCTGAAGCGCACTGTCGTCTTCGAGATTGGCGACGGCGACGCCCACGAGCGTCAAGCCTCGGCGTTCGATCTCCGGCATCGCACCCGCCAGCAGCCAGCGAGCGGTGAGCAGAATCGTCTGTGTGTGCGCAATCGGCTGAGGCAACGTGTGCGACCGCGTGGCCCGCGAGAAATCGCCGAAGCGCAATCGCAGTACGACCGTGCGGCCGACCCGTCCGGCGATGCGCATGCGGCGCGTGACACGATCGACGAGCGAGACGAGGACGGCGTCGACGGCCTCGGGCGTCTTCCGGGAACGGCCGAGCGCGCATTGCGAACCGATCGAGCGCCGGCGGCGACCGACGATCACCGGCCGCGGATCACGGTTGTGAGCGAGCGCATACAGATGGCGGCCCGCCGCCCGGCCGAGGATCGTCACGAGCACGGTCTCGGAGAGCCGGGCCACTTCACCGACCGTCGAGATCTTCCGCTCGTGGAGCTTCCTCGCAGTCGCAGGCCCGACGCCCCAGAGGCGCTCAACCGGCAGCGGGTGGAGAAAGCTCAGCTCGCGCTCGGGTGGCACCACGAGCAGCCCGTCGGGCTTGGCGACGCCGCTCGCCACCTTGGCGAGGAACTTCGTCCTCGCGACGCCCACCGTGATCGGCAGACCTACGCGTTCGCGCACCTCCCGTCGCAGCCGCGCGGCGATCTCGGTAGGCGTGCCCGAGATCCGCTCGAGCCCGCGAACGTCGAGGAACGCCTCGTCGATCGATAGCCCTTCGACGAGCGGTGAGCTGTCGTCGAAGACGCAAAAGGCCGCCTTGCTCGCCTCGGCGTAGGCCGACATCCGCGGCGGGACGACGATTGCGCTCGGACACAGCCGTCGCGCTTGCCTGCCGCCCATCGCGGTGCGCACCCCAAAGGCCTTGGCCTCGTAGCTTGCGGCCAGCACGACTCCCGCGCCGACGATGACCGGCCGCCCGCGCAGACGCGGATCATCTCGTTGCTCGACGGACGCGTAGAACGCGTCGAGATCGGCGTGAAGGATCGTCGCGGCGCCCAACACGTACATATGTTCGCACAGCGAGGCCGGGTTCCGAAGGCATTCGCGTGACGGGCAGTTCCCCACGCCGCACGAACTGTTGGAGGAGCGACGGGCGGGTTACCAGACTCGGCGCGAGCGCACGAGCTCGGCTGCGTACCCCGAGACAGAGATCGGCGACATCAGCAACTGGTACGCGAGTACATACAGGAGAAAGCCCGCGAGATTACGCCGCACGCGCAAGTCAAGCGCCCGGAACACTGCGCGCTGGCGGAGGTACATCGTCAAAGCAATCGTCAGGCTGATCGGGAGCACGGCCGCGGTCATCGGACCGACGATGAGGAAGTTGCCGCGGAACGCGAGGACGAGACCGACCGGCAGCGCAATCGTGTAGACCGTGTCGAGGTAAGGGAAGAGGCAATTCGCAGCGACAGCATGAACGTGCAGGCGGCGCCCGCGAAGCAGGCTCGGCCCGTGCTCACGGAGACCCTCGATCATCCCGCGTGCCCAGCGCCGCCGCTGGCGGACGAAATGCCGGAGCCGGACCGGTGCGTCCGTGAATGCGATCGCAGTCGGCTCGAAGATCGTGCGGCCGCCATTTCTGATCAGCGCCCAGGTGAGGACGATGTCCTCACCGATCTTGTTGGGCCAGCCACCCGCACGCCGCACGGCTTCGGTGCGGTACACGCTGAACGCGCCCTGGGCTACGAGCGTGCCCTGGAAGAGGGCCTGTTGTCGCTTGACCGATGCGATTGCGAGAAAGTAATCCCACTCCTGCACACGGGCGAGCAGGTTCGCGCGGGAGTTGCGGACGAGCACCGAACCGGCGACAGCGACGGTGTCGGGAGGCGAGGAGAGCATTCGCCCGACGGCACGCTTGAGGGCGTACGGCATCAGCAGCGTGTCCGCGTCGATCGTCGCTATGACGCCCGTTCGAACCGTGAGGAGCGCCGCGTTCAGCGCTTCCGACTTGCCGGCGTGCATCGTCGTCACGACCCGAACTCGGGCGTCGTCGGCGGCGACCGCGGCGGCTATCTCGGTCGTGGCGTCGGTCGACCCGTCGTCGGCGACCACGACCTCGAGCCGACCAGGGTAGTCCTGCCGGAGCGCGTACTCCAGCGTCTCGCGAATGCCGGCTTCCTCGTTGTACGCGGCGACGAGCAGCGTGACGTCGGGGTAGTCCTGCGTGAAGTCGATCGGGCGAGGGCGGTCGAAGAGGAGCGACGAGACGAGCTGCACGTTGAGGTAACCCGGGAGGATCGCGATTCCGGCGATCAGCGCCACGGCCACCGGGAGGGTGACCACCTGGGCCAGGTCGTGGATCCAGCCGAGGGCGATCCAGGTCGAGAGACCCGCCCAGACGAGCCCGGCGACGACCGTGAAGGCGAAGCGGGTGCGGACCCGCAGGTAGAAGCGAAAGCGGCCGAGCTTCCAGGGCGGCGCAAGCGGCGGCGGCGGCGCGAGCTGGACCGTTGGCACGGTCGGTTCCGCGAGGAGTGTCTCTTGCCGCAGTTCCATGGTCGCTCGCACGCCGAGGCGCGCAGGCCGCAGGCCTGGTCGCACCGTAGGCGGGGGCCGACGGAGCGCCTCCCCCGCCTGAGGGTTTCACGCGGGATTTGGAGCGAGACCGGCCGCTGGACGCCGGCCGGAGCCCCGCGGCTGGAACCGCCTCGTCCTCGAGTTCGACGATCTCGAGGCGAAGGTCGAAGAGCTGAAGGAAGCCGGGTTGAGCTTCCGCAACGAGATCGTGACCGGTCCCGGCGGCAAGCAGATCGTCCTCGAGGACACGGCCGGCAATCCGATCGAGCTGTTCGAGGCTCGGTAGTAGCCCGCGCGAATCAGCCGGTGGCGTCCTCGCCCGCGGCCAGTACGCGCACGATCTCGAGCCTGTCGTCGAGCACGACGACGTCCGCCGCCGTCCCGGGCTCCAGACTCCCAAGCTCAGGACGGCCGGCGACCCGTGCGGGCACCTCGCTTGCCGCCGCCAGAGCAGCACCCACCGGCGCGCCGAGCGCGACGAGATTCCGGACCGCCTCGATCATCGGCACAGTGCTGCCGGCGAGCACACTGTCCGCTCGGCGCGCGACGCCGTTCTCGACCTCGAAGTCGATCCCCGCGAGCGTGTAGCTGCCGTCGCCGGCGCCGGCCGCCGCGATCGCATCGGTGACGAGCGCGACCCGCCCGCCGGCGGCCTGCCAGACCAGCCGCGCCGTGTCGTCGGCGAGATGGACGCCGTCGAGGATGACCTGAATCACGACATCACGCGTCACGAGCGCCGCACCTGCAAGGCCGGGCTCGCGTGCGGCGAACGGGCGCATCGCATTGAAGATGTGCGTCACCGTCTTCGCTCCGCGCGCGAACGCCTCGCGCGCTTCCACGGAGGTCGCGTTCGAATGGCCGCAGGAGACCGTCACGCCGCGCTGCCTCAACAACTCGATGAGCTCGTGCGCACCCTCCAGCTCGGGCGCGAGCGTGACATGGCTCACCGGTCCCGCAGCGAGTAGCCGCTCGAGCAGATCGCAGTCGGGATCACGCCTCGACTCGGCCGGATGCGTCCCGAGCCGCTCCGGTGCAATGAACGGCCCTTCGAGGTGCGCACCGATGATGTGCGGAGCGTCACCGTTCTGTGGAACCTCGCGCAGTGCCGCCGTCAATTCATCCTCGGGCGACGTGATGAATGTCGGCTGGTAGGCGGTTACGCCGCAGTCGAGCAACGCCTTGCCCGCCTTCCGATAACCCTCGGCGTCGGCCGAGAAGAAATCGACGCCCGCGAACCCGTTGACCTGCAGGTCGACGAAGCCCGGGGCAGCGATCCCGGTTCCGTTCGCCGAGTTCAGACCAACGGCGGCGATGCGACCGTCGGCCACCTCGACGTCACCCGGAACCAGGCTCCCGCCGACGAGTGCTGCCCCGACTCCCAGTCGCACGGCTAACTCGCGACCGGCGCCACGATCGGCACCTCGACCGTCGGGACAGCGACCCCGGTGTCCAGATCGAAGAAGTGCAGGAGTCGCGGGTCGATCGCCACCTCGACCGCTTCGCCCGGCGAGAGGAGGAGGTGCCGGTCGAAGCGGCCGAGCAGCGTCACCGACCGCTCGGCGTCGTCGACACCCAGGGAGGGGCCCGGGGGCTGGGCCGCGGTGTCGACGAGGTCCGACCGCTCGAGCGGCGTCGCGGCGATCTCGATGTGGACGAGCTGTTCCGAGCCGAGGGACTCGACGAGCAGGATGCGGCCGCGCAGGCGCGCGCCGTCCCAGCCGGACGCTTCGCGCACGTCTTCGGGGCGGATGCCGATCGCGACGCGGCGGCCCGCGTAGTTCGCGAGTAGCGGACGAGCGGACGAAACGTCGGCAGGGAGCTCAAGCTCGGTGTCGCCGATCCGGCAGACAGGTCTGCCGTTGTCGCCCTCGACGACCGCCTCGAAGAGATTCATCGGAGGCGAGCCGACGAAGCTCGCGACGAAGAGATTCGCGGGGGCGTCGTACAGGCGCTGGGGCGTGTCGACCTGCTGCAACTCGCCGTCGCGCATCACGGCGACTCGGTGGCCCATCGTCATCGCCTCGACTTGATCGTGCGTCACGTAGACGGTCGTCACCTTGAGCGTCTGCTGAATGCGCGCAATCTCGGCCCGCATCTGCACACGCAGCTTCGCGTCGAGGTTCGATAGCGGCTCGTCCATCAGGAACGCCTTCGGCTCGCGCACGATCGCGCGGCCCATCGCGACACGCTGGCGTTGCCCTCCGGACAGTTGCGCCGGCCGACGCTGCAGCATGTCTCCCAACCCGAGGATGCGCGCGATCTCCTCGACCCGCCGCTTCTGCTCGGCCTTCGGCACCTTCCGCATGCGCAGGCCGAACGCGAGATTCTCGTAGACGTTCTTGTGCGGGTAGAGCGCGTAGTTCTGGAAGACCATCGCAATGTCGCGGTCGCGGGGGGCGAGGTCGTTGACGACCTTGCCCTCGATCCGGATCTCGCCCGAGCTGATCTCCTCGAGCCCGGCGATCATTCGCAGCGCCGTGGTCTTCCCGCAGCCGGACGGGCCGACCAGCACCATGAACTCGCCTTCGGCAACGTCGAGGTTCAGGTCGCGCACTGCGGTGACGTCGTTGCCGTAGACCTTCGAGAGGTGGACGAGCTCGATGGCGGCCATCAGCCGCGCACCGCCCCAGCCGTCAGACCGAATGCAATTCGCCGCTGGACGAGGAGGAAGAAAACGACCACCGGGAGCGCGCAGAGCGTCGCGCCGGCCATCAACGGCCCCCAGTCCGTTCCACGCAGCGTCGTGAACGACGCCAACCACACCATCAGCGTCTGCTTCGCCGGAGTGTGCAGGAACACGTACGCGATGATGAACTCGTTCCAGGCCTGGATGAAGGCAAAGATCGAAGTCGCGACCAACCCGGGCCCGACAAGTGGCAGGAGGACGCGCACGAAGGCGCCGAAGCGGGTGGCTCCATCCACCATCGCCGCCTCTTCGAGCTCCTTCGGAATACCGAGCAGGAAGCCCCGCATCGTCCAGACCGTGAACGGGAGCACAAAGGTGAGGTACATCGCGATCACGCCGGTGAGTTTGTCGATCTGACCCAGCCGAGACATGAGGATGTACAGGGGGATGATCAGCGCCGCGAGCGGCACCATCTGCACGCCGAGAATCAGGACGATGAACGCCTTACGGCCGTAGAAGTGGAACTTCGCAAGCGCCAGCGACGCCAGAAACGCCAGTACGACGGAGAGCGCGACCACGGCGCTGACGACGATGAGACTGTTCTTCACCGCGTTCCAGAAGAACGGCTGGTGGACGGCGTCCCTGAAATTCGACAGCGTCGGATTCGTCGGAAACCACTGGGGCGTGTAGCTGAGAATCTTCTGCCCGTGCTTGAACGCGGTCGCGATCATCCAATAGACGGGAAAAACCATCACGAAGAGCACCAGCAGGCCGAGCAGGTTCCAGCCCAGTTTGCGCACCCGGCGCCGCCGTCCGATTCTGCGTGACACCACCGGCGCGACCGGCGTCGGCGCGATCTGCGTGACCGAGCTCACCGGACCTCCCCCGTCCTCAGCATCTGCCGGAGATACACGAGCGTGGCCGCGAACATGAACAGGACCATCACGACGGCGATCGCGGCACCGAGCCCGTACTCGCTGATCTGGAACGACTGGTGGAAGGCGTAGATTGCCATCGTGTAGTAGTCGCTCGTCGGGCGGAAGTCGAGCATCACCCAGATCTGCTGGAAGACCTGGAAGTCCCAGATGATCGACAAGCTCGTGAGGATCACGAAGATCGGCATCAAGAGCGGCAACGTGACCTCCCGGAAGACGGCCAACGGTTTCGCACCGTCGATCGCAGCCGCCTCGAGCAGCTCTTGCGGGACCTGAGCAAGACCGGCGTACACCGTGATCGTGACGAACGGAATCGCGCCCCAGACAATCAGCGCGGTAATGACACCGAAGCCGGTCCAGGGATTCGCGAACCAGTCGTGCCTGACGAAGTTGACGATGTGGAGCTTCGTCAGCGTCCAGTTCGCGACGCCGAACTCGTAGTCCACCATCCAGCGCCAGATGTCCACCGCGACGATGACCGGCACGGACCAGACGAGCACGAGCCCGGTCGTGATCGCCACTCTCAGCCAGCGCGAGACCTGCAGGAGCAGCAGTGCGATCGCAGTTCCCAGCACCATGGTCAACGTCACGTTCACGGCGGTGAACAGGACTGTCCGGAGGAGCACGTGCCAGAACTGGCTGTCCTGGAGGATGTGCGTGTAGTTCGCAGTCCCAACCCAGCGGCCCTTGTGCCGGATCAATTCGAAGAGGCCGTACTTCTCGAACGACATCTTCACCAGCAGGTAGAGCGGATAGCCCAAGATGACACCGATGGCCGCAGCCGCCGGGGCCAGCAGGGCATAAGGGGCCAGTGCGCGCCCGACTCGTTGCCGTGTGAGGCGCCGCCGCCGAGAGGCGAGTGGAAACTCGCTCTCGGCGACGGACGCCACAACTGCTCCTTCGGGCGCGAGGCGACTCACGCGCCGGTGTTCAGGATCCTCGTGATCTGACTACTGGCGCTATTTGCCGCTGCCTTCACCGAAGAACGGCCGGTGAAGATCTTGACGAGCATGTCTTGCAGCACGTTCGCATTCTCCACGTTCGCCCAGTTGGGGCTCGTGGGGACGAACCAGCTGTACTTCGCCGCCCTTGCGAACGGAGCCAGCTTCGGGTTCGAAGCGCTGGACGCGAGGAGGGTCGTCGTGTTGGCGATTTGGCCGCCCTTCACGATCTCTTTCTCGGCCGCCGTGCTCGTGAACGCCTTGATCCAATCCACGGCGAGGCTCTGGTTCTTCGTGGTCACCGGGACCGCGAGATCGGAGCCGCCGAGGAACGTGGGCATGAACTTGCCGGGAGTGTGGCTCGGCATCGGATAGGCGCCGATCACGTTTGCGAGGCCGGGATTCCCGAGCTTCTCGTCGAGGGCGTACGGCCATTCCCAGCCGTTGCCGATGAACGAGCCGACCTTGCCCTTCGCGAAGACGAGCGCCTGCTGCGGGTTCGCCTCGTCGGTCGTCTTGCTCGCCCGCGTCAGTGTCTTCGCGATCAGCTTGACCTGATTCAGAGCGGCGAGCGCCTGGGGTGAGTTGAGCGTTCCCTTCCAGCTTCCGCCCTTGCGTACCGCGATCTGTCCGCCGTAGTCGTAGACGAAGGACATCGCGGCGTACCAGTACTTGCCGGGGAAGTAGACGGCCGAGTAGCCGCTGTCCTTGCCGTACTTCTTCATCAGCTTCTTCCCGTCCGCGATGAACTGGCTGAGGCTCTGTGGCGTTCCCTTGATGCCCGCGCTCTTGTACTGGTCCTTGCGGTAGATGACGGCGCGCGCACCAGCGTAATACGGGACGCCGTAGAGCTTCCCGTTGTACTGGCACGACACCTTAAGGCCCGTGAGCCAGGCCTTGTTGTTCGGGAACGCCGACTGCGACAGCGTCTTGAAGGCGCCGGCGGCCATGTACTTCGTCATCTCCGAGTTACCCAGTTCGATCACGTCGGGCGCGTCGCCGCCCGCGAGCCCTGCGTCGAGCTTCTGGAGATGGTTGCCCCACGACTGGTACTGGACGTCGACCGCGACGCCTGGGTGCTGTGCCTTGAAGGTGCTGTTGGCGATGGCAACAGCCTCGGGCCAACCGTTCTGCGCATCGTTCTGGAGCCAGACCACGATCTTGTCGGCCTGGGCCTTGGACGTCCCGCCGCTTGCGGTCGTTGCCGCTACAGCGAGGACGGCGGCGAAGACCGCCACCACGAGAAATCGAGCTTTCATGTCGCCTCCCGGAGCATGGGGGAGCCACCTGGCGTCCCCGATTGGTTTAGACCACTAACCACGGCGAGAGATTGGCACAGACCAATACGCGTGTCAAGAGGGTGAATTGACCGCTGATTGCGGAGGAGTGGTCTTGACCATGCCTGGACGGCTGTGCTTCCATAGGGAGCCATGAGCAAACAGGTCTTGACCAGGCAGCGGGTCCTCGAGCTGATCGACCAGCTCCAGGTGGGAGAGGCAATCCCTCCGGAGAGGCGGCTCAGCAGCGATCTCGGGATCTCGCGCCTGACGCTCCGGGCGGCGCTCGACGACCTCGTCCGCGACGGCTACCTCGAGCGGCGGCACGGCAGCGGCACCTTCGTCAGCGAGCCGAAGATCGCGCAGCAGCTGACGTTGACGTCCTTCAGCGAGGACATGCGTCGTCGAGGCATGACGGCCGGCAGCAAGACGATCGAGCTGCGCGAGACCCACGCCGGCGCCGCGGTCGGCCGCGCGCTCAACGTGTCGCCGGACGCACGTGTCGTCCTCATTCGGCGATTACGGCTCGCCGACGGCGAACCCATGGCGCTCGAGACGCTGCACGTACCCGCTGATCGGGTGCCTGGACTGTCACGTGAATTGCTCGAGAACGCATCGTTCTACGAGCTGCTCGAGAAGGAGTACGGCGTCGTGATCGCGAGCGGCATCCAGTCAATCGAGCCGACGGTGACGAACGAGGAAGAGTCCGAGCTGTTGGGTGTGCCGTTGCACTCGCCCGCGTTCCTCTTCGAGCGGACATCGCGGACGGCGTCGGGAGACACGGTCGAGTTCGTCCGCTCGCTCTACCGAGGTGACCGCTACCGGCTTGTGGCGGAGCTGTCGCAGCGGCGCGACCGTCCGGTCGCGGCGGCGCCGTTGCTGACCGGCGCTGTCGGGGAACCGACTCCATGAGGCGAGTGGGCGTCTCGTACTTCGGCGTCCGTATTCCACGTCACGTCCGTCGCGATCTCGAGAACATCGCCGCGCGCAGGTACACCGCGGTGCTGCACACCTTCTCGGAGAACGACTTCGCGTACTACCGCGGCACGATGGCTAAGATCGCCGCCGCATCGCACGAGCTCGGGCTCGAGGTGCAGATGTGCCCATGGGGCGTCGGCAGGACGTTCGGCGGCGAGGCCGAGAGCCGCTGGGTGACATTCAATCCGGAGGCGTGCCAGGTGCTCGACGACGGGCGGCGCGTCGCGGCCGGCTGCCTCAACAATCCGGCGTACCGGGCGTTCTGCAAGGAGTGGGCGGATGCCGCGCTCGAGGCCGGCACGGACTACGTCTTCTGGGACGAGCCGCACTGGACCGTCCCCGAGCACGTCGGCGTCGACGATCCCGAGCGGTGGGCATGTGTGTGCCAAATCTGTGCCGAGCTGTCCGGCCTGGACCTGTCTCAGGGTCTGACCCGGGAAGTGCAACAGTTTCGTGAAAGATCCGTCGTCGATTTCCTCGGCGAGGTGACGGCGCACGTCGCTTCGCGCGGCGGCATGAACACGATCTGCTTGCTGCCTCTGACGGAAGGGCCTCACGGAGTCAGCGACTGGGACTCGGTCGCCGCGCTGCCGCACCTCTCGGTGCTTGCGACGGACCCGTACTGGAAGAACTTCGCCGAATCGGCGGAGTCGTTCGTCGGCCGCTTCGCCCGGCTGCTCGCCGAGACCGCTGCCCGCCACGACGTCGAGGCGCAGATGTGGCTGCCGAGCTTCGGGCTCACGCGCGCGGACATCCCCGATCTGGAAGCGGCGGTCCGCGCGACGCGCGCTGCCGGGATCGACGACGTGTGGACGTGGGGCTATGAGGCCTGCGGCCACATGACACACCTCGCGTCACCGGACTCGCCGCTCGTCTGGGAGGCAGTCACCACCGCGCTGACCGGCGAGGGCGGCGCAGCGACGGAAAGGCAACGCGTCGATCTCCGCGACCTCGACCTGCGCCCGACCGCCGAACTCGTCCGGCTCATCAACGACGAGGACCGAACCGTCGCGGGTGCAGTCGCCGCCGCCGCAGATTCGATCGCGGCTGCGATCGATGCGATTGTCGATCGGCTCGAGGCCGGCGGAAGGCTCGTTTACGTCGGCGCCGGATCGTCGGGCCGCGCAGCTGCGGCCGACGCCGCCGAGTGCGGGCCGACCTTCTCGACCGACCGCATCGTCGCGGTGACGACCACGGAAGAGGCTGCCGAAGACGACAGCGAGGCAGGCGCGCGAGATCTGTCGGCCGTAGAGGTGAGCCCGAAAGACGCCGTGGTCGCGATCAGTGCTAGCGGGCGCACGCCCTACACCGTCGCTGCCGTCGAGCAGGCGGTTGACGCCGGTGCCCTCACGATCGCGGTCGCGTGTGTCCGCGACTCCGAGCTGGCACGGGATACGGAGCATGCAATCGAGATCGAGGTGGGCCCGGAGGTGATCGCCGGCTCGACGCGCATGAAGGCAGGTACTGCACAGAAGCTCGTTCTCAACACCATCTCGACGATCGCCATGGTCCGCCTTGGCAAGACGTTCGGGAACCTGATGGTCGACGTGCAGGCCTCGAACGACAAGTTGCGCGCGCGTGCGCGGCGCGCCGTCGCGATCGCGACCGCCGCCCCGGAGGCCGAGGTTGCGGAGGCGATCGCCGCGGCAGGCGGGGATACGAAGGTGGCGATCGTCGCGCTGCTGGCGGGCGTGGACTCGCAGACGGCGCGGTCGCGTCTGACGGCCGCAGGCGGCGTGATCCGCGAGGCGGTCGCAGATGTCATGGGTTGAGGCCGAGCTCCGCGAGCAGCCGGCGGCGCTCGAGCGCTTTCTCGCGGCCGAGACCGCCCAGGCGCCGGGAATCGTCCGTGCGCTCCTGCGAGAGGACGTCCGCTATCTCCTGATCGTCTCGCGGGGCAGCTCGAGCAACGTCGCCCGCTACATGCAGTACCTCTTCGGGACCGTCAACCGCCTACCGGTGGCTTTCGCGACGCCCTCTCTCTACACCGTCTACGACGCACCGCCGGAGCTCGGCCCGGCTGCGGTGATCGGAATCTCCCAGTCGGGCGCATCACCCGATGTGGTCGCCGTCCTCGCGGATGCGCACAAGCAGAACCGGCCCACGCTTGCGATCACCAACGACCCCAAGTCGCCGCTCGCGCTCGTCGCCGACTCCGTCCTCCAGCTGCACGCGGGCGAGGAGCGGGCCGTCGCGGCGACGAAGACGTATCTCAACTCGATCGCAGCGGTCGCATTGCTTTCGACCGTGGGAGACCACGAGCGGCTCGACGACCTGCTCGCGATGCCGAAGAAAGTCGGCGAGCAAATCGAAAAGTCGCTCGACGCGGCCGGCGGACTGGACGGTTACCGCGAGGTGGAAGGCGGAAGCGTCGTCGCGCGCGGCGTCAACTACGGCGCCGCGTTCGAGATCGCGCTCAAGATCCGCGAGCTCTCCGGCGCGCAATTCGAGGCGTTCTCGTCGGCGGACCTCCTGCATGGCCCGATCGCCGCGCTCAAGCGCGGCCGCCCAGCGATCGTGATCGCTCCGGCCGGCCGGACCCTTACGAGCATGCGCATCGCACTGGAGAAGGTGCGCGAGCGCGGCGCGGAGGTGATCGCGATCAGCGACGACGAGACATTCCTCGCCAAATCTGACACGCCGCTCCCACTGGTCCCAGGCGTGCCCGAGTGGCTGAGCCCGCTATTGACCGTCGTGCCCGGTCAGGTCGCCGCGGTGCGGCTCGCGACCCTGCGCGACGCCGACGTCGACAGCCCTGTCGGGCTGACGAAGATCACGCTCACGCGTTAGTCGCGCGAAGCCCAGGGATCGACGTAGACGTCGTCGATCCGCCAGGCGCTGCCGCTGCCGAGCGGCGTGATCTCGATCCGAGCCGAGGTCGAGCCGACCAGCGGCAGGAGCAGATTGAAGCCGCCTGAGGACGTGACCGAGTCGGTCGGAGCCCACTTCCCGCCGGCGGCGAACGTGTTGTAGTCCGTCGCCCCCAGCAGCCTGTTGAGCAGCCCGTACCAGAGGACTCGAACGTGCGCGCCGTTGTCGGTGCCACGGTTATCGGAGCCAAACATGCGCAAGCTCAGCGCATCCGGACCGATGCAGGTCGTCGGGCTCAAGGCCCGGCTGCCGCTCGGAAGCGAGAGGGAATGCGTGCCGTTCCCGAAGAAGGGTTGGTTCCCAGAGACCACAGTCGCGCCACCGCTGAGCGACCAGCCGTTCGAGCCGCTTTCGAGCCCGCCGTTCGGGGCGAGGTAGTAACTCCGAAAATCGTTCCAGGGCGCAAAGACCTGAGTGCCTTGGCTGGGGCAGTTGTTGCCCAGCAAATTGCCGAGCAGGTCGGCGTTCGCCACCGGCGCGCTCAGCCCAACTGCCACGACCGCGACCACGGTCGCGAGCGTGAAACGAGATCCGAGACGTGCCGCCAACGTGCCCTCCTCCACAGATGTTCCCCTGAACGGGTCCGCACGTCTGAGTCTCTTCAGGACGTCGAGACACGCATCACCCTGGAGAGGTATCTGAATCCCTCGATCGAGGGGTCCTGCTCTTCGCGCTCGCGTCAAGCAGCCACACACGAATGCCGATTCTTCGCTGGTGGCGACTGCGGCCCCATCCGTTGCGAGAGACCGCGCGCAAAACGCGGCCACGCTCGATCCTGACGTCGATGAATTCATCGGCGGCGCAAGGGATCGCGAGTCCCATCGCCTGCACGATCGCAACCGTTGGTCGGCGACTGCCTTTGGTCTCGCGTTCCTGGGGACGGCCTCGGCACTGCCCTTTGTGGTGCCGTCATCGCATTCTCCGAGCGCATTCATCGTCGTCGCGCTCGTCCTGAGCTATGCGGCCGCGTCATGCGCACGCTTCGAGGTGGGCACGGGACTGTTCCTCCCGACTCAGCTCATTCTTGTCCCGATGCTCTTCCTCCTCCCGCTGGGATACGTGCCGCTCGCTATCTGCGCGGGCTTGCTCCTCGGCGCTGCGGCGGATCACTTCAGAAGCGGCGTTCCCTTGGAGCGGGTCCTGCTCGTACCGCTCAATTCGTGGCATTCGCTCGGACCTGTCGCGGTGCTAGCCGTCGGTGGCGTCACCCAGCCCGCACTGAACGATTGGCCGATCTACGTCGGCGCACTCGGCGCGCAGCTCGCGGTCGACTACCTCGTTCAGGCGCCACGGCAGAAGTATGTGAACGGCGTCCCGCTCCTGCTGGCGGCGAAGTTCATGCTCTCCAGCTTCTTCGTTGACCTTGCACTCGCGCCGATCGGTCTCCTCGTGGCTCTCGTCGCGGTCGACCACCCGATTGCGATCTCGTTCGTACTGCCGCTGGTCGGCCTACTCGTCGTGTTTGCACGCGAGCGCCAGGTTCGGATCGACCACGCGCTCGAGCTCAGCCACGCGTATCGAGGGACGGCACTCCTCCTCGGCGATGTGGTCGAAGCCGACGACGCCTATACCGGGAGCCACAGCCGCGATGTCGTCACCCTGGTGCTCGATGTCTGCGATCGCCTCGGGGTCAGCGGACGCGAACGTCGCGATGCGGAGTTTGCGGCGCTCCTGCACGACGTGGGGAAAATCAAGATTCCGGCGGAGATCATCAACAAGCCGGCCAAGCTCACGGACGAGGAGTTCGAGCTCATCAAGACGCACACGCTCGAGGGCGAAAGACTGCTGTCGCAGGTCGGCGGTCTGCTCGGCAACGTCGGTCGCATCGTTCGGTCGTGTCACGAGGACTGGGATGGCACCGGCTACCCGGACCGGCTCGCAGGTGAAGGCATTCCACTGGCTGCGCGGATCGTCCGCTGCTGTGACGCATACAGCGCGATCACGACCGACCGCCCGTATCGCAAGGCGCGATCCGCGCACGAGGCCGTCATTGAACTGCGACGCTGTGCAGGGACCGATTTCGATCCCGCCGTCGTCGAAGCGCTCGCCGAGATGCTCGCGCTCTAGAGCGAGGTTTACCCGAGGAGGTGCTTCTCGAGCCACCCGGCGGCGAGGCTGTATGCCTTCAGCTCGTTCGACCGCTTCGTGAACCCGTGGCCTTCATCGTCGAACACCACGTACTCCACTTCGCGGCCGAGTGACTCCAGCTTCTCGACCAGCTGATCCGACTCGCCCTTGACGACGCGTGGATCGGTCGCCCCCTGAATCACGAGGAGCGGCGTCTGCACGTTCTCGACATAGGTGATCGGCGAACGCTCCATCAGGAAGTCTGCTTCCGTCTCCGGGTCGCCGACGAAGCGCGCGATGAACCGCTTCCACGTCGGCGGCACCGCCTTGGCAAACGTGACGAGGTTCGATGGGCCGAAGATGTCTACCGCCGTCGCCCAATATTGCGGCAGGCGCGTCACGCACGTCAGTACGGCGAAGCCGCCGTAGGAGCCGCCGTAGACGCCGATCTTTTCCGGCTCCACCCAGTCCTGTTCGCGCAGCCACTTGACGGCGTGCTCCCAGTCCTGCATGTCGCCGCCACCCCAGTCCCGCTGGACAAGCCGCTGGTACGACTTGCCGTAACCCGTAGAGCCACGGATGTTCGTCGCGAGCACCGCGATGCCGCGCGAAAGCAGGTACTGGTACAGCGGCTGGTAGACCGGCCGCTCCTGCGCCTCAGGCCCGCCGTGAATCGAGAGGACGACCGGCACCCTGCCCTCCGTGTCGGGGCGATAGAGCCAGGCCGGAATCTTGCGACCGTCGAAGGTGGGATAGCTCACGAGCTCGACGTCGACGAGATCGTCTTCGTACAGCCCGCCCATGCGGCTGTCGGTGACCGGAGTGACCTTGCCGATGGCGGTCTCGACGATCCAGGCCTCCGGCGGCCGCCGTGGGGTCGAAAGAATCAGGGCTGCATGGGTGCCGTCAGCGGATAGCGCGAGCGGCGGCTCCGCACCTGTCAGGTGTGGACGCGCGCCGGCCGGCAAGTCCGGCTCGGGCAGGTCCCGGCCGGTCTCGAGGTCGCGGAGGCGCAAGCGGTCGTAGCCGTTGTCGTTCACGAGCCAGGCCAGCACACGACCGTCCGTCGAGGCGGTGACGTCGTCGACGTCTTGCGTTGGCTCCTCGACCCATTCGTAGAGGTCCGACGCGAGGTCGTAGAACGCGAGCCCGCGAAACTCACTGCCGGCGTCGGTGATCATGTAGAAGCCGGAGCCGTCGACGGCCCATGGGCCGGGCACGAACATCGCCTCGTCGTCGTGCGGCGTGAGCTCACGCGTTTCCCCGGTCTCGAGGTCGACCAGGTGAATCGACGCGTCGCTGTTGTTCCGGAAGTCGAGCGCCAGCAGCTTCGACCCGTCTGGAGAGAAACGCCCTGGGAACGAGAACATGCCCTCGCCGAACACTGCGCGCGTCTCGCCACTCGCGGCGTCACGAATCCAGACCTCCATGTCGGAGGGGTTGCGCGCATTCGCCGCGTAAGCGAACTTCGCCCCGTCGGGCGACCACGCGGCGCCGCCGACGTAGTGCTGGACCTCCGGCTCGTCGGTCAGCTTGTCGGGCCAGCCGTGGTCGGAGTCGAGCAGGTAGAGCTGATGAAACTCGTCTCCGTCGTGGTCTGCACAGAGCACGATCCGGCCATCGGTCGGCGACACCCCTACGCCACGCACCGTCTCGTCGGTGAATGACGTGAGCTGGTCCGGCCAGCCGCCTTCGACGGGAACGCGCCAGAGATTGAACTGCCCGGAAATGTTCCCGGCGAACAGGAGATGCGCCCCGTCGGCGGTGAACCCCAGGACCGACGAGAAGCGGCGGGCTGCGAAGAACTGCTCCATGAGCGGCAGCTTTCGCGTTTCTGTGACGGCCACGGCGCGGAGATTACAGTTCTCGGCAATGGAGAGGTCTCTGCCCTGGGCGTGGTACGCGGATCCCGACGTTCTCCGGCGCGAGGGCGAGCGGATCTTCGCGCGTGCATGGCAGTACGTCGGTCACACGGGCCAGATCGCGGAGACAGGTTTCTTCGCGTCCGCGGCCGGCCAGATCCCTGTAGTGGTTACACGCGCGCGCGACCGAGAGCTTCGAGCCTTCCTCAATGTCTGCCGTCACCGCGGGCACATCGTGGCCAGCGGCTCCGGCACGCGTGAGACGTTGCAGTGCCCGTACCACGCGTGGACCTACGCGCTCGACGGCGAGCTCCGCGCCGCGCCCCGCTCGGATCGCGAGCCGGGGTTCGACGCGGACGAGCTCGGGCTCAGGCAGATCCAAGTCGACACCTTCGGCCCGTTCGTGTTCGTGAATCCCGATCTCGATGCCGCTCCGCTTGCAGAAGCGCTCGGCAACGTGCCGGTGCAACTCGCCGAGATCCTCGACGTCAATGCATTGGAGTTCCGCTTCCGTACCGAGTTCGAGCTCGAGGCGAATTGGAAGATTTCGTGCGAGAACTTCCTCGAGTGCTACCACTGCGCCGTCGCGCACCCGGGGTTCAGCGCCGCCGTCGACGTATCGCCGGACGCGTACCGGCTCGAAGCGAACGGCCTCGTGTCCAGCCAGGTCGGCCCGCTCCGCCAGAACGGCGACTCGTTCCTCGCGAACGGCGAGGTGCCACGCAGCCAGTTCCACTTCCTCTGGCCGAACTTCGGCCTGAACGTCTTTCCCGGACACCCGAATCTGTCTTGCGGCCCCATGCTCCCGATCGGCCCCGAGCGGACGGCGCGGTTTCTCGATTACTTCTTCGCACCTGGCGTGGACCAGGCCTGGATCGACGAGCTGTTGGCGTTCGACAACCAGGTGGGCATGGAGGACAGAGGCCTCGTGGAGGGAGTACAGCGAGGCGTTCGCTCGGGAGTCCTGAGCGAAGGGCGCCTCCTCTCTGAGAGCGAGCAGCTTGTCGCCCACTTCCAGCGCCTTTGCGTGGAGGCTCTCACCGGTTAGCATCGGCGACTCATGGCGACCGTCACCTTCGACCACCTGACCAAGGCCTATGCCGATGGCACGGTCGCCGTCAACGACCTCGACCTACTGATCAAGGACGGCGAGTTCCTCGTCCTCGTCGGGCCTTCGGGCTGCGGGAAGACCACGGCCCTCAGATGCCTGGCCGGGCTCGAGGAGATCACGGCGGGGCAGATCAAGATCGATGCGCGCGTCGTCAACCGCGTGCCGCCGAAGGACCGGAACATCGCGATGGTGTTCCAGTCCTACGCGCTCTATCCGCACATGACCGTCTTCGACAACCTCGCGTTCGGCCTCAAACTCATGAAGACGCCCAAGGACGAGATCAAGCGGCGCGTCGAGGAGGCCGCGAAGATCCTTGACCTCGAGAAGCTGCTCGACAGGAAGCCGCGAGCGCTCTCGGGCGGGCAGCGCCAGCGTGTCGCGCTCGGACGGGCGATCGTACGCGAGCCCGCGGCGTTCCTGATGGACGAGCCGCTCTCGAACCTCGACGCCAAGCTGCGCGTGCAGACGCGCGCAGAGATCCTCCGCCTGCAGCGACGACTCGAGACGACGACCGTTTACGTGACGCACGATCAGGTCGAGGCGATGACGATGGGAGACCGCATCGCGGTCATGAGCCACGGCGTCCTCCAGCAGATCGGCACGCCGCCGGAGCTTTACGACAACCCGGTCAACGTCTTCGTGGCCGCCTTCATCGGCTCGCCCGCGATGAACTTCGCGACCGCGAAGGCCGACGACGGCACCCTCAAGCTCGGCGGCACGACGCTCGAGCTCTCAGGCCCGGCGGCCAGAGCAGCGGCGCAGAACCGCGGCCGGGACCTGCTGATCGGCTTCCGCCCGGAGGACCTCCAGCTGAACGGCCACGGCGGCTCGGGTGCGGTCCGGATCCCGGCAAAGATCGACGTCGTCGAGTACCTGGGCCACGAGGAGCTCATCCATGCCCAGTCCGAGGGCCACGAGATCGTCGCCCTGGTGCCATCCGACAAGAAGGCGGAGGCCGGTGCGGAAGTCGAGTTCTCGATTCATTCGGACAAGCTTCATGTCTTCGATCCGGAGACCGAGCTGAATCTCACGGCTCGGAGCTAAAGCTGTTGGAGATAGCATCGACACAGACACAGGGGTTTACAAGAGGAGGAGGATTCAAGTGAAGCGACGGAGATCGCTGATCGCGTCGGCGATCGCACTTGCCGTTCTTGCAGCCGGATTGACGGCGACGGCGATCAGTGCAAAGCCGACGAAGAGCAGCGCAGGTTCCATTGAGGTTCTCTCGCTCTGGGGCGGAAGCGAGAAGGACGCATTCCTGAAGGTCACGGAAGCGTTCACCAAGCAAACGGGGATCAAGGTCGAGTACACCTCGTCCCGCAACTTCATCCCGGAGGTCCAGACCCGTCTGGCCGCGGGGAATCCGCCGGACATCGGGATCCTGCCGCGACCCGGCTACATCGGCACCCTTGCGAGGGGAGGTGCGCTGAAGACCCTCGCGAGCCTGGGTCTCAGCAACTCCTACATGGCGGGGAATTACTCGTCGGGCTGGCTGAAGCTCGGTAGCTCGGGCGGGAAGCTCTACGGCGTCCCGGCCAAGGCGAACTCGAAGAGCGTCATCTGGTACAAGCCGGACTCGTTCAAGAAGTACAAGCTCAAGATCCCGAAGACGTGGGCACAACTGCTCGCGATCACCAAGACGTACAAGGCGAAGGGTCTCGTGCCGTGGGCAGTGGGAGCCGGCCCGGGCCCGAGCTCGTGGACGCTCACCGACTGGTTCGAGAACATCTACGCCCGAACCGCAGGGCCGGCGAAGTATCAGGCCCTCTTTACCGGGAAGCTGAAGTTCAGCGATCCCTCGGTCGCGAACGCGGCGAAGATCATGACCCAGATCATCAACAACAAGTACGTCCTCAACGGTGTCCAGGGCGTGCTGGGTCAGAGCTTCGTCGGCGGGATCACCGACGTCTTCGGCACGAACTCGAAGGCGGAGCTCTACTTCGAAGGCGGCTTCGTCGGTGGCATCGCAACGCAGCAGGTGAACCCCGCTCTGAAGGCGGGGAAAACGATCGGCGACTTCCCGTGGCCGACGATCAAGGCGTCCCTCGACCATCCGGTCGTAGGAGCGGCCGACTTCGCCGGCGCGTTCAAGGACACGCCCGAGGTGCGGCAGTTCCTGAAGTACATCTCGACTGGGGCCGCTGGGAAGATCTGGGTCTCGACCAATGCAGTCACCTCGCCGAACAAGAAGGTGCCTGCGAGCGCCTACCCGAGCCCGCTCGTACGGGCCGAGGTCACCCAGCTCGCTACGGCGAAGACGTTCCTGTTCGACGGCTCCGACCTGCTTCCGGGCAACTTCGGCGACCAGTGGGGCGCCGCGCTCCAGGAAGTGATCCAGAAGCCGGGCAACATCAAGAGCATCCTGTCCACCTTCCAGGGCAAGATCCAGGGCCAGTTCTAGGCTCGACTGCAGTGGCGGCGTCCGGCA
>WNGG01002881.1_pt1 | contig 20087 bp, 15 predicted proteins | sample 5400661 | NCBI WGS metagenome assembly WNGG01 (sample SAMN13153372, study PRJNA577476) | soil metagenome | isolation source: 100 cm soil or saprolite under Garry oak tree replicate 1 | place: USA:California | collected 2016-06-15
GCCGCACGTTCTTCGGGAGTGAGGGGAGGAAGAGCCACTCGGGGTCACCTCGGGTTTCGTTGGAAAAAGGTTTGTCGGGAGGGGAAACTAGCCAATCACGTACCCTTTAGGCAACGCAAACTGCCGGTTACGTCATTACAAATTGAAATATATTACTATCTGTAAGCGTTTTATTACTTAGAGTTATCAAGCCGCGCCCCCCGCCCCGTTAGGGGTCTCACGTGGTGATATCCCATCGTCAACGCCACCGGGCACTAGCGTAGGCCATCGGCGCCCCGCGGGTCGGCACCCGCGCGGCGCGTCACGGATTCGGCAGACATGTCCCACTCATCTCACTACGTCACCTGGGTAACCCGAAGGATATTCGGTAACGTGAGTCTCAACTGTAACGATGATATTTGTCCTGCCTCGTGAAGGCTCCCGCCCGCATCATACTCGCTGGGTAAGCCGGACGTCACCCCAGGTCACTGCAGGTATCCAGGCCGACGCGCGCGCCGGACCCGCCTTGCGGCTTGTCCGGCGTTACCGCGGCCCGGGCGGGCGTTACCGCAGGACGGGCGGGCGTTACCGCGGGACGGCCACCCGGCGCAGCGATGCGGCGATGGCGGCCGCGGCGGCGCCGGGATCGGACGCCCGGGTGATGGGCCGGCCGATGACCAGCAGGTCTGCCCCCGCCAGCAGCGCCTCCTCCGGCGTGGCCACCCGCGCCTGGTCGTACGCCTCGCTGCCGGCCGGCCGGACACCCGGCGTGATAAGCGTCACATCGTTGCCGACCTCGGACCTGACCGCGGAGACCTCCCGCGGCGAGCAGACCAGGCCCTGGGCGCCCGCCTCCACCGACAGCGTGGCCAGCCGCCCGCCGACCGCGTGCACGGTGAGCACGTCCGGGCGCAGCCGGGCGACCGCCCGCGCGGCCCCGGCCACCGTGACCGGGATGTCGTGCAGCTTCAGGTCGAGGAACACGGACACGCCACTGGCCCCCCGCACCGTGGCAACGACTTCCGGGCCGTAGCGCAGGTACAGCTCGAGCCCGACCTTGACCGTACTCACGTGCGGCGTTACCAAAGCGGCCCACCGCGCCGCCGTCTCCAGATCGGGCGCGTCAAGCGCGACCGCCACCGGCGCGGGCTTGCTCACGGCTGCTCCTCTCCGTGGTTCGCTCGAACTTGTCACGATTGTTATCGCTCACATTTCTGTCCATATCGTCTGGATTCGCCCATCTAGGCGCGCCAGGCCAGGCCGCGGGGAATCCGGCCATGGGCCTGGCCGATCACGTCGGCGGCCCGGTCCGCCCCGATGGCCGCCAGTTCCTCCTCCAGTTCCTTCAGCACGCGCGAGCACGCCGAGGGGTCATGCATGATCTCCGTCCCCACCGCGATCATCGAGGCGCCCGCCAGCAGCAGCTCCAGGGCGTCCCGGCCGTTGCGCACACCGCCGGACCCGATGATCGGCACGTCCGGGAAGGCGGCCCTGACCTGCCACACGCACCGCACCGCGACCGGCCTGATGGCCGGGCCGGACAGGCCGCCGTACGTGCCGGCCAGCACCGGCCGCATCGTGGCCGGGTCGATGGCCATGCCGAGCAGGGTGTTGATCAGCGACAGGCCGTCCGCCCCTGCTGCGACGCAGGCGCTGGCCACAGCCACGATGTCGGTCACGTCCGGGGACAGCTTGGCGAACACCGGGATGTCGAACCTGGCGCTGCCCCGCACGGCCGCGATCACGCTGCCGGCCCGCTGCGGGTCGAGCGCGAACAACTGCCCGGCGTCCTCGGCGTTGGGGCAGGACAGGTTGACCTCGATCGCCGTCACCCCGGCCGTGTCGGACAGCCGGGTGGCCAGCCCGGCGTACTCGCGGATGGTCTGGCCTGCGATCGAGACCACCACCCGGGCGCCGCGGGACAGCAGCCACGGCAGGTCGCGCTGCAGGAACGCGTCCACGCCGGGACCCTGCAGGCCGATCGAGTTCAGCATGCCGCTCGGCGTCTCGGCCAGCCGCGGTGCGGGGTTGCCGGTATGAGGTTCGGTCATGATCGACTTGCTGATCAGCGCGCCGACCCGGGCGACATCGATGAACTGCGCCAGCTCACGGCCCGCGCCCGCGCAGCCGGCCGCGGCGAGCACCAGGTTGGGCAGTTCGGCCTGGCCGAGCCGGGCCCTCATGTCAGCCGGCATAGCTCTGCCGATCCGGGGATCGGGCGGGGTTCCAGCCAGGGGCGCCGAGCGCGTCGAACGGGATCGTGCCCACGTCGTCCCAGCGGACCAGGTCGCCGCGGAACACCGGGCCGTCCACGCAGGAGCGGACGATCCGGGTGATCCCGTCGGTCCCCGTCACCGGCAGCACGCACCCCATGCACACCCCGGTCCCGCAGGCCATGGGCACGTCCACCGACGCCTGCACGGGGATGTCGTACCGGCTGGCGATGGCCGTGACCTCGCGCAGCACCGGCACCGGCGCGGACGCGTAGATCACGTCGGTGCGCGCCTCCCGGATGATCTGCTCCATCAAGCCGGTCACCGAACCGCGGGCGCCGAACGAGCCGTCGGCCGTCGCGACCGCCGCGCTGCGCCCGTTCCTGCGGGCGGTCAGCGCCCCGAAGACCCGGTCCGCGCTCTCCCCGCCGAGCAGGTAGTCGATGCTGCAGCCGCGTTCCCGCAGCCGCGCCGCCAGCGCGAAAAGGGGGGCGCTGCCGTACCCGACGCCGAGCAGCAGGCAGCTCGACGGGTCCCTGGGGATGGGAAAGGGCCGGCCGAGCGGCCCCACCGTGTCCAGCACGTCCCTGGCGCGCAGCGAGGCCAGCCAGCGCGTTCCCGGCCCGCGGACCTCGAACACGAACTCCACCGTGCCACCGTGGTCGGGGCGCACGTCGTGCACGGCGAAGGCCCGCCGCCCGAGCATCGACGTCTCCGGGCCGCCGACAGCCACCGTGATGAACTGGCCGGGCCGGAACTTGGTCGCGATCGCCGGCGCGACCAGCGTCAGGGCATGATAAGCATCTACCCGCCGCAGGGTCAGCACGGTGCCGCGGATCTGGACCGGGGCCATTAGCGTCCCGCGAGCAGCGCGGCGTGCTCCTGGAGCGACCGTACGCCCACCTCGCCGCGGATGATGGCCTCGATCCCGTGCACCGCGGCGGCAAGTCCCGCGATCGTGGTGACGCAGGGGATGCCGCGGCGGACCGCGGCGGTGCGGATCTCGTAGCCGTCGAGGCGCGGGCCGGACTGCCCTGGGCTGCCGAACGGCGTATTCACGATCAGGTCCACCTCGCCGGCGAGTATCCGCGTCACCACGGTCGGCTCGCCGTCATGGCCTGGTCCGTCGCCGTGCTTTCGCACGATCTTGGCACGAACCCCGTTGCGGCGCAGCACCTCCGCCGTTCCCTCCGTAGCCCAGATCTCGAAACCCAGGTCGGCGAGGCGCTTGACCGGGAATATCATCGACCGCTTGTCCCGGTTGGCCACCGACACGAACGCCCGCCCCGCCACCGGCAGCGACCCGTACACCGCCGCCTGGGCCTTCGCGTACGCGGTGCCGAACACCGCGTCGATCCCCATCACCTCGCCGGTCGAGCGCATCTCCGGGCCGAGCACGGTGTCCACCCCCCGCCCGGCCGGATCCCGGAACCGGCCGAACGGCAGCACCGCCTCCTTCACCGCCACCGGCGCGTCCAGCGGCGCGCGCCCGCCGTCATCTTCCGCCAGCATCCCCTCCGCGCGAAGCGCGGCAATGGTAGAGCCGAGCATGATCCGCGCCGCCGCCTTGGCCAGCGGCACCGCGGTGGCCTTGGACACGAACGGCACCGTGCGCGAGGCCCGCGGGTTGGCCTCGAGCACGTACAGCACTCCCCCGGCCATGGCGTACTGCACGTTCAGCAGGCCGCGCACGCCCACTCCGGCGGCGATGGCCTCGGTAGCCGCGCGGATCTGCCGGATATCGCCGCGGCCGAGGGTGATCGGCGGCAGCGCGCAGGCGGAGTCGCCGGAGTGGATGCCCGCCTCCTCGATGTGCTCCATGACCCCGCCGAGGTAGAGCTCGGATCCGTCGTAGAGCGCGTCGACGTCGACCTCGATCGCGTCGTCGAGGAACTTGTCGATCAGCACCGGGTGGCCGGGGCTCACCTCGGTCGCCCGGGTCATGTACGACCCCAGCGTGACCTCGTCGTAGACGATCTCCATGCCGCGCCCGCCGAGGACGTACGAGGGCCGCACCAGGACCGGGTACCCGATCTCGCGGGCGATCTCGGCCGCCCCGTCTTGTGAGACGGCGGTGCCGTGCCGCGGCGCGCTCAGGCCGGCCGCCGCGAGCACGCGGGCGAACGCGCCGCGGTCCTCGGCGAGGTGGATCGCCTCCGGCGAGGTGCCGACCACGGGGACGCCGGCCGCCGCGAGAGCGCGTGAAAGACCGAGCGGCGTCTGCCCGCCGAGCTGCACGATCACCCCCGCCACCGGGCCGCTGGCCTGCTCGGCGCGCACCACCTCCAGCACGTCCTCGAGAGTGAGCGGCTCGAAGTACAGCCGGCCCGACGTGTCGTAGTCGGTGGAGACGGTCTCCGGGTTGCAGTTGACCATCACGGTTTCGTAGCCCGCGTCGGCCAGCGCGAACGACGCGTGCACGCAGGCGTAGTCGAACTCGATGCCCTGGCCGATCCGGTTCGGCCCGCTGCCGAGGATGATCACCTTGGCCGTGCTGCCCCCTGGTACCTCGGTCTCTTCGTCGTAGGTCGAGTACAGGTAGGGCGTCCGGGCCGCGAACTCGGCGGCGCAGGTGTCCACCGCGTGGTACACGGGGCGCACGCCGAGCGCCCAGCGGACTTCGCGCACCACGGTCTCCGTGCTGCCGCGGAGCTCGGCGATCTGGGCGTCGGAGAAGCCGTTCTGCTTGGCCGTGGTCAGCGTCTCCGCGTCCAGGGCGGGGGCGGCGGCCACCTGCCCGGCGATCTGGTTGATGTGCTGGATCTGCTCGATGAACCACGGGTCGATGCCGGTGGTCACGGCTATATCGGCCGCGCTCGCGCCGGCCCGCAGCGCCTCGTGGATGGTGGCCAGCCGCCCGTCGTGCGGGGTCCCGCAGTCCCGCAGCAGGCTTCCCGCGTCACCAGGCGGGTTCTTGAAGCCGAACGGACCGTGGTTGCTCTCCAGCGACCGCAAGGCCTTCTGCAGCGCCTCGGGGAAGCTCCGGCCGATGGCCATCGCCTCGCCGACGCTCTTCATGTGCGTGGTGAGTGCGGTGTCGGCGCCGGGGAACTTCTCGAACGCGAACCGGGGCACCTTGACCACCACGTAGTCCAGCGCCGGCTCGAAACAGGCGGGAGTCTGGCCGGTGATGTCGTTCGGGATCTCGTCGAGGGTGTAGCCGATGGCCAGCCTCGCCGCGATCTTGGCGATCGGGAAGCCGGTGGCCTTGGAGGCCAGCGCGCTGCTTCGCGAGACGCGCGGGTTCATCTCGATCACGACCATCCGGCCGGTGCGCGGCTCCACGGCGAACTGGATGTTGCAGCCGCCGGTGTCCACTCCGACCGCGCGCATGATGGCGATGGCGGTGTCGCGCATCCGCTGGTACTCGCGGTCGGTGAGCGTCATCGCCGGCGCGACGGTGACCGAGTCGCCGGTGTGCACGCCCATCGGGTCGATGTTCTCGATCGAGCAGACGACCACCACGTTGTCGGCCTGGTCGCGCATCAGCTCGAGCTCGAACTCCTTCCAGCCGAGGATGCTCTCCTCCAGCAGGACCTCATGCGTCGGGCTCGCGTCCAGGCCGGCCCCGGCGATGAGCCGCAGGTCGGCCTCGTCGGTGGCGATGCCGGATCCGAGGCCGCCGAGGGTGAACGAGGGCCTGATGACGACCGGATAGCCGAGGTCTCGGGCGATGGCCAGGCACTCGTCCAGGTCGTGGCAGATCCGGCTGCGCGGGACCTCGGCGCCGAGCCCGGTGACGATCTCCTTGAACCGCTCGCGGTCCTCGCCGGCGCGGATCGCGTCGATGGTGGCGCCGATCAGCTCGACGTTGTATTTGTGCAGCACGCCCTGGTCGTGCAGGGCCACGGCCGCGTTCAGCGCGGTCTGGCCGCCCAGGGTGGGCAGCACGGCGTCGGGGCGCTCGATGGCGATGACCTTCTCAAGCGTCTCGGGGGTGATCGGCTCCACGTAGGTGGCGTCGGCGAACTCGGGGTCGGTCATGATCGTCGCCGGGTTGGAGTTGACCAGGCTGACCCGGATGCCCTCGGCTTTCAGTACCCGGCACGCCTGGGTGCCCGAGTAGTCGAACTCGCAGCCCTGCCCGATGACGATCGGGCCGGACCCGATCACCAGCACCGACTTCAGGTCCTCACGCCTCGGCACGGCTCTGCCCCCGATCCGGTATGGCCCCCGCGCCCCCGCCCGGAGCGGGCGCCCGGGATTTGTCTGCAGTTTGGGGGGCTATAACCCCGCAAACTGCAGACAAATCGGTGGGCGGCCTCATCGGGCGCGCTCGAGCAGGGCGCAGAAGTGATCGAAGTGGTCAGTTGCGTCGTGCGGGCCGGGAGCGGCTTCCGGGTGGTACTGCACGCTGAACACCGGGCGCTCGAGCAGGCGCAGGCCCTCCACCACGCCGTCGTTCAGGTTGACGTGGCTGACCAGCGCGGGGCCGTAGGACGTGCCGAACGGCTGCCGCGCCCGTGACGGCACGTGCGACCAGGCGGCCGGCCGTGCCCCGATCGGACCGCGCGTTTCCGCGGAAACGCCTGGCGCAATTGCGTGGGACGTCTCCGCGGAAACGTCTCGTTCGCCCGGGCCGCCTGCCCCGCCCGGGCCGCCTGCCCCGCCCGGGCCGCCTGCCCCGCCAGGGCCGCCTGCCTCGCCGGGGCCGCCTGCCTCGCCGGGGAGCGCGGCGGCGAAGCCGTGGTTGTGGCTGGTGATGTAGACGCGTCCGGTGGCCAGGTCCATCACCGGCTGGTTCACGCCGCGGTGGCCGTACCTGAGCTTGTAAGTGCTCAGGCCGAGCGCCAGGGCGAGGATCTGGCTGCCCAGGCAGATGCCGAACACGGGGACCCCCGCGTCCAGGACCCCGCGCATCGCGTCCACCGCGTACGTGGCGGCGGCCGGGTCGCCGGGGCCGTTGCTGAAGAACACGCCGTCCGGCGAGGAGGCCAGGATCTGCCCGGCCGAGGTGGTGGCCGGCACGACCAGGACCTCGCAGCCCCGGGCGGCGAGGTTCCGCGGCGTGGACGTCTTGATCCCTAGGTCGACGGCCACCACCCGGTACCTGGCCTGCCCCGGCGGCCGGACGGTGTAGGGCTCGGGCGTGCTCACCACCCGGGCCAGGTCGGCCCCGGTCATTTCCGGGCTGGCCAGCACCCGCTCGAGCAGCCGGCCCGGATCTCTCTCCACCGTGCTGATCGCCGCCCGCATCGCCCCCTGCTCGCGCACCCGCCTGGTGAGCAGCCGGGTGCCGCGGACCGCGATGCCGGTCACGCCCTCGGCCCGCAGATAGGCGCCGAGATCGCGGGTGGACCGCCAGTTCGACGCCAGCCGGGCCGGCTCGCGTACTACGTAACCGCTCACCCAGGCCTGGCGAGACTCGGGATCCTCCTCGTTGACGCCTGTGTTGCCGATGTGCGGCGCGGTCATCGCGACGATCTGGCGGCAGTACGACGGGTCGGTCAGCGTCTCCTGGTATCCGGTCATCCCGGTGTTGAACACCATCTCGCCGAACGTCTCGCCCTCCGCGCCGAAGGCGGTGCCGCGCAGCGTGGTGCCGTCCTCCAGGACGAGCAGGGCGGGACCCGTCACGTCAGTGCTCGCCACGTCAGCTCGCCACGTCAGGGTTTGTCATGTCAGGGTTTGTCATGTCAGGGTTTGTCATGTCAGGGTTTGTCATGTCAGGGTTTGTCATGTCAGCTTTCCGTCGAGCACGGTCGGGACGCCGCGCAGGAAGGTGGCCACCACCCGGCCGGGCAGCTCCATCCCGGCGAACGGGTTGTTCCGGCTCTTGGACGCCCCGCCCGGCGTCACCAGCTCGGCGGGCGCCGCCGGGTCGTACAGGGTGAGGTGGCCGGGCGCGCCCGCCGCCAGCGGGGTGCCGTGCCCGGCCAGCCGGCCGATCCTGGCCGGACGGACCGACATCCGGTCGGCCACCCCGGCCCAGTCAAGCAGCCCGGTGTCCACCATCGCCAGCTGCACCACCCGCAGCGCGGTCTGCAGCCCGGTCATGCCGAACGCCGCCTCGGCCCACTCTGTTTCCTTGGCCTCCACCGGATGCGGGGCGTGGTCGGTGGCCACGCAGTCGATGGTGCCGTCGGCCAGGGCACGGCGCAGCTCCGCCACGTCGGCCTCGGTGCGCAGCGGCGGGTTGACCTTGAACACCGGGTCGTAGCCCGCCGCGAGCTCGTCGGTCAGCAGCAGATGGTGCGGGGTGACCTCGGCGGTGACCGGCCACCCCTTGGATTTCGCCCAGCGGATGATCTCCGCTGACCCGGCGGTGGAGACGTGGCAGACGTGCAGCGCCGACCCCACGTGCGCGGCGAGCAGGCAATCGCGCGCGATGATGCCCTCCTCGGCCACGGCGGGCCAGCCCGCCAGGCCGAGGCGGGCGGACATCTCGCCCTCGTTGAGCTGCGCTCCCTCGGTGAGCCTGGGGTCCTGCGCGTGCTGGGCGATCACCCCGTCGAAGGCCTTGACGTACTCCAGGGCGCGGCGCATCAGCAGCGGGTCGGACACGCACCGGCCGTCGTCCGAGAACACCCGGACCCGCGCGGCCGAATCGGCCATGGTGCCGAGCTCGGCCAGCCTGGCGCCGGCCAGCCCGGCGGTGACCGCGCCCACCGGCTGGACGTCGCAGTGGCCCGCGGTCCGGCCGAGCCGCCAGACCTGCTCGACCACCCCGGCGGTGTCGGCCACGGGGTCGGTGTTGGCCATCGAGTGGACGGCCGTGTAGCCGCCGAGGGCCGCCGCCGCCGTCCCGGTCGCCACCGTTTCCGCGTCTTCGCGGCCCGGCTCGCGCAGGTGGGTGTGCAAGTCGACGAGCCCGGGCAGGGCGATCAGGCCGGCCGCGTCGAGCACCCGGGCCCCCGGATGATCCAGCCCGGATCCGATGGCCGTGATGGATCCGCCACTGAGCAGGATGTCGGTGCCGCCGGAGCCCTGGCCGCCGGCTGCCGGGATCGTGACCCCCCGGATCAGCCAGCTGCCGTGCCCGTCCCGGGTCACCCCGGGTCCCCCGCCCGTCACCGGGACCCCGCCGACGGCTCCGTCACCGGGAATTCCGTGCCGCCGAGCAGCAGGTACAAGACCGCCATCCGGGTGGTGACCCCGTTGGCCACCTGTTCCACGATCGTCGAGCGGACCGAATCCGCCACCTCGGCCGCGATCTCGACCCCCCTGTTCATCGGCCCGGGATGCATGACGATGGCGTGCTCGGGCAGCCGCGCCATCCGCGCGGCGTCCAGCCCGTAACGGCGGCTGTACTCGCGGATGCTGGGAAAGTAGGCGGCGCTCATCCGCTCCTGCTGGACCCGGAGCATCATCACCACGTCGCTCTTCGGCAGCTCGCTGTCCAGGTCATAGCTGATCGCGCAGGGCCAGCTGCCGACGGCGAGCGGGAGCAGCGTGGGCGGGGCGGCCAGGGTCACCTCGGCGCCGAGAGTGCTCAGCAGCAGCACGTTGGACCGGGCGACCCGGCTGTGCAGCACGTCTCCGACGATCGTCACGCGGAGGCCGTCGAGCCCGGCGGCTCTGCTGGCCCGGGGGGACGACCCCCCGGAACCCCCCGCGCACAGGGGGGCTCCCCGCCCCCCCGTACCCCCCTGGCCCCCGGCGAACCTGCGCCGGATGGTGAACGCGTCGAGCAGGGCCTGAGTGGGATGCTCATGCGTGCCGTCCCCGGCGTTCAGCACGCTGCCCCGCACCCAGCCGGCCAGCCGGTGCGCCGCGCCGGACGCCCCGTGCCTGATGACCACCGCGTCCGCGCCCATCGCCTCCAGCGTCAGCGCGGTGTCCTTGAGGCTCTCGCCCTTGGCGACGCTCGATCCCTTCGCGGAGAAGTTGATCACGTCGGCGGACAGCCGCTTCGCCGCGGCCTCGAACGAGATCCTGGTCCGGGTCGAGTCCTCGTAGAACAGGTTGACCACGGTCCGGCCGCGCAGCGTGGGCAGCTTCTTGATCGGCCGGTCGGCGAGGCCGGCCAGCTCCTCCGCGGTGTCCAGGATGAGCACCGCGTCGGCCCGGCTGAGGTCGGCGGCCGAGATCAGGTGACGCTTCACGGCTGCCTCCCGTCCTCGCTGATCATCACGCTGTCCTGGGCGTCCACCTCGGCCAGCAGGACGTGCACCACCTCGCGCTGCGAGGTGGGCAGGTTCTTGCCCACGTAGTCGGCACGGATCGGGAGCTCGCGATGACCGCGGTCGACCAGCACGGCGAGCTGCACCGCCCGCGGCCGGCCCAGGTCGTTCAGCGCGTCGAGCGCGGCGCGCACCGTGCGGCCCGAGTACAGCACGTCGTCGACCAGGACGACCGTCTTGCCGTCCACGCCGCCCGGCGGAAGGTCGGTGCGGCCCAGCGTGCGGGCCGGGTGAAGCCGCAAGTCATCCCGGTGCATGGTCACATCGAGCGAGCCGCACGGGACCTCAAGGCCCTCGAACTCCCCGATGCGCGCGGCGAGGCGGCGCGCCAGCGGCACCCCGCGCGTCGGGATGCCGAGCAGGATGACCCCGTCACCGCCGTGCGTGCGTTCCAGGATCTCGTGAGCGATCCTGGTCAGCGCTCGCCTGATCTCTTCGGCGTCGAGTACCGCGAGGCCATCACGCCCCGCGACCGGACTAGTGGCCGCGCACATGGAACGGACCTCCTTCCCCGCCTCTCCGGACGGTCCTTAAAGGATGTCTACGTTGATGATCATACGGGGAGTCACCACCGGGCCTGGCAGCTTTACGCTTCGGCGTGTATCATGTGATTTACGTCACACTGGACAGAGTCGAACAGAACATGACGAGAGCTGGCTATGTGGCAGCAACACGCCCGCAGCGACGGGAAACCTAATATCAGATGGGTTCCCGGCCGCCGGCGGAGGGTACATAGTGATCCACGAGGGCTAGTCGGTTACCGGCCGAGTTAAGCCAGTTTTTGCCATTCGGCTTGACCTTATAGCGCTCGCCGCCTACCGTCACTGAGCGTAACCGTTACCGTAAGCGACGACTGGCCGGGGAACCGAGGAAAGAATGCCATCTGAGTACGCCAAGACACTTGGCGCGCGGCTGCGCGCCATCCGCACGCAGCAGGGGCTCTCGCTGCACGGAGTCGAAGAGAAGTCCCGCGGCCGCTGGAAGGCCGTCGTGGTGGGCTCCTACGAGCGCGGCGACCGGTCGGTGACCGTCCAGAAGCTCGCCGAGCTGGCCGAGTTCTACGGGGTCCCCGTGTCGGAGCTGCTGCCCGGCGACGCCGCCCCGACGCCGCTGGTGCCCTCGCCCAAGCTCGTCATCGACCTGGAGCGGATGGGCCAGCTGCCCAAGGACAAGGTGGGCCCGCTGGCCCGCTACGTCGCCACCATCCAGAGCCAGCGCGGCGACTACAACGGCCGCGTCCTTTCCGTGCGGCACGAAGACCTCCGCTCGCTGGCGGTCATCTACGACAAGTCCCCCGCCGACCTCACCGAGGAGCTCATCAGCTGGGGCGTGCTCGACGCCGACGCGCGCGGTGCGATGGAAGGCTTCTGAACCTCTAGCCTGCCGGCCTGAGCGGGAGCGGAGACTGCACCTCCACACCGAGCGCAGTCTCCGCCAGTGACAGGAAGGTCTCCGCGTCCCGCAGCAGGTCATCAGCCTCCCGTGCCGACGCCGCGCGCGGCAGCCCGGCTTCAGCGGCCGCGCGCTTGCCCGCCCCGGCCGCGAAGTAGGCGGCCCACTCGGTAAGCGCGGGCTCGACCTGGGGCAGCAGCTCCCAGACGCTGTGCGGCTTCCTGCGCCGCGACCGCGGTTCACCCCGAGCCGCCACCACTGCCGCCGCGGCCCGCAGCGCCGCCAGATGCGCCGTGACGTACCGAGCGCCGGGTGCCGACTCGTCGGCTGCCTCCGCGAGCCCCCGCCGCGCGGACTGGAGCATGCTGAGCACGGTCGGCGCCACCCCAGGATGCCGCGGGCTCACATCGCCCAGGCCCATCCGCATCTCCGTTGTGTTCACCATCGCTCCTCATCTCCTCCTCTGACCCGGCCAGGCGAGACGCTTCCTCTCATCTCACCCGGCCGGCGCTGGTCCATCTATTCGAACCTAAATTCGTTCGGATGTCCAGTCGTCTTCGATGTCTGTTCGAAGATAACGCGGAGGTCTGACATTTTGGGCCTGCCGGGGGCGCTAGGTCAGGTCGCCGACGTCACATCGTCAACGGAAGCCGGCCGGGGTCAGGTACCAGCATCGCCAGTCCGCAAGCCCGGGTCTCGGCGGAGACAAGGATTTCCTGGGAGGATCGAGGCTCATGGGAGGATCGGGGCTCCTGGGAGGATCGGGGCGGTCTAAAATGCCCAGATGCTCCCCCGAGTCCGGATCCTCCCGGATCTACCCGGGGACCCGGCGGGGAGCTGAGCCGCGGGTCAAGGGACCGCCCTCGGCTGGCGCCGCCGATGACGGTAGCCGGGCACGCCCGGCCGATCAGGCGCGTTGTACTGGCACGAACAAGGAAACGGGGGGCATTTGCGCACAACGCGACTGTTTGTGCGAGGGGTTAGGCCGGGCCTGTATTTTAATCGCGTGCCATCCCTACCCGCCACCGACGACGGGAGCGCGAGACCGCTCGCCGAGGACCTGAGCACCGGCTCTGGCGGCAGCGAGGACATCACCTGGGATGCTGACGCGGAGCCCGGTACGGCCGGTGCCGACGTGGCGTTCCTGTCGGCTCCGCCGGAAGCGGTGTCGAGCCCGGCGGGCCAGGGCGCGCCTGGACACGAGGCCGAGCCCGGCCCGGACGGATCGCGCGCCGAGACCACGGACGCCGAGCCCAGTGCGAACGGAACCGGAACCAAGGCCGCCGAGACCGGGGCGGACGCCGCGCCTCAGGCGGGCGAGTCGGGCCGGTGGTTCCGGCCGGCCAAGGCCACGACTAAGTACCCGGTGATCCCGGCGGATGAGCAGGCCGATATCACCGTCCCTGACGGTGCGCCTCAGGTCGCCCCGGCGGATGAGCAGGCCGGTATCACCGTCCCTGACGGTGCGCCTCAGGTCGCCCCGGCGGATGAGCAGGCCGGTATCACCGTCCCTGACGGTGCGCCTCAGGTCGCCCCGGCGGATGCGAGCCCGGCGCCCCGCACCGCCGCGCCGCCGGATACTGCCGCACCGCCGGACACCGCCGCGCCGCCGCACGGGGCGGGCACGTCGCCGCGCCCGGGCGGTAGGGGCCTGGGGCCGCACGCGGGCGGGGCCGTTCTGGCGCCGCTGGCTGGCTCGCCGCTGGCTGGCTCGCCGCCGCCGGGCTCGCCGCTGTCGGGCTCGCCGCCCCGGCCGGACGGGGCGGTGCTCGCGCCGCCGGACGGCGGCTCCGGGGCCGGGACGGACGAGCGGCCCGAGGAGCAGGAAGCCGCGCTCAAGCGCCGGGTCTCCCGGCGCACGTTGCTGCAGGCCAGCCTGATCGGCGGCGCGGGGGTGGCGGCGCTGCCGCTGCTCGCGGTGGTCGGCGGGATCACGCGGCCGGGCGAGCCGCCCGCAGGCCTCGTCTTCTCGATGAATACCAACTGGCTGTTCGGCGGGCAGTACACGTCGGGCTCGGAGAGCAGCTTCTTCGACGACAGCAACTTCGCGCCGGTCGCGGTGCCGCACACGGTCACCCGGCTGTCCTGGCAGAACTGGGACTACCCCGCCTGGCAGCAGGTGTGGATCTACCGGCGGCACTTCAACGGGGGGAGCCTGCTCGACCGGCGCCGCCCGGGCAACCGCATCCTCGTCGACTTCGAGGGCGTCATGGTGAACGCCACCGTGGCGATCAATGACCAGGTGGTCAGCACCCACCAGGGCGGGTACCTGCCCTTCTCGGCCGAACTCACCGGGAAGGTCACCGGCGGCGACAACCTGCTCGCGGTCGTGGTGGACTCGCGCTGCCTCCCGGTGCCGCCGGTGGGGGCCGGCCGCGGCCCGGGCAGCGGCCCGGGCAGCGTCGACTTCTTCCAGCCCGGCGGCATCTACCGGGACGTCCGGCTGCGGGTGCTCCCCGAGGTGTTCCTGGCCGACCTGTTCGCCCGGCCGGCCGACGTGCTCAGCTCCCAGCCCCGCGTCGACATCGAGTGCGCCGTCGACTCGGCCGCGACCTCGCCCGCCGAAGGCACCTTGCTGGTCCAGCTGTTCGATGGGAACGAGCAGATCGCGGCGCAGGTCACGACCGTGAAGGTCAGCTCGCCCGGGGTCAGCACCGCCGAGCTGAGCCTGACCGGGTTCGGGCCGGTCAGGCTGTGGTCACCGGACAGCCCGACGCTGTACACGGTCCAGGCCACGCTGAGCTTCCCCGGCATCGGCAGCCACGTGCTGACCCGGCGGATCGGGTTCCGCGAGGCGTCCTTCCGGCCCGAGGGCTTCTTCCTGAACGGGAAGCGGATGCAGTTGTTCGGGCTCAACCGGCACCAGCTCTACCCGTACGCCGGCATGGCCATGGGCGCCCGGGTGCAGCGCAAGGACGCCGAGATCCTCAAGAACGAGTTCAACTGCAACATGGTGCGCTGCTCGCACTATCCGCAGTCGCCGGCCTTCCTCGACGCCTGCGACGAGCTCGGCCTGCTGGTCTGGGAGGAGGCGCCAGGCTGGCACAACGTGAGCGGCACCCCGAGCTGGCAGGACGTCGTCGTGCAGAACGTCCGTGACATGGTGATCAGGGACCGGAGCCGCCCGTCGGTGGTCATCTGGGGCACCAGGCTCAACGAGACCCAGGATCTCCCCGGGCTGTGGGCCGCGACCAGGCAGGCCGCGCGCGAGCTCGACAATTCGCGGCCGAGTACCGGCGCGATGTTCTACCACGAACACGTCACCTGGCACGAAGACGTCTTCGCCTACAACGACTACCGGACAGACCCGAAGAACGGCAACGTCGTGCTCAAGCCCCCGTTCCCCGGCCTGCCCTACCTGGTCAGCGAGGCCGTCGGCGTGGAAGCCGCCAAGCCGCAGCACTACGCCTGGACCGACCCGCCGGCCTGGCTGGCCCGGCAGGCCGCCCTGCACGGCCAGGCCCAGAGCCAGGCGCGGTCCAACCCCGGCTACGTCGGCCTGCTGGGCTGGGCCGGGTTCGACTACGCCTCGATGCTCGGCCCGGGCCCGGGCAACACCAAGTGGGCCGGCGTGGCGGACGGTTTCCGGGTCCCCAAACTCGGCGCCGCCATCTACCAGACGCAGGGCGACCCGGCCGTGCGCCCGGTCATCATCCCGGTGTTCTTCTGGGAGGCGGGCGGCGCGGTCCCCGCCCCGTCGCCGACCGCGATGATCGCCAGCAACTGCGAGCGGCTCGAGGTCTCCATCGGCGGCACGCACGTGGTCAGCGCGCTGCCCGCCTCCGGCTCGCCGCTGTACGGCGGCCTGCTCCACCCGCCCTTTCTGGTCCGCCTCCCCAAGCGCATCCCGAACCCCGCCCCCGAGCTGCTCGTCCAGGGCTTCGTCGGCGACCGGCTGGCGGCCCAGCTGCGGATGTCGGCTGACCCGGCGGGCGACGCCCTCGCCATGGCGGTGGACGACGCGGCCATCTCGGCCGACGGCTCCGACGCGACCCGGGCGGTGTTCCGCGCCATCGACGCCCACGGCAACCAGCGCCGGTACCACAGCGGCGAGGTCGTGCTGACCCTGTCGGGCCCGGCTACCCTGGTGGGCGACAACCCGTTCGCGCTCGGCCAGTACGGCGGGCTCGGCGCGGTGTGGATCCGCTCGCAGGCCGGCCAGCCGGGGCCGATCACGCTGACCGCGAGCCACCCGCTGCTCGGCCAGGCCGAGGTGCAGGTCAGGTCCGAGCGGGCGAACCATCCGGACGAGCTGGCCTGACCCTGGGGGTGGATGTGGCACGGCGCCCCTGGGACTATTTCAGGGCGAGGAACCCGGTCCGTTCGGCTCCGTCTTTTTCTTCTCCTAAGCTAGCGAAGATGCGCCGGACCCTATCGGTTTCCGTCTCCGAGCTCAGCCTGGCCGAGTTCACCGCCCGGATCGACCAGCTGATCGCGGTGTACGCGGCGGCGATGCAGCCGCCCGCTGTGCTGCTTGCGGGCCGCCGGGCGACCATGGCCGTGCACGCCGCCAACCCGGGATTCCGCGCGCTGGCGGTCACCGACGACGGCACCGGCGAGGCGGTCGGCTTCGGCTACGGCTTCCACGGCGGGCCCGGCCAGTGGTGGCACGACACGGTCCGGCGGGCGCTGGTCGCCAGCCGCGGCGCCACGGCCGCCATGGCCTGGCTCCGCGACTCGTTCGAGGTCGCCGAGCTGCACGTGGCGCCGGACTACCAGGGCGGCGGTGTCGGCGCCGGGGTGCTGCTGCAGCTGACCTCCGGGCGGCCGGAACGCACCGCCATGCTGTCCACCAGGGACGCCGACACCCCGGCGCGGCGGCTCTACCGCGGGACGGGCTTCACCGACCTGCTGACCACGTTCCACTTCTTCCCCGGCGGCGAGCCCCCCTACGCGGTGATGGGCGCCGAACTCCCCCTCCGCAGTGCTGGCCCGGGGGGACGGCCCCCCGGAACCCCCCGCTCGCCGAGACCCAGCCGCTGATAGATCTCCCGGGTCGCGCGGGACCAGTTGAGCGTGTAGAAGTGCAGCCCGGGCACGCCCTCGGCGAGCAGCCGCTCGCACATCCCGGCCGCGTAGTCCACGCCGACCTCGCGCACCGCGGCCCGGTCGTCCGCCACCGCCTGGAGCCGCTCCCACAACTCGACAGGGACCCGGCAGCCGCCGAGCTCGATCGCCTTGGAGATCACCCGCAAGCTGGTGACCGGCATGATGCCAGGGATGATCGGCACGTCACCGCCCTGAGCCGCGACCCGGTCCCTGAGCCGCAGGTAGTCCTCGGGGTAGAAGAACATGTTGGTAATGGCGAAGTCCGCGCCGGCCCGGCACTTGGCCAGGAACCAGCGCACGTCCGCGTCCGGGTCGGGCGAGCGCGGGTGCTTCTCGGGGAACGCGGCCACCCCGACGCAGAAGTCCCCGGCGGACCGGACCAGCCGGACCAGTTCCGCCGCGTAGCTCAGCCCGTCGGGATGCGGGATCCAGTCGGCGTTCGGGTCACCGGGCGGGTCGCCGCGCAGCGCGAGCACGTTGCGCACCCCGACTTCCGCGTAGGACCCGATCACCTGCCTGAGCTCGGCTACCGAGTGGTTCACCGCGGTCAGGTGGCCCATCGGGGTCAGCGTGGTCTCCTCGGCGATTCGGCCTGTCACCCGGACGGTCCGGTCCCTGGTCGATCCGCCGGCCCCGTAGGTCACCGAGACGAACGCCGGCCGCAGCGGCTCGAGCTGCCTGATCGCCCGCCACAGCTGCTGTTCCTCGGCCTCGGTCTTGGGCGGCATGAACTCAAAGGAGAACACCTGGCCGCCGGACGCGAGCAGGTCGCGGATCAGCGGTGAGTGCGGCGGGCCGACGGCGTGCCTAGGCGACGCGCCCGCGGTCCGGCGCGGACGCGGCGGGCTTGGCGGCATGCTGCCAGCCTAGCCGGTTGACTAGAACGCGAGGGCCTGCGCCCGCCGGTTCACTTCGGTGCCGCGGCGCCTGACGAGCGCCTCGATCGGCGTGCCGGGCAGCGAGTCGTCCGCCGTGAACAGCCAGCGGAGCGCCTCCGGCTCGTCGAAGCCGCAGTCGCGAAGCAAGGTCAGCGTCCCGCAGAGGCCCTTGAGGATCTGGTTGCCGTCCAGGAAGGCGGCGGGTACCGCGAGCGCCCCTTCGGGACGGGTCGCGGCGAGGAGTTTGCGGTCGCGCAGCAGCTGCTTCACTCGCCCTGCCGGGATACCGAGCAGGCCGGCCACATCGGGCAGTGACAGCCATTCGCCGACGAGAGCGTCGGTCGCGGGGTCGATCTGTGCCACGAGACCAATGTCCCACGTCCGGGCTTCTTCCGAACACCCCTCGTGCGGGACGGTTTATCGGCTATCGATTGCATTGTTCCCTGGAAGGGGTCGGTGGCGCACCGGGTACGCAAGAAGGTACCCAGGGTGCCACCGACCCCATGGACGGGAATCCGCGGTCAGGGGGCGGCGGCGGCCTTGACGGGGATGGCAGGGTCGGTGAGGCGGGTGACGTCTACTGGGGCGGCGGAGGCGATGAGGCGCCGGGCCTGGAGCATGTCACGGGGGCAGTCGACGGTCAGCATGGCGACCAGGCGGCCGCCCGCCAGCCAGCATGCCCCCCAGGACGGCTCGGCCGGGTCGCCACGCCACAGCAGGCTCTCCGCGCCGCCGTGGTAGCCGACGTACTGCATCATCCGGCCGAACTGCTCGGACCAGAAATACGGCACCGGGTCGTACGCCTCGTCGCCGCCGAGCACGTTGGCCGCGACCACCTCGGGCATGTGCAGGGCCACGTCCCAGTGCTCGAACCGCAGCCGGCGGCCGAACCGCCGCGACTCGAACGCGGCGCAGTCCCCCGCCGCGTAGACGCCGGGCCGCGACGAGCGCAGGCCGGCGTCCACGGCCACGCCGTTCTCCAGCCGGACGCCGGAACCCTCCAGCCACCTGGTGGCGGGCCGCACCCCGACCGCGGTGACGATCTCGTCGGCCGCGATCCACCCGCCGCCGGCCAGGGCGAGCCCGCCGGGCCGCACGGCCTCGACCGCGGTCGCGACCCGCAGGTCCACCCCGGCGGCCGCGTACCAGCGGGCGGTCTGGGCCCCGGCCGCGGCGCCGATCGCCGCGGCCAGCGGCGCGGGCCCGGCCTCCACCACCGTGACCTGGCAGCCGTGCGCGGCCGCCGCGGTGGCCAGTTCGGCGCCGATCCAGCCCGCCCCCACGATGGCCAGCCGCAGTGTTTTCCCAGGGGATCGGCCGGGCCGGAGCAGGTCTCGCAGCGCCAGCGCGTCGTCGTAGGTGCGCAGGAAGCGCTGCCGTCCCTCGCCGGGGAGCGCCACCGGCAAAGCCCCGGTAGCCAGCACCAGGTGGTCGAAGGGGTACGTACCGCGGTCGGTGATCAGGGTCTCGTCGCCGAGCCCGGTCGCGGTCTCATCCGGGCGGAAGTCCACGCCGACCGCGGCGAAGTCAGCTTTCAGCGACGGGTCGAGGTCACGTTCGGCGAGAAACTTCTTGGACAGCGGCGGCCGGTCGTACGGCGGCCGCCGCTCGGCCCCGATCAGGGTGATCGGGCCGGCGAAGCCGCGCTCCCGCAGTTCCTCCGCCGTCCGCAGCCCGGCCAGGCCCGCGCCGGCCACTACTACCTTTTTCTCCGGCACACGTCCGCTCTCGGTCATGACGGAGAGGTTACGCCGGGGCCGGATGGGTCCCGGTCCCGCTCGTCCGCTCCGGCCGGTGCCCTATCATGTGCCGAACGGGCATGGTGCCCGCCCCCGGCATTTACCTTGAGCCGGCCCTGGCCACCGGGGACCCAGTGATTAACACGCCAGATAAGCAAAACACTCGTAAAATCGTCGCGATGGACGACACGCTGGCCGATACGCTCACCGGGCGACTGCTCGACGGGCGTTACGCCGTTACGGCGCGCATCGCGCACGGCGGGATGGCCACCGTCTACCAGGCTACCGACACGCGGCTTGAGCGCGAGGTGGCGCTCAAGGTCATGCACGCCGAACTGGCCAGGGACGAGGAGTTCGTCCGCCGGTTCATCGGCGAGGCCAAGTCGGTGGCGCGGCTGTCGCACCAGAACGTGGTCGCGGTCTTCGACCAGGGCGCCGACGGCCCGCTGCTGTACCTGGCGATGGAGTACGTGCCCGGGCGCACGCTCAAGGAACTGCTCAGGGACAGCGGGCGGTTCTCCCCGGCCACGGCGCTGGAGATCATGGCCGGCGTGCTCGACGGGCTCGCGGCGGCGCACGCGTCCGGAATCGTGCACCGTGACGTCAAGCCGGAGAACGTCCTGCTGACCGCCGACGGCCGGATCAAGGTGGCCGACTTCGGCCTGGCCCGGGCGCATTCGGCAGCCGGGCACACCCGGGCCGGCTTGCTCATCG
>WNGG01008034.1_pt1 | contig 20082 bp, 16 predicted proteins | sample 5400661 | NCBI WGS metagenome assembly WNGG01 (sample SAMN13153372, study PRJNA577476) | soil metagenome | isolation source: 100 cm soil or saprolite under Garry oak tree replicate 1 | place: USA:California | collected 2016-06-15
GATCTACGGCGGCGACTCCATGGACCGCCAGCTCGAGGGTATCCGGGCCGGCGCCCACGTGATCGTGGGGACGCCCGGGCGCGTGCTCGACCACCTCCGGCGCAAGACGCTCCGCTTCGACGGCGTGAAGACGCTGGTCCTCGACGAGGCCGATCGCATGCTGGACATGGGCTTCGCGGTGGAGATGGGCCAGATCATGGAGTATATGCCCGCCGAGCGGCAGACGCTGCTCTTCTCGGCCACCGTTCCCCTGGGCATCCGCGGCCTCATCTACCATTACCTCTCCGAGCCGGAGTGGGTGCTCCTCTCCGAGGACCAGATCTACGTCAAGGAGGTCGAGCACCTCTACTGCCTGACGCCGAAGCTCCACAAGGAGGCCACGCTCTACAAGCTGCTGGAGTACGAGAACCCGGCCTCTTCGATGATCTTCTGCAACACGCGGGAGGAGACGCGGCAGGTCCACGCGTTCCTGTCCGGCAAGGGCATGCCGGCCTCGATGCTGTCCTCGGACCTGCCGCAGAAGAAGCGCGAGCGGGTCATGGCGCGGTTCCGGTCCGGCGACATCCGGCATCTCGTGACCACCGACGTGGCCTCCCGCGGCATCGACATCGAGGACCTCTCCCACGTCTTCATCTTCTCGACGCCGGACTCGCCGGAGCAGTACATCCACCGCGCCGGCCGCACGGGACGCGTGGGCAAGAGCGGGCGCGCGATCAGCCTCGTCTCCGCCCACGACCTGATGAACTTCAACCGGCTGGTCCGGCGCTACCACGTCGAGGTGGGGGAGCTGTCGGTGCCCTCCGACGAGGAGGTGACGGCTCGCAAGGTTGAGCGCATCGTCACGCGCCTGGCCGCCGAGGGCCAGAACCTGCCGCTCGACGACTTCGCGGAGTTCGCGCCCATCGCGCGGCGCATCGCGGAGCACGAGCACCGTGACCGCATCCTGGCGCTCCTGCTGCGCGGCCACTTCCAGGCCCCGGCGGTCGAGAACGACGAGCCGGAGACGCCGGCGCCACTGCCGCCGCCGCGCCGCCGGGACGGTGGCCGGCGGTGGAGGAGAAGGTAGGGCAATCCCTCTCCCCTCTTACCGCACGTACTCCACCGCCCACCAGTCGCCGAACTCGTGGATCGCTCGCGGGGGCCCGAGGACCTCGCCCATCGTTTCGGTCTGCAGCCGGTCGAGCCGCCGCGTCACGACGAGGACGCCCCGGCCGCCCGCGTCGGCCGCGGCCCGCGCCTCGGCGAGCATCGCCGCATCCTCGCGAAACCTGCGGCTGAAGAGCACGGCCTGCTCGCGATCGCCGAACAGGTGCGCGATGTAATACGTCCCCCACGAGACGTGGAGCTGGACCGTGCGGCGATCGAGTCCGCTCTCGCGCACGAAGGCCAGCAGGCGGTCCTTGCCGGCGCTGTCCCGCGGATCCACGACCGCGGCCGGCCATCGCGCGGCGAGGCTCAGCCAGTAGGCGGCGACCGCGACGGCGGCTCCGTGCACGAGGGCCGGCCGCGCGGCTCCCAGCCGCTGCAGGCTCGCCGCCAGGGCCAGCACGACGAACGCCAGACCCAGAACGAAATGATGGGCGGCCCAGGCGCGGGCGCTGGGCAGCATCACCAGGAAGGTCACGAGCGCGGCGGCGAGCCAGAGGAGTTCGGGCCGTCCGCGCCCGCGGGAGACTGCCCACACGAGCAGCGCGGCGGCGAGGAGGGCGGGCACGGCATCGATCGCCTGCCTGGGCAGCGAGAGCACCCGCGGCACGGCCGCCGAGCCGTCGACGAAATAGCCAGCCAGCGTGCCGGCCTGCGTCGCGATCGCCTCGGGATCGCCGGACACGCCGCCCAGGCGGACCACGTCGTAGTAGCGCGCGCCGTCGGCGGTCCGCGCGAGCACGAGCCAGGCGGTAGGGATCAGGAACGCGGCGAGGAAGGCGGCCAGAGCGGTGGTCGTGGGGCGCAGCGCGTCTCGCGTCCATCCTGCGCGCCGCCGCTCGCAGGCCCCGTAGAGCACCACCGCGGGCAGCATCCACACGAAGTTGAGCTTCACCCACACGCCCAGGAACGAGAGCAGTCCCGCTCCCGCCGCCCGCGGCCACGCCCGCCGCGCGGTTTCCGCGACGGCGGCCGCACGCACCAGGAGCAACGCTCCGGCCAGGAGCGCGAGCGAGAGGCCGACCGGCCCGGTGTCCACGAGGAAGGCGCCGGGGAAGATCGGGAAGACGAGCGCGGCGAGGAGCGTCCGGCCCCCGGACGCGCCCGCCAGCCTCGAAAACAGACCGATCACGACCAGGAAGAAGACGGCGCCCTGGACGCGGGCGGCGACGGGGGCATGCAGGAGCCGCCAGAACGGGTAGAAGGGCACGACGGGGAAGCTGCCGATGTACAGGTAGGAGCGCAGCGGAAGCGGTCGCGGCGACAGCGGCGGGGAGAGCTCGTCGTCCACGCACCGCTCCCGGTAGACGTTGAGCTGGCGGCTCAGCGGATGGGTCGCGCAGCCGAGCGCGTGGTAGGCCACGAACTCGTCCATGTCGAAGGGGACGAAGCGCGGCGAGAGCGCGGCGGCGGCGACGACGGCGGCGGCGGCCACGAGGGGGCCCGGAGGCAGCCTCAGGCCAGCGCGCACGCGGCCTATGCTACTACCGCGCTACTCGCGACGAAGTGACCGTGTACGTCGTCGTCCCGCCCGGGGTCAGGAAGCTCCACGTCGGAGCGCCGGGCCCGTTCTCGCGGCAGGCTTCCGATATAATTGCCGGCGCTCGCTGGACCTCTTGCTGACAAAGCCCCTCGCCGCCCCGGCTCCCGAGCAACCGTCCGCGGGCAGCTTCCTGGGCGGCCTGGCCGCGAGGAGTGCCGTCTTCCTGCTCGCGATCATCGGCCTCAACCTGATCGTCAACCCCCTGGGTGTCTACGGCAGCCGGCGGTTCGAGCCGATCGTCCTGCGGACCCGGGCCCCCAAGCTCTACCTCTTCGAGCACATGGATCCCGCGCCGGACATCGTCATCCTGGGCTCCTCGCGCAGCTTCGAGGTCGAGCCCCGGTACGTCACGGCGCAGACGTCGCGCCGCGCCTTCAACGCGGCCGTCGGGGGCGCCGGCGTGCGTGACTACGTCGAGTTCGCCCGGTGTGCCGCCGCCCGCGGCCGCTTCCCTTCGCTGCTGATCGTGGCGCTCGGAGTGGAGCAGGCCCTGTCCGCGTCACGCACCTTCGAGCGAAACGATCTCATGGCCGAATGCCTGCGCGCGCGGAGGACGCTCACCGACCGTGTCGAGGCCTACCGGGGCCTTTTCACGCTCGGCGAGACGTGGGCCTCGCTGCGCGTGCTCGGCCTCGAGGCGACCGGACGTCCCGCCCCCGCATACTCGTTCGGCAGCGACGGGATGATCCGCGACGTCGCGAGGCCGCCGATCACCCGGGAGCAGGCCGTCAGCAATTCGCTCGCGAACGCGTGGGGGCCGGGCAACTTCGCCTCCGAACGTCTCTCGCCCGAGAGCGTCGACCAGATCCGCCAGCTCCTGGATCTGTGCCGCGACCATGGAGCGAAGGTGATCGTCTATCTGCCCCCCTACCATCCCCGAGCCGTCGCGCTCTATCTTCAGGAGAGCCATTTCGGACCGGCACGTTCCCAGCTCCTGGAGCAGCTCGCGTCCTGGGCGAGGCATTATCCGCTGCGTTTCTACGACTTCACCGAGGTGAGCCGCTTCGGCGGCCACGAGGAGATGTTCGACGACGCCTCGCATCCCACCGAGGAAGCCGATCGGCTGATGCTCGAGATCATGCTCACCCACGAGCTTTGAGCGCAGATGGGCCTGCCCAGCTATACGTATCTCCTCCTCTTCCTGCCCGCGGCCGTCCTCCTGTACCGGGCCGGCGCTTCCCGCCCGTCGCTACGGACTCGCCTGCTGGTGCTGACGGGGATCGCCTATTACGCCGTGGCCGCCGGGCCCGGCCCGTTGGCACTGCTCGTCGCGATGACCCTCGTGAGCTTCGCCGGAGTGCGCGCTGCGATCCGCCGCCCCGACGGCTCGCGAAGGGGGCTGGTCCTGATGGTCGTGCTGCTGGACCTCGCCGCCCTCGCCGTATTCAAGCTGGGCGCGGCGTCGAGCCTCGGCATGGCCGACGGCGTCTCGCCGCTCGGCATCTCCTTCTATACGTTCAACCTCGTGAGCTACGCTCTGGACGCGCGGCAGGGCCGGATCGTCCCCGAGGCATCCGTCCTCTCGCTGGCCGCGTTCTCCACGTTCTTTCCAACCGTGAGCGCCGGCCCCCTCCTTCGCTACGGCGACTTCCACGCGCAGGAGGCCGGTGCCCGCGGGCCCGACGCTTCTTCCTTCGAGTCCGGCGTGGTGACCCTCGTCGTGGGCCTCGCGAAGAAGGTGCTCCTGGCCGATCCGCTCGGCGTCGCGATCGAGCCCCTGTTCGCCGATTACGGACGGCTCGGCCTCGACGCCTGGATCGCGGTGCTGGGATACGCCTACCAGCTCTACTTCGATTTCTCGGGCTACACGGACATGGCCATCGGCGCCGCCACGATGCTCGGCTTCCGGATACCTCCCAACTTCAACGCCCCCTACACCGCGGTTCACATCACCGAGTTCTGGCAGCGCTGGCACATGACGATGTCACAATGGTTCCGCGACTATCTGTTCCTGCCGCTGAGCCGCGCGCTCCTGCGGAGAAGCCCCTCCCTGGAGGGCGCCGAGGACGTGCGCGCCCTGTGCCTGGTCTTCACGATGGTGGTCGTCGGGCTCTGGCATGGAACCACGTGGTCGTTCCTCGCGTGGGGCCTGTACCACGGGCTGCTGCTGGCGGGACATGCGCGGCTCCGCCTCGTGCGCGGCTTCTCGGTTCCGGTCGGCCTGTCGCGGGCCCTGACCTTCGCGGCCGTTCTCGGGGGTTGGGTGCTGCTCCGGAGCCCCTCGCCGGGCATGGCCGTCCGCATCTGGGCGGCCATGGCCGGCATCTACGGCGGGGGAGCATCGACCATCCAATCGCACGGAACGCTGATGGCGGTCGTGATCGTTTTGCTCGTGGCGACCAACCTTCCGCGGAGCTCCCTTCCGTTGCCGATGGCTCGCGGCGGGCTCCGGTCGTGGGCCCTGGCCGCGCTCGTGGTGCTGAGCCTGCTGTCGATGAGCGCCCGGCGGCCCTTCCTCTACTTCCAGTTCTGAGGGCTCCCCATGGATGCGGCGACCGTGCGTGAGACGTTGCGGGCGTTCATCTCCCGGACGCTGATCCGCGATCCCGCGTATCCGCTTCGCGACGACGAGCCGATGATCACCGCCGGCCTCATCGATTCCTTCGCCCTCGCGGAGCTGGCGGTCTTCATCGAGCGGCAATGGCAGGTCTACATTCCCGATCCCGAGCTGACGGTCGAGCGCATGAACACGCTCGACCAGATCGTCGCGCGGGTCGTGGGCGGATAGGCGTGCTCACGCCCGCGACGCGCAGGCCGATCCGCAACCTGCTGGAAGCGGTCCAGGGCCAGCGCGACGAGCCGGCCGCGCCGGCCGTCATCTACGTGAGGCCCGGAGCCCCCGCGGCGCCGGTGTCGCGGGGCGAGTTCTGGGCCGCGGCCGACCGCTATGCCAGCGGGCTCCAGCGGCTCGGCGTACGCGCGAAGGACGTCGTCGTCATCGCGCACGCCGAGGGAACGGATGCGCTCTACGCGTTCTGGGGCGCGCTCCGCGTCGGGGCGATCCCGTCGATGTTCCCGATCCTGACGGAAAAGCTGGATCCCGACGCGTACATCGCGAACATGACCCTTCTCGTACGGCACGCCGGGGCGCGCATCGTCGTCGCCACCGACCCGTTCGTGCCCGTCCTGGCCCGCGCGATCGACTGCCCCACGACCGGTCTCGCCGGCCTGCGCGCGGCGGATCCCGCCGAGGCTCCTCGAGTCGACCCGTCGCCGGATGACGTCGCGTTCCTGCAGCACTCCAGCGGCACCACCGGGCTCCAGAAGGGAGTGGCGCTCTCCCATCGCGCCGTGCTCAATCAGGTGGCGAGCTACTCCGAGGCCTTGCAACTGCGCTCGTCGGACGTGGTCGTGAGCTGGCTGCCCCTCTACCACGACATGGGCTTGATCGCCGGGTTCCTCCTGCCCGTGCTGCAGGGGCTCCCCCTGGTGTTGATGTCGCCGTTCGACTGGGTCAAGCGGCCCGTCCTGCTGCTGCGCGCTCTCGACGAGCACGGCGGTACGCTTTGCTGGCTTCCGAACTTCGCGTACAGCCACTGCGCCCGCCGCGTCCTCGACCGCGAGATCCGCGGCCTCTCCCTCGCCCGCGTGCGCGCCTTCATCAACTGCTCCGAGCCGGTGCTCGAGTCGAGCCAGCGCCACTTCCTCGAGCGGTTCGCCGCGATCGGGGTCCGGCCCGACCAGCTCGGCGCCAGCTATGCCATGGCCGAGAACGTCTTTGCCGTGACGCAGACCCCCGTCGGCCGCGCGCCCCGGCTCGACGTCGTGGATGGTTCGTCCTACGTGTCCTGCGGGCCCGCGATACCGGGCGTCGAGGTGCGGATCGACGCCGGGCGGCCGGACCGGCACGTCGGCGAGATCCAGGTGCGGAGCCACTGCATGCTCAGCGGCTACCATGGTCGGCCGGATCTCGACGCCGGCCTGTTCGACGACGGCTGGTACCGCACGGGTGACCTCGGGTACCGGTGGGACGGAGAGCTGTACGTCGTCGGGCGGAAGAAGGACCTGATCATCTCGGCCGGCAAGAACCTCCATCCCCACGACCTCGAGGCCGTCGTGAGTTCGGTGCCGGGGGTGCACCCGGGACGAGCGGTGGTCTTCGGCGTTCCCGACGAGGACGAGGGAACGGAGCTCGTGGCCGTGGTCGCCGAGGTCGACCGCGAGGATCCGGCCGCCCGCCAGGCCATCGGGGCCGCCATCCGGCAGGCGCTCGCCGCGCAGATCGGCGTCGTCGCCAGCTACGTCCACCTCGTGGGACCGAAGTGGCTGCTCAAGACGTCGAGTGGCAAGATCGCTCGCGCGGCCAACCGTGAGAAGTGGCGCGCGGAGCGGGGCTCCGCCGGCTCGAGCGATCGCGGCGGCTAGCCCGCCAGCTTCCCCTTGGCGATCGCGGCCTGCACCGTGTGCAGCGTCTTCTCCATCAGCGATCGCACCGCCTCGTCCTGCTCGAGCTTGGGGAGCTTCTGTGCGACGAGGTCGGCGTAGGAGATGCGCTTGTGCCAGAGCACGGTCCCGCCGTCGTAGACGCGCGCCTCGAAGCAGGCCTGCTCCAGGCCGAGGTCCTCGGCCTGCAGGTGGTAGTCCTTGCCTTCGTGGGCGTACACGCGGTTGACGCCGGGCAGCATCAGACGGTCCGGGCGGCGTCGGGGCGGCCGGCGGAGACGCGCCGCAGCCAGCGCTCGAAGAACCAGTTGCCCACGCGGAAGCCGCCGTCCTCCGCCGCCAGGTAGCCCATCATGCGGAGGCCGAACAGCAGCGGCTCCAGCCTCTCCTGGCTTCCCCCCACGACCTGGGCCAGCTCCTTGTTCGTCCGGCGGCCCTCGCGCGCGATGTCCTCCAGGATCGTGCGCTCGTCCTGGTCGAGGGTCTGGAAGTCCACGGAGAAGAAGTTCGCCACCATCTCGTCGGCCGCCACCTGGTCGAGCGTGCTCGTGATGTCGCGGCTCTCGAACAGCCGGCTGGCGATGAGCTGGAGGAGGAACGGATGGTTGGCGGTGCGCTCCATGACGATGCCCGTCTCTTCGCCGGTGAAGCGGCCGCGCGTGAGCAGCGCCTGCGCCTCGTCGTCGGCGAGGGGGGTCAGGTAGACGGGCGGGATGAAGCCCTGCAGGAACGGGGAGGTCGCGAAGTCGGTTCGCTCGTCGATGCGGGCCAGCCGCTTCGTCGAGGTGAGCACCGTCCGCACCTCGGGCCCCTTGTGGAAGATGCGTCGGAGCCGGGGGAGCACGGCCGCGTCGGCGCGGGCCACGGTGAGGAACTCCTCCGCTTCATCCACGAGCAGCAGCAGGCGCCAGCCGCTCTTCACGGTGCGCCGCACGAGCGTCGTGAGCATGTCGGTGGCGCCCATTCCCTCCAGGTCCTCGACCGCGATGTCGGTCGCCCGCCGGAAGCCCTCGCTGTCCTCGACGCTCCCGAGCAGGCCGTCGGCCAGGCCGCGCACGTCGCCGCTGCCCTGCAGGTCCCAGTAGAGCGGCACGAAGGGCGTCTGCGGGCTCTGCTGGACCCGGTACTCGAGCTCCTTCAACAGGCTCGTCTTGCCCAGCCGCCGCGCCCCCACCACCCACAGCGAGTCGCGCTCGCCGTCGAGGATCTCGCGCAGCAGCGCCGCGCGGCCGAAGAAGTTGTCGGCCCGCACCCAGCTCCCGGCGATGAAGGGATTACGCACGCGCCCCGCTAGTCTGCCACACTCACGCCGATACCCGGGCGGCGAGGGGCGCCGTCTCGCCCCGCCCTTCGAACAGCACGGTGTCGCGCACCGCGTCCACGTGGGCCGCGGTGACGGTGGTGCGGCCATGCTCGAGCATGCGGCTCACCGCGTGGACGCAGAACTTCTGGATGACGTAGGGCTTGAGCTGGCTGCCGGCCAGGATCGCCTCCACCGCCTCGGGCGTGAAGCGGAAGACACCCTCCACCGGCTCCTTGATGAGGGCCTCCGCCTCCTCGCGCGTGAAGGCGGCGAGCTCGATCTCGTCGAAGAAGTTGTACCAGGGGCTGCCTTCGCTCGTCCATACGCGCTTGATGCCGACGCCGCTCATGATCGCGACCAGGTGCTCGGAGAAGGTCTTCATGAAGATGCTGCGCAGCCGCTGGTTGATCCGCTCCGAGTAGTCGTTGAGCACGTCCACCTCGTCGATGAGCAGCACCAGCTTCACGCGGCGGGGCGTGCGCGCCTTCAGCTCCTCGATGACCCGCTGGAGGTCGTGGCTGAAGTCGCGGCCGTCGTAGCTCTCGTCGTCGATCCGGAAGCGCAGCACGCTCATCGTGTCGGCCGACAGCCCGATCCCATCCACCACGTCGGACATCACCGCGTGGAAGAAGGTCTGCTCCGGCACGCCCTGCAGGTCGGTGAACACGGGGAAGAACTGGTACTCCGTGCCCTCGTCCGATTCCAGCGCCTTCTTCAGGTGGTACAGGAACGTCGTCTTCCCGATCCGCCGCTCGCCGGTGATCATCAGGCTGTTGTGGTGCAGTACGTTCATGATCCGGTTGAGGAGCTTGCGCCGGCCGAAGAACATGTTGTCCGCCAGCACGGGGGCGCCGGCGATGTACGGGTTGAACCGGCGGTGCAGCGCCCGCCGCCGCCGGGCGTGCTGCACGATGAGGCCCGTTCCGAGCAGGCCGACCGCCGCCGCGCCCGCCGACGGCAGGAAGGCCTTCGTCTCGTAGAAGCGCAGGTGCCGAATGACGTCGAAGCTCGCGACCGTGGGCGTCTCGGAGGTGTCGACGGCGGTGACGCTGATCTGGTTGCGGCCCGCCTGGAGGGGGAACTCCTCGTCGAACCTTTGGTTTCGCGGGAACGAGGCCAGCTCCTGGCGCCTCACCAACTGGCCGCCGAGCCGGTACTCGAGCCGCACCAGCCCCCGGTCGTCCGTGGCCACGCCGTGAACGGCCAGGGTGGCCACGTCCACCGCCGGCGCCGGCGTCTCCAGGAACGTCAGCACCGGCTTCTCGTTGGGGAACATCTTCTCGACGACGGCCTCGTAGGTCATGCGATCGGCGTAGGCCGATCTCTCCTTGGCCCTCTCGTTGCCCGGGTCGAGCGCGAGGACGTTGCCCAGCTTGACCACGGCCTTGGCGAACTGGCGGCCGGCCAGGAGCGTCTCCGCTTCGGCGAGCAGGGCGTCCGTCCGGGCGTGCGTCTCCTTCGCCTTGCGCATCCCTTCCAGGATGCGCGTCGCCTCGTCCTGCAGCCGGCGGGCCTCGGCGTTGTCGGGATCGGCGGCCGCCTCGGACAGCGGGCCCCGCGCTTCCTCGTACCGTCCGGCTTCGAAGAGCGCCTTGCCATGCTCGAAGGCGGCCTGGCGGGTCTGGCGCGTGGTGGAGGCGAGGATCTGGGCGTCGGCCTGCGTCTCGCCTTCGACGGCGCGCGTGTTCTTCGGATCGAGCTTGCGGACGTCCGCGAACTTGAGCTTGGCCTCCGCGGCCTTCCCGGCCTGAAGGAGCTGCTGGCCCTCGGCGAGATCCGCCACGATGCGGTCCGCGGTGGCCTGCGCCTCCAGCTTCTGCGTCGCCTCGGTCCGGATCTTCTTGATGAGCTCCATGATGTCGCGCTGGGCGGAGGGATCGGAGAGGGCCTCTGCGATCTTCTGGGCCTCGACCAGCGGCTTCTGCGCGTCCTCCAGCTTGCCCTGCCGGTACAGGTCGTCGGCCTCCTTGCGAAGCCTCTGCAGCTCCTCGAGCAGCGCGCGCGCCTTCTTCTCCCGCTCGGCGGCGGCCGCGTCCTCCAGGGCCTTGTTCGCCTGCGCGCGCAGCTTTCCGAGGTCGGCGTAGATCTCGCGCTTCTTCTGGACGACGCCCTGCTTCTCTTCCGCCTCGAACGACAGCAAAGCCGCCTTGAAGTCGCCGGTCTTGACGTGGCACATGCCCTCGTAGAAGTAGGGGACGTAGTCGATGAACAGCATGCCGTAGAGCCGGACTCCGAGCTCGGAGCTGGGCTTCAGGCGCCGGGCCTGGGCGAGGTTGGCGAGGGCCTGCTTGCACTGTCCGCGGAGGGCCTCCTGCCGGCCGTCCTCGTAGAAGTCGTACCAGTCCCTCACCGCCCACGCGGCGCCGGAGGAGAGGACCAGGATCAGGGCCAGGAGCGCCCTTGGCCAGGGCATGGGCCAGTCTAGCAAAACGGCGAAGGCCCGGGCACGCGCGCCCGGGCCTTTGCGCGAAGGGACGCCCGGCCTACTTCTCGTACATTGCAGCGATGAGGGCTCCCCGGGCGGTGGCGGTCAGGGGGTCGCCCGCGAGCCGGACGCCGGAGATCTCCACCGGCAGGCTGCGGCTCTTCAGCGAGCGCTCGAACAGCTCCTTGAAGCCGCGCGGCTTCGCGGTGCCGCCGGCGATGACGATGGGGAGCGGCCGGTCGGTCCGCGGCATCTTCTCCGCCCGCGAGATCGCGCGGCGCAGCGCTTCGACCAGGCTGTCGACGAGGTCCTGGTAGTAGATGTGCAGCGCCTTCTCGACCTTGTCCTTCGGGGTGCGGCTCAGGTCGAGGCCCTCCTCCTTGAGCACCTTCACGCGGGTGGCGCTTTCCCCCACCACCGACCCCACCGCGTGGTCGATGTAATCGCCGCCCTTGGCGATGCTGAACATGATCGAGGGGATCGACAGGAAGGCGAGGGTGCCGTTGCACATCCCGCCGCCGCAGGAGAGGCCGATGCCGGTGAAGTTGTTGTCCTCCAGCTCGGAGAAGATCACGGCGAGGCCCTCGTTGATGGCGACCGCCTTGTAGCCCATGCCCTCGAAGTGCCGGCGCAGCGTGGCCTCGTGGTACGTCAGCTCCGCCTCCTTGCCGGCGGGCGCGGCGGGGACCGAGAACGCGAGGATCTCGCCCTGCGATTTCGCCTTCGAGAGAAGGCTGTGGATGATGGCCTCCAGGACGGGGAGGGCCATCTTCTCCTTCGGGTTGATGAGGCCGTCGGCCATCGGGCGGCGCACGTCCGCGTTGAACATGTTCGCGAACTTCTCGGTCGCGGTGCCCTTCGCCCGCTTGCGCGCGGCGACGACCTTGCTGGTGCCGACGTCGATGCCGGCCGGCGCGGCGCCGGCCTTCTCCATCTCGTCGAGCCGGTCTTCGACCTCCTGGGCCACCTTCCACAGATGGTCCTTGCGCTCCTCCATGCTCCTATCCTCCTGCCGGACCCGGGAGGGCCGGCTCCGCCGGGCCGGAGGCGGTCGCCTCGTCGGCCTGGCTCTGCTCGGTCAGCCAGCGGTCGTAGAGTTGCTGGCGCTCGCGGCGGAGATCCTCGACGCTGCGGCCCGCCTTCGCCGCCTCCCCGGCCAGCGCGCGCTCCGCCTCGCGCACGCCCGCCCACGGCTCGCCCATCACCTTCAGGAAATCCTCGTCGTAGCCGAAGCCGAACAGCTCCACCGCGGGCGCGGGACGAGAGTACTGGTCGGGCAGCCCGAACGCCTCGAACGGGAAGCCGCGGGCCCAGTCCACGTGATGGCCGATGAGGTGCTTCTTCGGGTTCACGCTGGTGAGGCCGTGCGCCACGCACATGTCGGGCGCCACGTGCCACCGCGCGCGCAGGTAGTCCGACAGGTTGCGCCCGGCCAGGAACTGGGCCTGGGTGATGGGCAGCGCGTGTCCGCCCTCCCAGCGCGTCTCGAACGAGACGCCCAGGAAAGCCGCGTTCAGGCTCAGGTACACGTCGTCGCCCCGCGCCCACACCGAGTGGCCGGCGTGGTTGGCCTTGGTCTCCTCCTCGACGACGCGGTAGACGCGCCCGAAGCGGTCGACCATGTAGTTGTAGAGACGGTTCCGCTGGACGTAACGAAGCAGCCGCTGGGTGCTGTCGCGCAGCGTCTCGTTGTAGGAGGCTTCCAGCGGCCAGACGTCGCTCTCCGTGGTGTGGAAGAGGATGCCCACGGGCCGCGTCTGCGTCTCGCCGCGCAGGCCGGTCGTGCGGTTGACCACGTGGAACCGCCGCGGCTCCCCGGCCACCTCGTAGGCGTTCTCGATGCGCAGACCGTTGCTGTAGACCTCGTAGCCGGCGCCCATCTCCACGAGCCAGACGGAGGCGGGCGCCACACCCGCCCGCGCCGGCACCGTCACCGCCGCGCGCGCCACCTCGCCGGAAACGGAGGCGAGGACGGGGGCGGCGTTCGGACGCGCGTGGCGGTACGCCGCCGATCCCACGGCGAACACCACCACCAGCGCGGCGAGGCCCATGAGCAGCCGGCCGGCGGCGAGCATCATCAGGAGCGCCGCCGCTGCGCGCGTGACGAGGGTCTTGTGCTCCACCCCGGGGGCGTAGGCGACCGGGTCCTTGGCCGCCAGCGTGCGCAGGTGCTCGAGGCTCGCCCAACGATAGAGGACCCGCCGCGCGGGCCCGGACGGGACGTCCTCGACGCGCGACACGCGCGGGTAATCGCGCAGCGAGGTACGCAGGAAACGTAGCTTCGCCACCGGATCCTGGATCTCGCGGCTGACCGCCTCGACCGCCTCGACGTACTCCTTCGGGCGGCTCGGCGCGCCGCCGGGCCGGTCTTTCTTCCATCCCTTCAAGGCTTTCAAACCGCGGAGATTATACGGCCAGGAGTCCGTCCCGGCAAACGTGGGGACGGACTCCTAATAGGGGGTTCTGGCCGCTTAGGAACGCGTCTCGGTCGTCATCGGACGCGTTCCTACGCGTTCCTAGATGAGGGGCCGCGGAAAGAGGGCGGAGGCGCGGGCCGAGCGGAGGTAGGGGAAGAGCAGCGCGCACGACGGCACCTCGAAGAGGCTCTCCCAGACGATCGAATCGGGGAAGCGCACCGGCGCGTGGGCGAACGCCAGCCCGAAGACGACGGCGTACGTGGTGAGGACGGCCAGGCAGTAGACCATCGCGATCGACCGGCAGAGCGCGATGCGGCGCCAGAGGCCCCAGGCGAGGAGCAGGTTCAGCAGAGCGCGTCCGACGGCGCCCCACAACGCCCACAGACCGAGCGGCCGCGGCAGGTCGTGGAGCGCGGCGCCGAGGTGCAGCGCGCCGCCGGCGACGAAGAAGCCTGCCGTGATCCACACGCCGGCCGGCACCGATGCGCGTGCGCTCATGTGCGTCGTGCCGGGATTATAGGGCCTTGAGGGGCCTCGTCCCCGGGGCCTAGAATGGAGCGCGGGACCCGGGGGAAGTGGGAGCGCTGCCAAGACCGATGGAGAAAAAGCGCGAGAGCGGCGGGCGCCGGGCGCCGCGGCTGGCCGTCGAGCTGCCGGGCGATCTCGTGAGCCGCCGCTCGCGCGCGGTCACGGTGGTCGACCTCAGCCTCACCGGCTGCCTCGTCCGCTGCGAAGCCCTGCTCGACGCCGACCAGGTGCTGGACCTGCGCACGACGCTGGGCGCGGCTCCCTTCACCGCGAAGGTGCGGGTCACGGAGTCCTACGTGGACGGGTCCACCGGGTCCGGAGCTTCCCCGCGCTACCTGGCCGGTCTGGCCTTTCTCGGTCTCCAGAACCAGGAGGAGGCCCGGCTACGCCGATTCCTGGAAGAGGAGAGGAGACGAAGGCGCGGTGCGGACCCGTCCTCTCGCTGAGCTGTCGGCCCGGGACCTGCGTCCGCTCCTGGCCGAGGAATCCGAGCACTGGGCCGGCGAGCTGTTGTGGGACTACGCCGACGTGTCCGCGGCGGTCGCCAGCGGGCTCGAGCGCGGCGCGCTCAGCGGGCTGGTCCTGCAGGACGGCCCGCGCTGCGTGGCCTACTGCTACTACATGCTCGACGGCGGCCGGGCCATCGTGGGCTCCGTGTTCGCCGGCGACGGCTTCCGCGGGAAGCGCCTCGAGGAGGCCCTGCTGCGCGAAGTGCTGGCCGAGGCCCAGGGGCACGAGGGCCACGAGCGGGTGGAGTGCCAGACGCTGTTCTCGACGGCGGCCGCGGCCGACGAGCTGTTCGCGGGCGCCGGATTCCAGAGCCGCTCGCGCCACTATCTCGTCCGCTCCCTGGCCGAGCGGATCGAGGCCGCGCCCCATCCGTGGAGGCTGCGGCCGGTGCGCCGCGAGGACCTCGCCACCGCCGCCCAGATCATCCACCGCAGCCATCAGGGCAGCCTGGACGCGGCGCTCAACCTCACCTACGCGACGCCCGCCTTCTGCCGGGGATTCGTGGAGACGCTGGTTCTGCGGGCCGGCTGCGGCCGGTTCGACCAGGAGGCCTCCTTCATGGCCGAGGGCCCGGATGGTCCGATCGGCGTCCTGCTCGCCAGCCATCTTTCGCGGACCAACGGGCACGTGTGCCAGGTATCCGTCACACCTGCCGGCCAGGGCCGGGGGGTGGGGGCCGCGCTGATGACGGCCGCCCTGACCGCGTTCCGGCGGCAGGGCCTGGAAACCGCGAGCCTCTCGGTCACCCTCGACAACCATCGCGCCTACCGGCTCTATCAGCGGCTCGGCTTCCGCCTGCGCAAGCGCTTCGCGGCCCACGCCTGGGTCCGCCCGCCCGCGCGCATCGACCTCCCCGCGTGAAGGAGTCCCGCCCCGCTCCATGACGATCGCGCCCCTGGTGCTGCTCCTCGCGGCGTCGCCGGCGCCCCCGACGCTCGTGACGTCCTTCGATCCCGCGGAAGGGGCGGCCGAGCAGGACTGGCTGGGTCTGGCCGCGTCCGAGCTTCTGGCGCGGGGCCTCGCCGTCGCGGGCGTGCTGGTGGCGGACCGCGGCGAGCGCCTGCGCGCCCAAGCCGCGCTCGAGCTGCCGCAGGTGGCTCTCACGCGCGCGACCGCGCTGCGGATCGCGGAGGCGCTCGGCGCCAACCGCCTCGTCACCGGCACGTATGCGCTGAAGGACGACCAGCTCACGCTCTCCCTGCGCTTGCTCGATGCGGAGCACGCGAGCCTGAGCGGCCCGATCGTGGCGACCGGGCCCTTGGCGGCGGTGGGAGACCTCGCGCACAGCCTGGCGTGGGACGTGGCCCTGGCGGCCGCGACGCCGCCGGCCATGACGCGCGAGGCGTTCTTCGCCCGGCGCCCGGCGGCGTCCTTCGACGCGGTGAAGACCTACGGACGCGGCCTCGCCGCGCACCGCGCGGCCACGCAGCTCCGTCTCGTGCGCGAGGCGTTGAGCCTCGCTCCCCAGTTCCACGAGGCTCGCCTCACGCTCGGCCAGCTCCTGCGCGAGGCCGGCGAGCTCTCCGCGGCCTGGGACACGCTGAACCGCATCCCGGCCGACGCGCCGGAGCGGCGGGCGGCGCGGTTTCTCCAGGGCGTGGCCCTGCTCGAGGTGGGCCGCTACCGCGACGCGGCCCGGCTCTACGCGTCGCTCGCCGAAACGGAGGCGACGCCGGCGGTTCTCAACAACCAGGCGTTGGCGGTGCTGCGCAGCCCCGAGGACGATGGGCGCGCCTCGGACCTGCTGCGCCGCGCAGCCGATCTCGCCCCCGCCCATGCCGACCTGCTCTTCAACCTGGGCTGGGCGCTCCTCGTCGAGGGCGACGCGGAAGGCGCGGAGCTCGCGATGCGTGACGTCGTCCGGCGCGCGCCGCTCGACGCCCAGGCGCGCGTCGTGCTCGCGTGGGCGCTGCGGGGCCGGAGCGCGGCGGAACTGGACGACGCGCGGAAGGCGATCGCGGCGTTGGCCCCGACCTACCAGACGTTGACCAGGCCCGATCTCACGCGCCACTTCGAGCGGATCTTTTCCGCCGAGCGCCTGCTCGACCTCGATCGCGGTGGCCGGAGCGAGGCGGAGGTGGCCGCCGGGCTCGTCGGCCGCGCGCAGCGGCTGGTGCGCACGGGAGACCTGGCGGGGGCGCTGGCGGAGCTGACACGGGCCGCGTACCTCGATCCCTATGCGAACGGCGTGCACACCCAGCTCGCGCGCGTCTACCGCGCCCGCGGCGACCGCGAGCTGGCCCTCAACGAGCTGCGCATGGCGCTGTGGTCACGCGAGGACCCCGCGCTCCGGGCGGAGCTGGCGGCCGTGCTGAAGGAGGCCGGCCGGACCGCCGAAGCGCGCCTCGAGGCGGAGAAGGTGCTCAGGGCGGATCCCGGCAACGAGGCCGCGCGCCGGGTCCTCCAGTCGCCGTGAGAGGCCGCACTCGGCCGGTTATAATGAGCCGATGTTGCGCGCGCCGTGCTTCTTCGCCCTCCTGCTCCTGGCGCCGATCGCCGGCGCCGCCGAGCAGCCTCCGCGCCCCGTCCCGCGGCCGGGCCTGTCGTGGGCGGAAGCCGAATCGCTGCGGGGCAAGCTGGAGGCAATCGAGAAGCAGCGGGACGTGGTTCCCCCGCGAAAGAGCCGGCTGGCGACGGTCTCGGTCACCGAGTCGGAGCTGAACTCCTACCTGAACCTCACGCTCGCGGAGAAGCTGCCCAAGGAGGTGAAGGACCTGGAGGTCCACCTCCTGGAGCACGAGCGGCTGCAGGCGAGCGGCCTCGTGGACCTGGACACGGTGAAGGCCAAGGTAGGGGTTTCGGCCTCGCCCTGGAACCCGCTGATGCTGATGAGCGGCCTCGTGCCGGTACAGCTCAGCGGCCGCTTCGTGAACCGCGACGGTTTCGGGTCGATCGTCTGGGAAGACGTCCGGGTCAACGCGTGGTCGCTGCCGATCCGCCTGCTCGAACAGATGGTGGCGAGCGCGACCAGGAAGCCGGACAACCCCGAGGGGTTCGACATCAGCGCGCCCTTCCGCCTGCCGTACTCCGTCCGCCGCGTCCGCCTCGAGACCGGCCGGGCCTTCCTCGAGTTCTAGCCCGTCTTCCATCATGACGGGCTTCGCCGCACGATTGCTCTTCGCCACCGCGCTGACGGCCTCGGCTGGGACCGTCTTCGCTCAGGCGGAACAGACCCCTCCCGAAGACATCGACGCGACGCTCGCGCTCGCCGAGCGGGGCGATGCGAAAGCGCAGCGCGAGGTCGGCATCCACTACGCGGACGGCCCCGCCGAGATTCACGACTACGAGAAGGCGCGCTACTGGCTGCAGAAGGCGGCGGATCAGCGCGATGCGGACGCGCAGTACCGGCTAGGGCAGCTCTACTTCGAAGGTGACGGCGGGCCGGTCGACGCCGCCCGTGGCGAGGCCCTCATGAGCGCGGCGGCCGAGCAGGGCCTCGTCCGCGCGCAGGTCGATCTCGCCTTTCGCTACCGCGACGCCGACCAGCTCGCGGTCGACTACGCCAAGTCGCTGCGCTGGTTCACGGCCGCCGCCGCGCAGGGCGATCCCAAGGGGCAGCTTGGGGTCGGCTGGGCCTACGATCAGGGCCTTGGTGTCGCCGTAGACTACGTGAAAGCATTCGCCCTTTTTCTCAGAGCTGCCCGGCAGGGCGAGGTCCACGCCCAGTACAACGTGGGCTCCTACTACAATTTGGGCCGGAGTGTCGCGGTAGATTGCGCGAGCGCGGAGGAGTGGTATCGCCGCGCGGCCGCCCAGGGTTTTGCGGACGCGATGTTGAGCCTTGGTCATCTGGCTAGGAAGTGCTCCGTTCTCGGACTGCAACAGAGCGCCGAATGGTGGCAGAAGGCAGCCGAGCACGGCAGCGACGTCGCCTGTATGAACCTCGGCATCATGTACCGCGACGGGGACGGGGTACCGCAGGACCGCCAGGAAGCCTTCAAGTGGTTCCTCAAGGGCGCCCAAATGGGGAATGCAGCAGCCCAGGGTGCAGTGGGGTTGGCGTACCAGTACGGGAGCGGCGTCGCTACCGATTACGAGCAGGCGGCGAGGTGGCTGCGACTCGCTGCCTCGAAGAAGGATCCGTTGTCCCTGTGCAACTTTGGGATGCTGTACGACAAGGGCTGGGGGGTCCCGCACGACGAGCGCGAGGCTTTGCGGTCGGGCCTCGCGGGCACCGCGCCCGTGGGATGATCGCTGCGCCCATGTTCGACCTCCGGGGGCCTGTCCAGTACGTCAAGGGCGTGGGTCCGCAGCGGGCCGAAGCCCTCGCCAAGGCGGGCGTGCGCACCGTGGAGGACCTGCTCCACTACCTCCCCATGCGCTACGAGGACCGGCGGCAGTTCGCGCGGATAGCCGACCTCCGAGCCGGAATGAAGATCGCGGTCGCGGGACAGGTCGCGGTGGCCGGCCTGCGCCGCGCCCGCCGCATGACGCTCTACGAGATCCGGCTCGACGACGGCAGCGGGCGGCTGAAGGCGCTTTGGTTCAACCAGCCGTTCTTGCGGGACAGCTTGCTCAAGGGCCGGCGGGCCGTGCTCTTCGGGACCGTGGAGCGCGACTCGTACGGTGGGGCCGGCCTGATGATGGCGTCGCCCCAGTGGGAGCTCGTCGAAGACGAGGACACGCCCGGCGTCCACACCGGCCGCATCGTCCCCGTGTACGAGCGGCTCGGAGCGCTCTCCGGCAAGGCGCTCCGGCGCATCCTCACGCTGCTCGCGAAGGAGATTCCCGACGACCTCGACGACCCCATGCCGGCCGACCTGCGCGCCCGCCTGTCGGTCGTCCGACGCGGCGAAGCGCTCCGGCGCCTCCACCTGCCCGGCCCCGACGACGAGGTGGCCCTCCTCAACGCCGCCCGCGGCGAGGCCCACCGCCGGCTGATCCTGGAGGAGCTGTTCCTCTTCCAGCTCGGCCTGGCCCTGCGGAGGCGCGGCGTGCGCCAGCGGCGCAAGGGGATCGCCTTCGACGTGAACGACCGCGCGCGGGAGGCGGTGAAGCGCATCCTGCCCTTCCCTCTCACGAACGCGCAGAAGCGCGTGCTGCGGCAGATTGCCGAGGACATGAGGGCCCCGCATCCGATGAACCGTCTGGTGCAGGGCGACGTCGGCTCGGGCAAGACGATGGTGGCCCTCCTCTCGATGGTGATCGCGGTGGAGAACGGCCACCAGGCCGCGTTCATGGCGCCCACCGAGATCCTGGCCGAGCAGCACTTCCTCACCTTCCGCCGCCTCCTCTCGCGCTGCCCCTATCGCGTGGAGCTTCTGAGCGCGGGGTTGAAGGGGAAGGAGAAGACGGAGGCGCTCGAACGCGTGGCCTCGGGGGAGGCGCACATCGTCGTGGGGACGCACGCGATCATCCAGGAGGGCGTCAAGTTCCATCGGCTGGGCCTGGCGGTGGTGGACGAGCAGCACCGCTTCGGCGTGCTGCAGCGCGAGGACCTCATCCGTAAGGGATACGACGCCGACGTGCTCGTGATGACCGCGACGCCGATCCCACGCACGCTGGCCCTCACCGCGTACGGTGACCTCGACGTGTCTGTCGTGGACGAGCGGCCGCCGGGGCGCCGGCCGGTCACCACCGTGCAGCGCCGGGCCTCGGACCGGCGCGCGGTCGTCGATCTCGTGCGGGGGGAGGTGGCTGCGGGCCGCCAGGCCTTCGTCGTCTATCCGCTCGTCGAGGAGTCGGAGAAGCTCGAGGACGTGCGCGCGGCCACGCAGATGGCGGAGGAGTGGCGGGGCGCGCTTCCGGGCGTCCACGTGGCCCTGCTCCACGGCCGCATGAAGAGCGCCGAGAAGGAAAAGGTGATGGCGGAGTTCTCCACCGGCGC
>WNGG01002695.1_pt1 | contig 20074 bp, 24 predicted proteins | sample 5400661 | NCBI WGS metagenome assembly WNGG01 (sample SAMN13153372, study PRJNA577476) | soil metagenome | isolation source: 100 cm soil or saprolite under Garry oak tree replicate 1 | place: USA:California | collected 2016-06-15
AGAGCCTCGCCTCCGTGGTTTTCTCGGCGGCATCGGTTTGGGCACGAGTTTGCTCTATTATTACGCTCCGCCGGGAGTTGACCCGTTTTCTCCCGCTAATCCGTTAATTTTTGCTAGCGCGCCTCTGGTCGGCACGGGCGTCACCACGACCGCCAAATTTGCCGTCATCACCAAATCCCCACTCACCGGCTTCATAGCCGACTCGCTCTCCTCGAGCCATTTCGCTCTCGAATTAAAACGTGTCGACGTCGACGGTCTGGTGATCACAGGCAAAGCCGCCTCTATGGTTTACGTCTTCATCCACGATGAAAAGGTCGAGATCAGAGCCGCCGAACACCTGCGCGGCAAAAGTCCGAGGGAGGCCGAAGCACTGCTTCGATCAGAGCTGAATGCTCCCACTGCGAGGGTAGCGGCCATCGGCAAAGCTGGCGAAAATCGAGTGCGTTTTGCCACGATCAGCAACGAAGGACGCCATGCCGGACGCGGCGGGGTCGGCGCGGTGATGGGAGCGAAAAACCTGAAGGCCATCGCTTTATGCGGCGATCAAGAGATCTCTGTCGCGCATCCAAAAGAAGTCGAGGCTATCGCCGAGTCTCTGCGACGCCATAGCCTCGGTTCGTTGACCGATAAATATCGAAGCATAGGAACCGTTGCCAACCTGGCTGTTTTCAATCGTCTCGGTACTTTACCCACACGCAACTTCCAGCAAGCGACCTTTGACGACGCCGAGGCGTTAAGTGGAGAAAGCCTGACGGAGAATAGTTTCAGCCGCAGGCACGGCTGCGCCTCATGTACGATTCAGTGCGAGCGGCTGTTCAAGTCCCTCGCCGGCGAAGAACAACGGCTGGAATACGAAACGCTATTCGCCCTGGGACCCCTCTGTGGCATAAACGATCCAGAGGTCGTTCTCCAAGCGGCCCATCTTTGCGATCTCTATGGTCTCGATACGATCAGCACCGGAGGCACACTCGCATGGGCGATGGAGTGTAACGAGCGAGGCTTGTTGCCTGAAGCTCAGAAACTTGGATTGCGCTTCGGCCACGCGGATAGCTTATTTCGCATCCTTAGGATGATCGCGGAGCGCGAAGGCCTCGGTGCTCTGCTGGCCGAAGGCTCGAGACGCGCCGCACTCGAGACCGGGAGCGACAGCTCCTATTGGGCGATGCACGTCAAGGGTCTCGAACTGCCGGGATACGAGCCGCGCAGCTTGAAGACCATGGCCTTGGGCCTGGCGGTAAGTCCGCGCGGGGCGTGCCACAACCGCTCCGGCGCCTATGAGGCCGACTTCTCCGGAGAAGTGGACCGCCTTCGCGCCGATCGTGGCAGAGGCGCTCTGGTTGCTGCATCGGAGGATTTTGCTGCCGTGTTGGACTCCCTTGTGATCTGCAAATTCTTGCGCAAGTGCTTCACGGACTTTTATGGCGAAGCAGCGGAGCTTCTCAGCAAGGTCACCGGCTGGAACTGCTCGAAGGAGGAACTTAAGCGGACCGGGGCACGGATTCATACGCTCAAGAAACTGTTCAATATACGTGAGGGCTGGCGGCCCCAAGACGACTGGCTACCAGAAAAAGTACTGAGCGAGACTCTTCCTACCGGCGTTGCCCGTGGCGTCGGCTTAACCACTGAAGAGCTCCGGGAGATGATTCAAAGTTACTACCAGGCAAGGCAATGGGATGAAAATGGATTGATCCCCGAACCGAAGCTACGGGAGCTGGGAATACCGACTGCTCCGAGAGGAGGAAAGCAATGCCAAGTGATGAAACCCGCCGGGTGCTAAAGGTATTTGGCGTTGCCGTGACGGGATATGAGGACGCAATTCACAAAGGAGCGTCTGTCGAGGAGCTAAGCCAAGCCGAGGGAGAAGTCCGCGCTCGACTTGAAGAGGTTACCGCACTGATCGAGCATCTGCGCGCGGCTGCCGCTAAGTAGTAACGGCGACCGGGATGCTTTTGGGCAGTTTACCTTTTCCATATCGGTTCTGAGATCCAGACAAAATCCGACCCATCCGGCTGTTATAGGTAATAAGAGTCTACCGAATCAGTTCGAAAGCTGACGTTTTTTCTTTCTGAAGTTTTGGCAACCTCGTGTTAATTCGTCGTCAGCCTCGTCCCAAAGTAATTGTTCCAGGCCAATTCGAGCAGTTCAGGGGATAAGACCTTCGATCGGTTCTCGTACTTGCAGAGGTCCACGCAGCGTTCAATGATATCTCGAGGTTCACAACCCCGCAGTGGGCGTTTCTCTTCGGCGTAAAGCCGGAAGAGAAAGTCGAGATATTTGGAATCGTAGGTGAACCCGCTCTCTTCGACGTACCTTCGGAAAATCTGAGCATACAGATCTTTTGACGGCGTAGTGACAAAAAGGCGGTAGCCCATGCGGCGCAGGAAGGCATCGTCGACGAGGTCGGCCGGATCGAGATTGGTCGCAAAGATCAGTAACTGCTCAAACGGCACCTCGATTTTTTTGCCTGTATGCAGTGTGAGGTAATCGACGCGTCCCTCCAGAGGGACAATCCAGCGATTCAACAGCTCGTGCGGGTCGATCCGCTGACGCCCAAAGTCGTCGATGACCAGTGTCCCCCCGTTCGCTTTCATCTGAAACGGCGCTTCATAGAACCTGACGGTTTGGCTGTAAATCAAGTCCATGGTGTCAATGGTCATCTCACCGCCGACGATCACGAGGGGGCGCTTGATTTTGGTCCAACGCCCATCGTAGCGGGCCAATCCTTCCACCGAGACGGGTTGATGGTTATGCAAGTCGAAAACCTTGATGATTTGACCATCGACTTCGATGGCATAGGGAATCCATATCTCGCCGCTCTGCGCGCTATGCAGTGCGGTTGCAATGGTCGTTTTGCCGTTGCCGGAAGGGCCGGTCATGAAAAGACTGCGGCGAGAGCTGGCCACCAGTCCGAGGGTTTGAACCGTGGCCTCGGGGAGCACCAGTCCCGACATCGCCGTGCGCACCGCTTCCGGTTGGATCATCTCTGTCGCGGCGCTCTGGCGCAGCATCATGGTGGTATAAGCTTCAAGGGACACAGGCGCCGGACCGATGTATCCGTTCATATCCAGGAGTCGCTGAGCCCGTTGCCACCCGCGATCCAGCATACCGTAACGGTTGTTGCCGTAAGTAATGAGTCCTCTGATCTCGACGAATTTCTCGCGATAGAGATGCTGCAGCAGTTCCTCTGTAACCGGCATGGATAGCTTGAGCTTTTCGGCCGCGCGTTCGGTGGTGCAGTTGGTATCCGCATAGACGATTTTCAACGCCAGGTCCGCGAGAAAACCGAAATCGAGCTCTGTATCTTCAGGTTTGAGAGGTATCTTTGGGATTAAATCTTGGCTTGTTGACATGATTAACTCCGCTATACTGGACTTATAGATCACGATTTTTTAACAGAAACGGAAGGGCCAAACCATCCGAATGCAATCAAGCTGGTAACCGGGGGATTTCATGTGCGTAGTTTAGTGGCTTCTCGGCTTATAGGCAAATTAAATAAAAGGCACCCGCCCCGAAGATAGCGCGCGGGCCGCGGTCCTGATTGTGAAAAAACAACGTGTTTACAGTGATTTCGAGGCCGCAGGACCGATTGAAGAGCAATTTTTCTTATGTTATAAAACTCAGGCACGAGAGAGGAAATCATGAAAGCAGGTATCCATCCTGAATACAAGAAAGCGACGATCACGTGTGCCTGTGGGTGCGTGGTCGAGACCCGTTCCACAGTGGGTAATATCCACGTGGAGATCTGCTCCAATTGCCACCCTTTCTTTACCGGGAAGCAGAAACTCTTCGACTCAGCCGGTCGCGTAGAAAAGTTCAGAAAGAAATACGGGCTGAAGAACTGAGTTCGGCGGAGGATCGAGGCTGAATGTGATTTACTAGCCATTTGCGGCACAGAAAGGGCAAAGGGCAAGTCTATCCCTTTGCCCTTTTTTATTGTCTTGTCATTTTTTAACTGAGCAGCAAAACAATCATGCTTGATAAACTAGCGGAAGTCGAAAAGCGATACGTGGAGCTGGAAAGTCTCATGTCGGATCCTCAGCTCCTGAACCAACAGCGGGAGTATTCCAAATTCGCCAAGGAGCGGGCTGAGTTGGAAGAAATCGTCGCCTGCTTTCGCGAATGGCGCAAAGTACAGCAGGAAATTCAAGGCAATCGCCAGCTGCTGGAGGAAAATGACGAGGGCATCCGGGAGCTGGCCAAGGAGGAATTAGTTACACTTCGGCAGCGCAAGGAAGCACTCGAGAGTCAGCTCAAGCTTCTCATTCTCCCCAAAGATCCCAATGACAACAAAAACGTGATCCTTGAAATCCGCGCCGGCACCGGGGGGGAAGAGGCGGCGCTCTTCGCCGGAGAGCTCTTCAGAATGTACAGCCGTTACGCCGAGTCGCGCGGCTGGCGAGTCGAAATGATGAGCTCCAATCCCACGGGTCTCGGCGGCTTCAAAGAGATCATTGCCAGTATCGAAGGACAAGGCGCTTACAGCAGGCTCAAATTCGAAAGCGGAGTGCACCGGGTCCAGCGAGTTCCGGTCACGGAGGGCTCGGGGCGTATCCACACCTCCGCGGTCACCGTCGCCGTGCTGCCCGAAGCCGATGAAGTGGAAATTCAGATCGACCCGAAGGATATTCGCGTCGATGTGTTCCGCTCCTCGGGCCCCGGCGGCCAGAGCGTCAATACGACGGATTCGGCCGTGCGCATCACGCATGTCCCGAGCGGGATCGTTGTGTCCTGCCAGGATGAAAAATCGCAGCACAAGAATCGGGCCAAGGGCATGAAAATCTTGCGCGCTAGACTGTTGGAAAAGAAACAGGAAGAACAGCGCTCCGAGATCGCAGCGACGCGGAAACTCATGGTCGGAAGCGGCGACCGCAGCGAGCGGATCCGAACCTATAACTTTCACCAGGGACGGCTGACGGATCACCGCATCAATCTCACCATTTATCAGCTCGACCGTATTATGGAAGGTCAGATCGACGAAGTCGTAGAAGGGCTGATTACCCACTACCAAGCGGAAGCGTTGAAGGCGACCGGAAAGCCGCCAGACGACAATGGAAAGCCAGACGACGATAACGACTGAAGCGAAACCCGAAAGGCTTCGCCAAGCGTTGTTGGAAGGAGCCCGTCGGCTGAAATTCGCTGGCATAGAGGGCGCACGGTTGGACGCCGAGGTATTGTTGCGTCACGCATTGGGAATGGAGAAATCTGAGTTCTATCTGAATCTCGACGCCCTGCTGCCGATAGAAGATGAAGAATGCTTCCGGAAACTCCTGCTGCGGCGAGCGCAGCGCGAGCCCGTGGCATACATCACGGGTCGGAAAGAGTTTTGGTCCCGCGATTTCCTCGTTACCTCCGACGTGCTCATCCCGCGGCCGGAGACGGAACGGCTGGTCGAAGTTGCGCTGGAACGCTCAAAGCTTTGCGCCGGCAGGGCGCAACTTGAAATTCTCGATATGGGGACGGGAAGCGGCGCCGTCGCGATCTCACTGGCCAGAGAGCTGCCAGAAGCAAGGATTACGGCTGTTGATGTCTCCATCGCGGCGCTGGAGGTGGCGCGTCGAAACAGCGAGCGTCACGGTGTCGCGAGTCGGATTCGATTCTCGGCCGGAGACCTCTTCGAACAGATAGCCGGCGAGTTTGATCTCATCGTCTCCAATCCCCCCTATGTGCGGCGGGAAGAATTAGCCGCCCTTTCACCCGAGATTCGTGATTGGGAGCCGCTGACGGCTTTGGACGGCGGATTGGATGGGCTCGATTGCTACCGGCGAATTATCGCTGACGCCCATCAATATCTTGTACCCGGAGGTCACATCATTCTCGAGATTGGCGCAGATATGGGTAAAGCGGTCGCTGCTCTGTTAAATGGCGCCGGTTGGTACGCACCTTCATTGGTCTGTCAGGACTATGCCGCGAGGGACCGAATCATCGTCGCCAGGAAAACACCGCCGTCCAACTTAACAGCGAAAGGTTCCAACCGTGGATAAAATCATCATTCACGGGGGCCGCCGGTTGGAAGGAGAAGTGGCGGTCAGCGGGTCGAAGAATGCCGCGCTGCCGATTTTGATTTCTTCCCTGCTGACCTCCGAGCCCTGTGTCTACCAGGGAATTCCTCAACTCGTCGACATTAACACGGCGTTAAAGCTGCTGGCTGGATTTGGGGTAGTCGTAGACAAGGAGTCGTGGGTCAAGGGCGGCGGCGATATCATCCTTCGGCCAGACCGAGTAAGAAACTTCGAGGCCTCCTATGACCTGGTAAGGACCATGCGGGCGTCGTTCCTGGTTCTCGGTCCCCTGCTCGCCCGTTTCGGTTATGCGCACGTTTCCACGCCCGGAGGGTGTGCCATCGGCACGCGCCCGGTGAATCTTCATCTCAAGGGACTCGCCGAAATGGGGGCGACTATCGAGCAGGTTCACGGTTACGTGGAAGCCAAGGCCAAAAAGCTGCGCGGCGCGCAAATCTACCTGGATCTCCCGTCTGTCGGCGCGACTGAAAATCTCATGATGGCGGCGTCGCTGGCGGAAGGGACCACGGTTATCGAAAATGCCGCCAAGGAGCCTGAGATCGAAGACCTCGCCGCTGCGCTCAACAAAATGGGCGCGCGAGTGGAGGGCGCCGGCGGCGACCTTATTCGCGTTGAAGGAGTGAGCTCTCTAGGCGGCCTAACCCACCGCGTCATTCCGGATCGTATCGAAGCGGCGAGCTTCGTGATTGCCGGCGCTTTGATCGGCGGGGATGTGCTTGTGACGGGCGTGCGCCCGGCTCATTTAGACGCCTTTTTCATCAAACTTAAGGAAGCTGGAATCGAGCTCAGTATCGACGCGAACGGTGTGAGAGTCAAAGGCAATAACACGATTAAGAGCGTCGACGTCACGACGCTTCCGTACCCGGGTTTTCCCACGGACATGCAAGCTCAGATGATGGTGCTGATGTCGGTGGCCGGTGGCGTCAGTGTCATCACCGAAACCATCTTCGAGAATCGGTTCATGCACGCGCAGGAATTGGACCGCATGGGCGCGGATATTCGGCTCGAAGGAAATCGTGCGGTCGTTCGCGGGGTGAAGGAGTTGTCCGGCGCTCCGGTGATGGCGACGGATCTGAGGGCGAGCGTCTCGTTGGTTCTTGCCGGCTTGGTTGCCAACGGCACAACGGAAGTTTCCAGGGTTTATCACTTGGACCGAGGTTACGAGCATATCGAAAAAAAGTTTTCCAAGTTGGGAGCGGCGATAGAACGGGTCAAAGGCTAAAGGGTTGCTAGGCTAAAAGAAGTGAAATTCCAAATCGAAGATCTAATCTAAAATCGGTGAGTAGGGATGAAAATCAAAATCGTCAAAACCACCGATCATGATTACAAGTCGTTCCTCACGCGCCTTCTGCAGCGACGCGGAAACCGCCAAGGGGCAGTTGAGAAGCGAGTCGGCGAGATCGTCCGCGCGGTTGAGCGAAAGGGCGACAGCGCGCTGCTGCGCTATGCGCAAATGTTTGATCGTGTGCGATTGACGCGTGCGACGATGGAAGTAAAGCCGGGCGAAATCGAGAAAGCCATGACGAGCGTCCCGGCAAAAGATCTTCGGATCTTGCGCATGGCGGCAAGGCGCATCGGCGCGTTTCATCGGCGCCAGGTGCAAAAAAGCTGGGGCTATCGCGATCCCCTCGGCATGCTTCTAGGGCAGAGGATTACCCCCTTGGGGCGGGTCGGTGTTTACGTCCCCGGCGGCAAAGCCTCTTATCCTTCCACCGTCTTGATGAACGTGGTGCCCGCCAAAGTAGCCGGCGTGGAGGAAGTTATCATGACCTCGCCGATCGGGAGCGATGGCGCGATTATTCTCGCCGCAGCCAGAATCGCCGGCGTCGACCGGACCTTTCGGATCGGCGGCGCGCAGGCGATTGCCGCGCTAGCGTTCGGGACGGAGACGATTCCCAAGGTCGACAAAATCGTCGGCCCGGGAAATATCTTCGTCGCCACGGCGAAGCGGCTGGTTTTCGGCGAAGTCGATATCGATTCCATCGCCGGGCCAAGCGAGATTCTTCTGCTCGCGGACGAGAGCGCCGATCCCAAGCACGTCGCCGCGGATATGCTTTCCCAAGCCGAGCACGACGAACGTGCGGCCGCCTTGTGCGTAACATCGTCGATGGCCGTGGCGGCGAGGATTCAAAAGGCGATCGAGCATCAGCTGCAACAGACCAAGCGTCGGGCGATAACCATCAAGGCGTTGGAAAAATACGGCGCGATCATCGTTACGCGGGGATACAGAGAAGCGATCGACCTCGCTAATACCATCGCGCCAGAACATGTCGAGCTGATTGTAAAACAACCGCAAAAATGGTCGCGCGCGATACGCAACGCGGGGGCGATATTTATCGGCCCTTATTCTACGCCGCCCTTGGGAGATTATTTCGCCGGGCCGAATCATGTTCTTCCCACCGGCGGCAGCGCGCGGTTTTTTTCCCCGCTGGGGACCTATGATTTTCTGAAACGTACGACGATCATTCAGGCACAAGAAAAGGCGCTCCGCGCCCTGGCGCCGAAGATTACTCATCTGGCGAGGCTGGAGGGACTGGACGATCACGCGCGCGCGGTGGAAGCACGGTTCGAATAGGAGACGAGTCATGGATCGAAAGGGAAGAGTTGAGCGCAAGACAAAAGAGACCGACATCAAGGTCGAGTTGGAGTTAGACGGAAGCGGCAAGGCGGAAGTCGAAACCGGCATGCCTTTTCTCAATCACATGCTCGATAGCTTCAGCCGGCACGGGCTATTCGATCTCAAGCTGAAGGCCAAGGGAGATATCGAAGTCGACTATCATCACACCGTAGAAGATGTCGGTCTCGCGTTGGGACAAGCGTTCAAAGAAAGTCTCGGTGACAAGCACGGCATCCGTCGCTTCGGCGAGGCGAGCTGTCCGCTGGATGAAACGTTGGCCAAAGTCGTGGTCGACCTGAGCGGCCGGCCGTATCTTTCGTACAATGTGAAAATTCGCCCGGGAAGGGTCGGCAACTTCGATACCGATTTGCCGCACGAGTTTTTCGCGGCTTTTGCCAATCAGCTGGGCATGAACCTTCACATCGACGTTGTCCGCGGGGAAAATCCCCATCATATTATCGAGGCCTGTTTCAAGGCGTTTGCACGGGCAATGGACATGGCGACACAGCTCGACGGTCGTATCCAGGGAATTCTGTCGACCAAAGGGAGTCTATGATCGCGATCATCGATTATGGCATGGGCAATCTCCGTAGCGTGCAGAAGGGCTTTGAAAGGGTTGGCTACGCGGCCGAGGTCACGCGCGAGGTCGGTAAGATTGTGTCCGCGCGTGGCGTGGTTCTCCCCGGCGTCGGCGCGTTCCATGCTTGCATGGAAAACCTCGCGCGCTTTGGATTGATTGAGCCGATTCGCGAAGTCGTTCGTGAAGAGAAGCCGTTTCTCGGCATCTGTCTGGGATTTCAGTTGTTGTTTTCTGAAAGCGAGGAATTCGGCCTGCAGAAGGGTCTCGATTTGCTTCCCGGCAGAGTCGTGGGATTCAAGGCTGACGACGATCTCAAGATCCCGCACATGGGTTGGAACTGCATCGAGAAAAAAAAGGACTCGCCGTTTTTGGATGGAATTTCTAGCGGTGATTATGTTTACTTCGTCCACTCCTTCTACGTCGTCCCCGAAGATTCCTCAGTGGTTGCCACGACAACGGACTACGGCGGCCCATTCGTCTCGAGTATTGCGACGGATCGGCTTTTTGCCAGTCAGTTTCACCCGGAGAAGAGCCAGGAGCTGGGATTGCGCATTCTTTCGAACTTCGGGCAATTCGTCGCTAGTCATTAGCTCCATGCTCATTATTCCTGCAATCGATATCAAGGACGGCCGTTGTGTGCGCCTGTTTCAGGGCGACATGGACAAAGAGACCGTCTACTTCGAGAGTCCGTTGGACGCGGCGCGTCACTGGGTGAAGGAAGGTGCGACGTTCATCCACATCGTCGATCTCAACGGCGCGGTGGAAGGCCGCCCCGTACACGCGCGTGAGGTGGAAGCGATCTGCAAAGAGACGGCCCTGTCGGTGGAGTTGGGCGGCGGGCTGCGTTCCGTGGCCGCGGTAAAGGCAGCGCTGGATCTCGGCGTCGCGCGGGTGGTTATCGGCACGGCCGCTTACGATCATCCGGAATTGTTGCGCGCGCTCTGCAAGAACTTTCCAGAAAAAATCGTCGTCGGTATCGATGCTCGCGGCGGCAAAGTCGCCGTCAAAGGCTGGAAAGAAACGACGGCGATGGACGCCGTGGAATTCGCGTAGCGCTGCGAATCCGACGGCGCTTTGTGGATTATCTACATCGATGTGAGCTGCGACGGGATTCGCGAAGGGGTCAATATAGATGAGACGCGCGTTCTGGTATGGTCAGTGAAAATTCCGATCATCGCTTCGGGTGGCGTGGCGACGTTGGACGACATCCGACGGCTGGTACCTTTGGAACAAGACGGGGTTGAAGGAGTGATTGTTGGTCGGGCGCTTTACGCGGGGGCGTTTACTCTCACGCACGCACGATCGGTAGCAGGAGCTTAGCCTAGGCCGAGACTCCTAGTTTCTACGGGCAATGTCCGTCTTTCAATCAAACCGCGTTTCTGAGAGTATCGCGCATCCCTTGCGATAACGTCAGTTTATTTTTCTTCGCTGCTTCTAAGAATGCTTTGTAATCGTCGTCCTTGACGCGCACTGGAAGCATGCGCGAGTGAGTCTGTTTCCTTCGAAGCTTTGGCCGTCCGACGTTTCTAGTTTTCTTTTGGTCGTTCACGATCTCTGAAATCCTTTACGATCACAGCCCGGACAGCCGTTTGCGGTGACGTTACGGGTGGAATATGCAACACAGTGACATGACGTTTCGGCTTGCCCTCATCGTCTGTTTCATGCGTCCACCCATAAGCTCTCTCTGCTTGTGGATGACCGTGCAAGTCAAATACTTCGACCTCGCCATCCCAAATTAGTTGCTCGTTGAAAAATTCCTTCACGGCAACGGTTTCGACGTGGGTTGAATCGACACCATGCATGCGGCGGATTACGTCTTTTAGTTCGTCAATGTGGGAGTTACTCATCGTTTTTGCATTCGTCAATTTCGTTACTTAAAAAGTCTTTTATTTCTTCGCGGTCAAGCAATTCCCTCTCTCTTGTCCCGCCGTCCCGCGTTTCGATATCGCATCCTGTTTCAAAGAGTTCTTCTAAGTGCTCCCACGCTTTCCGTTCATCCCTTCGTGACCTTTCAACGTATGTTCTGGCAGCACTCCAATATCCTCTTATCCAGTGGTAGAAATGATGATGTATAACTTCGGGGCTGATTTGATAGCCGTGTTGGTAAAATCCGAGATCCTCGAAGAAGTCTAAAACATCATCTATTTTTGCAAGTTCGGCGTCGTCAAGACTGGCTGGAGTTGAAATATCATTTAGAAGCAGTTGAGAAGCATTTAACCGTTCTTGTCTCATGCCCTTAAAGCGCTCATCAGATTTAAATATCCACGTCGGGTCGTAAGTTTTCCGTCTGTACTCAAGACGGGCTTGAAGAATGATGAAAGCTAAGGCGATTAGAAGTGCTAGAATCAGCAGGGGAACAAGGCCGGGAAAAGACATGGCTGAAGGCATGGGACTAGTCGCCAAGGGTGATTGCGCCTCGATTGGCGCAGTACGAACTATGCCAAGAATCAAACTAATAACCGGCGCTAACAATCCTAAGAACATAAGCAAGTAGGTAACCGAAACAGCAGATACATGCCTATACCTTCTCGTTTTTTTAAGGATGGATTGAGCCATGCCCCCGCCTATATCATATTCATTGAAACGGTAGGAAACGGCTTTCATCCTGTCGCCTCCACGAGGTTTCCGACCGTCCATAAACTTTTCTCGACACCTGCGGCCATTGCTGGCGTGCATCGTAGTGTCTTGTGAATCTTGACTAGATTATAGTAAGCGAAATGAAGAGCGACGGCGGACTCGAAGTTTTCAAGTTTTTTACTGAAACCTAAGGCTAGTCGCGTTAGTCGGCGCATGTGCAAACGCGTGTCGCATTCAATCTCTCGACGTAGCTGGTCGAGATCAAACCCTGATTCGGGTTACCCGCAAAAACAATTTTCTCTGCCCATGCTATTCGTGGTGGGCTATACTTACGCCTTCCGCTGCGGCTGCCTTTCGGGATTTCTCCAGCAGCAGCTGGTCTATTTCGATCCCGACACCGCGTACGCCCTATTTTTTGGCAGTGCGAATCATTATCCGGCCATCGCCACTGGCCAGGTCATAGACCACGTCAGCTTTTTTACATCGGCGAGCTCGAGCATTCTGGTTTGGTCCGACCTGAGCACGGACCGAATTGTACCAGCTAATAACGATTAGCACGAGCAGTGTGATCTGGATTTCACTCTCAATGATTCCAACGACTATTTCATTCCGCGTAGCGTTTTATCGAACCAGACCGTCGTATGCCTCAGCACCGGAGATCACATCGAAAAACTTTGAGTGTTTTCGTCTTTTGTGGTTCGAAAACATTTTTGGGATAGGGCACGTTTGTGATTCCGGCGGAAGATGGTTATATGAAGGTATGCAGAACGACAACGCAGTCAAAGACTACAACAGTCCTCCGCTATCCGTTCCGTTCTTCTATGGTTGGGTCGTCTTGGCTCTATGTTTCTTAACCACGTTGACGAGCGCCGGAGTGCGGTCATCGCCGTCCGTTCTGATTCATCCTCTGGAAGCGGAGTTCGGCTGGAGCCGCGCGGCGATCGCTTCGGTCGTCGGCATAAATCTTTTGCTGTTCGGCATCGCCTCACCGATCAGCGGCTGGTTGCTGGATCGCTACGGGCCGCGAAAAGTCATGCTCGGCAGCCTGACAGTATTGATTCTCGGTGTCAGCGGCACGATCACGATGAATCAGTTTTGGCAGTTTTTTCTGGTTTGGGGAATTATCGTCGGCATCGGCGCCGGTGGTGTTGGCTCAGTCCTGACCGCCACCGTGGGCAATCGTTGGTTTGTGGCGAAGCGCGGACTGGCACTGGGGATTCTTGGCAGTGCCAGCTCCACGGGCCAGCTCATCTTCCTGCCGCTTTTTATGGCGATGATTGCCTATGCCGGCTGGCGCATGGGATCGATGGTCCTCATCGTCGTGGCGATAATTTTATTGCCGCTGATCTACGTTTTCATGCGGGACGATCCGTCTGAAATCGGCTTGGAACCGTATGGAGCCGGAGAGCCGGGGGCCGCCAGTTCGGGTGGTATGGCTTCCCTGCGCGGCGCGCGATCCGCGAACGCTTCGATCACCCTTCGAGAAGTGTTCGGCACTTCGACTTTTTGGTTACTCGCCGGAAGTTTTTTCGTTTGCGGCGGAACCGCGAATGGCTTGATCGGTACCCATCTCATTCCGCACGAAATTGACCATGGGATTCCGCAGGTGGCGGCAGCGTCTTTGGTCGGCGTAATGGGCGGGCTGAATTTTGTCGGAACCGTGTTGTCCGGTTGGATGATCGACCGGGTTCAGCCGCGCAAGTGGTTGGCCATGGTCTATGCGTTGCGCGGTTTGTCGCTTCTGATCTTGCCATTTGTTCAGGACTTCAAGGGTCTGTTTGTGTTCGCCGTAATTTACGGCCTCGACTGGTTCGCCACGGTGCCACCAACGATGGCTATCACCGCCGACACCTTTGGCAGGCAAAACATCGGTAAAATCTATGGCTGGATCTTTATGTCCCATCAAATTGGCGCGGCGATCATGGCTTGGACCGCGGGCGCCCTCCGGACCTGGATGGGCGACTACCAATTTGCCTTTCTTTCGGGAGGCGTAATCGCGATGATTGCGGCGGGACTGGCATTACAGATAAAACCAAAGCCGCAAGAAGCCACTTCGGCAACCGTAGCTCCGGAGGCGGCGGGTGTCTAGCGACTTCCTACCAGGGCTCGGACATGTCCGGCTGGCGGATCAGGTTTGGCAAAGTAACCGAGTCGTCATTTCCGGCCAAGCCGGCGATAGCTAGCGCGAGCCGGAATCCAGGAAACCTCAAAAAATTCTGGATTCCCTAAATTCATAAACGAAGTTTGCTCCCGGACATAGGCCCCGGGAGATTTACGTGACGGCTTTTAATCGGACTCGGTGAAATTGGAAACGTGCCACTGAGTCGCGTCTTTGCGCACGGCGATCAGCCACTTGCGGGTAAACGACGAACCATCGTTCGATTGGATCGTTCCCTCATACAAAAACGAGGCGCGCGTCGCTCCATCTTTTTTTTCCAATAATCGGTAATTGATTCTGGGTTTTTGCGTCGACGCATCGATGGTCTGACCGGCGGTCAGGCGAGTCTCTTCATTGAGTTTCTCCAGCGCGAGACCGACCGCGTACTGCTTGGCTTTCGGGATGTCGATGTTCACATAGTGCTGATCGAGGAACTCCTCGGCGACTCCTTGAGCGGTCCTGAGGTCGCGGCCACAGCCGCTTGGAACCATCAGCCAAATGAAAAGCGGAGCAAGAAATGCCATAGATAGTTTCTTCATGTTATTGTCGCGGAACGTACTGACAGAGCCAGTCTACGGCTTCGGTGACCGCCCGGGTCATCAGCGAGGGGTCCGAGAGACGGTGGTCGGCTCCGTTCAGAATTGAAAGTCTCTTTGAACTCGGCAGGCAGCCGTAGAGCTCGTAAGCCTCTTCCACGGGCACGACCGCGTCGGCGTCGCCATGGAGAATCAATACCGGACAAGCGATTTTTTTTGCTGCATCGGGGACATTGATCTTTTCCAGGTCATGCAACAGCGACACGTTGAGACGTTGGGCGTTGTACATGGTGAATCCCTGATCGCGCCACTGCTGAAATTGGTTCGGCGTCAGGACTCGTTGGGGAAACTGTTCCGGATGAATGGGCGCGGCGATCGTTACGAGGGCAGCAACGGTTGGCTTCTCCGCGGCGAAAAGTAGCGCAACGGTCCCGCCCATGCTGGAACCCAGGATGCCGATCCTTCCAGGGCTACGATTCATTATCAAAGAAAAAGCTGCCGCTAAATCCTCAATCTCGCCGCTATAGGTTATGTCTTCGAACTTCCCGCTGGACTCCCCAACGTAGGAGAAATCAAACCGCAAGGTCAGAATTCCCCGCTGCGCCAGCGCCCGACTGAGGGACACGAGCTTCTGGCTTTCCTTGTTCGATTCCATCCCATGACAGAGGATCACGCTGCCCTGCGTCATGCCGTTTAACGGCTGATGCAGAATGCCGATAAGAATCTCGCCGCGAGAATTCGTGAAGGATACTCGTTCTTCGCGCATGGGCGACAACAGATGGCAACTTCTGTCAGAAAAGACGAATAACACAATTGGCCTATGGCTAAAAGCGCTGAAAAGACATTGGCTAGCTTATTTAGGGCGGTTATAATATCGCTGCTCGGGAGGCGCAAATAGTATGATGAAGCTGTTTCTTATCCTAGCCGTTTGTCTCTTCCGCGGCATCACTGCCAATGCAGCTCCAACGCTCAACGATCCAGACCTCCAAGTAACCGAGATCGTCTCCGGACTAAGTTCGCCCACGACGATGGCGTTCATCGGCCCGGATGACATCCTGGTTCTTCAGAAAGACGATGGAAAGGTACGCCGCGTGATCCATGGAGTGTTGCAGCCGAGCTCTGTTTTAGATGTAAACGTCGACAACCAGTCCGAGCGCGGACTCCTCGGCATCGCGCTTCATCCGAATTTTCCGACAACGCCTTTTGTTTACCTCTATTACACCGAAAGCACGACAGCAGGTGACAGCAGTGGCTCGCCTGCCGGCAATCGGGTCTATCGGTACACGTGGGACGGAAACGGTCTTACCAGCCCATCGTTAATTCTAGATCTGCCGGTCACGACCGGACCCAATCATGACGGTGGAATTATCGCTTTCGGGCCTGACGGAAAACTGTACGTCGTTATAGGCGACCTGAACCGCAACGGCCAGCTGCAGAATAATTCAACCGGTGCGGCGCCGGATGATACATCGGTGATCTTCCGGCTTAACGATGATGGCTCGACGCCGAGCGACAATCCTTTCTTCGCCCAGGGAGGAAACGTTGCGAGATATTACGCCTATGGGATTCGGAATTCCTTCGGCATGACCTTCGACCCGGTCACCGACAAGCTGTGGATGACCGAGAATGGGCCAAACAGTTACGACGAAATCAACATGGTCGATCCAGGATTCAACAGCGGTTGGAACAAGATCATGGGTCCGGATAGCCGTGATCCGCAAAATGTCAGTGATCTTTTTTCTCTAACCGGCTCACATTACAGCGATCCTAAGTTCTCATGGCTCAAGACGGTGGGGCCTACCGGAATCGTATTTCTTAATTCGACTGAGCTGGGCGCCCAATATCAATTCGATCTCTTCGTCGGTGACATCAACCACGGCAATCTTTACCACTTCAAGCCAAACCCAACGCGAGATGGCTTCGTGTTCAGCGGTGTCGGTCTCGCCGATCTCGTGGCGGACAACGGCGCGGAGTTGGACGAAGTAATTTTTGGGACCGGGTTTAACGGGATAACGGATCTGAAAGTCGGCCCAGACGGGCTTCTCTACGTTGTTTCGTTTGGCGATGGAAGGATTTATGCGATTGCGCCGGGAGACAGCAACGGGCCGCTTGGCTTCGGCGCGACTTCACTTCCAGTTGGCGAAGTCGGGGTCGCTTACAATGCCGCTCTCGATATCACAGGCGGGACACCTCCCTACGTGGTGAGCATCATCTCCGGCGCGCTGCCGCCGGGACTCGCTATCGCGTCCGAAAACATTTCCGGCACGGCGACAACTCCGGGAAGTTCAGCGATAAGATTTGGAGTAACCGATCAAGTCGGTGCGTCCGCTGCGAAGCGGTTCAGGCTCTTGGTTGTCAGGAGCGTGAGCATTTCCACAAAAGCCCTACCCTTGGGTCGGACTGGACGAAGATACGCGAGTCGACTCGCCGCTGTTGGAGGGAAGAAACCCTACACTTGGTCACTGTTGGCGGGCACCCTGCCAGCCGGGCTCGCGCTCGATCTCACGACCGGGCGAATCACCGGCACGCCCCTCTCCCCCGGCACCACGGATCTCACCTTTCAAGTCGATGACTCGCTTCGCGGAACAGCGCAGAAAACATTGACGTTGACGGTCAATTGAATTTGCAGGGAACTCGCAGGGTAATATCACCTAGTTCTCTGTTGCCTTACATCGATAAAGGCGACAGCGAGAAGGTTAGCTTCTGTGGCAAAGGGCAGACCTTACACGAAGTATGGGATAGCGGAATCCTGGAAACCGAGGAAGGATCTGCCAAGCAGATCGCGAAACGGTTGGATGAAAAGGTCACTGATGATGACCGAAACGCGTGGCAATCAGGGACGCCGAAGGATTGGGCCAACGAATCGATCGCAATTAATACGCGATACGTTTATCCGCTGCCTGAAAACCACGAGATCAGCGAGGAGTACGCGAAACGTGCAGTTCCCCATCTTGCACAAGCGCCTGGCACAGGCAGGTGTGAGGCTGACGTGGTTGCTTAATGAGGCACTCAAGTAGTATAGAAGCGATCAGCCAGCAAATCATTAATGGCATCGAGAGAAAAGCCCGCCTGGCCCGAGCGGATGCGCTAACAAGACTTTTTCGAGAAAGGGTTAATAACGCGAGAAGACGGTGGAGCGCGAGCGCAGCATATTCTAACGCTTGTTTGATCGGGTAAGTTAATCGTAGACGCCAAGTATGGAAATAATCGGCAGGTTTTTCAGACGGAGAGAAAAGAAGATACGAGGCCCCGATGTTTCTTCTCTAAGGGAACAAATTGCTTCAAACATAAAGATGTTTATTTTGGTTCGGGGTCGCCGTTCTCTGCTGAATACTCAGTTGGCAATTGTGATGCGTAAGAATTTTGAAACATTTGTAACCGAAGGTATGGTTAAGATCGAAAATCCCAAAAGCATCGCGGCTGTAGTCTATCTGAAAGACATGGAGTGCTATGAACAAGTCAGGACGATCCAAGCTGATGATCGCCTTCGTTGTACTAGTCTAGGTCCGATGGTTCTAAATCACCTGGCCGATCAGGCGGCAAGGGAGCTGCTAAAACAAGCTGCGGAAGCAGGACACCCGCCCGTATTTAAGGAGACAATAAAGCAATTCTCCCGACGCCAAAATACCTGAGAATATTTTCTATTTGCTCTTCACATTGAACCTAATGGCGGGCTTCTGGTTCGTCCACGATATCGTTATGACTGAGCTTCAGAGCGGGTCAGAGCGCCGCGAACGCGAGAAGCGGAGAACGGAATCCTTCGGTAGATTAGACCCCGGCAAAAAGGCACGACCCTATAATCGTGCGTGGTTATGATTCGCCACGACTCTTTCGGGAAGATTCGTTAGAGCGGATCAAGCAACTTGAAAAGGAAATTGCACAAGTTAGGATCGGGGCATGAGGAGAAGTACTATCAAACTGCCGACCAGAGATTTCTTGGAGACGAGGCTTTCGTTGAAAAGGTTGCGTTAAAGGCAAAAAACAAAGATGTGCGGCTGAGCGGACCGAGAGTGACCTTTGATCGGTTGCTGGCAGCGATCTTAAAGGAGCATGGGCTGACTGAAGAGACGCTGATGGGTTCTGGGAGGCGGAACGATTGGGTTCAAGCGAGACGACAACTGGTGCACCTGGGTCGTGAATGGGCGAACATGACGATGCAGGAACTCGGGAAACGACTCAAGCGTGACCCTTCGATGATGAGCCGGTTGTACGGGGAGTACGAAGCCACCCGAGATCAGCGCAGAGAAGCGATAATAGCCCGGGCGCTGAACTCCAAGACGATGAACTAAAGTCCAGCGTCAGGCCTGACCCCCATGATGCTGACCCATTTTGGCACTTCCGTTCTCGACCTTAATTCCACCGCGCAAAGTCTCTAACCAAATCATTCTCTTATCCTAGTCCCACGATTTCAGCCGTTTAAGCGTTATTAGCAATACCAGGACAAGTCATTGTATATTTGTTAAAGGAAGTCGTTCAACTCTTAAAGTAAGGGAGGCAATATGGGTGACGTACAATCAGAATTCGCCGAAGTGCGAGAGGCCATTCACGCCCTAGCTCAAGCATTAGAACTGATACCGCAGATTTACGTTCCACAGGAAGGCAAAGCTCACGGTCTTGAGGCTGGAATATTTTCCGACCTTGTAAAAGAGGCTCTGTCTAAGACTTCTAAGCCTCAGTAAAAAGGTATCTCGCCTTAATTATGGCCGTTGGAGCAGAAAAGGGGTCGGGAGTCTTTATTGACAGCCAAGCGGCACATCTGATAGAAGCGACTTCATGCCGCGTCGCGCGCGTATTTCCACCGGTGGATTGGCCTACCATATTCTAAACCGGCGTGTGGGTCGACTGGCGTTATTCGACAAGCCCGCCGATTACATGGCTTTTGAAAACATTCTCAACGAAGCTCACGAGCGAACCGGCATTCGTATCGCCGCGTACTGTCTCATGCCCAACCACTGGCACCTACTTTTGTGGCCGCGAGACGATGGAGAGCTTTCCGAAGTGATGCGATGGATCACGGTGACGCACACGCAGCGTTGGCATGCGCATCGGGAGAGCTTTGGGAGCGGGCCGGTTTACCAGGGGCGTTTCAGATCCTTTCCCGTGCAAACCGATGAGCACTTTTTGACGGTGGCACGCTATGTGGAGCGCAATGCTCTACGTGCCAAGCGGGGTCAAAGATCGGCGGGGGTTAAAGATTGTCAAAGATTGGGGTCAGTCCAAGATTGGGGTCAGGTCTATTGATTCTTATTATCTCTTCTGGTAGAGATCCCTTTCATGGCCCGGCCGTTGCGGATAGAATATCCTGGAGCGTACTCGGGTAGCAATGCGGGGCTTTGGGGTTATGGTGTTGCTCTGAGTGCGGCAGCAGGTTTTCTCAACCCGGTAACCGGAACTATTCTTACCGGGGCATTGGCGTACTGGTCGATGTCCGAATTGTTAAGAAGCTTGGACTTGCTCAACAAGGGCTACAATCAACTGGCCGATCCCTGCAAATGTAAATGAGACTAGATCCGTGTCACTGGTTGGGTGCATGCAATTTCGAAAAGACCTATCCAAGAAAAAGCGTCTAGGTCTTCTTATACTCGG
>WNGG01002696.1_pt1 | contig 20074 bp, 11 predicted proteins | sample 5400661 | NCBI WGS metagenome assembly WNGG01 (sample SAMN13153372, study PRJNA577476) | soil metagenome | isolation source: 100 cm soil or saprolite under Garry oak tree replicate 1 | place: USA:California | collected 2016-06-15
ATCCGTGCACTCAAGGCGCGACTCGACAGCCTCCGCACCCAGTTCGGGCGGGCGCAAGGCGTTGTGCCGGCACGGGCCGCCAGGGACACGGGCGGGGCGGACGAGCTCGCCACGCTGCGCGCCGCGGCGGCGGCCGCGGCGGGCCGGAGTGACACAATGAAGGTAGACACGGCCCCGCAGCCGACGCGGTTCGTCGGACGCGAGCGCAATCAATCGCAGCTCAATCCCGAGATCAGCGTCACCGGGGACGTGCGCGCCTACACACAGACTCCGGGCGTCCAGCGGGACAATTTCGATCCCCGCGAGTTCGAGGTCGGGTTTCAGTCGGCGCTCGACCCCTACTCGAACACGAAGATCTTCCTGAGCCTCGAGAACGGGGAGGTGAGCCTTGAGGAAGGCTACGCCTACTGGACGGGGTTGCCGGGACACATCCGATTCGACATCGGGAAGTTCCGCCAGCAGTTTGGCGAGCTGAACCGCTGGCATCTGCACGCACTGCCCGAGACGGAGTATCCGCTCGCGCTCAGGACGTACCTCGGCGAGGACGGCCTCTCCGGCACCGGGATATCGCTGTACCGCGCGTTCGGCGGCCTGGGCACCCACGAGGTCACCGCTCAGGTGACCCGGAGCGCCAGCGACGAAGCCCTGTTCGGCGGTGGCGGGCGGCCGACGTACCTCCTGCACCTGCTCAACTTCTGGCAGCTCACGGGCTCGACCTACATGCAGGTCGGCGCCACCGGGCTCTACGGCACGAACCCCGACTCCAGCCTCCGCACCAAGGTCGGCGGCCTCGAGTTCCGGCTGACGTGGCGGCCGCCGGCGCGCGCGCTGTACCGCGAATGGACGCTGCGCTCCGAGCTGTACGCCCTGCGGAAGGAGCGTGGCGGCAGCGACACCACCCGGCTTGGCTGGTACGCCGGCACGACATACAAGCTTGGCCAGCGCTGGATTGCCGGCGCCCGCTACGATTACGTCGAAGACTCGCTCCCAGGCCGCATCACGCGCCAACTCACCCCCTCGCTCACCCTGTGGGAGAGCGAGTGGGTCGAGTTGCGCGCTCAGTACAGCTGGGCCAAGACCACAGGCCTCACGGCGACGCAGCAGCTCGCCTTCCAGGCGGTCTGGGCCATCGGACCACACAAACACGAGATCTACTGACATGCTCCGACACTTTGCGCTGCTGCTCGCCTTCCACGGCGGCCCGCCGACGGTCGCGAACCCAGTGAAGGTGGTGACGTCGCTCACCGCCTACGCGTCCATCGCCCGCGAGATCGTAGGAGACCGCGGCATAGTGAGCTCGATCGCGAACGGCGACGAAAACCCGCACTACGTGCAGCCGAAGCCGAGCTTTGTCCCGATGCTCTCTCAGGCCGACCTCTTCGTCACCACCGGGCTCGACCTCGAGCTCTGGGTCCCCGCCCTCCTGGACAAGGCCAACAATCCGAAGGTGACGGAAGGTGGTCCGGGGTACGTCGCGGCGTACGCCGGGATCGACCTGCTCGACGTGCCGACGGCGTTTTCCCGCGCACAGGGCGACATCCACGTGTACGGCAACCCGCACATCTGGACGGGCCCCCTGAACGCGGTGCAGATCGCGCGCAACGTCCTCACCGGTCTGAAGCGCGTCTCACCCGACAACGCCGCGTACTTCGCGGCGCGCGAGAAAGACTTCGAAGAGCGGATCTACGGTGCCCTGTTCGGGGACGAGTTGGTGAAGCTGCTGGGCGGGCAGACGCTCGCGGACCTCGACCGGCAGGGCAAGCTGTTCGATTTTCTGAGCTCGAAGCAGTACCAGGGCGCGCCACTCATGACCCGGCTTGGCGGCTGGCTCAAGCAGGCGATGGTCTTCCGGGGCAAGGCGGTCGCTTGCTACCACAAGGAGTGGGATTACTTCTCCCGCGAGTACGGGCTCCCCTGCGTCGATTACATCGAGCCGAAGCCGGGAATCCCGCCGACTCCCGGGCACGTGCTCGAGGTGATCAACGAGATGAGGCAGCAGCATATCGAGGTGCTGCTCTCGACGAACTACTACGACCGCAACCAGGTGCTCCAGGTGGCGCAGCGGACAGGCGCCAAGGCGGTGATCGTGCCGTCCAACACCAACGGGGCCCCGGGCATCAACACGTATTTCGACCTCATGAACCTCTGGATCACGGACCTCACCCAAGCCTTCGGCGGGGGCGGCGCCGGGACCAACTGACCTGCGGAGGCCAGCGTGAGCGGTGTTCAGTTGATGATCCCGCCCTTCGTGGCGTGCATGGTGCTCGTCGCCATGCTGTCCTATCTAGGGCTGCACGTGATCGCGCGGGAAGTCATCTTTGTCGATCTCTCACTCGCCCAGATGGCGGCCCTCGGCGGTCTCTCGGCGCTGCTGATCCACGTGGAGGCCGACTCGACGTGGGCTTACGTCTTCGCCATGCTTGCAACTGCGGTCGGCGCCCTGCTGTTCGCGCTCACGCGTACGTCACCCCGGGAAAGGCGGCGCGTCCCCCAAGAGGCATTCATCGGCATCGTGTACGTTGTCGCCTCCGCCGCCGCCGTGCTGGTGGCGAACAAGGTCCCAGGTGGCGGCGAAGCGATTGAGAAGACACTCACCGGCAGCATTCTGTGGGTCACCTTCAAGCCCACGATCATCAAGCTCACGGCAGCCTACGCCGCGCTCGGCGTCTTCCAGTATTTCCTGCGCCATCGCTTTCTCACCATCTCGTTTTACCCGGAAGAGGCCGAGCGCCAGGGCTGGAAGATCAAGTGGTGGGACTTCCTGTTCTACCTCTCGTTCGGCGTGGTGATCACGCTCGCCGTACCGGTTGCGGGGGTCTTGATGGTGTTCAGCTTCCTGGTCGTGCCCGCAGTGATCGCGTTCCTGTTCACCCGCGATATGCGGCGTCTTGCCTACATCTCGTGGGGCTCGGGAGCACTCGCGTCGATCCTCGGCCTCTGGCTGTCGCTCGCGGGGGACCTGCCCACGGGCCCGCTGATCGTGTGCATGTACGGGCTGGTGCTGCTGGGGGCGGTCGTGGTCCGGAAGCTGGTCCGTTCGGCGGCGTGAGTCGCGTCACCGCGTTGCGGGAACTCCAGGGTGAGATTCGCGTAACAAGGTCGTCGATGTCCAAACCCTCGCCCGCCCTTCAAGCCTGCTGGCTCATCATCGCCGTCCTGCAGCTCGTGCTGCCGGGGGCCGCGGCATTGGCCGACGCGCAGCTCGACGCCGCCGGCGCGCACGCCAAGGCGCACATCGAGTCCCACACCACCAGCGCATGCGCCCGCATCCACGCGCCGGACTGCGCCCTCTGCCAGTTCCTCACCGCACCCGTCACTCCCGGTCGTCCCAACCCCTTCCGTTTCGCCAGGGCGGCCGACAGAGCGTTTGACCTCGCGGCGCCTGCTGCGCCGCCGCGCTCCTTCGCTCGGCTCCACCCTCCGCCCCGAGCCCCTCCCGCGCTCTCCTAGCGACGCCACGCCTCCGGCGCGCGTCGCCCGCACGTGAATCGATCCGTCGTGTCGTCCGAAACGGCCCGCGGAACGCATGCGTTCACGCACGTCCAGGAGGGCAGATGACTGCGATGAGCTTCTCCAGAACAGTGCCGGTGGTGGTATGGCTTGCCGCCGCAGGTCCCCTCACCGGCTCGGCGGGCGCCACGCCGATGTGGCGGGGGCCGGGGGCGAACGGAGATATCGGCGGCACCGTCGCCGACAGCACAACCGGAACGCCGTTGTCCGGGGGCGAAGTGCGCGTTTCGCGCGGCGGCAACACCGTCGCGATCGCGACCACCGACCCGTTCGGACGATACGTCGTCCACAACCTCACGCCGGGAGCCTACTCGGTCGAGGTCCGCTACCTCGGTTACCGCGCCGAGACCCGCCCGGTCACCGTCGGGGCGGAGGAGGAGCTGGCCCAGGTCGATTTTCGTCTGGTGGCCTTACCCATCAACCTCGCCGCCGTCGAGGTGAAAAGCGCGGTGCCGCTGGCGGTCGACACCCGCACCGGCAACCAGATCTTCAAGCAGAACGACTACCACGGCGCGCCTACGAACACGACATCCCAGATCCTGCAGCAGTCCATCGTGGGAGCCGCGCGCGCGCCGACCGGTGAGGTCCACATCCGCGGCCAGCACGCCGAGTACACGTATTACGTGGACGGCGTCCCCGTCCCAGCCGGGATCTCGGGCAGCCTCAACGAGCTGTTCGACCCGGAGGTGGTGAACCAGATCACGTTCCAAACCGGCGGCTGGGACGCCGAATACGGGGGCAAGAACGCCGCGATCGTCGACGTCACGACCCGGATCCCGACCGGCGGCTTCCACCTCGACGTCTCGAGCTACGGTGGCTCATTCTCGTCCAACGGCCAGGCTCTGAACGTGAGCACCAACGCGGGGAAGTGGGGGTTGTTCTTCTCCGGCGCCACGCAGACGACCGACATGCGGCGCGAGCCTGTCGTCTTCGACACCGCACGCAACGCCGTAGAGAACTTCCACAATCACGGAAGCGATCTCTTCGGCTTCGCGAAGGTCCAGTACGTCCCGTCCGACCGCGACGTCGTCAACCTGGACCTGAACCGGTCGCGGACGCGCTTCGCCGTCCCCTTCGACTCGGCCGAGGGGATCATCGACGACCATCAGCAGGACGTGAACGGGTTCGCGAATCTCGGCTGGCGGCACCGCGGGAGTCTTTCAGAGCTGTTCGCCGGCGCTTTCTTCAGGGACGGGAGCCTCAGCTATGCGCCAGGCGTCACCGACCAGCCGTCGTTCGTGTTCTTCCCCGACACCACGCCCTACAACGTGAGCGAAGATCGAAACTTCAACACGACCGGTGTCAAGCTCGATTACACGCTCCGGCCGCACCATGGCTTGGAGTTCAAGGCCGGGACCCTGGCGTCTCTGACGAGGGGCCACGAGGATTTCGCGACGAGCGACTCAGCAGGCAATGCGGGGCCCGCTTCGAACTCCGACCTCAACGGGAGCGACATCGGCGTGTACGCCCAGACGGCGATCGCGCCGTCTGATCGGTGGGAGCTCCGCACCGGCGTGAGGTTCGACAACCACAACGCTCCGTTCGCGGGGAACCAGAACCAGCTCAGCCCGCGGGTCAAGCTCAGCTTTCTCCCGAACCCGGCCAACACGTTCTGGGTCTATTACGCCCGTCTGTTCCTCCCGACCAACGTCGAGGATCTGCGGGCCATCACCAGCGTGGCGCAGGGCGGCGTGGCGGCCGCACCGACCCTTCCCGAGCGCGATCACTTCTTCGAGGCGGGATATGTGCACCGGTTCCCCCTCGGCGTCGTCACCAAGCTCTCCGCCTACCACAAGCGCAGCTCCCCGGGGATCGATGACAACACCGTGCCTGGCTCGGCGATCGTGACCTCGGTCAACATCGCGCAGGTCCGAATCACGGGGCTGGAAGCCGTCGTCGAGGTTCGCCCCTCCGGTCCCGTCTCCGGGTACATGAACCTCGCGCTGAACCACGCGTACGGACGCGGCCCCATTACGGGAGGCTTTTTCCCCGCCGAAGCGCCGCCCGCCTACTTCGATCTCGACCACGACCAGCGCCTCTCGGGGCTCGGGAGCGTGGTGTATTCCCGGCGCGGGCTCTACCTGTCCGCGACGGGGGTCTACGGCAGCGGCCTGACGAACGGCAACGATCCCGACTCGACGTACGGGACCGGGCTGTTCGACTTCAACAAGTCGATCAAGGTGGATCCCAGCTTTATCCTGAACGCGAGCGCAGGCTACGCGCTCGCCGTCGGCAGTGTGGTCGTCAGGCCCCAGCTGTACGTCGAGAACGTCCTCGACCACAAGTATCTGCTCAAAGGTGCGTTCTTCAGCGGCGCCTCGGTGGGAAGACCTCGGAGCGTGCAGCTGCGGGTGAACATCGGAGCCTGACCACAACCCGGCGCCGGCGCGGTGTTACCGGATCGGAGGAGCGATGCTGAAACGACTCTCGGCAAGTGCGCTGCTCGCGCTTGCGGCGTGCGGAAAAACGTCGGGCCATCCAAACGCGGCCTCAATTGCTGCGCACCCGCTTGGGGGATGGGCGACAGTGAATCGGCTCGGATGAGGGCCCACAAGCTTACGCCCCCGCGTCTCTTAGCGCGCAGAGCTTGACACCGGCGCCGTGGCGCCATAGCATAAGTCCTTCACCAAAAAGGACTTGTGTCATCGATGTCGATCCGCCGCCAGGAGGCCCTCGACTACCATGCGCAGGGCCGCCCGGGGAAGATCCAGGTCTCGCCCACCAAGCCCTTCAAGAACCAGCGCGACCTGTCCCTCGCTTACACGCCGGGCGTGGCCGAGCCCTGCCGGGAGATCGCCGCGCGGCCGGAAGAGGTCTACACCTACACGATCAGAGGCAATCTGGTGGCGGTGGTGACGAACGGCACGGCCGTGCTCGGCCTGGGCAACATCGGCCCGCTCGCGGCGAAGCCGGTGGTGGAGGGGAAAGGGATCCTGTTCAAGGCGTTCGCCGACATCGACGTGTTCGACCTCGAAGTGGGCTCCGAGGACCCGGAGGACGTGATCCGGTTTTGCCAATTGCTCGAGCCCACCGTGGGCGGCATCAACCTCGAAGACATCCGCTCCCCGGACTGCTTCTACATCGAAGAGAAGCTGCGTGAGATGCTATCCATCCCCGTGTTCCACGACGACCAGCACGGGACGGCGATCATCTCGGGAGCGGCGCTCCTGAACGCGCTGGAGGTCGTGGAGAAGGACATCGGGCGGATCAAGGTGGTGTTCTCGGGTGCCGGTGCGGCGGCGATCGCCACAGCCGAGCACTACGTCCGTCTCGGCGTGCGGCGCGATCACATCCTGATGTGCGACCAGAAGGGCGTGATCCACACGGAACGGGACGACCTGGATCGCTACAAGAAGCGCTTCGCGGCGCGGACCGAGGCACGGACGCTCGCCGCCGCCCTGCGCGATGCGGACGTGCTCGTGGGTCTCTCGGTAGGCGGGATCGTGCGGGGCGACATGTTGCAGGCGATGGCGCCCCGGCCGATCATCTTCGCCCTCGCCAACCCGGTGCCGGAGATCATGCCGGAGGAGGCGAAGCGGGCCCGGGCCGATGCGATCATCGCCACGGGGCGGTCGGACTACCCGAACCAGGTGAACAACGTCCTGGGCTTCCCGTTCATCTTCCGCGGCGCGCTCGACGTGCGTGCGCGGAAGATCAACGAGGACATGGAGATGGCTGCGACCCGCGCGCTCGCCGCACTCGCCAAAGAGGAGGTCCCGGACTCGGTCATGCGCGCCTACGGGCTCGATCGAATCCGGTTCGGCCCCGAGTACCTGATTCCCAAGCCATTCGATCCGCGCGTCCTCTTGTGGGTGGCGCCCGCAGTGGCCTGGGCCGCGGTCGGCTCGGGCGTGGCGGGCCGGGCGATCGACGTCGAGGAGTATCGCGCCCGGCTCGACGCGCGGCTCGGCCGGGCGCGCGAGGTGATGCGCGGCCTCTCGACGCGAGCGCAGCAAGAGGTGAAGCGCATCGCGTTCCCCGAAGGACAGGATCCGCGGATCCTGAAGACGGCCCGCATCCTCGCCGACGAAGGGATCGCGGAGCCGATCCTGCTCGGCGATCCCGACGTGATCCGCCGCCAGGCCGACGACGCCGGCGTGACGCTCGAGGAGATCGCGCTGGCCAACCCGCGGACCAGCGCCCACCTGGAGGCGTACGCCCGGGAGCTGTGGGAGCGCCGCCGCCGAAAGGGGATCACGTTGCACGAGGCGCGGATCCGGGTCCTCGACCCGATGTACCACGCGCTATTGATGCTCCGCGCCGGACAGGCGGACGCGGTCGTGGCGGGCGTCGAGATGCACTATCCCGACGCCATTCGCCCCGCCCTCGAAGTGATCGGCGCGGAGCCGGGCCGCCGGCACGTGAGCGGGATCTACATGCTCGTGCTCCCCCAGCAGACCTTCTTTTTCGCCGACTGCACGGTGAGCATCGACCCCGATGCCGAGACCCTGGTGGAGATCGCTTCGGCCACTGCGGAGTTCGTGTCGCGGCTGGGGATCGAGCCGCGTCTCGCGCTCCTCTCCTTCTCGAACTTCGGCTCGGTGCGGCACCCCGCTGCAGAAAAGGTGCAAAGCGCGGTAGCGTTGTTACAGGCGCGGGAGCCGAAGCTCCAGGTGGACGGAGAGATGCAGGCTGATACGGCGGTGGTGGAGCGGATCCTCGCCGAGCGCTACCCCTTCGCGCGCCTGCGTGGCCCGGCGAACGTGTTGATTTTCCCGAACTTGGACGCGGCCAACATCAGCTACAAGCTGCTCGACCGGGTCGGTGGGGCGCAGGCGATCGGGCCGATTCTCGTCGGCATGGCGCAACCGGTGCACGTCTTGCAACGGGGCTCCGACGTGAGCGACATCGTCAACCTGGCCGTGATCGCCGCTGTGGACGCCCAGGAGCACGGGCGCCGGCAGCGGACCCCGAGGCCTCCCGGAAGGACGTCATGACCCCACAGCTTGCCCGTCCCGGCTCCCACATTGGGACATGGCGGACGGGCCTCGAGGCCGCGGGGCTCATGCCGCAGCGAGCCACCTACTGGAACCTCACCCCACCAGCGCTCTACGAACATGCGCTGCGACGCGGGGAGGGCATCCTCACCGAGGGCGGAGCGTTTTGCGCCGTCACGACCCCCCACACCGGCCGCAGCCCCAACGACAAGTTCGTCGTGCGCGAGCCGTCATCGGCGGCCGATGTCTGGTGGGGACGGGTGAACCAGCCCCTCGCGCCGGAGCACTTCGACCGCCTGCGAGCGGACGCCGCCCGCCATCTCGACGCGCAGGAGTTGTTCGTGCAGGACCTGTTCGCCGGGGCGGACCCGAACCATCGCAGCGCACTGCGGTTCGTGACTTCCAATGCGTGGCACGCCCTGTTCGTCCACAACATGTTCCTCCGCCCGACCCCCTCCGACCTTGCGGGCTTCGTTCCGTCCTGGCTCGTGCTGCATTCGCCCGAACTGCACGCCGATCCGGCCGAGCACGGCACGCGGTCGGGCACGTTCATCGTGATCCACTTTGCGGCGCGGACGATCCTGATCGGGGGCACGCGCTACGCCGGTGAGTTGAAGAAGGCGATCTTCACGATTCTGAACTACCTGTTGCCGAAGAGTGGCGTGCTGTCGATGCACTGCTCCGCCAACGTGGGCGAAGCAGGGGACGTGGCGCTGTTCTTCGGCTTGTCGGGCACCGGCAAGACGACCCTGTCCGCCGACCCCGAGCGCGCGCTGATCGGCGACGACGAGCACGGCTGGTCGGAGAGCGGGGTGTTCAACTTCGAGGGCGGCTGTTACGCCAAGGTGATCCATTTGTCTCGGGAGGGAGAGCCCGAGATCTACGCCACCACGCGGATGTTCGGCACTGTGCTCGAGAATGTGGTGGTGGACCCGGAAACGCGGGCGATCGACCTCGAGTCCGACGCCGTCACCGAGAACACGCGCGCTTCGTACCCGATCCATTTCATCCCGAACCACGTCCCCGGTGGGATGGCCGGACATCCGTCGCACATCGTCTTCCTGACATGCGACGCCTACGGGGTCATGCCGCCGATCGCGCGGCTATCCCCGGCGCAGGCGATGTATCACTTCCTGTCGGGGTACACCGCGAAGGTGGCGGGGACCGAGCGCGGGGTGACCGAACCGAAAGCGACGTTCTCGACCTGCTTTGGGGCGCCGTTCCTGCCGCTCCACGCCAACGTGTACGCCTCGCTGCTCGGCGAGAAGATCGCGAAGCACGGGGTGCAGTGCTGGCTCGTGAACACGGGGTGGACGGGCGGGCCGTACGGCACCGGGCAGCGCATGCGGCTCGGTTTCACGCGGGCGATGGTGCGCGCCGCCCTCGCCGGCAGGCTCGATCGCGCGGCCACAGCACCTGAGCCGGTGTTCGGCCTCGAGGTGCCGCTCCACGTGGCGGGCGTCCCGGACGACGTCCTGCTCCCCCGCTGCACGTGGAGCGACCCCGCGGCCTATGACGCGCAAGCGGCGCGGCTGGCCCAGATGTTCCGGCAGAACTTCGAGCAGTTCCACAATCAGGTCCACCCCGCGGTACGGGAAGCCGGGCCGCGGGCGTAGGGGCGCAGCATGCTGCGCCCCTATAGAGCGACGTACTAGGTCACCCGCTGGAGGGTCACGCCCCGTGCCTTCCCGCTTCGAAATCGTCCGCGACCCGCTCTGGAACAACATCCGGCTCGACCCCGAAGCGCTCGCGGTGGTCGACACCCCGGCCGTGCAGCGGCTCCGGTACATCCGCCAGCTTGGCCACGCCTTCCTCGTCTACCCCGGCGCCACCCACAGCCGCTTCGAGCACGCGCTCGGCGCATATCATCTGGCGCGACGCGTCCTCTCCCAGCTGGAAGAAGCGGGTGACGCCCGACTCGATGCCGCCGATCGGGCGTGCCTCAAGCTCGCGGCGTTGCTGCACGACATCGGCCACTACCCATTCTCACACGCGCTCGAAGAGGCGGGGCTACCACACCACGAAGTGCTGGCCGAGCGGCAGCTCTCGAGCGGGGCGCTCGCCGCCCGCCTGGCGGAGCTCGGCATGCCGGCCGGGCGGCTGCTGAGCCTGATCCAGAGTCCATGCGCCGAGCCCCTCGCGGGGCTCGTCTCGGGCTCGCTCGACGTGGACAAGCTCGACTATTTGTCGCGGGACGCGTGGATGTGCGGCGTGCCGTACGGCGTGATCGACGTGGATCGCTTGCTCACCTCGCTCACGATCGCCGCCGGACCGGACGGGCGAGCGGCGCTCGCGCTGCACGAGAAGGGACTCGCCGCGCTCGAGTCGCTGCTCTTCGCCAAGTACCAGATGTATCGCAACGTCTACTGGCACCACGCGGTCCGCAGTGCCACGGCGATGTTCAAACGGATGGTGCGGCGCGCGCTGGCGGCCGGCCGGCTCGAGCCCGAGGCGGTGGCGCTCGCGACGGACGACGGGCTGGTCCACGAGCTGATGCAGGAAGACACCACCGGGCTCGCCCGGCTGCTGCGCGAGCGCCGGCTCGCGAAGCGCGCCCTCGATCTGCCGGCCGCGGATTTGCCGGCGGACGCGCGCTCCTGGCCCGCCGAAGATCCAGACCTCCTCGAACAGGTGGAGGACCGCCTGGCGCGGGCCGTGGGGCTCGAGCCGGGGGAGCTGTACCTCGACTTCCCGGCGAAGCCCGACATGCTCGCGCTCGATCTGCTCCTGGTCGAGCGCGACGGGACGGTCACTCCCCTCGCGGGCGCGGAAGCAGCCAGGCATCTGGGATTGCCGCGCGTCGCGGCGGAATTGTACCGCTCGGCGCGGCGACTGCGCGTGTTCGTCCTGGGGGCGGCGAGCGTGCCGGCACAGGCGATTGTGGAACTCGTGACGCTGCCGCGAGAAGAAGTGGCGGCCAGGGTGGCGGGGGAAAGCCCGTTGGTGCGGTGAGCGGTAGGGGCACGGCAATGCCATGCCCCTACCGCTCACTGCTCACTCCGTCTCCCCCCGGGCTGCGTCACCTGCGTCTCGTCGCCTACGGCCGCGTCGACCGAATCGATCCGGACGACGATCGCCGTGATGTTGTCCAGGCCGCCGTACCGGTTCGCGTCGCGGATCAGGTCGTCCACCTGCTCCTGCGGCATCCGGCTCGTCCCGAGCAGCTCGGCGAGCTGATGGTCCTCCAGCATCCCCGTGAGCCCGTCCGACGCGAGCAGGAACACGTCCCTCGGCTTGACCGCGCCGACGTAGATGTCCGGGGTCACGTCGTTGTTCGCGCCCACACAGCGCGTGATGACGTTGCTGTAGGGATGCGACCGCGCCTGCTCGGGGGTCAGGTAGCCCGCATCCACCTGCTCCTGCACATAGGAGTGATCCTTGGTGAGCTGGACCAACTTCTCGTCGCGAAACAGGTACCCGCGGCTGTCCCCGACCTGGCCGATCAGGAAGCGCGTACCGTACAGCACCAGCGCGGTGACGGTGGTCCCCATACCGCGCTTGTCGTGCTCGGTGAGGGTGCGCCCGAAAATGGCGCCGTTGGCTGAGCGGATCGCCAGCCGCATCCGATCGGCGATCTCATCGTCGCCCATGCCCCGGAGAGAGCCCAGTTCCCGGGCCACGCTCCGCACTGCCATCTCGCTCGCCACCTCGCCCGCCGCGTGGCCGCCCATGCCGTCGGCCACCACGAATATCCCCCGCTCGGGGACCATGAGGTAGTTGTCCTCGTTCCCCGAGCGGATGATCCCGACATCCGTGCGACCGGCGCAGGTGATGTGCACGGTCCGATGCTACGCCAGGAGCCGCTGGACGATGGCCACGAAACCCGCTCCGAGAAGAATGATGAGCGCCGCGCTCGCACCGCAACCCGTCGTCTTCTTCTGGGGAGGCGGCGGGACTCGCCTCCTGCTGGTCTTTCCGCCCGGTGGCTGCACCTCGGACGCACGGCGCGCGGGTGCGCCCAGAGGTCTTTCGATCCGGACCTCCGGCTTGGTGGGGGCCGGCGGTGGTGGCTCCGGGAAAGCCGCGCTCACTCTGGTCCCGCTGCCTTCGATCACGGGCACGGCATCGTCGGTCGGCTCGAACGCGAGCTGCACGTCCCCGAGCCGCACCGTCGCCCCGGGCGCGAGTGGTGCCTCGTCCTTGACTCGCTCGCCGTCCACGAACGTGCCGTTCGTCGAGTCGAGGTCCACGAGCAGCCACACACCGCCACGCAGCTGTAGCTTCGCGTGGGCTGTGGAAACCGATGGATCGGGGAAGACGAGGTCGTTGTAGTCCGCGCGCCCGATGTTCACGATCGGTGTCTTCACCGGCAGGCGCCGGCCTCTCAGCTCGCCGACCCGGACGAGGAAGCTCGCGAGCGGGCCGCCCCGCGCTGGCCGCTGCAGGGCTTCGAGGCCGTCCATCGTGAGCTGGAGCCGCTCAGCGGCGCCGGGGGGAGCCTGCGCGGCCAAGGGAGTCCCGGCGGCCGGACCCGCCTGCGGCGCGGGAGGCGCGGCCGCCGGGACGGCGTCCGCATAGAAGCGGAAGCCCTGCCCGCCAATCCGGATGACGTCGGCCCGCCGGAGGATCCGCTGCCCCCGGACGCGCTCCTCGTTCACGAACGTACCGTTGGTGCTCGAGTCCACGAGCAGGTAGCCCTGCGCCGTCTGCACGATCTCGGCGTGGCGCCGCGAGACGTCGGTCTCCGGCACCACCACGTCGCACCCCGCCTCCCGCCCGAACACGAGCGAGGCGCCGCTCATCACATACTCGCGCCCGTCGGTGAGGCTCACGACCCGCCCGCCGGTATTGCGGGTCGCTGCCCGCTCCGGCGCAGCCCTGCCTTGGGGAGCCGCCGTCGGCTCGGGCAGCTCCACCTTCTCGACGAACTGCGTCGTCCCGGCGCGGCGTTCGTCCACGAAAGTGAGCTCGTAGCCACCCACTTCCAGTTTGTCGCCGTGCAGCAGCGGGGTCGGCTCAACCCCCAGCCGTACGCCGTTGACCAACACCTCGGCCTCGGGCGTGGCCTTCCGAATGACGACCTGTCCGTCCGGCTGGCGCTCCAGCACGACGTGTCGCGGCAGCACGCCCGCCCCGCTGAGGGGGATCGCGCAGTTCGCATCGCTGCCGAGCGCCACCTCACCCACCGGGATGGTGAACTGCTTCCCACCGAGTTCCAACAGCGACATGTCGAGGGGCCTCTCAACCGGAAGAGCCGGCGCTGCAAGTTACGCACCGCCCGGTAACAGACGCAAGCAAACCGGGGGTTACGCAGCGTCCAGCCGTCACCCTTCCGCATCCGCCGCCACCCTCTCTTCCCGCCCCACCAGACCCCGCCGGAGCCAGTGCCAGAACAAGAGCGAGCCCGTGATCACCGTGACGTAGCTGTTGATGAACCGCCAGATGATGATATAGCCCGCGGTGATCTCCCGGGGCACGTAGATCGACATCACCGCCGCCGACAAGAGCTCCGCGAGCCCGGAGGCCCCCGGGGTCGGCGCGAAATAGAGCAGAAACGTGATGAAGGTCTGGAGCAGCAGAATGTCGACGAAGTTGGCGGGGATGCCGACCGCCCGCAGCGCCGCGTACCCCGCCAGCAGCTTGTTGGCGTGCGACGGCCCTGAGAGGAGCACGCACCAGAAGAGGGCGAGCCACCCCTGCGGGCTGCCGAATGCCACCATGCACTCGTGCGCCCGGTCGATGCCGGCCCGCAGTTGCCCGATCCGAGACGCGATCCGGCGGCTCCTGCCCTCGAGCCGGGTCGCAAGCCAGTGTACCGCATCGCGCAGCCACACGGGGAATATCATCGCGAAGAGCATCAGCACGCCGAGGACGCCGAAGATCGTCAAGCTCGTGCGGAACAGACCGTAGTAGGTGATCCCCAGCACCACGTGGTGCCGGGCGAGGGACTTCCCGGCGCCGAAATAGATGGCGAGCGGGCCGGCGATGGCGAAGAAAACGACCGTCGCGACGAAGGTCATGAAGGTGGACGTCACCGCCTCGGGGAGCCGCACGCCGCCGCGCTTCATGGTCCACATCATCATCGGGCCCGCGCCCGTTTGGAACGGCGTGAGGTACGCGGCCCAGGCGCTCATGCCGCCGGCCAGGATCATGTCGCGCAGCCGCACGCCGGGATGCACGTGCCGCGCAACGACCCAGAGCCGCGTGCCCCCGCCGATCCAGTCCATCGACGCGAGCCCGAGCCCCAGGAGGAGCCATCCCCAGTGCAGCCCGACGAGGGCGCCGATGAACGCCCGAAAGTTGTTCCCGTAGAACAGCAGCCCGACGACGCCGGCGAGCGAGATCACAGCGAAGAGTTCGAGCCCGCGGCGCAGGAGGCGCGGGGTGAGGGCGAGGGGCATGTGTGCGGCGAAGCTATCACTCTGCCTCGACCCCCCGCCAGGGCGGGACGGGCGGACCGGCGGACGGCCGGACAGTGACTGCGGCGGAAACTCCGTCCGCCTGTCCGCCAGACCGCCTGTCCGGTATTTTCAGAGGTTATGCCTCCCTCACCCGACCGCGTGATCATCCGCAACGCGCGACAGCACAATCTGAAGGGGATCACGGTCGAGCTGCCGCGGCGCGCGCTCACGGTCGTCACCGGTCCGTCTGGCTCGGGCAAGAGCTCCCTCGCCTTCGACACCCTGTACGCGGAGGGTCAGCGACGCTACATCGAGTCGCTCTCCACTTACGCCAAGCAGTTCCTCGAACGGATGCCGAAACCGCTCGTGGACGCGATCGAAGGCATCGCGCCGGCGGTGGCGATCGAGCAGAAGAACCCCACCACGAGCAGCCGCTCCACGGTCGGCACGGCGACCGAGATCTACGATTTCCTCCGGCTGCTGTGGGCGCGCGTGGGGACGCCGTACTGCGTGAAATGCGGGCACGAGGTGAAGGCAGCTACGGTGCAGGAGGTGGTGGACGAGCTGATTCGGGAATGCGGAGTGGGCGACCCCGGCGCCGGTCCCGTCAACGCCGCGCTCCGCACTCCGCACTCCGCACTCGTGATCACTTTTCCCCTGCCCGCGAGCGCTCATCGGCCCGATGTGGATGTCGCGGCGCAGCTCCGGGCGGCCGGGTTTGTGCGCGCGCAGGCGGACGGCGCGCTGTTACGGCTCGACGAGCCGGACGCTGAGCGGCGGATGCGGGAGGCCGCGGAGGTGCTCGTCGTGGTGGACCGGCTCGCCGTGCGGGAAGCGAACCGCGGGCGTCTCGCCGACGCCGTGGCCACGGCGTTCAGCGAGGGCGAAGGGGTCGCGCTGGCGCTCGCGAACGGCGACCGGCGGCGCTTTTGCGAGCATCCCACGTGCTCCACTTGCGGCGCGCCGGCGCCGACGCTCTCCCCGATTCTCTTCTCCTTCAACAACCCGCGCGGCGCCTGTCCCGGCTGCAATGGGTTCGGGGCCGTGCTCGAGTACGACGAGTCGTTGATCGTCCCAGATCCCCGGCGCAGCCTGGCGCACGGGGCGCTCGACCCGTGGACCAAGCCGCGCTACGAGGGACGGCGCCGCATCCTGCGTGAAGTGGCCCGCGCCAAGGCCATTCCCTGGGGCGCCCCCTGGCGGGATCTCCCTGAGTCCCACCGCCACTTCCTGCTGCACGGCGCGAGCGGCCGCTTCCTCGGCATGTTCCCGTTCCTGCAGCGCCTCGAGGCCAAGCGCTACAAGCAATACATCCGGGTCTTCCTGCGGCACTACCAGCTGGCGAAGACCTGTCCCGCCTGCGGCGGCGCGCGCCTCAAACCCGAAGCGCTGGCGGTCAAGCTCGGGGGCAAGACGATCGCGGGCGCCGCCGCGCTGACCGCGGCCGAGTTGCGTGACTGGGCCGCCGCACTCGACCTCCCACCGTTCCAGCGGGCGGTCGCCGTGCATATCCTGGCCGAGCTCTCGGCGCGGCTCTCGTTCGTGAACGACGTGGGACTCGGGTATCTCACCCTCGACCGCCTCACCCGGACCCTCTCGGGCGGCGAGGCCCAGCGGATCGCTCTCTCGAACGCGCTCGGGTCGCACCTGGTGGACACCTTGTACGTGCTGGACGAGCCGACGATCGGCCTGCACCCGGCGGACACCGACCGGCTACTCGGCTTGCTCCGCCGGCTCGCCGGTGCCGGCAACACGGTCGTCGTGGTGGAGCACGATCCCGCCGCAATGCGCGCCGCGGACTGGATGGTCGAGCTCGGCCCGGGGAGCGGTGAGGCAGGCGGGCGCGTCGTCTACCAGGGCCCGGCCGCAGGGGTGCGGGACGCCGGCACGCTCACGGGCCAATACCTCGCGGGGGAAAAGCGCATCGGCGTGCCCTCGGCGCGGCGGCCCGCGAACCCCCGGCTCACCGTGCTGGGCGCGCGCCTCCACAACCTCAAGGGGGTGGACGTTCGCATCCCCCTTGGCACGCTCACGGTGGTGACCGGCGTCTCGGGCTCCGGGAAATCGACGCTCGTGCACGACGTCCTGTACCGCCAGCTCGAGGCGCGGCTCACCGGCTCGCACGGCGCCAAGCAGCACCTGGGCGAGCCGGTGGGCGAGGTGCAGGGCCTCGAGGGGTGGGAGGCCATCGGCGAGGTCGTGCTGGTCGATCAGGCCCCCATCGGCCGTACGCCGCGCTCCAATCCGGTGACCTACATGAAGGCCTTCGATGAGCTGCGGGCGCTGTTCGTCGCCGAGCCGCTCGCGCGGGCGCGCGGCTACGCGCCGAGCACCTTCTCCTTTAACGTGGCCGGCGGCCGCTGCGAAGCGTGCCAGGGCGCGGGCCACGTGCTCATCGAAATGGTCTTCCTCGCCAACGTGCTGGTGCCGTGCGAGGTGTGCCAGGGCAAACGCTTCAAGAAGGAGGTGCTCGAAGTCAAGCTCCAAGGGTGCTCGATCGATCAAGTGCTCGACTGGACGGTGGACGAGGCGCTGCGGCGCCTGCACCGCCGGCCCCGCCTCGCGCGGGCGCTATGGCACCTGCAGCAGGTAGGGCTCGGATATCTGCGGCTCGGGCAGCCCGCCACGACGCTCTCGGGCGGCGAGGCGCAGCGTCTCAAAATTGCGCGGGAGCTCGCGCTCGCCGGCGCCGGCAAACCGGGAGCGCGGGGCGGGCGCCGGGGGCGCGGGATGCAGGGAACGCGGGGCACCCGCAAGCTGTACATCTTGGACGAGCCCACCACGGGGCTTCACCTCGAGGACGTGCGCACGCTGTGCCGCGTGCTGGACCGTCTCGTGGACGCCGGGCACACGGTTCTGGTGATCGAGCATCACCTCGACGTCATCAAACGCGCCGACTGGGTCATCGATCTGGGCCCCGGCGCGGGCGACGCCGGGGGCCTGGTGGTCGCCTGCGGCACGCCGGAGGAAATCGCGCGGCACCCGGGCTCTCCCACCGGTCGCTATCTGGCCGACCTCGCGTGAACCGCCGCCGGGCGGACGCGCTGCTGCTCGGCGCCACCGCGATCTGGGGGGTGAGCTTTGTGGCCGTGAAGGCGGCGCTCGCCTATGCCACTCCTCTCGCCTTTGTGAGCCTGCGCTTCACGCTCTCCGCCCTCGTGCTCGCGCCCGGCACGGCGGTCTCGCCGCGGCCGACGCGCGGCGAACTCGGCGGCGCGCTGCTCCTCACCGGACTCCTCGCGGTCGGGTTCGCCACCCAGAACATCGGCCTGGTGCACACGACCCCGGCGCGATCGGCATTCATCGTGGCGATCTCCTCGGTGCTCGCGCCTCCGATCGGGTTCGTCGCGCTCGGCCACCGCACCCGCTGGCTCACGGTCGGCGCGCTCTGCCTCGCCGGTGGGGGGACCTACCTGCTGACGGCGCCGGACGCGGGCGGGCTCAACCGCGGCGACCTCTGGACCCTCGTGACCGCCGTCGTGTTCGGCGCGCAGATCGTGGCCGTGCGCGAGCTCGCCGTCCGGTACGACGCGAGGCGACTCGTGTGGCTGCAGACGGCGGGTACCGCCCTGGCCGTGGGTCTCGCGACTCTGCTGCTCGAGAGCCCTCGGCTCCGCTGGACGCCGGCTTTCGTCACCCTGCTTGCCTACTGCGCCGTGTTCCCGACCGCGGTCGCGCTGCTCTGGCAGATGCGCGCCCAGCGGTACATGTCCTCGGCACGCGCGGCGCTGATCTTCTGCTTCGAGCCGCTGTTCGCCGCGCTCACGTCGTGGCTCGTCATGGGGGAGCGCCTGGCCGGGACCCAATGGGTTGGGGGCGCGTTGATCCTCCTAGGCATGATCGGCGCATCCGCCCCCGGCGTCCAGGACCGGATCCGCTCCCCACCCCTCCGGTGAGGCCTGCCCTCGGGCCCGGGCCACCCTGGACGATACGTGGTCGCGTGTGCATGATTGTAGTTGCACATCGTGCACACGCGCCTGCGCGACGTTCGTATCACACAGGGGGCCTGGGACGCGATCATCGGAGGTCTAGAGGGAGGGACCGCACGCCCTACCCTCGACGGTGGTCCGATCCCAGGCCGTTTGCGTCGTGTCGCCCCACGACCGTCCCGGCTCCCGTGCTCGTACCTTTCAACTAGATTACCTTAGCTCTGGTGCCGAGGGCGTCAGCAGGCCGTCAGCCCATACGGGCTCCCGATGCCTTAGAGCCAGCATAGTGGGACCGGCACTAGCGATATTTGTCCCGCGCTCATTCCCGAGTAGCTCAGCTGGTAGAGCAGCCGGCTGTTAACCGGCGGGTCGCAGGTTCGAGTCCTGCCTCGGGAGCTTTCCAACCCTCAGCGCCCCAATCGCTTTCCGACGCCCAGTTTTCGCCCTCGGGCGCTGGTGACGGTTTCGGACTCCCTTTCGGGGGTCGGGACGGCCCACGCCCGGTCGAGCATCACACCGCCGCGGGTTCGCGCCGGCTCGCGGCCGAGCCGCGCAGCCGCTCGGCGTCGCGCAAGGGCGGCTCGCCGAAGAGCCTCCTGTACTCCCGGCTGAAGTGCGACGCATCATCGTAGCCCACCCGGTATCCGGCGGTCGCGGCGTCGACATCGCCGGCGAGGAGGAGCCGCCGGGCCTCCTGCAGCCGGAACTGCTTCTGAAACTGCAACGGGCTCATCCCGGTGGCTGCCTTGAAGTGGTGGTGCAAGCCTGAAACGCTCATCCCTAGTTGCCGGGCGAGGCCGGCGATACGGAGCGGCTTGTTGTGATTCGTGCGGAGAAGCTCGATCGCCTTGGCGATCCGATGCGCGCGGCCGCCGCTGACGGCGATCTGACGCAGCCGACCCCCCTGCTCTCCGAGACACAGCCGATAGATGATCTCGCGGGCGATGAGCGGCGCAAGCACGCCGTAGTCGCCCGGCGAATCGAGGAGGCGGACTACCCGGACCACCGCATCGAGCAGGCTTGCGTCGAGCCGGCTCACGGCCATCACCTTGATCGCGTCATCCATCCCCGAGGCGTGGAGCCCAGCCTCGATCAGGACCTCCGTAACGACGGCGGGGTCGAGCACAAGGCGCACGGCGAGGTACGGCTGCTCCTTCGACGCCTCGACGATGTGGCCCGCCACGGGCAGCGCGGCCGAGACGAGCAGGTAGTGGGAAGCGTCATAGCGGTACCGCTCCTTGCCGAGGAGCACCTCCTTACTTCCCTGGGCGATGACGCAGAAGGACGGCTCGGTGACGCCGTAGCGCGGCCCCGTTGGTGAAGAGAAGCGGTACAGGAAGAGACCAGGAGCCGCCTC
>WNGG01003257.1_pt1 | contig 20073 bp, 10 predicted proteins | sample 5400661 | NCBI WGS metagenome assembly WNGG01 (sample SAMN13153372, study PRJNA577476) | soil metagenome | isolation source: 100 cm soil or saprolite under Garry oak tree replicate 1 | place: USA:California | collected 2016-06-15
CAGCTGCTGAAGGTATGTGACAAGTTGCCAGAGTTGCGGATCGGGGAGCCGGGACCAGGATGGCATGCCCGATCTGAGGTTTCCGTTCTTAATGAATGTATGCAGCGTGCGGGGCGCGGCAGAACGCACAAACTCTCGAAGAGACGGCGCGCGCTCTGTTCCCTCGGCTGTTGGACCATGACACTCGGCGCAATGCCGCGCAAAGAGTTTCTGTCCGGCCGCGCGGGCCGATTCGTTGTTCTGGAATGGATTCCCGGTTGGCCGCTCGGCGCCGCTCTTCGCATAAACGGCCGTAATGAAGAGGATGATTACCGGAATGATTTGAATCGCATATCTTCGCATCATCGATTTCTCCGCAACACTTTCCGGACTTGCTGTCCAAAACCGGAAAATTCGTGTGACACACCGAAACGAACCAGCGTGGAGTGACTCTGATCGGTCAAGCCGAATCCGGGCGATACGCGGATCGTGGTTCCACCCGGGAAATTCCACGCCAGAACGGGAGCGACATATTGCGACGTTCCTTTAAAGGTCAAATCGCCCCACTCACCTAACCCGCCGTACAACTCCAGGCCGGCAGTGAAATTCTCGCGACAAAATGTGCAAGCATTCGCGCTCGCAGCCAGAGCTAAGGGACGGCTGATACCGAAGGCATATCCAAACTCCCAAACACCTTCGTGAATGTTCTTAACACCAATAATGTTCTCCGAAACGTTCCACCCTTTGATCTGGCTCGACAAAATGAGCTTGGTTTCAAGCTCCCTTTCGCGCTCGAGGCGAGCTTCCCGGTTGGGTTCGCTGTGATCTTCCTTACTGTCGAAGCCGACAACTTCTTTCAAGGTCTTGTCGGCCCCATTGACGTGTTCGTACTCCACATAGAGAACCGGATTGACGCGGTGCTCGCCAAGCAGCAAGCGGAAACGGTTCTCAAACCGGAAGCCGGTCAGCAGAGCGCTATCATGCAGCGTGTGCTGGCTGTCGATATAGAATTCCGACGTCCACCAGCCTTTGGCTCCGTATTCGAATTCGGTCCAATTACCAATGAACGTGTCGACACCTCGTGCCCGTCCGATCACCGGATTGGTAGCGACTTCCAGGTTACCCGGTTCTTCCATGTGGTGGTCGTAGGTGACAAAGTAGGGCCTTTCCTGGGCGAGACCCGGCGCGGCAACAATTCCGAGAGCGAAAATAACGAAAACGGCGGTGCGAAGGATCACAATCACTCCAACCTGAGGCCGCACTATAGTTGAAAATGAGAATCATTTTCAACTAATTTCCACCCTCTGGGAAAGGGTGGCGCGACAGCCGCAGGCTGACGCGCCGGGTGACGGTTGCAAGTCTTATCAAATCGTGAAACCCTCACCCGCCCTGCGTGCGGCCTCTCCCAGAGGGAGAGGCTTTGAGTCTATTGAGTCACCGCCATGTTGGCCTTGGATTCTTCTTGGCTTGAGGGCGGAGCGAGAGGGCCGACGTTTCGAGGACTCCCGGGACGGCTGTCTCTCTGAAGGAAATAGTTGATCCAGGAGCTTGTGCCTTTCAGTGATCTATCCGGCGGGGGAATATAAATCCTCAGCAGCGGAATTTCGCCTGCGTGTTTGGCGCGGTCATACACGCGCACCCAAACGCAGGGCCGTTCGGGAATGACTTCACACTGACCGTTGTTCGTCCCGCCGCAGGGACCATTTCGGAGCTGCTTGGGACATGTTTGCGGGCACACGTATTGCATGTCCGGCAGTACACAATTGCCACATGCCTCGCAGCCGAACGCCGGTGACTTGATAGCAAACTCCGCGCGCTCCAGAAAACGCGACATCGTTGGCCGGCGATCGATCCAGGCGAACATCGCACGAGCCCATTTTTCCAGGATGCTTCCCCTGGGAATCTGAGTTGGAGACAGCAGGTGCCACAATGCATTCACGGCGCGATCAGAGAGCCCCTGCAATTTGCGGGGCGCAGCCGGGCCGGGCTCGAACATGTAGAAGGCGGATTTGGGCGCATACGTGAATTCGTCGGCTAACTCCTTCCATCGCGGCGCCAGAATTTGCCCGCGCTCGATAATCCAGCTGAGGTGTTCCGCGTTATGGGTTCCTCCGATGTACGCACCTGCGTAACCGAGGCCGCGCAGGATCGCAATCATGCGCGCGGCGCGCTCGAGCCGCGCGGCTTCTCCCTTGTCTTTCGCCTTGACTTCGTCCCGAATCTTCTCGACCAACTCGGGTGCAACCCAGCAGCCGGGAGGTTCGCCTTTCGACATCTTTTCCGCGGACTTCAAGCCGAGAACATAGACGTTCCCCAGCACCGGGTTTTGAATGCTGCGTTCATCGAGGTACCGGCGAAGTTCCCGGAACTTGCGGACATCGAAGCCGAGCTGTGTAATCGCATAGTCGGCGCCGGCCGTAAATTTTTTTTCCAGCTTCAGATATTGGTAAGCACAATCCGGCTCTGTGTATTTGAACGGTGAAACAGCCGCGGCAATCCAGAAAGGCAGGCCTTGCCGGCGGAGCTCGTTCATCAGAGTAATGAGTTGCACCGAATCCAGGTCGAAAACTGCGTTCGCGCCCGTCGGGTAATCGCCGGTCAGCGCGAAAACATTTTCAAGACCCAATCCCGCGATGGTTTCCAGGTAGTGGCGAAGTTCCTGCCGGTCTTTGCTGACGCAGGTGACGTGAATGTTCGGAGTCAGACCACGCGCGCGCGCGGCTGTGCCCACTCGCACGGGGTCCTGACCGGGGGCGCCGCCTGCGTAACTCGTGATGCTGCCGGCGACGACGCCGGGAGTGGTAGCCAGCTGAGAGGCGACTTCCAGCAGCCGCGCTTCGCGCGAAATACGGCTGGCCACAATCTCCACGACATGGCAGAACCTTCGCGACTGTAAACACTCTCGCAACGGATTGCGCGCCACATCATCCTCCGAGCTCTTTGCGGAGGATTTTTGTTCCCTCGACCATCGTCTTTAGTTTGGCGAAGGCGACTTCCTGCGGCAGGTGCAGGCAACCGCAATCGGGAAGGACATGGATACGTTCGGCCGGTATGAACTTCAGAGCTTTGCGAAGACGCTCGGCCACGATTTCCGGTGTTTCGATTTCATGAGTCTTGACGTCGATCACTCCAACGCCAAGCTCGAACCGGTTCGGAAATTCTTTGAACAGTTCCAGATCTTCGCCGCCGCGCCGCGCAAACTCGAGAGAAAGCTGATGTACTCTTGCTTCGAGAATGGCCGGGAAGAGATACCTGTAATTCCCAGCCCACGAAGGTTTTCCATATCGATTGCCGTAGCAGATGTGGAGCGTGATCTTGGCGTCGATGCCTTCAACAAGCGTGTTGACGACCTTAACGCCCCACTGTATGTCCTCGGGAAAACCGGAGTAGTACGGCTCGTCGATCTGAACATTACGCGTGCCGGCGCGGACCAGTTCCTTCAGCTCCATATTCATGACGCGGGCAAGATCCATGGCGAAGGCTTCTTCATTCTTATAGTGTTCGTCTTTGATCCGCTTCACGAGCGAGTGCGGGCCGGTAATGCAGAATTTCGTGGCTCGCTCAGTGAAGGCCGCGAGGAACTTAAAATCATCGGTCAGCCGCAGCGAGGCCATTGGGATTTTGCCGCGGACGACGCTGTCGTAGAAATCGTAATAGAACTTCTTCGATGTGTGATCCGTTTGCACGCCCGGCAGGCGTTCCGCGAAATAGTCGATCATATTGTCGCGGCGAAGTTCCCCGTCCGTAATGATATCGACGCCCGCAACTTCTTGATCTTTGATGGCGGCTTTCACGGCCACATCGTGGATTTCGTCGAGTTCGTGCTTGCTGATGCGGCGGGCGAAAAACTCTGTTTTGAGCCGCTCCAGCCAGCCGGGCATCGAATAGCTCCCGACGACTGTGGTAGGTAAGATCGGCAAGTTCATTGGTGCCTACTCCCGCTGCGTGGTGTACAGGATCGATGTTCGCGATCCCGGTCTATATTGGAAAGGCGCAAAATGCACGTCGTATCCGGCTTGCGCGCCGACCTGCGCGAGCAGCGCGCCGTTGACCCAGTTTACGGTCGATCCGTCCAATTTTCCCGGTCCGCGAAACATTCTGCCGTAGTCTTCCAGTTTCGTAACGAAAATATCCTGGACCTGCAGATATCCGCGCGGATGCAGTAACGGAACGGTATTCAGGAAACTTTCGACGGCGGCGGAACTGAGCTGGAATCGTTGATTCGATACTGCCTGAGCGACGAAATTCTCCAACAATGCGGGCTTCAATCCCGCCGGCAGGGGCGCGTCCAGAATGCTTTGAATGGCGACAAATCGTTCTTCCAATCGGATGGCGTCCCACGCCGATCGCCAGAATGCCACACCCTGTTCGGCTCCGGAAGGATGGACGTGTTGCGGGCCGACCTCGAGCAGGCGATTCACTGTTCTGGCGAATTCCGTAACAGGAATGCCGAAGGACTCGGAAATGGACGCGGCGGCGGCCGCCGGCACATAGCTCCGGACCTCAACGGCATACAGCTTGCCGTCCCGCACAACGATCTCATCGGTCGGCAGATTGTCGTAAACGTTGGTGAGGTGAATCGATAGAACCTTGTAACGCAGAAATGACAACGACTTGAAAGGATCCACCGCGTCAACCGCCAGAAAACTGCCCAGCTCGCGATGCTCGCGAACCGTTTCCATCGCTCGATTCAGCGTCGGCATCGAGTAGTCGCCTAACAAAAATCGAATACGCGGATAATATTGAGTGCCTCGCTCGCGGTCGAGCGAGCGAAAGCGATCCAGCCATAAGGCTGCGCGTTTTCCGGTTCCGACCCCGATCTCCAGAACGAAAATCTCAGGCGGAAGCTGGTTATGGTTCTCGAGGTCTTTCAATAAAGTCCAGAAGTCGGCGACAGCATCGGCCACAGCCTCAGGATGATTCGCATCGGACTTCCCGCTGGGTAACGCCTGGTCATATCCTTTGCCTGAGGCCGCCTCCCAAAGCGGCAGGTGCTGCCAAAAGAGGTCGTTGAATTTCCAGATCAGAGACGAGCGCATCGGCGTAAACGATTCGATATATACCCGTTTTTGCCCGTCGCGTGACTTGTCAGGCGAATGCTCGAGCGCGTTGACGAATTCATTTTTCAGCGTTTCAAGCTCGAGTTGCCGAAGATCGACGCCCACTTCAACCCATGGGAGCAACTCTTCACCCCTCGTCGCGCGCCTCAGCGTGACGGCTTCACGAAAATTTGCCTTGTACTGCACCCAGTCGAGGTGCACGTTCAAATTCTCGAGAACGCGCGGCGGGATCCGCGCCTCGCCGGCGATGGAGATCAACGTTGAAACCACACTACTCGTCAGAGCAACGCGTTCTGGTTGGATGTGGTTGATGTGAAGAATCATCCAAAAGCTACCAGCACAGCTTATATACGACAAGCACTGTATTGACAAGGCTCGGTGACCAAACGACAATAAATCGTAAGGTCAGACGCGGCTTGGCACAGAGTGGTGCCGCCGGTCCCGGCACAGAAGCTAGGTTTTGGACATCGAAGTCCAGAACATTGCGTATCAACTCCGGCCTTGGATCATGTTGATTCCACGGAACGGCTCCGTGGAGTGTACACATGATCCGGAGCGGGAACTAAAACGCTGTGTTCTGGACTTTTTTATTTGGTTTCTCTGTAGCGGCGGTCTATGACCGCCGGCGATCTCACAATTGCTGGACTGTCGGCGGTCCGCGAAGCGCAAGCGCGAAAGCGAGCAGCCTCAAGAAATAGACCGCCGCTACAGTTGGACAGCCTTGCAAAGCTGGCTTTTTTATAAGGACTCTGCACAGTGGCTACAAACTTGTCGGAAACAGGTTTCGTTAATGGCCGGAACGACACAGCCCGGCAGCTTGAAACACTGCTGGAGGCGAGCCAGATATTCAGCGGTGAACTCTCTACACGGGTTGCGTTCGAGCAAGTCTTGGGTGTTTTGAAGCAGCGCTACAACGTGGTGCGGGGAGCCGTAGCGTTGCTCGATCCGAAGAGTCAGGAAATTCGAGTCGAGGTCTCGACTGGACTGAGCGATGCGGGAAAATTGGCGCGTTACCGGCTTGGCGAAGGTATCACGGGCCGTGTTGTCGCCACAGGCAGGTCCATTGTTGTGCCGAAAGTCAGCCGGGAACCGATGTTTTTGAATCGCGCCGGAAACCGGGATCTCAACAAGCAGGAAATCACGTATATGTGTGTGCCCGTCGTTGTGAAACACAAAACCGTTGGGGCGCTCGGGGTTGATTTGCGGTTTAAAGCCGATCGGGATTACGAAGCCGAAATCAAGTGTCTCGAACTCATTGCTGCGATGATGGCACAGGCAATCAAAGCCGAGCATCTGGTGGATGACGAGCGGCGGCGTCTCATCGACGAGAACACCCACCTGCTGGAAGAACTAAAGGAGCGATACGATTTCTCCAACATCATCGGTACGGCGGGGCCCATGCGGCAGGTCTATGAACACATTGCGCAAGTCGCGCATACGAACACGACCGTGTTGGTCCGCGGGGAATCCGGCACCGGAAAAGAGCTCATCGCCCACGCCATCCATTACAACTCGCCTCGCGCGCAGAAACCTTTCATCAAAGTAAACTGCGCCGCCCTGCCGGAAACATTGATCGAGTCAGAATTGTTCGGCTACGAAAAAGGCGCCTTCACCGGCGCCGACGCGCTGAAGAAGGGCCGGTTTGAGCTGGCCCACGGCGGCACGCTTTTCCTGGACGAAATCGGAGAGATGAATGTCTCGACCCAGGTGAAATTGCTTCGGGTCTTGCAGGAAAAAGAATTCGAGCGGTTGGGCGGCACGGGGACGGTTCGCGTGAATGTCCGGCTGATTGCGGGAACGAACAAGGATCTGGAGAAAGCAATGGCCCAAGGAAAGTTCCGTGAGGATCTGTACTATCGCCTAAATGTCTTCGCGATCTTTGTTCCTCCGTTACGTGAGAGGAAATCGGATTTGCTGCTTTTGGCGGATCACTTCCTCCAAAAGTACGCGCGTGAACACAAGAAAGATATCCGCCGCATTTCCACTCCCGCCATCGACATGCTGACGGCCTATCACTGGCCCGGAAACGTACGCGAGCTGGAAAATGTCATCGAGCGCGCCGTATTGGTTTGCGACACCCACGTCGTGCACGGCCACCATCTCCCACCGACTTTGCAGACGGCCCAAGCCTCCGGCACCGTGACCACGCTTTCACTGTCGGAAGCAATCGCCGCCTACGAAAAAGATATCGTTCTGGATGCTTTGAAAACCACGCGTGGCAACCGCGCCAAAGCCGCCCGCCTGCTGTCAACGACCGAGCGCATCATTAACTACAAGGTCCGTAAGTACGGCATCGATGGCAAACGTTTCCGGAATTGACTGATGGGTGCCGCTCCAGGATCAACGTAGCAGGCAATCAATACTCCGTAAATGCGTCATCAGGGTAGCAGTACAGCCAACGTTCACCGGGTTCCGCCGATGCGATGACAGGATGCTTACTCGCGCGGGCATGCTTCGTCGCGTGTTTGTTTGGCGAGTCGTCGCAGCAACGCGTCCCACCGCACACCTGGCACGTCCGCAAGTGGACCCACTCGGCGCCACTCTTGACGCAGTCCTCGCATTCGCGGCGCTTTGGATGTTTGACAGTCGCGACAGCACGTATATGCGTGCACCTTGTGTCGGGCATCGTTTTCCTCTCATTCTCGCAGTACCTGATGGACGAAGGAGATCGCAATCGATCCTTCACCCACCGCAGACGCCACGCGCTTGATGTTGCCGGAGCGGACGTCACCGACGGCAAACACTCCGGGTAAGGTCGTTTCAAGGAGATGCGGGGCGCGAGCGAGCGGCCAATGGGCCGCAGCGAGATCATCGTGCGAAAGGTCCGCTCCGGTCTTGATGAAGCCCCGTGCGTCGAATGCGACACAACCATAAAGCCAGCGCGTATTGGGTATGGCGCCAGTCATGACGAAGACATGGCGGATTTCATGCGTCTCGATGTTTCCAATCTTGCTGTTCCGCCAACGTACGCGCTCCAGACGATCGGCTCCTTCTAGCGCTGTGATTTCCGTGTAAGGAAGCAAAACAACCGATGGAGTCTCTTCGATGCGTCGAATCAGATAACGCGACATGCTTTCGACAAGCCCGCCCGAACGTACCAAGAGGTACACCCGCTTTGTAGTTTGCGCCAGAAACACCGCCGCCTGGCCGGCGGAGTTGCCTCCGCCGACGACAACCACTTCTTCTCCCACGCACAACTGCGACTCCACGAATGTGGCTCCATAGTAGAGGCCGTTTCCTTCGAACTGCGGCAAATTATCGATGGACAGCCTGCGGTACCGAGCGCCGGACGCGATAATGATGGAGCGCGCGGGAATCGGCCGACCGTCGTTAGTATCAATCGTGTATGGTTTTCGATCGCACGATAGTCGTGTGGCGGTTTTGGCGATCATCACTTGTGCCCCGAACTTATGGACCTGGGAGTATGCGCGCCCAGCGAGATCCCGACCCGATATGCCCGTAGGAAATCCGAGATAATTTTCAATTTTCGAACTTGCGCCGGCCTGTCCTCCGGGCGCGTTCGATTCCAGCACCAGGACATCCAGTCCTTCCGATGCTCCGTACACGGCCGCCGCAAGTCCTGCGGGACCTGCTCCAATGATGACAACATCGCGCAGCTGGGTTTGATTTATCGCATCATTGAAGCCCAGGCATTCAGCGAGTTGTTCATTGGAAGGATTCCGAAGCACCAGCTCGCCTCTACAGATGACCACCGGCACGTCGTGTACGGAAACGTGAAAACGATCCAGCAGCGCCTGGACGCCGGAATCCCTGTCGAGATCAATGTAAGAATACGGGTGGTTGTTGCGTGTCAGAAATTCCTTGATGCGAAGCGTGCCCGGGGAATGAGTCGAGCCGAGCAGCACGGCATCTCCATAACCACGAGCAATCAGCTCCACACGCCGGAGAATGAATGCTCGCATGATAATCTCGCTCAGCTCGCTGTCGGTTTGCACGAGGCCCAGCAATTGTTCCCGCTCGAGTTGGATCAGTTCGCCGGCTTCCCGCACCTGTATTTGAACCATTGCCCGGCGTCCGGCCAGCATACTGGTTTCACCTGTGAACTGACCCGGACCAAGAGAGGCGACCAATTGTTTGTCGGTCCCGGGCGGACGAACAATCTCCAGACGCCCAGTTCTGACGACGAAGAAACGCGTATTTTGCGCGCCTGCTTCGACAAGAACGTCGCCATCCTGAACCGGATGGATGCGGCCATGGCCGGCTATGCGCTCGATCTGTTCCGGCTTCAGTGTCGGGAACATCCGCTCCGCAGCCGAGGCCATACTCATCAATTGGATTGGCGGATCGGGATCAGACATTCTTGATTATTATCGCCGGGTATTCGGTCAGGCTCGACCGCTTGACCACCATCCGCGCAGTGATCGCTTGAACCATCCAGCAGGCAGCTCCACGCCAGCGTCGGGATTTCATCGATCATTTGCCGAAATTGGTCCTGCGAGTAATTCATCTTCGATCAAGTAGTATATGCGCGCCTTGACACTCATAAGCCGACCTTACACAAAGAGCGAGATGCCGCACACCTCAGTAGGCTGATCCGTGCTGGGACGTTGGCTTTCCGCTTTTTTGCTGGCCCTTGGCTAGACGACCGGAAGATGCGACTATAGTTTGTGGCTGTTTCCAGATTTGTACTCGGGTTTCATCGCAGCGGGGAGCATGCGGAGGAAGCACTTCGCGAGGCCAGGAAAAAGCATTTTCGGCGATCTGCGGTAGTTCATCGCGCAGAAGACGGGCGCCTGAAATTTGCACGCGGCCTTCTGCCTAACCGCCGGGCGGCCCTCGGGATCGGCTTCGTGCTGGTCCTTACGCTGCTGGCGGGAATTCTCGGGGCTGATCGGCGAGCGCTGGTCGTGTTGGGCTTGGCCGGCTTTCTAGCGGGCTGGTTCGGTTTCCTGTGGCTCGGATTCGGGCTCCGAAAGAAGTTGCTGCGTGACTACGCGCGTTTTGTCCTTCCTGGCGAGGGTCTTGTCATTATCCAGGAAACCGAAGGACGGACGACGGATGCGATTGCGATCCTGAGGAGCATCGGGAGCCCTTCCGTATTTGTAATTCGTCCGGGGCTTCGACTCGCACCGCCGACCGAGACGGATGGCACAACGCGCGAAGCCGTTACTCTGGGCAGGTTGCCAAATTGCGCGGCCGAACTGGCCGCCTCTCACCAACTGGATCCATCCCTAAAATCGCGTTCGCTCCTCCCGATCCTTCGAGACTGCGAAATGGGAATCGAGCGCGCTCGGACCGATCTTGCCGAAGCAACGCGACTGGATTACGGGATCACCCATGCCGCAGACTGGCTCCTTGATAACGCCTACCTGATCCGTTCACACATTGCAGATATCCGTCACAATCTGCCCGACAATCACAACAAAATCCTGCCGGTACTTGTCGACACGAATCATCCAGTGCGCCTGCGTATCTATCATCTTGCCGATGAGTTGATTTGTCGCACAGGCGTTCGCGTGACGAAGGAGAGCATCGCCAGCTTCCTCAATGGTTATCAGTCAGAAACCCCTCTGACCATTGGTGAGTTGTGGGTGTTTCCTCTGGTATTGCGCCTCCTCCTATTGCAGAGATTGCGGCGGTTGTCTGAGTTGACGAGCCTGCGCCAGCATCAAAGGGAACTTGCTAATTTTTGGGCCGATCGGCTTTTGAACGCCGCCAATCGTAGCGCCGAACAGTTTGATCGCATCGTCGCCGAACTGGATCGGGACGCCCCCGAATTGACGCCCCACTTTGTCGCGCGGCTCGGCGAACGACTACATGAGGAAGAGTTCGCGCTCGCCCCGATTCACAAATGGATTGAGGAGAAGACCAAAACCCGTTCTGGCGACATCATCCTCCGCGAGCATGCGGCAGAAGCAAATGACCTGATGCTCATCACCAGCACCATTGGAAGTTTGCGCCAGCTCTCTGAACTGGAGTACCCCAAGATCGTGGAGGGGGTCAGCAGGATGGAGGCCATTCTCCGTGAAGATCCGTCCGGCATCCACGCCCACAGTGATTTCGCCACTCGCGATCGAAGCCGTCGCGTTGTCGAAGAAGTGGCCCGCCAATCGAAGACCTCCGAGTGGGTTGTGGCGCGCCTGGCCGTGGAGTTAGCCCAGCAAGCCCCGGTCCGTAGTCGTGAAGGATGCATTGCGTATTACCTGCTGGACGAGGGACTGCCGGAGCTTGAAAAGCGCATCGCGCGGCGTGTTCCCTGGCGCCTCCGGAGACTACGATTTTTATATCGTCATGCGACTCCGGTGTATCTAGGGAGTCTCGGCGCAGTCACTGTAGGAATTGCGGGTGGCTTCGTGTTGGCCGCTCATGCGCTGGGAGTAGTCTCGCCGCTTTTGCTTCTGCTTTTGGGGGCCCTTGCGCTTTTTCCCGCCAGCGAACTTGCGACTCAGGTGTTACAGATGTGGTTCGCCTGGAGCCTGCCGCCTCGCGTTTTATCCAAAATGTCTTTTGAAGAAGGCATACCGCAAGAGTGCCGAACCCTGGTGGTCGTGCCAATGATGCTCCTGACGCCGGACTCGATTCGGGGAGAGATCGAGAAACTGGAGGTGCGGTACCTCTCCAACTCCGAAGCGAATCTCCATTTCTCGCTTTTGGCAGATTTCACCGACGCGGAAGAACCCGAGATGCCCGAAGACGACACGCTGCTGGGATTGGCGATAAAAGGTATCGAAGAACTTAACGCACGACACGGCGAAGGCGCCTTCATCCTCTTTCACAGGATGCGGGTCTGGTGCGAGACGGAGAGGCGCTGGATCGGATGGGAGCGGAAACGCGGGAAGCTCGAGGAACTCAACCGTTTGTTGAATGGCGAGGAATCCGGCGTCCTCACGGACGCAGGATTGCTGCCGGCCGGAGTTCGCTACGTGATTACGCTCGATGCCGACACTCAGCTTCCACACAGGACGGCGCGCAAGCTGATTGAGACGATTGCGCACCCGCTCAATCGCGTTCAGCTTACGGCCGACGGACGTCACCGTGTTCGCGGTTACACGATCATCCAGCCGCGCGTCAGCATCACGCTCCCCTCGGCAACGGCATCACGTTTCTCGCGGCTGTTTACAGATGCACGGGGGAGCGATCCCTATTGCCAGGCGGTTTCCGACCTCTATCAGGACGTCTTGGGCAACGCGATCTATCACGGGAAAGCGATCTACGACGTCCAGGCCTTCCACAAAATACTGACCGGGCGTTTCCCAGCGCAGCGATTGCTCAGTCACGATCTCATCGAAGGAGTGCATGTCGGCGTGGGACTGGCGACGGACGTGGAACTCTTTGAGCAGTTCCCGTATGACTATACGAGCTACAGCAAGCGGCAACACCGCTGGATCCGCGGCGATTGGCAGATCGCGTCGTGGGTCCTGCCGCGAGTTCCGGACGGACAGCAACAGCGTCGCGCCCCCAACCTGCTGTCGCTAATCGACCGCTGGAAAATTCTGGACAACCTTCGCCGCAGTCTGCTGGCGCCCGCGTCTTTATTGTTTCTGATGTGCAGTTGGAGCTTCAACGCCGCTCCAGCGGCCGCCAGCGCACTGGTGTCTCTGGTTCTCCTGGTTCCCCTCTTCTTTCAGATACTCCAGCGGCTGGCGCAGCGATGGCGAGGTGATGTTCGTGCCTTACATGAAGCCAGCAGCGACTTGAATCGGGCGATCGTCATCGCAACATTCCTGCCCCACCAGGCATATCTCTCAATGGATGCCATCGTTCGCGCGTGCTATCGGCTGCGGTTCAGCAGGCGTCACTTGCTGGAGTGGCATACGGCAGAAATCTCGCAACTGACAGCCCGTTCGCATGTGGATGCTTATCGAGCCCAGTTCTATTTGATTTCCGTGATGGCCGGTCTATTTCTATTCGCGCTGGCCATCCGGGGGTTCTCCTGGGAAACGGCATATCACCCGTTTCTACTGCTCTGGGTTTCAGCACCCGCCGTTCAACATTGGATGGGCTGGCAACGGCGCAGCGTGCGAAGGTTGGAGGAAATCGCCGCCGAGGATCAGCGCTACCTTCGACACGTCGCTCGGGAAACCTGGCGCTACTTTGACGACCTGGTAGGCCCCGAACACAACTGGCTACCTCCGGACAATTCCCAGCAAGCGCTGCGCATTGAGACCGCCAATCGTACCTCACCGACCAATATCGGAATGTGGCTCATGTCTGCAGTGTCTGCGCTTGATCTCGGATATCTCAGTCCGGAAGAGATGATCGAACGATGCTCCGCAACGATGGAGACGCTGGTCAAACTGGAACGATGTGAAGGGCATCTCCTGAACTGGTACAACACACGGACTCTGGATCCGCTCCAACCGAAGTATGTATCCACCGTTGATAGTGGGAATCTGCTCGCAAGTCTATGGGTGCTTGCCCAGACCGCTCAGGAATTGGCTTCCAAACCACAAGTGGAGAAGTGTGCCCTTCAAGGACTAGCTGACAATCTGGCAGTGATTATCGAGCGCTTTCCCCCGGATCACACCATCACCGTTCCCATTGAGACATTGCGGAGATTGCTCCAGGAGGAATCGTCCGGCATCCAAATCGTGGATCGAATCCGGCTGGCGGCCCCACCCGCACGCAAGCTGACCGAGTCGTTGCTCTGGAGCACCTCCGACACGGAAGAGCGCGTTTATTGGATCAGGCGGCTCGATGACCAGGTACAGAAATGGGTCCAATATTTTGATCGCTATTTACGATGGGCGGACATCCTGTTAGCGCCTCCGGATGAGTTCCTGTCACCGTTGGGACAACGCGCGATCATCGCACGCCGGCGGCTGCTTCGCGACTTGCCTTCCTGGGGCGAACTGGCTCGCGACGAAACCGACATACTGCGAGACATTCTTGGGGTCACGGCCCGCGGAGAAGATGTCTCGCCGAAGCTTGCTGCATGGATGGCGGATGTCCGAGCAGAACATGAGAAGGTGCGCGCATTGTCGAAGGCATTGCTCGCGCGCGCAGCGCGGCTCAATCAGATGTGCGAGGATTTCGCCGACGGCATGGACATGCGGTTTCTTTATGACGGCGATCGGCGCCTCTTCGGCATCGGATACCAGGTGGGCGGGCCGTTGACCTTCTCCGCTCACTATGACTTGTTGGCAAGCGAAGCGCGTCTCACCAGTCTGGTGGCGATTGCCAAAGGCGATGTGTTGGTGAATCACTGGCTGGCATTGGGCCGTCCGTATACGTCCTTGAGCGGCCAGGTTCTGCTTTCGTGGAGCGGAACGATGTTTGAATACTTGATGCCGCTTCTGTTCACGCGAAGCTACCGGAACTCTCTGCTCGATAATGCCTGCGCGGCAGCGGTGGATCGCCAAATCGACTACGCACGAGAGAGGGGAGTGCCGTGGGGAATCTCTGAGTCCGCGTACAGCGCTCTCGACGTTCACAAGATCTATCAATATAGGGCATTCGGCGTTCCGTCGCTGGGCTTGAAGCGCGGGTTGGAGGACGATCTAGTGGTCGCGCCTTATGCCAGCGCGCTGGCCCTGCTGGTCTACCCTGAGGATTCGATCCGAAATCTTAAGCGGCTGGAGAAAACCGGCATGTATGGACGCATGGGTTTCTACGAGTCGCTGGACTACACCCGGCAAGAGGAGCGGCAGGGTAGCAAGGGAGTGATCGTCTACGCTTACATGGCGCATCACCAGGGCATGAGTTTGATGGCCATCAATAACGCGCTCAATGACGGCATCATGCGCCGGCGGTTCCATGCGGATCGCCGGATAAGAGCAGTGGAGCCATTGTTGTTCGAACGCATCCCGCCGCAGCCTTCGATGCTCGTTCACCGCCCATCGGATCAGGTTGCGATTCACCGTGTGTCGGATACGTCCGCGCCTGCGTACCGCGTGCTCGATGAAGACACTCCAATTCCGCTCGGCCATCTGCTCGGTAATGGAAATTATGCGCTCATGATCACCAACGCAGGCTCCGGGTATAGCCGCTGGCGCGACTTCGATATCACGCGCTGGCGTTCAGACAAGACCCGGGACCACTGGGGAATGTTTTTTTATCTAACCGAAGAAGAAAACAAGGCGGTCTGGTCGTTGACACATCAGCCTTTGAATGTGAAAGACCCGCGTTACACCGCGACCTTCACTGCAGATCGCGCTGAGTTCCGGCGGCGCAAGTTCGGAATCGAATCTCACGTGGAAGTGGCGGTGTCGCCGGAAGACGACGCCGAAATCCGCCGTCTTACTTTCGTCAATCATGGTTTGCGCGGCAGGAAGCTCACATTGGTCAGTGCGGCTGAGTTGAGTCTTGCTCCCCACAACGCGGATCGCGCGCACCCGGCTTTCAGCAAGCTCTTCATACAGACTGAAGCGCGGCCCGAACTGCAGGCGCTGCTTGCGTGGCGGCGTCTGCGTTCCGAAAAGGACCCGCCGATCTGGGTAGCGCAGTTCATCGTTGAAAGTCCACCCGATGATGCCCCGTTCGAATATGAAACGGATCGCGTACGCATAATTGGCCGGAACCGCAGTTGGCAGAATCCAATGATGTCGATCGATGGGACTGATGGTTGCGTCCTGGATCCTATGTTCGCGATCCGGCGGCGCTTTTCGCTCGACCCCCGGCAACAGAAACAGATCACCTTCATTACGGTTGCGGCCGAGTCACACGACGACCTCATGCGCCTAATTGCCAAATACCGCGATCGCGATAGATCTACCCGAACCTTCGAGCTGGCCTGGTCTCATGCCCAGCTTGAATATCGCTACCTCGGCATTCAGGCCGATGCTGCATTCCGCTTCAGCGAACTCGCCAGTCATTTACTGTATCCGAACATTCGGCTGCGGGCGCCGGTAGAGCGTCTGCGCCGGAACATGCTTGGACAGTCACGGCTGTGGGCTCACGGCATCTCGGGCGATCTGCCGCTCGCCGCCGTTTCGGTTAACGATTCGCAGGGGCTTGGTTTGGTCCGCGAACTACTCGTCGCCCACACCTATTGGCGGCTGCACGGCTTGAAGGCTGATCTTGTCATCCTGAATCGGGAGCCGGCGAGTTACGATCAGCCACTCCATCAGCAATTGCTGCGTCTGGTAGAAGCGCATTCCCTGCACACCGGTGTCGATCAGCCGGGTGGAGTCTTCCTTCGGAAAAGCGATCATATTTCCGAGGAAGACTTGAATCTCATACTCACGGTTGCTCAGGCAACGCTCGGTACGCTCCGCGGACAGCTATCCAAACAGCTCAGTAGTCCTCCGGAGGGAGGTTCTTTGCCGCCGCAGCTGCAGGTCCGGAAATTTGAGGAACAGCCTTCAGCCGAGCTGCCGTTCCTTGAGCTTCCTTACTTCAACGGCCTCGGTGGATTTACGGTCGACGGCCGCGAGTATGCCATTTACCTCGGGCCAGGTGAATTCACCCCGCTACCCTGGATTAATGTAATGGCGAATCGGGTATTCGGCGCCCTCGTCAGTGAATCGGGTTCGGGTTGCTGTTGGTACGGCAACAGTCATTCGAACCGACTCACCCCGTGGAATAACGATCCGATATCGGATGCTCCCTCCGAAGCGATCTACATTCGTGACGAAGACAGTGGAATCTTTTGGACGCCCACGCCCATGCCTGTTCGGGAGCTCGACGCGTACCGAGCACGGCACGGGCAGGGATATACCGAATTCGAGCACAACAGTCACGCGCTCGAGCAAACGGTTCTGACGTTCGTGCCACTGCAAGCAGGGGACTCAGATCCCATACGGATTCAGCGGCTGCGAATCAAGAATACGTCGTCGCGCCGCCGCCGGCTTTCCTTTACATCCTATTCGGAACTCGTCCTGGGCACCGATCGTGAAGCCACGCAGATGCATGTTCGTTGTAACTGGGATCAGAACGCAAAAGCCTTATTTGCACACAATGCCTTTCATCCCGACTATGGCAGCCGGGTCGCTTTCGCGGCCATGTCTCCTGAAGCTATTTCCTATACAAGCGACCGCACCGAATTTCTGGGCCGCAACGGTTCGGCTGTAAGTCCGGCCGCTTTACGAAGGGCGTCGCTCTCGAATCGCTCGGGCGTCGGCCTCGATCCCTGCGGAGCATTACAGACGAAATTCGAGCTTCGTCCAGGCGAAGAGAAGACACTGATTTTTATGCTCGGCCAGACGGATGATGTTGGCCAGGCTCGAGAGTTGATTGCCCGTTACAGCGATCCTGCAAACGTTGAGATTGCGATTGCGCAGACTCGGCAGTGGTGGGATGACCTTCTGAATACAATTCAAGTCAAGACTCCGATCCTTTCCGTGGACTTTCTCATGAACCGCTGGTTGCTCTACCAGGCGTTGAGCTGCCGCATCTGGGGCCGGACCGCTTTGTACCAATCGAGCGGTGCGTATGGTTTTCGAGACCAGTTGCAGGACGCGCTCGCTCTCGTCTATTCAGCGCCCGATATTGCGCGCGATATGATTCTGCACGCTGCTTCGCGTCAATTTGTCGAAGGCGATGTGCAGCATTGGTGGCACCTGCCTTCTGGTGAAGGTCTCCGCAGCCGATGTTCAGACGACTTGCTGTGGCTTCCATATGTCGTTTGCCATTATGTGGAGAAAACGGGAGACGTGGATATTTTGGAAGCCAGTACCCCTTTTCTTCAGGGACCGGCATTGAAGGAAACTGAGGCCGAAGCCTACTTTCAGCCGGTGGTCTCGATCGAAGATGCGACAGTGTTTGAGCACTGCCGCAGGGCGATTGAAAAGAGCACCACCCACGGACCACATGGATTGCCTTTGATCGGCAGCGGCGATTGGAACGACGGGCTGAGCAGTGTCGGCGATGAAGGAAAAGGCGAAAGTGTATGGCTGGCCTGGTTCCTGGTGGACGTGTGGAAGAAATTTGCAGAGCTGTGCGAGAGCCGCGGCGAACAACGGTTGGCTGGCGAGTATCGTGAGGAGGCCTATCGCATGAGCGCATCAGTCGAACGGACGAGTTGGGATGGCGAATGGTACCGCCGCGGATACTTCGACGATGGGACGCCGCTCGGATCGAAAGACAACAAAGAAGCGTGTATCGATTCGTTACCGCAGTCCTGGGCGGTGATCAGCGGCGCCGGCGATCCTGATCGTGCCAGGCGAGCAATGCGCTCCGTTAACGACCATTTGATCCGCAGGAAAGAGCAGATGGTCCTTCTGCTAACGCCGCCATTTGACCAATCCAGGCCGCACCCCGGCTACATCATGGGCTATCCGCCTGGTGTGCGAGAGAACGGCGGCCAATATACGCACGCATCTGTGTGGGTTGCCATGGCCTACGCTCGAATGGGAGCCGGCGCTGGCTGGAGGAAGTACTCGGTTTCAAGTTGCGAGGCGATCGACTGTCAATAGAGCCGGCTATACCTGAGAACTGGCCCGGATACACGATAACGTTTCGATATGGGCAAACGGAGTATCGGATTGAGGTAGAAAACGGCGGCCGACCCTCTAAACAGGAGATCCGGCTAAAGGACGACCATCAAAACCATACGATCCACGTAACCGTGGGCCGGGAAGATTCCCAGAATGTGGTCGACACTTCGGACACCCCATCAATCGTCGTGTAGTCGACAGTTCCTGTCCGGCTTTTACCTCACAACGGCCGGACTCTCACCATGCGATAGTAGATCGGTGGTCCGCCACCACCGTCCGTTAGGAATCAAACCATGCTCTCGATGGCCCGAAAATAGCGCCTAAAAAGTGACCAAAGCATGCCCAAACATGCTGAAAAGTGACCAGATCATGGTCACTTTTCAATCTAAGGTATTGATTCTAAAGCGGATGTGGCGGGAATCGCTCTTGACAGGTTTTATTAAAACAAAGAAGTTATTGTTTTCTTGGGGATCGCGATACCCGCTAAATCCTCGCCATTCGCGCCAAAGTTGTACGTAGGTTGTACACGGAACGAGATCGGGGCCGATGAATTATTGCTGCAATATCTTCCAATCGAATTGGCGAAACTCCGCGATCCGAGCATAGTCCTTGGCATTGGCGGTTAAGACCTGGATTCCTAATCGAGCCGCACTAACAGCGATAAGTGTGTCGTTTGTTAACCGGGATCGGCCGATGCGGTCGAAGCCATATTTTGCTCCGATCTTCGCCAGAATACGTCCAGCACCAACCCAATCGCCCACATCGGGCGTCAAAACGCGTCCGACAGTTTTGAAATCGCGCTCAAGTTTCTCAACGATTCGAATCGAATTCCTCTTCGACCCTGCATACAGCTCCTCAAGCACCACTGAGCTCAACCACAAAACCGTTCCGGGAACCACAGTTCGTGTTTGGATTAGGGCTTGATCTTGTGTGCGGAGAGACTCGATGTACACAGAAGCGTCAAAAAGAACGCGCTGCACTTATGATTCAAGATTGCCGTAGACGTCATCGATTTGGGCACCCGACTTGAGAAATCGTTCGTGTGCCTTCCACGCACGCCTGTTCCGTCGATCTTCCTCTACGACTTCATCCAACGCGCGCTCGATGGTTTCAGTTTCCGTCGCGGTGCCAAGAACTCGCTGGGCTCGTTTGATCTTTATCGGATCGAGGCGTGTTTTTTTGCGCGGCGAAATTGCGTGACTCATCAACCCTCCTCAACAAGGATTATATGCCGGCCAGCCATTAAAAATTCGAGGCTCTATGAGGAGGCTCATTGATCACTTCTGAATTATTTGAAGCATATCTGGCTTGTCCGACGAAATGCTTTCTGAAATCGATCGGAGAGTCGTCGAAAGAAAACGCTTACGCAACCTGGATAGAAAATCGGAAGCAGTCCTACTGCCGTGAGGGTGTCAAGCGGCTACCACCAAATACGCTTCAGATAGTCGATATCCGCGACTTGAAAAGGGTTCGGCTGATGGCTCCGCAATGCTTTGTTCTTGATCGAGCAGTCCAGGCACAAAACCTGGGGTCAAGCGTGCATGCTGTGCAACTAATCCCGCCGCAAGGAGCATATACATCCTCACAGATCGTTCCGATCCGCTTTGTCCATACGAACAAGCTGTCCGGTAATGTGCAGTTACAAATGGAGGGCACGCCCGTATTTTTCGATGTCGAAGGCCTACCGGATCGCGACT